>Ga0118677_10007528_pt1 | contig 17925 bp, 14 predicted proteins | sample AliMusrvi5mmetaG_FD_86154 | JGI IMG/M metagenome (GOLD analysis project Ga0118677, IMG submission 86154) | reverse complement strand
CACCTCTACTCCGGCTACATCGGCTACATTGACCCCTCTTCCGCCTCCTTGGACGAATCCATCCTCATGCTCTGCATGGTCCTGGTCGGCGGGGTGGGGAATTTCAAAGGCCCGCTCGTAGGGGGGCGCTGTCCTCATCGCCCGCCGGAAATCCTCCGCTTCGCCCATTTTCCCGATGCCGTGGCCGCCAATCTCCGCCTGCTCATCTATGGCCTCCTGCTCGTCCAGATCGCCCACTTCCGGCCCCAAGGGATTGCCGGGGAATATCGGTTGGAATGACGTGAGTAGTCGGTGAATGTCGTGTTTTTCATTTTTTTGTAAAAGCAGATCGATTTTGGGGATTTTTTCCGAATATTGCTTTAATTTCTGAACGTTATGCCTAAATTCGCTCCGGGATGCTACTGGATTTCCAAGTCGCCAATTACCGCTCGTTCCGTTCGAACGCCAGATTGAGCCTCCGCCATGGAAGGAACCACTGTCGCAGCGCAAAAACAGGCACGTATCGTCCATGGCATGACCATCAGCCACCAACTCTAAGAGGGAAAAGTAGCCTACAAGCTGACACCCCGGAGCGAGGCTCGCCGCCGCGAAGCTCTAGAAAAACAAGCTGCAGCATTAGGCCTAACCCTCCATCCCACCGCCGCATAACACGACAAGTTAGCCGGGAGAGTTTCCCTTTTGATCATCTCCTCACTCCCCGCGCACACCACTCGGGCGGACAAATCCCGCGAATGCGGGAAAAGCCCCTCACGCCCGATCTTCGATCCGCGCCTTGGCTATCCGGTCGCGGCCAACCTCAAAAAGGAAATTCCTTTCAATAATTCAAAAGAACGAAATTTATGATTCTTCAGTTTGTACGTATTGAAGCCAAAATCTTTGGAGCCGGTTCGAGAATGTTCGGTTTAGGAGGGATGCCATGAAATGCTTCATGACCAATCAGGATTGCCCCTTCGAACAAGACATCCAGAAGAGGATGACCACGAAGAAAAGTCGATCTGCGTTCATGGTTTCACCATTTGGTTACCCTTACGATGATGTATTCGTCACTATCCTCAAACCGGCAGCCAAGGAGGCCAAGATTGCGCTCGATCGGGCCGATCAAGCCTTTCAACTCGGGTTCGTAATGTGCCGGAAAATCTGCATGCTGATCCAAGAAGATGATTATCTGATTGCCGATGTAACGGAGGACAACCCCAATGTTTTCTATGAGCTAGGACTGGCATGGGGATTTGGAAAAAAGGTTGTGTTAATTAGGGATTCCGAGATTCCTGCAAAACGTGGATTTCTGGAATTGCTCCAAAGATATGACGAGAAGGTAATTACATACCGGCACCTGTTTGATTTGAGAGACGCTCCGAAAGAAGAGAAGGGCCTTCGTTTTAAGGAGTTTCTTGAATCTAAACACGTCATCGATACAAACGCTGAGTTTGATATCGACAAAGTTCGCGACCCTGCCGCGTACATAAACTCCAAGGGCATTTACTTTTGCTACCGGGAGAAACTTTCCGACGCGAAGTTTTACGAGCATCAGATGCGGGTCGTGGCGAATAATCTGAACTGTGACGAACCAGAACAATGGACTGTCAAAATATCCCCTCTGAATGCGCGGCTTTTGGAAGGTCGGTTTTCCGATGCGTTCAAATCTTCAAAAGTATGTTTGATCGATGTCACGCACTACGATGAAAAGCCGGATCCCATTATCTACTTCATGCTGGGATTGGCTCATGCTCTAGGTCGCGAAACAATTCCTATTACAAATTCGGCTAAAAACCGAGGAGGTCCACCGTTTGATGTTCGTGGCCTTTTGCAGATTTACTTTAAAGATTTGAAGACATTCACCGATGAGTTGGCAGGAATTCTAGGTGTCATCGATGACACATATCGGGAAGAAAGAACCGATTACCCACTCCGGTTCATTTGGGACAGAATACTCAAGCCTCATGCCCGTCTGAATGTTTTCACTTGTGCCAGAGGAAATCCGGCAGGTGAGAATCGAGGTGGTGGCCGAACCAACGTCGATAAATGGGATTACCAATCCGTAACCGATCTTGCATTCTTCTTGGCGCATAAGTATAAGCAAGCCGAAATGAACGTGGCTCCTCCCATGGAAAAAGAGACCATAAAGCTCATGAGTGTCGATGGCAAGAAGGAACAGGCTACAAAAATCCATGAAGACATTCAAAAAACAGATAATAGCGTCATCATCATTGGCAGCCCCGACGTGAGCGACTATGCCGAGATTGTGCTGGCACAGGCCTACGGGATTGAACCATATCACAGTCGTCCGTGCTACCGCACCGATCAACAAGAAATGCACAAGTGTTGGACATGCCATGAAGCCAGCGAGTGCATTTCGAAACGCGGATACATGTTTTACAAAGAAACGGTTGCCCCCGGCGCGACAGGACAAGCACGGGAAATCAGCGCCTTTTATCGAAGGCCACCAGAAGGCGAGAAAGACTGCGTTGTTTGGTATGGGGAACAGTATCCGAAACCTAGCCAAGCAACCCAAGATGCGGTAGAGCTCACATACGGTGTATTAACAATCTTCAAGTCCCGCGGCAAAGACGGGGAGAAGGACAAGTGGATTATTCTACTGTCAGGGTTCACGGGGGTAGCCACGTATGGCTTGGCCCACTTGCTGACAGGTTTGCCGGTCAGTTCCCAGATCGATGATGAGAAGGATGGAAAATCGAAGGATGGTAAAACTCTGCAACAGTTACTCAAGGAGAGGACCATTGATCTCGAACAGCATGGTGCGCAAGTCCTGCTCGAGATCCGCTATACTTCAAAATCGAACGCACAAGATAGAGATTCCAGAGAGCCCACCGGAACGACAATTATTGACGTCCGCAGACTCCGCTACCATGGATGAATCTAGCATGGAGCCTGGTTCTTGGCTAGGTCGAGCCTGTTCCTCAATTTCGCTCCGACACGGCACTGGTGTTGGTAATGGTCCTCTTTCTCGGATGGTATACCGATCTTTGTTTCGCGTTCCTGCGTCCGCTTATGGGCGCAGGCGGGGAAGCTAGACAACCGCGCCCGGTGACGGACTTGCACAAATCCAATTGCTGTCAGGAAGGCCGTCCTCCTGTGTGCAATGTTGCTAATGATGTCGCCGGCGACCAGGATGAAGGCGGCGTCTGAGGACTTGGCGAGATCCTCGAGTCGTTGGATGGCATGAAGACGCTCCTGCTGAAGGCGGTGCCGCTTTGCATCGTCGCGGACCGAGGCAAATGGTTTGCCAAGTTGCCAATCCCTGCATCTGACGCAGGGCGACCGCCTTTGATTGGCGTGGAATCGATTGCTGAGCCGTGCTCATGGCCGAATTGCAAACGGAATTAGCAATCGGTCAAGAATATCGGTGTGACCACGTGGCCTGTTCTGCGTCGTTTTGATTCCGGCTACCGGCAACCGATTGCGCGCCCGTCTTTCCGGACTGCTTGCGAAAGATAGTCCTTGGGACGTGGATGCTTTGAGCGACGGACGATAATCATACTCAGTCACGGAAAGTTCCAGATTAACACGGATCTCAGGTCAGCTCCGCTTCCATCACAATATAGTTTAGCTCTGGGGTTTGAGGCATCCTCTGTTTGTCATGAGGTGTTTGGCGCTAATTCCTTTCATTGCTTGAGCAGAGACTCTGATTTGGAGAGCGTTTCGAGCAGCAACTGGATTTCGGCAGCCATGCTGTAGGTCAAGCCAGGTGCATCGGCTAGAATCAGTTTTCGACTTCCAGCAAGAATAGATCGAAGAACACCAATTAGGGCATAGAATTGCACGTAGTAATCGGCTTCGAGCTTGTCCAATAGATCGTCTGCATCAGGCAGCAAGCTTTGATGCAATAGCTCACTTATTGCGTGAACGATGTGGCCATCCTCATGAAGAATTGCACCTCCTGTTCGACGGTAATCAAGATAACTGTCTCTCGCCATGCGCGAAGCGTTGGATGCTTCTTTCTCGTCGTCAAGTCTGCGATATATCTCTGAGAGTAAGTTCCATGTATTCCAAATCGAACCACCCCGTCCCTGTGTTAATTTGCATTCAAGCGCCGTAAGAGCTTCGTCTTTAGCAAAAGCAAATAGGCCAAGGCGGAAGAGGCTATTAGCAAGGTTGTATCGGGTCCTTCCTTCCAGGGAAGCTTCACCCAAAGTTGCATAGATGTTCGCAGCACTCTGGAAAAAGGTAACTGCTTCGGTTCGCCGACTTGGCAGTTCTATAAACAGCGAACCCAGTTCGTTGAATGCGGCGGCCTGCGCACCAGAATCGTCTAGTTGAACACTGATTGCCAATGATTCACGAAATGCACTCTCTGCGGCGTCGATAGATCCTAACATCCGATGAGCGATTCCAGAATGGTGCAAACTACCTGAAAGTCCATTTAAATCTCCGATTTTCCGCAAGAAGCGCCTTTCTGCAGCGAACGCATTAACCGCTTCTCCTCCATTGCCTTGCGCGATATGCACGGTGCCGAGTAGGGACTTCGCAAAAGCTTCTAACCTCTCGTCCTGCGCCTGACTGGCAAGGCTAGCGGCGTCGGAAAGCGCAAGCACAGCTTCGTCAAAATTTCCCAAATCACGCAAGCACTCCCCCTGCGCCAGTTTACATGCTGCCAACATCCGCACCACTCCTTCATTTGACTGCTCGAACGTGGCGAATGTATTCTGACTCTTGGTCAGAGCAGCTAGAGCCTGATCGAGAGAGCCTGATCTAAGCAGTGCTTGCCCATAAAGGTTGTAAAGAATGGCGTGGTCCCAATTGGCCTCGGAGTAACATTGCCCCATCTCGTCACAACGCTGGACGAGGGCTGTAACAAATGAAAGTAATTCTTGGTTTTTGCCCATCTCCATCATGTTCTCAGCAACGCTAAACGCTGCCTTGAATTGGTGATGGTCCCAGTCACTTCTCAACATCTTCAGCGCCCGCTCGCTTGCTTGGTTCATTTGTCTTAGCATGCGTGGAAAGCCTGAGTTTTGAAACAATGATGATAGAGTTGATGAAACGTCGATGATGAAACGGGGATCGCGCCTTCTCAGCGCCAATTCGAACAAGGCTAAAAAATTGGCCAGCTCTGCATTTTTGGCGTTTGCCACTTTAGTGGCTTGTTTAAATCGGGTAGACTCCAGATGGTTCGCGTAATCCAGCATTTTGATTGCCCATTTTTCTTCCATCTCAGCAAGTGCCGAAGCAACCAGTTGCATCCTAATGTATGGGCAAAGCCCTGAACTGAGGGAGAGATGATCGTCTTTATTTAGCGTGGCTAGGCCGACGCGAATCAACTCCTTCCCGAATGACATAATTTCGAAATCATTCCAACCCATCATACCCCGCAGTATTTTCAATTGCACACCACCATGAAACACACCCACCACCTTCACCTTCGCCTGGTTCTCTGGTGACAATCTCCGTAATGACAGCTCCACACTGGCAAACACAGATTGCTCCCGGCTTCCAGGGTAGCGTTGTTCCATCTCGAACATGAGACTGGCGAGAGAATCCTGGGTCGCTTTCACGCCGTTGGCTTGGATAGAGTGGGCTAGCAGGGCTAGCGTGCGGGCGTGGCAGCGAACCGTCTCAATGAGGGCCTCGATTTGTTCGCGGGTCTCGTCGAGGGTGCCGGTGTCGTGGCCTTCGGCGTTCAGGACGCGTTCGACGAGTTTCACCGCATCGGCTTTGTCGAGCTGCTGCAGATCTCGAAGATGGCGACTGGCGTCAAAGGGTGGAGGCAGGATCTCGCGGCTCGTGAAGATGAGGCGGGTATCGCCGATACGCATGAGGCGCTGCGCGAGGGCGAGGATGGCAGTGAGTTGCTCCTGGGCTTCAGCTTTGAGGGCTTCCGGTGTTTGCTCGGCGAGGTAGGGCGGAGGTAGAAGGCTCTCCATGTTGTCGAGGACGAGCAGGGTGGGCAGTTGTTCGCGCAGGGCCCGCTCGATCTGCTGGGTGGCAAGGTCGAGGTCACCTGTGGCAGTGAAGTGTTTACCGACCAATTGGCGACCCAGGGCATCGACGATGGCTCGCAGGTGGCTGTGGATTTCCACCGAGACGAAGGCGACGCGGGTGACTTGCTGGGAGCGCAGAGACCAGCGGGCGAACTCGACAGCGAGGGTGGTTTTGCCTTCACCGCCTTGGCCATGAATGACGGCGTAGAGTGGGGCGCGCTGGGTGGTGATGGGTTGATCTGTGGAGCGATGCAGGAGTCGCTGGAGGGCGAGGAGTTCACGACTGCGACCGACGAAGCCCGTGCCGGGCGGTGGAGGCAGTTCGCCGAGTCGACTTTTGAAGCGCCAGCTGGCATCTTCGATGGTCTGGGCGGATTGAATAGCGCGGAAGAGCTGCGGGTCATCCGTTTCCTGGTAGAGCACGGGGACAAACCAATCCTCCAGGCGGAGCTCTTGATTGCCAAAGATCTGACCGCGGGCGTTGTCGTCTTTGAGGCGGCGTTGGCCTTCAAGCATGGCATCGCCGACACGTTGGCCTGAGGCGAGGCTTTGATAGAAAGCTGCGACAAAGCGGCGGGCGGTCTCGATGAGAACGCTGTGAGTCATTGCGACCACGCTAGCGACGCCGAGATGGAGGAGTTCGCTGGCGACGGATTCGGAGGCTTTGTCGGACTGAGCAGTTTGGCAGGCTTCGAGGAAGACGAGGGGCACGCGGTGATCGAGCAGGAGGGAGGCAAGGCCAGTGCCGTGGTCGGGATGATCGTGGGTGTAGATGAGGCGATGGCGGCGGCGCTCGAGTTTGTCCGTGTCGTCGGGATGCTCGAAACAGAGTCCGCCGAGGCCGATGCGCTTGTCATACACGCCATGGCCATCGAAGTGCAGGACGTGGTAGGGCTGGAGAGCGGCGCGAGCTCGGTCCAACTCGGCACGCAGCGCGGGGAGGGTGGGCGGCTGCAATATGTGAAGCTGCACCAAGCCGGGCAAACTCTCGACGGCATCGACCAACGGAAGGGCGCTGGCGCGGTGATCGATGTAACCGCAGGCGTCATCTTCGGGCCGAGCCGTGACGAGGAGGATGCGGATGGGTGGATCGACGACGACGACATCCAGGTCCTTGGTATTGGGCAAACAACGGCGAACGCGGATGGGCTTGGCTCCTTGGAAGAGGTAGCTGCGCCCATCATGCAGTAGTTCCCAGGGGAGGCGCAGGAGGTCGTTGGCAGCTTCTTTGGCGATCAACTTGGCGGCGTCAGTCTCGGCCTGGGTGCTGGCGGCTTCTACCCTGTCATCGACAAGGACGGAAAAGCGCCGACCGGTATGGCTGTCGATCCGTCCCCATGATTGAAGGACGTTGGCGACATGGGCTGGTGGTAGAGCATTGCGGTGAATGTCTTGGCCCCAGGTAATGAGGTTCCTTTCCAAGCGTCGGGCACGCTCTTGGATGACGGGAACGCAGGCGGGCCAGAGGTAGTATTTCTCCAGATACCAGCGGAGTTCCTCGGAATCGATGGACTCTGGGACGGCGAACTTCCAGTTCTGAGCACTGCTGACCTCGCGCCGCCCTGGAGCGGCTGGGTGGTAGACGAGGCGAGCGCTGGCCACAGCGCGGCGTTTGTCACCGATGTCTTCAAATCGGAGGTTTGTGAGGTGCAGCACGAGTTCCTCCATGGGCTCGGCTTTGGGCTGTGGTGTATGCGCAAGGTCGGTCGGGAGCCGAAGGCGAAGAGCGACGAGGAGATGGTTGATAGCGGCTTCGATGCCGCCTGGGGCGGAACTGGCCGTGAGATAGGTTGGCTCGCTGCCGAAGCTGTCTTCCAAGACACCGAGCTTGGTGCCATCGAGCGACATCGGGATGACGGGGAAGGTTCTGATGTCTCGCTCTTTTTGCTGCCTGAGCGCATGAGCCAGCTCCTTACCAACCCAGCGCGATTGCAAAGCGGCTGGACTGACAACCACCACAAAGGCTGAAGCGGCCTCAATCGCTGAAAGTATCCCTGGCTCAAGAAGCCCTCCTGCGGCCAACTCCCGGGAGTCAATCCACGCGGTCACCTGATGGTCAGCGAGAGCCTGCTGGAGGGCACGGACGAAGGCGTCGTCCGCCTTGCTGTGGGAGATGAAGACGTGAGGCATAAGGGTATATACATCTAGCGCTGAACGCGTTGCCATGTGATTGTCGGCCTCGCTTGGCCCATTTCTCCCACAATGCGGCGGCGGAGCCGGTCGGAGAGGGCGTCGCCGTTTTCGAGGCCGAAGTGGTGGGGTTTGCCGATGATTTTGCCCCCGACGCGGATGTTGATGCCTGATTTTTTGCCCGGCAGCGGTTTGCCGGGGATGACCAGCACCGGGATTTTCAAAGCGCCGATGGCGGCGCAGGCTGCGGAAACGGTCGCTTTGGTGGCGTGGGACGAATCGAACATATCGCCGGCGACCAGGACGAAGGCGGCGTCAGAGGACTTGGCGAGATCCGCGAGTCGTTGAACGGCTTGAAGTCGTTCCTGCTGAAGGCGGTGCCGCTTTGCGTCGTCGCGGACAGAGGCAAAAGGTTTGCCCAGTTGCCAGTCAGCAGTGTGAAGAAAAACGAGACTCATGGGGGATTTTTGTCGAACGGGGTGATTCTGTGAGAAATGACGTCCCCCCGCAATGACGGATATTTAAGAAACAAGAAAAATAACAGCTCTGGTCGGCATGGTTTTGCCATCAAAGGAGCGGAGTTTCTTCTGACTGGTTGGCGCTTCAAGCGAGCGTTTGGCTAATTTTCGGACGGCTTGCCGAGGAAGTCAAAACCGCTAGACGGGACGGGCGTTTTCAACCGCACATCCCATGGCAAGCTTGGAGAATGACGACAAGCATCAGGGTTCATGCACGATACACTCGCCGCGTGTATTGTGCGCTTGTCGCGTAGTCGCGTGGCCAGCACGCATATGCGACCCTTCAACCGGCATCCATGGCTGATTTGCAAGTCAATTTTGCAATTGGTCAGGAGCTTGGTGAAGAATCAGCTCGCTGGAGCCGAGGTTGCGGGGCGGATATCACGGTTGGGGGGTGCCGTCGCCGGTCATTGCCGCGGTGACATCGGGCTTGCCGCATCGCGGGGCCCGGAGTCATCGTCGGATTGGCACCTGGGGGCGGCGGACACTTCCACACTGGCGGTGCGGGTTCAACAAGGCATCTCGAGTGCGTTATTTGGCGTGTTGGGGTTTGATACTGCGGGGCATCGGGATCAATCGCTTCACGTGCCCGCCTTTCCAAAACGCCAAAGCCACATCTTCCTCGGCCCTGACATTCGTCATCAGCAGGATGTCTTTGGGCCTTGCGAGAATCGAATAAACGGCTGGAAAGCGTCCCGGTCTGGGTTTGCGCGTGGCAAACCACGCCGCTGTGTTTGGGTTCGTTGTCCAAGACAATCCCCGAATCCATTCTTTGTGCCCGCTGTGCGATATACCGCGATAGACGGTGATGGGTTTTGTCGGGAGCGCATCCCCTTGGGCAAGAAGCTTTGCGCGGTCTGCAAGACCAATCAAGTTCCGCCAACTGTCGGGAGAGTAGTGCGGACCGTGAGTGTAGCATTCGAACAAGGCGGCTTCATAGATTCCCCTATCTAGAAACGCCTCGATATTTGCTTCCAATACATCCCCCCGCTCATGGTGGCCAACAAGTATCATTATGCCGCCGACGTCGCTTTTCTCCCAAGCATTCCACGCCCGAGAGACGGCCCAAGGTTCCATCATGTCAAAATTCGGTGTTTTCATAATACTGTGATTTTAGATGACGATTCAGAATAGACGCCACCTGCTAGAAGAGGCTCTCCACAGGCCTCTCAACCCGGTAGCCCCTGTGTTCAAGTTCCACTTTAATGGCGGAGTCCGGGTAGTGCCGCAGAGAGTCCGTGACCTCCACCTCGTCCAGTTCCTCCTCGATATCGAGTCCATGAGTTTCTGCAAAATCCTTCCGGACGACCATTTTAAGGGTGGATTCGACGGTCAAGCACGGGTATTTTTTCTCCTCGCTTGCGATGGTATCCCAAGCACCGGACGCGATCTCGACGCCGGCCGGAATCCGGATGGTTTTTTTGCGCTCGTCCCAACTGGCAGCGACATGCCCGCCGAGCACCAAATGACTATCACAAACGCTCAAGTCGTGCTTCGGCACTTTGGCGACCACATTAGGAGATTTCTTGCCAACAAGCTCGGCGATTTTCAATTTGCTCTCAACTGTTGGCGGCAAGATCCAGCAATGGCCTTCCTTCTCGAAATGGCCGTGAAGCCTCCGGAATTCATCGTTGTTTTTGGGATGAAAGGGGCTGGCGATTGCAATCCCGAACGGGACATCGGTGATTGTGATTTGGGGTATTTTATTCATGGTTTATTTTCGTTTGTCTTTATGGTTTATTTTCGTTTGTTTTCATGGTGGACTTTAAGGCAATGATGGAACGATGGCTGAGCGGCAGCGCTTATTTGAGCGTTTACGACATCTCTTTCACTTTTTCCAAGGCGTCCCAATCGCTTATGGCGATTAATTTCTTGATCCTGGGGCGAGCTTTGAGGAGTAGCTCAGCGGCTTGCCGGGAACGATGCGGAAGTGCGTTCATATGACCAACCTCGACTTCCATGCACAACTTGGGGATCGGGCGTTTTTTGATGTGTTTTCCACTTCCATTGATCCAATGAGAGGACGGGATAACTCCCCCAAGGTTTGCAATTTCCAAAGCTTTTCTATCGGTGAGTTTCATTGTTGTTGTGGTGTTCGTTTTGGTATTATTGCTCCTAATATAACAGATATCTGACATGGGCCATCAGGAGTGGGAGGAGTGTTGTTCATCAAATTTTTCACGGGGCTTTCCGCCGATGGCAGCCGATTCCGGGTCGCATATTTCATCCACCAACTGTGCAAGAATTTGGGCCAGTTTTTTTTCGTTGATTTGCATCCTTTTCCAGCGGGGCAATTCGGGCGTGGACTGAGGGTATTCAGGTCCTGACTCATCGGGCGTCGTTACGGCGGCGGCGATGAGCATGGACACACGAATTTTTTGGTCGTCCCAGACCGGACGGCCTGCAGAGAGTCGGACCAGGGCCAGAAAACCCTCGACCTCGGACTCGGTCAGCGAATTCAAATCGATTTCCAAGTCATGGAGAAGGGAGGCAATGCGATAAGCGGCTTTTTGCTGTTTGCCGGAAACAGATTCAAGTCGGCCAGTCTGGGCCGCGGAAATGAAGCTGAGGAGGGCTTCTTTATTGGGGTTGGTAGCGATATGTGTTAGGTTCATGGTCGTGGTTTTCTTTTTTTATTGGGCTGCTTAGTCCGGATTATTGCGATGCTTGGAGTTCCTGGGGTTGATCGGTTTTTTTGGGATTTTTCCGCTTTTCCTGGCGGTTTCAAAGGCGACGACATCAGCAGGCCAAAAACGGACCATGCGCGGCCCCGACCGATGAGAGGTCAGCAGGTCAGCATTCTCGTAACGGATCACAGTGGAAATTGAGCACGCGAGGTGGCGGGCCACGTCGACGCGGGTCAGGCGGTTTGGGAGTTGGGGTTCACAGTTCATGGCGACACGGACATAAAAACAGAAAATCCAGGGAGTGGCAACAGAAAAAGCTGAAAAGGGCAAAAATAATTACAAAAGGGGAAATACCCTATTGCGTTCCCTCGAAAATCATGCAGACTGCCGCTATGCGAATCACCAATCGATCCCATCCTATCCGCCGAATCCGCGAGGCGTTCAAACACACGCCAGAGGCTTGGGGTTTGCGTGAGTGTCAGACGAGCGCCGGATTTGCGGAAATGGTTGGGCGAGCTCCCAGTTCGATCCGGAATGTGGAGTGCGGACAGACTAAAAAATGGGATCGTCTCGCGAAACAGATCGAGCGAATCACTGGTGTTTCGGCAGCCTGGATGTTAGGGAGTCCGAAGCTGTCGGATCCGATTCTCGACGTTGATGGAAAACCGTGGGACCCCGCGACGCATCTGGATTATCTCGGTGGTGCCGGCAGCAACATCGACTGGAGGGTTCTGATCATGGCCTGCCCCCGCGGAGTGGTTAGGCTCGCGACCCGGTTTGTCGAAATGAAACTCACAAAAGATTTTCTGGGTGACGAGGGGAGTAAGGGAAACCCGTCCACAGCGTTTCTAGCAGACCTAACCAAACTCTTGGAACAGCACCAGTTCGTACTCGACAAGCCTTTATCCGATCTCGTCATGGAATCCATCATCAATGATTCCACTGAAGTCGTTGCAGTCCTCGCGGATGTGGTCCGGATGGCCACCAAGTCTCGAAGCGCGGGTTGAAGACGGATGGCCAGTCCTGTGGTTTTGCATCAGCTCAGCCCGGTGCTCACTGCGTCTTTGGCATCAATGTAGATTCCCGCTGTGGTGGTGATTGATTGATGGCGAAGAAATTGCTGGGTGGCAACCAGACCATGATCGTGATTTACCAGAGTTCCGGCTTCCTTGCGCAACTCGTGGAGTGGTTTGGAGATGTCTGCCAAGGGCTTCACGCCTCGCTCTTCGTAACTCCGCAGCCAATCGACGACAGCGTCATGATAGAGCCCGGCGCGGTAGTTTGGCGATCTGGAGGACGCGCCATCCTTGATGAACCACGGACTTGAAGTCCGTTTCAGCATTCTTGCCAGGACCTTCGCCGCAGCAGTGGACACCGGCACGTTGCCCACCGAGGCTTTGGTCTTCGGCCGGAATGTTTCATGGGGGCGGATCGCAATACGACAAGATTTGATCATGATGTCCTGGCACCGTAGCCGGTCGATTTCCTTGTAGCGGAGACCAGCCACTAGGGCGAGGTAGATAATTTTCCATTGCTCGAACTTGGGATCGTCTTCGGCGCTCTTTCTGTTAGTTATTTTGTTCAACTCACGGGCTGCGGTTGACAATAGCCGTTTCGCATCAAAGCGACTGGTGTAATTTTCCTCTCTTTTCGGCGGGGGCTTGACACCGTTGAATGGAACATACGGCATGTCCTCCGTTTCGATCCCCATCGCTTCGAGGACATCGGGGGCAAAAAGGCTTCTGGCGTTGACCACCAGGCTCCTGGTCGTAGTCAATGCCCGTGCGGAGGCGATGACATCGAGTCCGCTGGCGGATTGCACGCGCCCGGCCACCCAGTCTTTCAGGGTTTGCTTTGCTAGCCCCGAGATGGGGAATCCTTTGATCTTTGCGCGCTGCTCGGGTTTTCGTGCGCGTGGAGTTTTCAGGATTTCTCCGACAATAGTCTGAAGCGCTTCAAAGTACTTTTTGAGGGTGGTGCCGCCCAAGATGGCCTTTGATTGCACGATCTTGACCCAATCCTCGATGCTGGGGTTTTCAGGAAGTCCCGAAACATCGGAAACCACGAGGGCGATCCCATCCTCCTTCGGCCAGCCATTCGCAAGAATGTCGACATAGAGGCTGGTCGCCTCCCGGGCCGCCACCTCGCGAATGGTGGAATCCAGCTTCATCTTCCGGCGGATGCCATGAGCTTGGATCCGCACAAAATAATTGGAGGATTCCCATCCCGGCTTCCGCTCGAGACTGATTTTCCCGGACCAGTATTCGGCGGTGGTTTTCGAGGCTGTCCGGGTTTTTTTACGCTTCTTGGTTTTGGTGATGGATTTCATAATCTTCGGCCATTCTTCGGCCACTTTTTCGGCCACACTGTAACCGGATCTGAAAACGAATGCAAACAAAAATCCCCATAAAGTATTAAAAAAGAGCATGTTGCAATTTCCATAACTATTCACGAGTAGTCACAGAGATTCCATTGCCATAAGACTAAGGATCTAGTAGGGAAACCTGTGGAGGTTCGAGTCCTCTTTCGAGCACTTCTCTTTGGAAATAAATGACTTAGAAGCCTGGCGACCGCCGGGCTTTTTTGCTATCAAGCTGTCGCTGTGCCCAAAGTGTGCCCAATCCTGCGAAAGATTGAGAAATTAGGCTTCTTGGGACGCTCTCTCACCTGATTTGTTTCCACTTCAGATGGTGTGCCCAAACAGAGAGCTGAAATCAAATGTCAGGCACCATCGACCCTGACATCCCGGCGGACGATTTCCCCACCCCGCGATACCGGCCAATCCCGTGCTATAAGCCTGTGATGGAATCCATCATCAATACCATGACGCGGTGACATCCCACTTCCGACATCCGTCATTCATCACTCGAAATCTTTCCGGGCTCAGGCCCACTCCGGCGACCGCCATTCACGGTTGGTCCCGGGTGGGGCCGACGACGTGCGGTTGCCTTTCAACAACGAACCGAAAGGAACCCACAATAATGAGCCCCATGCTCGAAGAAATGCTAGTGAATGAAGTCGTGCCCCGCCTGCGATCCGTAGCGCGTTCAATCCCCAAGATCGGAAGCGAGGATGACGAGGAGATCGTGCAGGACGCCACGCTGGTGGCAGCCCGGATGATGGACAGCGCCGGGAAATCAGGACGGAAGTTCACGGCCGGGAACATCGCGTATTACGCGGCCCGCGCCGCACGCAGCGGTCGCCGGTCCCACTACACAGGGCGCACGGACGTGATGTCAGCCGGTTGCCAGATTGATGGCCGGGCGCGTCATGAATCGCTGGATGATGAGATCGAGTTCGACGCCGGTGAGTATGGCACTTTGCACGATGTCATTTCGCCATTCGGACATGATGACCGCGAGTCGGACCCCGGCGAGGAAGCCGCGCGCAACCTGGATTGGGAAATGTTCCTCGCCAGCCACCCGCCACGGCACCGCACCGCAATACTCGTATTGGTGGAAGGCGGCACGATGCGCGAGGCGGGCAGGCTCTTCGGCATCAAGGACAGCGCGGCCGCCAACCTCAAGCGCAGGATCGCCGCGGATCTCGTGCAGTTCTTCGGCCGGGAAATAATCCGCCGTTTGCTGAGCGGAATCCGGCCGGGCTGGGAAAGCGATTTGCGCATGGTGAGGGAACGGCATTTGTGTCTTTGCCACGTCAACAGCGGCGGTAATGCAGGGCTTGAGCCATGATCCCCGGTGCCAAGTCCCATGCGACCAAGGTGCTATTGAAAATGCCCCTGGTCGTCTTGAATGCGGCCGGGGGCATTGCCTTGCGCCGACATCGAGCATGACCAAATCCAGCGGCAGAAAAGTGAGGCCGAAAAGAAGGACGTTTGAAATTCCATGATGAAATTCGCTCCGCGTCCCCGGTTTTGAAATTCACCCGCTATGATCTTTTAGCGGCAGGCGCGCACTGATCTTCTGCTTCGGAATTTTTGTTTCCGGTTTACGGACGCATCCGGCGGCAGTCGCAACGAGAACTGGATTTGTGTAATAAATCCATGGAGTCCAACAACGGTTCTCCACCTTTATGCCAGAGCCCTTGAGGCGAAGGCAACCGGCGGCAGAGCCAGCCCGATATTCCACCAACCCACGCCCCGGCACGAGCCCTGGTTGTCCATGTGATGACCGGGGCTTCGTCGTTTGGGGATCATCCCCGAATCCCATCAACCAACAACAAATAGAAAGCATCCGCCCATCATGATCACCAAATTGATCCACACCCGTTTGGAACCCGCCGGCGAATACCGGCATCCCAATCCACAACCCAACTCCGGAGTCCGGCGGCAAAGGAACCGGGGCGTGGGAAAGCACATCCTGCTCCTCGCGGCCGGCACCGTGGCAGTCGTGCTGCTCGCCGGATGCGGCGGCACGACGGTTGCGCCACCGGCCCCGGACATGGTGCCGGTCGGCGACGGCCTGAAAGTCATCGGCTTCGCCGTGGTCGGCGCGGCTGTGGTCGCCGTCCTCGGGCGGCTCCTCAAGTGAAACAAACTCCCCCGGCCACAATGAACCCCGTTCCATACATCAGGACATTCGCCTGGATATCGATCATCGCCCTGAGCTGTTCGATCTTCTCCGATTTCTGGCTGCCGATGCCATTGAAAAGGCAAAATCAGGACATCCCGGTATGCCGCTGGGCGCTGCCGCCACCGCTTTTACTCTGTGGACGAAACACCTGAAACACAACCCCAAAAATCCGCAATGGCCGGATCGCGACCGCTTTGTTCTTTCTTCCGGTCACGCCTCAATGCTTTTATATTCTCTTCTACATCTCACCGGTTATGACCTGACACTCGACGATATTAAAAAATTCCGTCAGTGGGGCAGCCGAACGCCGGGGCACCCCGAATACAAGCACACTCCCGGCGTGGAAGTAACTACCGGCCCCCTGGGTCAGGGCTTGGCCAACGCCGTGGGCATGGCAATTGCCGAATCTCATCTGAAGGCACGCTTCAATGATGATGGCGCGAATTTGGTTGATCATTTCACTTACGTGATGGCGGGCGACGGAGATATGATGGAAGGTGTTGCCGCTGAGGCCTGTTCGCTTGCAGGTCATTTGCGACTGGGAAAATTAATCGTACTTTATGATGATAACAGAGTAACGCTCGCCGGTTCCGCGGCGCTTTCCTGCACGGAGAATATTGAGCTTCGTTTCAAGTCCTACGGCTGGCAGGTGCAAGTAGTTAAAGACGGCAATGATGTTGCCGCCATCGACCGGGTTATCAAAAAAGCCAAAAAGGAAACTGATAAGCCCTCGCTGATCTGCGTACGAACCACCATAGGTTACGGAGCGCCCGGCAAACAGGGCTCCTGTGATGCACACGGCGCACCGCTGGGAGAAAAAGAACTTCAAGGAGCAAAAGATAATTGCGCCTGGCCAGTCGAAGAACCCTTCTATGTCTCCGACGATGTTTGTAAATATTTTCGCAAAGCGCTTTCGCGCGGTAAAAAATATGAGATGCAATGGCAGGATAAATTAGATAGCTGCAAGCAAAAAGAACCGGCAATCGCGGCTGAATTTGAACGAATCACACGCGGCGACCTGCCCGAAAATTGGGAATCAGCATTGAGTGAATTCCCCAACGGGTCAAAAGATGTGGCCACGCGCAAAGCGGGAGAAATAGTAATGCAGTCCATCGCCGCTAAAGTTCCCGAACTGGCCGGCGGCTCGGCTGACCTTAATCCTTCGACTTTCACCTGGCTCAAAGGCCTGGGCGATTTTCAAAGCCCTGCTTTTTCCGCAGAAGGTTTGCACGGCATGGTCGGCGGCCCGTGGGGTTACGAGGGCCGCAACATTCATTTCGGCGTGCGCGAACATGCGATGGGAGCGATTGCCGTAGGCATGGCGCTGCATGGAGGCATCATTCCTTATACAGCCACATTCCTGCCATTTGCCGATTACATGCGCCCGCCCATGCGCCTGGCCGCGTTGATGGGTGTGCGCACAATCTTTGTTTTCACGCACGACAGCATCGGCGTGGGAGAAGACGGCCCCACGCATCAGCCGATTGAACAGATCATGAATCTACGCCAGGTGCCCAACATGACGGTTATCCGACCCGCCGACGCCAATGAAACAATGGAAGCATGGCGTCTGGCTATCACTAACACAATTGGTCCCACAGTGCTTGTGTTCAGCCGTCAGAATCTGCCTGTGCTGGATAGAAGCGCTTGTAGTGCAGCATCCGGCACGAGATGCGGCGGTTATATTTTGTGGGAATCAGCGCCAAATCCAGAATTGATTTTAATCGCCACGGGTTCAGAAGTTTCCTTAACAATGGCTGCCGCCCGCAAATTAGCGGAAAATGGCACAAAGGTAAGAGTTGTCTCACTTCCCAGTTGGGAAATATTTGATCGTCAGCCGCAGGAATATCGTGACAGTGTTTTGCCGCCAGTGATCACCGCCCGAGTCTCCGTGGAAGCGGGAATCAAACTGGGCTGGGAACATTATGTGGGACTCACAGGAAAAATCATCGGTATGGATACTTTCGGCGCCAGTGCTCCGGGGCCGGTGCTCTATGAAAAATTCGGTTTCACAGTCGAAAAAATTATGGAGGCCGTCGAAGAATTGCTTGACAGGAAGTTAAATGGATAATGCCAGTATTTCTTATTTTCTGGGAGAATATCAAGACTCAATCATAAGCGCATTGGAAAAAATGCGCCGGGACAATATTATCGCGCGCATTTGGGCGAAAGATTAAAC
>Ga0118677_10007527_pt1 | contig 17925 bp, 18 predicted proteins | sample AliMusrvi5mmetaG_FD_86154 | JGI IMG/M metagenome (GOLD analysis project Ga0118677, IMG submission 86154) | reverse complement strand
GTCTATTGACAACAGGAGCTGCATGCGTTTCAGGAGTGACCACTTTTTGAATCTCAGGTTGAGGAGATACAGGTAGGGCAGATGTTTTTTCAATAACCGGTTTTGTAGTTTCTTCGTTGCCACCTTTGATCTGATTGACAATATCATCAATACTGGGGGTCGCTGGCTTTGAAGCCGGTTTAGGTGTCGCTTTGGCAGCCGGTTTAGTTGTTGATGTTTTTCTGACAACCTTTTTCTTTTCTTTTTCCTTGATAACTGCGACATTATAATTTTCAAAAAGTTGGTGAATACTTGTCTCGATGGAGTTCTGGATTTCTCCGATCGGAACATTCGGCAGGTTAATGGGTCCCAATCCTTCAACTGTGTCATGGGTCACCGATATGTATAATGTCGCTGTTCGTTTGGAAAGATTGATCACCGCAGTTGCGGTAACCTGGCGCATTTCCTTTTCTTTTGGTTGGACAGCGGGTTGAACAGGTTTGGTTACCTCGCTTACCGTAGGTTGTTCTTTCTGGGTTTCGCCAATCGAATCATCAGCCGTTTCTTCAGTGGTTTCGTTATCTTCGAGTTCTTCACCTTCTTCGGATTCCGCGGCTACTTCATCCTGATTTTCCAATTCATCTACTGCGATCATTTCTTCTGACATATGTCCTCCAGATAACTAGAATCATGAGCAGTCATTAATAGCTAATGACTGTTCCAAAATATTTTTTAGTAGCAATTATTTTGAGATGTTTGTTGAAGAGTAAATAAGTAAACTTATTTGAAATAATAAAGAGACCCATGAGTGTCACATGGGTCTCTCAGGGCATTGTTTGGTCTATAGATCAAAGAATGATATTTGTCTTGCTCCTTTCAGGGCTTCACTTGTAAGGATAGGCATAACTTCCCTATGGGCTTCTTCAAAGAAAGTCAACTGGTTCCCTACAATGATCGGTTCGACTTTAAACATATCTTTGAGTTCTTCATCAAGACCGACAGGTTGCATTTGATGACCATATCTTTCTTCCCAAACCTGGTTGATTTTTGCAAATGCCGAAGTAATGTCATTTTTCAGCCTGGAACTCACTCCTTTTACAATCATCTCGGTAAAGTCTTGTGAGTGCCCGATTGACTCCAACAAATCCGGCATATCTGGTAATGTGCCATTCGATAATGCAATATTGGCCATACCTTCAACCGTTACAGCAAGAACAACATTCTCTGCCATTCCCTCCACCGTCAAATAAATGTTCTTGCATGGTTGGGTTTGAGTTGGACGGTGAGCGCGTCCCGATGCTTGAAAGTTGACATCTGGAGGGTAATCAATTTCATAAAATATGATGGTCGGGGTCCCAATGAGGTTTACGCCATTAGCCAGCCGGCGAACATTTCCAATCACCACGTTATAACCTGCCAACCCGGCATTATTGATAGTTGATTCAATTTTCTCGGATTGGACAGTCTTTACGTTAAGCGATTTGATGCCATTTCTTCCTAAAACATACTCCAGTCTTTGATCACTCTGATACTTACCGCTGAAATAACAAAGAACTAATGGAACTCTGTGATTTTTATTTTCTTCCTTCACCAATTCCATCAATTTGATCTCTTTGCTTGCTATATAGTTCTCATCAAAAACTGGATTTACCTCTTTAGTGTCCGGGTTGGGTGTTGTTTTAACCCAGGTATGTTCACACCTTTCGTTCCCGTACTTATGTTTGTGGCATAACGGACATGACCAGGCAGGACTATAATCCCACAAATCAGGGTGATTAATAGCTGTGGGATACACACGTAAGAGCATTCTCGATTGGGGGCCAACTCTCCCCATCTGCTTGGACATTGAACTTCCCTGGGTTTGCAAATTTGCCTTTAAAAAGGTTGTATAACAGTTGTATGCTTTAAGTTCTTCCTCCGATGGTGGAATAATTACCGGGATATCGATTCGAGGTGGTTTCTTGAACCCCGCACTCTCTTCATTTAAATAAGAGAAATGATTCAACATGATAACGGCAAGTTCTGGCGATAGACTAGGCAACTCACTCGCTTTATTCCATGTGTTTTTCTCTTCATTCCACACTTTCCTGGTGACACCATATAACTTGATAAATCCTTCCTTTTCGGATGGTTTCCAAACTTGCCGGAAACTATTGAAGAGTCTGTAATTGAGGAAGAATATTGATGATGCCTTTCCGTTGAAAGGTGACGCAGTACTTGCAATAACTTTTTGGAAGAAACCGGTCAAAACGCCCATCTGATACCCACATTTTGAATCCTCTGCCTTATCTTGATGAATTTCATCGTAAACAATGGCGAGGGGAAAGTTTTGTTTCTGACGTTTCAATTCGCGTTTAAGTCTGAGGCTGAGTGTGTAATGATTCCCACGTACTTCCGTATACAATGCTGAACCACAATTTTCACACTTTTTACCTCTTAAACCAGCTGAAAGGCCTTCCTGGGATACGATCTGATCAAGCCCTTCTTGAATGAGTAATTTCAATCGTTTCTTCGAGTCCTCTTCGCTTTCCTTATCATTCGTATAAAATTTTATTGGTTTTAGAGGAACTCTTTCCCAGCAATTTGGACAATGAGCCACAATACTAAAACTGCCATTATCCTCATCATAAGGCTCGACCCCATCAGGATGATGGACATCCCCAATTTTGACTGCAGGGCGAATATATTGCGTCTGGCTCAACATACTTCTTGGCGTCACAATTACAACAGGTGATGGGAGATAACGAGCCTGATTTAATGCCTCCTTCACCTCCTTTACATTTGTTACCTTCATGGTCTGCAAGATTGGTGCAGCTGCATGAACTTCTTTGCAGACATTATCCAGGTTTGTTCTTGTAGTTACAAACATAGATACTGGCCATTTCCCTGCTGATCCAGAAAATGTGAGTCCTTTCTTGATTGCATAGTTTCGGCACAAAATATCCAGCATCAATGAGGTCATCAATGTTTTCCCAGTACCTGTGGATGCATCAAGAAGAACAGCCTTCCGAGGTCTGAGCGTTCGAGCCGGTTCTGTTCTCAGAATATCTGGACCTAGGAGGGCCAAAGCATTACTTGCTACGGTGTGCCGTTGAGGAATGGTTAGTTGTGGAGCCCGTTTGTCGAAACTTTTATAGAAAAACTTATTCAGAGGACGGTCAATAACTTCCGCTGCCCAGGTTTTAAACATCCCAGGATTACCGTCAGGTTGGATATAAGGGTCGCGAACACAATCATAAATGGGAGGATATTCACTTTGTACAATTTCACCCATAACATCCTGCCATACATCTACAAAGGAGGCCATTTCACTCGGCTTATTTACATCAATCGTGCTGATAGTCTTGTCATTTAAATCCAGGACAGTTATTAAATTCTTGAAGCTATCTTCCTGAATTTTTGTTTTTCCGATGACCTCGCCCATACTGTTTTCAGCATCGCTTTCAATTGTGTTCTTCTTGCGTTTAATTAATCCTAAAATAACGCAAATGTGACCATCCTTGGGTGACACGAGCCGGCGTTGAGGTAGATAGCCTGAGGCAGTAATATATGCGTATAACACAGCTGGAAGAATGCCAATGGGTTCAATTGTAGGTACTCTCCAACCAAACCATTCTCTTCGAAGTACCGCACTCTCTGAAGATATTTTATTTTTTACAATCTGTTCCATCGCGATTGGATCAAACCGTTTTGATCTAAACCATGCACGTGAAGGTTCGATGGGAAGGTAATATTCTCCCTTGATGGAATCATTTCGAGAAGCAATTAAGGACAGCTCCCCCACCAGATGCCGGATAGCAACCACATCAGATTTACCATCAGATTGGCTCCTCCTTTTACCAACAATAGCAACTGTTTTTGAATCCAGTTTATAAAGGTTCAAATTATGATAATGCATGCTCAGCTGTGTAAAAACATGCTGAGAGCGAACCCTTATTCTGTCCAACGAGATGGTATAGACTAATACGCCGTTGTTTTGCAGATATGGTCCAACGGCAAGCACCATCTGCCAATCCATATTGAAACTCTGAACATCTGCAAGGTTGTAATCCACCTCCAAAACATGTCCAGGGACAATCACAAGAGAAAACTGTCCATGAGATCCCTCAACATCTCTTCCAAGATTACCAACCATGGCATTGATATTTGCCAGTGATAACGCATTGGCGGCGCCTTGGTTTTGTGTAAGAACGAACGGGGTAAGGTTCAATCCCTGTGCAAATTCAAGAATTGGTTGGGAATCGTTACCTTTATCATAAGTAAGCAAAAACCGTCCCAATCCTTGGGGCGGTTTGAATAATGGTTTTAATTCAGTGAACATCGTAGTTCCTTTCTAATTAAGTTCACCACCTTTGAATGCTTTGATATAAATGTCATCCCAGGTGTTTTTATCCAGACATAAGTCCCAAGCTGGACCAAATCCGCCAAAATCTTTACAGGTCTCAACCAAATTTCTATTCAATAGTTGATTCCAGAGGATTGGCAACCATTCTGGCAAAATGGGCTTTTCTCCAAATTTTTGGAGGGACGTCGTTAAGTATTTCTTATCCGGTTCTTGTTCTCCTTTCTTTCCCCATACATATAAATGAGTAATCCCACCCACCTCTGCAGGATCACTTGTAAGAAGTCCAGCATTATGACTGATAATGGCTAACTTCCCTAACCGCTCAGATAGTTCAAGGGGAGTGAATGTTGAATTTTCCAAATCCAGAGTAATCTGGCTTCGTTTACCATCCTGCTTGTTGATAAAATAGGCGTAAACTACTCCGGTTTTATTAACCTTGTTAATTTCACTTATTGACCCACCTAAAATTATTTTCACAACTACATCTGAAGGGTCCATAACAAGGCCATAACAATATAAATATGAATCAGCATCTGGGAGAAAAATATCTCCTATGTATTCCGGCTTGAATTCCATATTCAACCCAGGAGGACTTATCTTATGAATAAATCCTCCCGGTTCTCCTTTCGTTCGAAATCAATTGAGTGAAATTGGCATAATCGGGATACGTATCGCAAAATTACCCCTCACCTGTTCAAAAATCACAGGCAATTTGGCACCCCCTAATTTCAATACCGATGGGACACCGGAATCCAATTCATCCAGTGCTTCATTGACGAATTTTGAATCCAGGACGATCTGCAGCGGATCTCCTTCAACTGCTATCGGAATTTCGCTTACCCCGTTCTTGTAGAACTCTCCATTGAATTGGATCTGTGAAGTTGGCCCAAATTGAAACGGGGTTACAGACTTATCCTGGACCAGTGTAAGGATATTCTTAATAATGGATTTCATTTGGCCAGTATTTACAGTTCCGGATTTGAAATTTTTGGATAATTGATTAGTCGCATTGGTCATATTGATAAATTTCATACCGTCCGAAACACATTCATTCAACCAGAACATCATGTTTCCATCAGGAGTCTGGATGACCAGGCGAGATTTTCCCTGAGGTTTAAATAACCACAATTCCTGATCGCCGGCCAGATCCAAAATGCTTGTTTTTAGCAGACGGGTTGCCGATTGGGTAAGAACACATTGAAATGGGTCAAACTCGTTGGTGCTCTTTATCTTTATCAGAACCTGAGCAAAAATCATACCCATGTTTTGTCCAACAGACGAGGCTTTACCTTTTTCAAATTTCAAATATGTGGATTTGTTCTCTTCTGTCGATTTGCTATCACTCGTAGCAAACTTCGATGCAATTAATAACTTTTTGAATTCATCGACAGTCAAGACGCAACCGGGGGTTGTAAAGGGGGAATAAGGAAAGTCGGGGTAATCATCCGTCAACATGGTTGTAATATCAAAATTGTCTTCCCCGACAACCGCGTGGATCAGGTTTCCTTTATCATCCATTTTTAATTGAACGATTTTCTTCTGGAAGCCCATCCAGCTCTTATCTTTTACAGGCAATAACATCTTACCTTCGGTGATCACTCTGCCCTGGGGGAATTTCACAAGCGCTCCCCCATCTTCGCCGTTGGTAACGTGCAGGAAAAGGCCACGCTCATTACCAATCAGAAAGAGATGTTTCATCACATCCATCTGGGAACTGGGCGAAGCCAGCAAACAGACTAAACTTGGGATAACCTTATCATCATTAAAAACGAAATGTGCAGGCATATTTACCTCTTTTAGTTATTGAATAAATCAAAAGACATCTGACCTTTTTGGATTAATTTCTTAGTTTTCGCATTGGTCTTTGTCTTTACATCTGAAATTACATTACTGGCCGATTGGTACTCTCCAACAAGCTCAGGTTCCAACTCGGGCAAGGGTTGGATTGATTCCTCGACTGGTTCCGTTTCAACCTGTACTTGTTCAATCGGTTCAACAATGGCCGGGGTAGTTTCCTCTATCTGGGGATTATCTATCAGTCCCGCCAGCTTATTCAGTAAATCACTCCAATCATTTTGTGAAGAAGCTAATCCAGGATCTTCCTCAGCTCGCTGGTTTAGTTGATCCATTTCAATCGCATTTACAGTATGGGTAACAACCTCAGCCCTCTCTTCTAATGCGGGATCAGGAACATAACTTTCAAGATCATTTGAAATGGAATTGATAAATGAAGCTCTTGCCAGGATTTCATTAATCCCGTATTCCTGGAATTGTTCTTTGATTTGTTCCCTCACCTTTCCGGGATGTTCGAGCGCATTGGCTCTGAAAATGGAATTTGTAAACCAGGGAGCATATAAGGCACATAACGCTCTGGTGGCTGCAACCATTGAATGATTGATGTCCGTGAACTCACCAATGATTTTTGTATTCCACAAACTCCATAAAAAATTTCCGGTTCCAACACATGGATCATTTACCGCTTCCACCAATTTAATTTTTCGCGCTTCGGCGTTGGTCCCCCATTCAAAATCGAATAGGTTTCGTGTTTGGGCGCCAACCATTTCTCCCATGAGCTCTGTTATGCATAATGGGGTTGGATAAAAGCCGGCATTACCTGATTGCTCTTCACAAGCAATCAAGTTGATGTAATCGCCTGGACTAACTACCATAGATATTAGTGGAAATGGATCCAAGAATAATCCTTGAAGCGCATTTTCCCATTCTTCATTTCTAATCCAATCAGGTTTTGCAGGAATGTAACCGAACGCATACAAGATAGCATTTGAAACAGCATCCAAACTGTTATTTGCTACTCGATTTGCGTATTGCATAAATCGTTTGCCATGAACGTTTGGACCGTCAAGGTATAATCTGCTTTGACTGAATATGGGTGGTGGTGGTTCATATAAGGGGTCTGGAATCCCATCTACCAGGGCTTTCTCGTACCACCAATACCTGTTCGCAATTCTTAACCAACCAACATACCATTCAGCATAGGATTCCGCAGCGGACCGTTTAATAAATTCAGGCGTTGTCTCCATTCCCATCGATTTAAGGACCGTTTGGGTGTTGTACAGCAAATATTCACACAGGGTAACAGCAGTGTGATGATCAAGGAAGTTGACTTCGCGCAAAAACTGATACCAGGTGTAATTATCATTTCCCTGTTTTTTGCGTAGTTCCTTGCACTTTTCCATATCATAAGGATCATTACCTTCGAGAATATTATTCGGAGAAAAACTCGGTAAGAATCCATATCGGATGCAACCTGGTTTAATCGTCCCTGTGAATGGCGGAATTTCTCTTTCTACAACCTGACCATCGCCAATATCAATTTGAATCATTTTTTCCTCCAGAAAAATAAAAACAGGTCGGTTCGCAATTAAGCTGAACCGACCTGTTTGCATAAGAGTCAGTATTTACATCGTCTGGGTTTCGGTGTTAGATTGGCTGTCTGTCAGGTACAGATCCTCCTTTGCTTCCAGATCGCCGACATTGGCGCCCAACGCAGTAACAACAGCGGTGATGGGAGCAATACAATTTGTCCCTTTATAACCGTTTGCCTCAACTTGGAGGCCATTATTCGAAAGGGTTATCGTAATATCAGGCATGTTTTCCTCCTTACCACAAACCGGTTGATTGATTTTCTGCGGCCGCGCCTTCACCCTGGACAAGGCGAAGTTTGATAGTTCCCGATTCCATTGAATAAGGTTCCAAAACAACTTTCATATTCTGATTTTCCAGAACTTGAATAATTTGTTCGTAATTGGAACCCAGGGTGTTAAGCGATCCAAGGAGATCTTCCAGGCCCTGAATCAAGTCTGCATCAGTTTGATCGGCAATAATATGCAGTTTGCCATCAACAATATTCAACCCAATGCCTTCAACCCGACCATAAATAGGTAAGGGAAACCCGACCTGTTTAAGACCATTGCGGTTGATCTTCAGTGAGACATGAACTGACTCGTAATACATCTGCAGTTCGGCATTAAGAATGACATCGTTTTGATTTACACCGGTCAGGATCAGGCCATTACGAACATTGTTTGGATCAATATCGATCTTCATGAATTTCTTGAGGATGTGGGACACTTTAACCTTCCTTTTCTAAATCAATTCCCAAAAAAGGGAATAAATCAACTTATATTTTGAAACAACAAACAACACTATCGAGTAGCCAAAAGAAATCAAAAACAGCCGGTGAGTTTTTACCTTGCCGGCTGTTTTTTCATATACTTGATCCTCTGTTAGCGAACTAATTCCATGGATTAATCAACTGAACCCCAGTATAAGAAAAATCATCTATATTCCTGGTAGCAACTATCAGGTTGTGGGATAAAGCAACAGAAGCGATTAACGAATCCATCAAACCCATTGGGCGACCAGTTTTTTCCAATCGTGCAATCAGTCCTCCCCAGACGAACATCGTTTGAGTATCCAGGGGAAGGATCCTGTCACCGTAATTTGCGATCAGGTCATTATTCATCCAACCTTGCAATTCGGTTTTCCGATGGGAATCAGGCAAACGTTCAATTCCATGATGAATCTCTCCAACTGTAATAACTGAGATAAATAGATCTTCATCCGGAATGCTTTTCAGCCAACCGATGACACGCTCGTTCTTTTTTTTGCGTGTGTATTCAGAAATAACACAAGTATCGACGAGATAGTTCATGGTTCAATCTCAATACTTCTCGGGATACTTTTATCACGATCAACTTGGATCTCACTCCCCGCCAGAGGGGAGGCTAAAAGGAAATCTGAAAAACTTTCTTTCTTTTCTGTCAGCCTCTTGTATTCTTCGAACGGCATCACAACTACGGCATTTTTTCCTCGCCGGGTTACAATTTGTGTTCCCTGAGCCATAGCCCTATCCACAAGTTCACTGAACTTACTTTTTGCTTCTTGCAATTGCCATATGTTATTCATTTTCCTTACTCCTTGTTGACTAGACTGACCAGTTTTATATAATTATACTCTTAATTGAATGAATCAGAATATGGGGTTCTTCCCGGTCTATCTTTAAATTTGTTTCCCTTTAAGTGTATCCATGATGCGACTAACTTCTGGACCACTCTTCCTCTGAGCTACAGGATTGAAAAAGAAGTGCGGTAGCAAGTTGCTCTATCGCACTTCTAAAGTTGAATATTGAATTACCATCAAAGGCACGATGGTGCACAGGGAAAACTGACTCGCCCCATTATGACTGGTTAATTTGGACCAACGATCCTTTACTGTCCTTCTTCATAGACTGTATCCGGGCAAAAATCCTGTCCACCTGCCCAGCAGACCGTTCCCATGCTGGCATAAGCCGTTTTAAAAATACTCAAATCCTTCAATTCTTGGAAAATGCCATAATTCAGATAAGGCTTGACATCAAAACGTTTTACTTCTGAATTGGTAAATGTCACCATCAACGAATAATCATCATTGGCCGCCACCCGTGCAACTCTTGGATTCATCGTTATCTCCTTTATTTGAGCGGATCGATCGGGAAAACCCGCTGGCCTTCAAGCGCCAATGTCCAATCCGCCATTAATTCTTCCTGTTTTTATAAATTACCAGTATGAAATCTGATCAGCTTTTGCAACGATGTTTTCAGCCAGGTTATCAGGGTCCAATATAACTTTGACACCAAGAACGCCAACCGAATTAAAAGAAACAGCACATGAAACACAGACCGGATTTTTATTCGACTGAATTACTGTCCCCAAGATTTGGGTCTCTGCAGTCCTATCAAATTTATTCAGCCTTATAATGGGTCAATTCCTCGCGCAGCACGCGCCGCAAAAGTTCTTCAATTGGAATCTGCTGGCCAATGATGTATTCCCGCAAGGCCTGGTTGATGAGCGTCTGGTAATTACCCCCACCCCGTAAATTGACCTGCTGGCGAAACCATTCCAATATATCTGCATCCAGACGAATCGTGATGCGTTCTTTCCCGAGCGGCAGTGGATCGAGCGCTCCACGCCTGCCCTTTGAAAAATCGTATTCATTTTTCATTTCCATACTCTGTTGCCTTCACTTCCTCATATATTCCCGGATCTCGCTTTGGGAGGCTTTTCGGGCTGATATGATGCGGATGCGCTCCTCCCGAAAAGTAAAAACGACAACCAGAACCCGACCCAGACCATCTTTTCCCAAGAGAATAAAACGATTTTCATCTGGATGCTCGTCTGATATTGTAATTGCATCATCATCAGCAAAGGCGCTGACCGCATCTGCAAAAGCAATTTTATGCTTGTTTAAATTGACCTGCGCTTTATGCGCATCCCATTCATATTGCAGCATACCTGCACTCCTATTGTATGCACATTTGTACATACCGTCAAGTGAGCCCTGCCTATCTAAAATTTATATAAAAACCCGCCATTCATCCGCTTGACTGGAAGATCAATCGGTTTTCTGGCGGGGTTTTATAAATGGCCATCCTTGCTACAGTATCTTCTTTTGAATCTCCAATCGAAAGATTCTCTCCTGTTAATCCATCAAACAGGCTAAATGGATTTTCGAAATGAGATGCCAGCATTTGGATTACAAAAAAGTCACGGCCTTCATAACCGGATATTTCAACAGCTTCTCCTTCGACTTGAAACCACGCCGGCAATCCACAATGATTCAATGGGCCAGGCACATATAATTCTGAGAAAACCTGTTCATTTGAAGAAGCTCTCCCAAATTTTCAATTATCTTTTGATCAAACATAATCTTTTCCAAAACGCTCCGTAAAGCCCCCGGCTTTCCTAAAGGATACCCTTGCGGTATAGCTATGGGGATATGCAGAGCAGCAGAAATGTTTTTCTTGCCTTTCAATACTTAATCCCGTATAATTAGAATATGAGTTCTAATAAATTGGCTACCGAAAAACATTCCTCCTTTGTGTGCGAAATACCGCTCAAAGATACCCCGGCGATTGAACGTCATTTGCTGGTGCGTCTGGATTGCGCCCGCATGGTGTATAACGCCTGCCTGGGGGAAAGTTTGAAACGCCTAAACATACTGCGCGAGTCGGAGCAATACCGCGAGGCGCTAAATATGCCAAAAGCGGCCAGCGGCACCAAAACAGCCAAAGACCGTACCGCCGCTTTTAGAGAAGCAAACAAAGAAGTGGGTTTCAGTGAGTACGATCTACACGCCTACGCCAAACAGTTTGGTCATTCATGGTTGGGGCAACATCTGGACAGCCTCACGATACAAAAGATTGCCAGCCGTGCGTTTAATGCAGTCCAGCAGTATTCATTCGGGAAAAAGGGTAAGCCGCGCTTCAAGGGCAAGGGATCATTCGATAGCGTGGAAGGCAAAACCAATACCAGCGGGATTGTGTGGCGCAAGGATAGGGTTGCATGGTCGGGCCTTGTTATCCCCGCCATGATCGACTCCAAAGACGAGGTTATCAAACACGGTTTATCCTGCCGGGTCAAATATGTCCGTATTGTCCGGCGCAAGATAAGCGCCAAAAACCGCTTTTATGTTCAACTGATCTGCGAAGGTGTCCCCTACCGCAAACCAAAGAATACAACGGGTGATGGTAGAGTCGGCCTGGATTTAGGCCCATCCAATAGTGCCATTAGCGCGGATACCGACAACCACATGAAGCTGGAAAAGTTCTGCGAACCCCTGGATGGCAGGCAAAAAGAAATCCGGCGCTTGCAGCGTAAAATGGATCGCTCACGGCGTGCCAATAACCCGGATAACTACAATACGGATAAGACCATCAAAAAGGGGATCAATCTGGAATGGGAGAACTCTAAAATCTACCAGAAAACCCGATCCAGTTTAGCCGAAGTGCGGCGAGCGCAAGCTGAACACCGCAAGAGTCTGCACGGCAACATGGTCAACCGGATTATTCGTTTGGGGGATGTAATCAAGTTGGAAAAATTATCTTATCGTTCTTTTCAAAAGAATTATGGCAAGTCGGTATCCTTTAGGGGGCCGGGGACGTTTGTGAGTATCCTCCGGCGCAAAGCTGTAAATGCTGGCGCTGAGGTGATCGAGTTCTCGACCTACCATACCCGGTTGAGCCAGACATGCCCTGCTTGTGGAGCAATCCAGAAGAAAACCCTTTCAGAACGCTGGCATGTGTGTGAGTGTGGTTTTGGGCCCATCCAGCGGGATATTTTATCTGCATGGTTGGCTAAATACGTTGAAAACAATCGGCTCGATGTGAGGCAAGCCCAGGTGGATTTGCCGGGAGTGGAACTGCTCCTGCGTGCGGTGTCGAGCGAGATACAACCGGCAATGGGCCAGGGGCAACCCAAACCCAACCTTGCAATGGGTCAGAGTCGGTCGCAGCGAATCGAAGGGATGATTGGAAGTGAGGCTTATTGCGGCGCAACTCATGGCTGTGATAAGAGAGCTGCCAATCTCACCTTCAGCAAGAACCCCCGGCTTTAGCCGTGGGGTAGTTCAGCTCGATTTCTTGGAATGAAAAAGAAGTGCGGCAGCAAGTTGCTCTACCGCACTTCTTAGGGTGAATATTGAATCAGGATATTCTTACGTATGGTAAGGAGTATTGAGATGATTCGTTTTCAGTATTGTTGAAATCACCCTGCTCCTCATCATCGTCAACATTGATAGCATTGATCGCTGTTCCGGATGCGGATTCTCCGATTCTCGAAACATAACCCGTATTGCGGTTTTGAATCGCCTGCAACAAATCATTCATTGACGGCACTTTGGTTTTGCGATTGTAAATTGCAATGTGCTGCGCTTCCATAATCACCGTTTGTACATCGCGCCCTACCGGACTCGATTCGGATTCTGGTTTAAATTCATTTAATCCGGTCATGGATTTATTGAGGGATCCTGCGAGCCTGATGTAATCGTACTGAGCATCGCTGATTTTACAGAGGTGAGCTTCAAATATTTGCCCAAGTTTTTGGACATTTTGTGGCCTGGGAACCTGGAAAATCAAAAGCCTTTGATAAAATTCTTCCGGTAAGTTTCCCAAGAAAGTTACATTTCCCGTGAACATAAACTGGACAGGGATTCGTTCTTCCATTGACTCGGACAATAACATCATTATGTTAGTCCAGTTCCGACTACTTGTGCCGGCATCGGATGCACTTCCCTTCAGGTTCGGTGCAGTTTTCTCGACCTCGTCGAGATGAACAATCACCTCAGGATTGGCCAGGATTAACTGCTTGAACTTCCGGAACTTTTCATCCGATTCTCCCACCAGCGATCCAAGAAGGTCGCCAAAAGAAAGGGAGATGATGGGTAGTCCCAAATAATGCGATGCATAATAAACTGCCATCGTCTTACTGGTTCCTGGAGGGCCAAATAACCCCATTGGCCTTGCCGTTGCCACGCTTGAGTCGTTGAACTCCCTCACTGCCTTTTGTCTATCCAGGAGAGCTTTAAACCGGTTCCAACCGATTAATGGAGGAGGATCAGTAATGACTCTCTTGTAAGTGATCCATGGTGTGGTGAGCTTCATCTCCTTGATTTTGTCATCGTATGCCCCACGGATCATTTTTTCTTTATCATCTGCTCGACTGGCAGCCAGTTTGGCATTTTTTACAAGCTGCCGATAAGACGGTGTACCCAACGCTCTAACCAATTCACCTGGCACCCTTTCCCGGGCTGTTTTTCCTTTCTCCGTTTGTATACCCAAATCGATGCACAAACTCAGAATATCTTCCGGGGTAGGAACAGGAGCTTCAACCAGGTGATAGAGTCCATTGAATATATCCGGGATGTCTGAAGACTTACCGGTGATCACGATTCTGGTCATCCGTTTTGTGTTCCCTTGCTGGATAGCCACAAGTGCATTTCTCAGCTTTAGCGGGGTCACAGCATCTGTTTTAAACATTGGATTCTGGTCGGCCAAAATAACCAGATCAATCTCAACCTCCGAATCAGAATCTAATACCTCAAGTAGAACTCGCAAGGTATCAAGTTTTCGTTTATCCGTTCCGACCTTAACCTCAGCGGGATATTTATCGATGATTACCTTATCATCATCAGTAAAGGTTACCCAGCGCACAGCATCAGGACCTGAGCAAATCAAGACCTTTAAGCTTTTCATCAGTGTCTTTTCTTGATTGGGAGCGCCTATTGCAACAGCTTTAAATCTTGCGAAGGCAGCTCTGATATCCTGTAAGAACCACTCCCATTCAAGGGAATCGAATTTTACAGCCGGCACAGCTGCTGCAAAACACTGTGCCAGTTCTTTCTGAAGGTTTGCGATACTTTGCATAAAAGTCTCCTTTTTAAATCATTAGGGCGAGTTGATCATCTCGCCCTACAATCTCACAACATTTTGGCCAATATTTGCTGAAAATAATTTTCTTCTTCGACCGGCCCTGGCCATTTCGATCGCCATAGTATGAGTAATGCTTACTATCTCGTTTGAGTCACGGATTTTTGAGGATGTCTTCAGGTAACTCTGGAGTCTCAGAGTGATGTCATAAAGATCGTCGTCTCCAACCATTTGACAGGCACCCACCCATTTTTCCAACAAATTCTTGAGCCGGCGACAGATTGGTGCTGAAAGCGATATTTCCTTGGTACTGAGTGAATAAATGAGACTGAATATTTCAGCTCCAGCCTCTTGAGCAATGTCATCTAATATTGAAGACATATCAAAATTTCGGAGCCAAATTTCTTTTCTTTGATCCAGCATTTCTTGCCTGGCTTTTCTCTCCTCATTTTGAAACATCCGTTTTTGCTCAAGTTCGATTTTGATTTTATCTGCCTCAGCGTCCAGCTTTAATCTTTCAAGCTCCAATCGTTTTTTGTCAGTCTCCCCATTCTGGGTATCCATCCATTCCTGATGAAATGATTCAATCAACTCAATGACATTTGGCGCAGTTGGTCGTATGGTTTCCAGCTCTATACCAGTTTGTTGGATTCTTTCACGACTCGGGAAATTTTCCTGAACTTTATGCAGGAATAGATCAATGAATTCTTCCTGGGTAATCTCAAGTGAAACCCCTTGTTGAATAAGGTTATCAAATGATTCCCGAGCCTGGTTTTCAGCCGATTCCATCATGGCAACATGGGTTCCATCATACGTGTATAAAATATCAGAAACCAATGTTTGAATGACTTCCGATTCTCGATCAAAACATGACTTTGCCTGTTGCCAATTCCGGAGTGGAATCCAATAGTAGTAATTGTGTTCAATCCCTAAAGTAGATAAATCGTGTCTGACTCTTTCAACAGCGTTTGCGAGTTCAGACCTGAATTTTTGGGGTAAGAGATTCATTGTAGGGAGGTTGATATTTGAAACCCTTTGGGATTTCGGTGGGAGCCCGATCTCTTCTGCGGTTAAGGATATTTTTGCGATGTTCCGACCGCGAGAAGAGATCCTGACCATGGTTCCCAAATAATCAGCAATGGCTTGTTCTAAATCGAGATAAATTATTTCGCTTTTTAATGCCTCACGAATTCTTTGATCAATATATTGAATCGTTTTAGCATTTACTGTCCCGAATGAAAGGATCGAGCTTATTGTCAAAGCCGCATTGGTTTGCACCTGAGCCTCCTTCCAGGGACATAAATATTGGGGTTACGATCGTATTTTTTGTCACGACTACCAGATTGTCCCAATCCAGTGTTTTTGTAACCCCGAGTAGTAACGAATCTTGAACATCAATAACCCTTTGGTTTGACGACCCACGGTATCCCCCAGTCAATTTTTCCTTGATAATGAAGGGCCCATCTACTAAATAATCGATGTGCTTCAAAGGGCGGTTTTTATCTTTCAACAGGTTTTCAAAAATGTAGCCTGAGTAAACCGTGATCTTGTGTAATGGTAAATATTGTTTTACTTGTAGAAGAAGTTCATGCAATTCTTCGACTTGATCAAAAGGTTCTCCTCCGACTACCGCAATACCTGTATCACCGCACTGGATTCCTTGCCTTATTAAGTCGATCAGCTCTTCAACAGTAAATCCGACTCCATAAGAAAAATTCCATAAGTGGGGATTGAAACAACCTGGACAATGTATGCTACAACCTGAAACCCAGATTGTTGTATTTTGCCTTGGCCCTTCTCCAAAGGAGGCATAATTAATCTTTGCTATTTTCATTTAAAACCTCCAATAATTTTTGGCGATCATCTTTCAGCTTGGCGATGGCTTCCCGGATTAATTTGGCGACATCTGAATTGATATAGGCATTTTTGTCTACCATCCGTTCCAGACGTTCTACATGAACATCACTGCTTTGTGCAGCCCAATCCGCCAGTTTTTTTACCTGTTTATTACTCCATGGATAATAACCACTCGTTTCCCGGAGCAATATCATGGTTGCCATCAGGTAATCCAGACCTAAATGATCCTTATCAGCTAATGTGCGCTTGAAAATGTCACAATTTTGATGGATTGCTTTTATTAAGTCCTGATTTATGAAGAGATCCTTTATCTGTTTTGACAATTCGCATTTTTTCAGAAGCAAAAACGGTGTACGGACCTGGGTTTCTTTGCCATCGACAATAAGGGGTATATGTCTGTCCGGGTTATTCTCACCATAGATATAAGGAAGATCCAAACCTCCTATTTCAATCTGATCCACTGTATAAATGAAAAACCCCGTATCTCTTGGCACCCGAATGTATCCTTTGATCTGGACCATTTGAGGTGTGGCCAGGGGTGCAAGGTTATCAGTGGTTATCCTCAAATGATTAGAGGCTTTATAACCAAAACCTTTCGGAACTATTGGATCTAAGATATACGTCATTGGATTGGTTTCCTTTAATCCCACACCCATCAGGGTTGCAGCCAATTTAGTTGGTAAGTGATCTTTGTTTTTTGTAAAGACTCCAGTGTCTTCCACCAGAGTATCCTGGTCTATCAATTTGTCCTGGGCTAATGTAAATATCCGCTTGATCAATAAGTCAGGATCATCTTCTCCCAATTTATCTTTGGCGGCAATTACAACCCCCGTATGACCTTGTATTTCAACCTTTCTATCTGGAAATCCGATAGTAATAGTGGTGCCTTCACATTCAGTGTAGTAATATACACGGTCACCATCTGGTAAAAAGTACCCTTCTTTTTCGGGTTCATACTTACTGCCATTAAGGTAAACTTGCAAACCAGGTATTGTCATAATCCATGGATCCATTCGGAATGCTTGGGAAATGATGTCCTCAAATACCAGAACGAGTAACCGGTTGTGAAGAAGTGGAGCGACCAGACCATCACTATTGGGAATGGTCTTTTCTAATTCATTTGGGGTAAACCGGTTTACAGTAGTTTTGATATGACGGATACCATCAATTTTTCTCAAAGTCCATGGCAATTCAGGATTTGTGACAGAAAATGATGTTTCAACTGAACCAGGTATATAGTAGTGAAAAGAGAATTTTTTACATGGATATTCTTCAAAGAATTGAGGAGTCAAATATTTCTCAATGTCTAATTCCTTCAAAAGAGTATCTTTGGTCGGAATAAATGTAAGGATATGATGGTTCTGGCATAACCCAACTGATAAATTATTGGACCTTGTCTTTTCAATTAAATACTCAATCATGTCACGCACAATGACCTCCGTAAATTATCTGGGACTGAAAATGATTAAATGGGGCTCTGGACTGGACGACTTGGAATATCAAATAAATCCAAGGCCAATTTTTTCAGGTTGTATTTCTC
>Ga0118677_10007526_pt1 | contig 17926 bp, 15 predicted proteins | sample AliMusrvi5mmetaG_FD_86154 | JGI IMG/M metagenome (GOLD analysis project Ga0118677, IMG submission 86154) | reverse complement strand
ATATATCCAACACATTATCCTAGGCTTGTCTGATTGATCACTTAAAAAAAAAATAAATCTCTATTCCTGAAGTTTTTACATTTGCAGCCATATGGGCCAAAAAAAACTTATCCGTTTCGAAGCGATCCGGCATTTTGCCAATGTGCTGGAATACCCGCAGAATATGCAGGGTAATTGGGCCGGTTTTTTCGCAAATACCGGGCCCATTACTTTAGAACTGGCCTGTGGAAAGGGGGAGTATGCGGTAGGACTGGGAAGGCTTTACCCGAATAGAAATTTTATAGGCATCGATATAAAGGGGAATCGCATATGGCGTGGGGCTAAAACAGCTTTAGACGAGGGGCTGAGCAATGTATCATTTATACGTTCGCATATTGATAAGATCCGGGATTATTTTAGCGAAGGAGAAATAACAGAAATATGGATCACGTTCCCAGATCCGCAATTAAGGGGTTCGAGGGCTAAAAAAAGACTTACCCATCCTAAATTTTTACGGCTTTATCAGCCGCTTTTAGCCCCCGGTGGCAAATTGCACCTCAAAACGGATAGTCCGGACCTGTACAGATTTACACTCGCTGTTATCAACCTATTCGGTTTTACTTTGTTAGAGAACTCAGACAATGTATATGCAGAAGCCGTTACGAAGCCGGAATTGCAGATCAAAACCCATTACGAAAGCCTGGATATTGCACAAAGTAACCGTGTACATTATCTGAGTTTTTTACTGGACAAACCCATACCCTTTGAGAAGGATGAAATTCTAAAACAATTACTCAGTGAGCCAGAAAATGATTGAAGGTGTTGATTTTTATTTTGAGCATGGATATACTGTTTTCACAGAAAAATACCATCTTGAAAAAGGCCATTGTTGTGGAAATGGCTGCCGTCACTGCCCTTTTCAATACGAATCAGTACCAGAACCTCATCGAAGTTTATTATTGCAGCAAGTCGAAAAAATAACCCCGACAAATAGCAAAACTTCTGAAAGCAATTCTGCGTTGTAATCAACCCTGAACACGTAAATTGTAGCCATAAACATTGTGTATTGGCAAACAAAAAATCTTCTGGCAAATTAAAAACAATACTGCCAAGCGGCATTAAAGACAGTTCCTTCTTTGAGCAGGTATATGATGTGGCCCGCCAAATCCCCAAAGGTCGTGTAACTTCCTATGGAGCTATTGCAGCTTATCTGGGAACTAAAATGAGTGCCAGAATGGTGGGATGGGCGATGAACGGCGCATTTCATTTGAATCCTCCCGTTCCGGCACATAGAGTAGTTAACAGAAATGGAATGCTTTCTGGCAAAATGCATTTTGCAACCCCTACCCGAATGGAAGAACTCCTCAAAAAAGAGAAAATCAAAGTAGTAGAGGATACAATTGTTGATTTTGACAAAAAGTTCTGGGACCCGGCTATTGAGCTATCACTCGATTAAACTAACTGATTACTAAAAAAGCACAGCAATTTACCATGCTGCGGTTTTTTTATAAAGGAATTGATAGGAATGATTAGTGATAATAGGGACTGATCATATAATATACTACCGGTCCGGTAACCGCTACATACAACCACAAAGGCCAGGTAATTCTTGCCAGTTTTTTGTGTATGGCATATTCCCCTGTTAAGCCTCTGTAAGCCGTAAAAAGAATAAAAGGAAGAATGATGGCTGCCAGAAAAATATGTGTTGCCAGAATAAAATAATACACCATCCTGATACCGCCTACTGCTGATTTCTCATCATCCGAAACAATTCCATCATGATTACTGTCGCCAAATTTCGCTTCCCCGGCCAATAAATGGTGCGCGATATAGGAAACCAGAAAAAGTATCGACAATACCAGCGCAGTCATCATAAAACGTTTATGCAACAGGTATTTACCATTCTTAACTGCTACCAGCGCAGCAATTAATAATACAGCAATAGCAGAGTTGATAAACGCATTGATAGTGGCAAAAATATGTACATTGAACCCCAGGTTTAGTTCGAGTTTAAAGCGACTTAATAAAACCACAGCTGAAAATACAACTACGGAAAATATACCGATCAGCCAGTTGGCTTTTTGATCATTTTTGGTGAGGGAAGGAACTAACATGACTGGTTTATCGTTTAGGGTTTATTGTTTAGGGTTGTTGATGGTTTATGGTTGGTAGTTGTTAGGTGTTGATTTTTAACCGTTGATCTTTCGGCGGTTGCGCATGTAGATTACGAAAAAGGTTACCATACATAGAATAATCAGCCAGAGCCAGCTGAGTTCGATGATCTGTTGGAATACTTCACTTTTCTGTTTCTTGTCTTTTTCCAGCATCACTAAGCCAATGTCTTTGGCCAGTTTAGCGAGAGAGATGGAATCTAAGCCATTATAATAGCCGCGTACTTTATATTCTTTATCGAGGAGTACAAAACGATTGGTGTGCACAAAATCGGGACTAATGGGTTCATCGCTGAACTTATCTACTTTCAGTTCCTGGAAGGCGAAATTGTAAATGGAATCTTTATTGCCTGTCAGCATCCACCAGTTATCGTGGTTAACTCCATACCTGTCGGCGTAATTTTTTAATACACTTACAGAATCATGTTCCGGATCAACTGAAAAAGAAATAAACTGCACAATAGAACTGTCAATCTTCTGACGCAGATCTCCTCCTTTGATAAACGACTGTTGTAGTTTAGCCATATTGGCGGTTAGCTTGGGGCAGATGCTATGACAGTGGGTAAAGAAGAAATCCAGCACCATTATTTTTCCCGGGCGGTCGTACAAACTAACTTCATCGCCTAGTTGATTGGTTAAATGAATATTGGCCGTTGTATGCCAGATACTGTCGTTGATTTCCTTTCCTTTATCGATACGGGTGATTACCGTATCCAGTAAATAACGCCTGGGCATATCCACTGCATGATCACTTGCCTGCTTTAATATCAGGTAACAGAGAACAGGTAATAGCAGGGCTACCGCCAGACTTAATAATGCTTTTTTATTCATGATAAGTGACTATAAAAAAACCATCGCCATGAAGCGATGGTTTATATACGAATTGTAAAAATCTCAGTACGTCTTATTCCACCGTCTTCCTTTCTTCAGGCTTGGCTTCTTTTGTTTCTGTTTTCGTTTCTTCTTTCTTCTCTTCTTTCTTTTCTACTTTAATGGTGCTCTGTTCTTTAAAATGAGGGTCATAGGTATTCCTTAAATGACGGAAAGAGTTACCATCAAACAAGAAAGCGGTGATGAACCAGATAAATAGTGCCAGCGGAACCACGATGGTCATGATCAGGTTCTTGATCTCATGTTTCAGGTGCATAAAGTAAGCAACGATATAAAATGCTTTGGCCAGCATTAAAATGACGATGGCTCCTTTTACTGCCAAACGCAGGCTGCTTTCCAATGGCATACCCATCATCCAGAAACCCAGGGCCAGTTCAATAATGGTAAGAACACTTAGAATAATGGTTACTTTCCAGATTTCTTTGGTTCCGCCACCTTCATGATGTTCTGCTTCAATTGTATGTATATGTTCCATAGTATGGATTGTATTGAGATAGTTAGTTAAGTAAAATTAAATCAGGTAAAAGCAGGTAAATACAAATACCCATACCAGGTCCACAAAATGCCAGTATAATCCGGCTTTCTCAATCATCAGGTAATGACCACGTTTTTCAAATTTGTCGGTCAAGGTCATGATCAGCATAATAATATTGATGATCACTCCTGAGAATACGTGAAAACCGTGGAATCCTGTAATAGTGAAAAAGTAATTGGTAAAATTTGTTGAAGAAGCCGTTCCATCATGATTCAGGAAAGGGTTATGACCCCACCAGGCACCTTCTGCATGCAGGTGATTCCATTCCCAGGCCTGACAGCTTAGGAAGAGGATACCGCCGATAATGGTCAGGATCAGGTTTCTTACCACACCTTTTTTATCCATATTATGCCCGGCATGAACGGCCAAAACCATGGTAACTGAGCTGATGATCAGGATGAAAGTCATAACACTCACAAACACCAACGGTGCATGTACCCCTTCCGGAGCAAATGGGAAGCTTCTGAATACTTCATTCGGGTCAGGCCATCCATTGGTAGAAAACCGGATGGTACCGTAGGAGATCAGGAATGCGCCAAACGTGAAGGCATCACTCATCAGGAAGTACCACATCATCAATTTCCCGTATTCTACGTTGAAAGGGCTTTTACCGCCGCTCCACATCTTGGTGGGTGTAACCGTTGTTGCTGTTGACATGTTTTACTATAAGATTTCGTTACAAAAATATTGGCTACCGTTCAAAAAAGGTGAATAAAGCCCAACTTTTTCTTAAACTATCCGATCCAGTTATAAAAGATGAATAAATATATCCAAAGTATGTCTACAAAATGCCAGTAAGTACTGATCAATTCAATAGGCAAACTGCTGTAATTCTTCACCCTGCTGGTGTATGCCCGAACAAAAATGACCAATAAAGCGATTATCCCGCCTAACACGTGTGCCATATGAAATCCGGTAATGACCAGCAGAAACGAAGCCGCTGAATTGCTTTTAGGCCCTGTTAAAGCGATATTCCTTGCCTCCAGGTCCATAAACCCTGCATACTGCATCCCAAGAAATAAGAGCCCCAACAGCACGGTAACCGTAATTAACTGTCTGTACCTGCCCATTTCCCTGGCTTTGAATGCTTTTAAGGCCAGGTGAATGGTAATACTGCTAATGATGATGACGCCCGTTGAATACCAGAAAATCCTTGGCAACGGAAACTCTAACCAGCTGCTCTGGTTCTTTTTTACAATATAGGCACTGGTAAGCGCCGCAAACATCATAATCAAACTTCCAATAGCCACCCATAAGGTGAATTTCTGAGGATGTATCCTCCTATCCTGTGTGTTCTGCACTGTTGTCATCATCACTAATTTTTTTCTATTTTAAATTTATGGTTAAGTTTAGCCCCAACCAAAATCAGATTCTATCTATTACGAATTCTTCTATTTCCCATCCATCATCTATCTACTTCCCTTTCAAATTATTACTTGTTAATAATTGCTTTCTCACTTGATTTTATCCGCCAGCAAAGCCAATAATACAATCGGTAAATAAATATAGCTGCTGAACATAACCCGTCTGGCTGCTTTTGCATTCATTTCCTTATATAAACGAATACTTTGAAATACCATGAACAGGTTCGCAACCACCAGTATCCACATACTCAGTTGTCCCGATAAGCCAAAATAATAAGGTAGTATCCCCACCGGTATCATTAATACAGAATACATAATTCCCTGTACCGCAGTAAAACGGGTTGGACCTTTATCGGCAGGCAATAATTTAAAACCTGCTTTGCTATAATCTCCATGCGATACCCAGGCAATGGCCCAGAAATGGGGAAATTGCCAGAGAAACTGTATCGCAAATAATATCCATCCTCCAGCATTTGAAAACTCTTTTCCTCCTGCTGTTACGGTGGCAAATGGACTAAACACATTGGTTGCCGCTACCCATCCAATTAAGCAGGGAAGCGCACCGGGAAAAGCGCCGATTAATACAGCAATGGAATTGATTTTCTTTAAAGGCGTGTAGATATACGCGTATAAAAAAAGGCTGAACGCAGACAGTAAGGATGCGTTCCAGTTAAACCCATTATCATCTCCCCTGAAAAACCAACCCATCATAAACACTCCGGTTACACCTGTGATCAAAGCAAACAGGTAAGCTTCCTGCTGGCTCATTCTTCCATCAGCTACCGGGCGTTTGGAAGTGCGTTTCATCACGGCATCGGTATGTTTTTCTACTGCCTGGTTAATGGCATTGGCACTACCTGTAACCAGCATGCCGGCTACAAATAATACCCCAATCATATACCAGTCGTATGATATTATATTCGGTGCCAGTAAATAGCAGATTACACAGGAAAACACAACCGTAAAACTCAGCGTGAATTTAATCAGCTGAAAATAATCCTTCACTTTCGAAGCAATCGAAAAAGAAACAGAAGTTGATGTGTTCACTGTACTTGTCATGATAGGTTCCCGATCAAAATGAATGATTCAATTGCTCAGCTCATTTCAATCCTTTTAGCCTCCAAGGTTAAAAACAATGCTCCCGGAATATCGGGAGCATTGATATGGTATTGTATCGAATGAACCTGTTATCTGTTCATCCGGCAAAATCAATTAATGATGACTCTCGTCTGCTCCTACCGGTGTGGTTTGAGGAATAAAATCAACTCCATCCTTACCATAATCATACGCCCAACGATGTACTTCCGGAATTTCTCCGGGCCAGTTTCCATGTCCAGGACGCAATGGTGTTGTCCACTCAAGTGTGTTTGACTGCCATGGATTTAATGAAGTCATTTTTCTTCCTTTGAAAATTGAATAGAAGAAATTGAATAGGAACAGTAATTGTGCGGCAAATACGATCATTGCTACCGTACTGATGAAACGATTCAATTCAGCAAACTGTTTGAAGCTTTCCCAGATACTGTAATCATAATATCTGCGCGGCATACCGGCCAATCCTTCATAGTGCATTGGCCAGAAGATCATATATGCTCCTGCAATGGTTACCCAGAAGTGAATATATCCAACGGTATTATTCAGGTAACGTCCATACATTTTAGGGAACCAATGATAGATACCCGCAAACATACCAAACATGGAAGCCACACCCATTACAATGTGAAAGTGTGCAATTACAAAATAAGTGTCATGCAGGTGAATATCCAGCGCAGAGTTACCCAGCCAGATACCGGTTAAACCACCTGAAATAAACAGACTCACAAATCCAATCGCGAACATCATAGCAGGGGTAAAACGGATATTACCTCTCCAGAGGGTCGTTAACCAGTTAAATACCTTGATAGCCGATGGAACTGCAATCAAGAGAGTTAACAATACGAATACAGATCCCAATAATGGGTTCAACCCGGTTACAAACATATGGTGCGCCCAAACCAGGAAGGCCAGAACAGCGATTGCAAACAAAGAGCCGATCATGGCCATGTATCCGAAAATAGGTTTGCGTGAATTCACAGAAAGAATTTCTGATACCATACCCATGGCTGGTAACAAAATGATATACACTTCGGGGTGACCCAGGAACCAGAATAAATGTTGATAGAGAATCGCGCTTCCGCCTTCATTTGGCAAAGCACCTACTCCATTCACGAAAATATCAGAGAGATAAAAACTGGTGCCAAAATTTCTATCAAATATCAACAGGATAAATCCGGAAAATAATACAGGGAAAGATAATACACCTAGTACAGCGGTAAAGAACAATGCCCAGATAGTTAATGGTAAACGGGTCATGCTCATACCTTTGGTACGCATGTTCAATATGGTAGCAATATAATTCAAACCACCTAATAAAGAAGATACTACAAATAATGCCATCGATACGATCCACAAATCCATCCCGGTTTTAGAACCTGGTGAAGCATCACCCAAGGCACTTAACGGAGGATAAGCCGTCCAGCCACCGCTAAATGGACCGGTTTCAACAAAAATAGATGAGAGCATTACCACGCTGGCTGCGAAAAAGAACCAGTAGCTAAGCATATTCATAAAAGGAGATGCCATATCACGCGCACCTACCTGTAATGGAATTAAGAAATTGGCGAATGTTCCGCTCAAACCTGCTGTCAATACAAAGAATACCAGAACGGTACCGTGTGTAGTTACCAGTGCATAATAGGCTTCTGGGGTAATATGCCCGCCTTTTGCCCATTTACCCAGGATGGTTTCGAGCCAGGGGAAACTGGCATCGGGATAACCCAGTTGCAAACGAAACAATACACTCATCAAACCACCCAATACAGCCCAGAACATTCCTGTAATCAGGAACTGTTTAGCGATCATTTTATGATCCTGGCTGAATACGTACTTGGTGATAAAGGTTTCATGATGATGATGGTGTTCACCATGCTCTTCATGTGCCCCGATCTCAACAGGTGAGTGGATAACCGCTTCGTTACTCATACTTTGATTCTTTAAATAGTTCTCTATTCTTTGAATAACAACTTTGCTTAGGCAAGGTTGTTGTTTGTTTTACATTTTTGCTATTGTTTTACCGGCTGTTTCAACAGGAGCTACGGCCAGTTTCACACTGTCTTTCTTATTGGATGGATCTTTATCAGGAAAAGCCACCAGGTATTGCGGTTTCTGTTTGGCCATCCAAAGATCATATTCTTCCTGGTCAACCACATCAATCACTCCTCTCATGGAATAGTGTCCGTTACCACACATCTGATCACAACTGATTTCGTATACAAAATCAGGGTTATGGGTCAGCTCCTTCATTTCCTTAGTCGTGTATTTAGGCGTAAACCACATCGTAGTTGGAATACCCGGAACCGCATCCATTTTCAATCTGAACTGAGATAAACCTACATCATGAATCACATCTCTTGAACCGATGATCAATTTTACGGGTTTGCCTTTAATCAGGATCAGTTTGTCGAATACCACATCATCATGACTCAACTGATCATCCCAGATAATACCCAGGGGGTTATTATTGGCATCGTCAATATTTCTGAAATATTTTTTCCCCAGGGCACCATCCTTACCAGGGTAACGGAAGATCCAGTTGAATTGTTTGCCGGTTACTTCCACTACCATCGCATCTTTGGGTGGCTCGCCTGTAAACAGGAACCAGTTACGCAAACCAATTACCACCAATACCGTTAAAACGATAGCCGGAACGATGGTCCATAACACCTCGAGTTTATTATTATGCGGGAAATAGAAAACTTTGCGTTGTTCTTTTTCCTGGTAACGATACGCGAACCAGAATAAAATGATCTGCGTTGCCAGGAACACACTACCCGTAACGGCAATGGTGATCCATAACATGGAGTCAACCCTTGCACCTTCTACACTTGCCGAATCAACAGACAGCAATGTTTTACCCAGGTAAAGGTTATTGCAATACCAAACGCCAATCAATCCGAGTACCAGAAATACCACCATCAGGAACCCGTTGATCTTATTGTTCTGCTTACGACTTACATCCTCTCCTTTCAGCACTGAAACATATTCACTTGCCTTGGCGATCTGAATGATCACGATGTAAATCAGTGCAATGACTGCTACGGTTAAAAAAATTGCCATATTATGTTCTATTATTACTTAGTCTAACAATTATTCTTCAATAAAGATTATACCTGGTGTATAATACTTTCTTTCAGGAACGGATGGTATTTAACGATCAACGGCTTACTGGCCAGTGAACGACCCACAAATAAGATCATCAATCCTACAAACAGGCTGAGTATTCCAAAATCCAACCATCCAAGCGTAACTGTTTCTTTGGAAAGACTTCCCATTACCATCTGATAAAAATCCAGCCAGTGTCCGAACAAAATCAAAACCGCCATAAAAGTTACCAGTGTATAATTTCTTTTGGCTGAACGTTTCATCAGTATCAACAATGGACAGATAAAATTGATGATCAGGTTCAGGAAGAAAATACCTTTATACGGCCCCTGTACCCTGTGTTTGAAATAAACCGTTTCTTCCGGAATATTTGCATACCAGATCAGCATGTATTGTGAGAACCAGAGATAGGTCCAGAAAATCGAAAACGCAAACATGAATTTACCGATATCATGCAGGTGATCCTGTGTGGTTAATTCCAGATAGCCTTTGTTCTTCATGTAAATTACCCATAAGGCGATCAGTGACATACCTGATACAAAGGAACTGGCAAAAGTATACCAGCTATACATCGTAGAATACCAGTGAGCATCAATACTCATCATCCATAACCAGGGAATCGTAGAGCCCACGGTTAATGCAAACCAAACTGTAAAGAAAGCGGCACGTACCGTATTTCTTAAAATAAATTTAGCTCCTGATTCATTATCCATAGGCGCTTCATCCGCTTCGCGACTGATCTGGCGCATTCTCCAACCTAAAATACTCCACAGACCGATAGCGAGAGTTGTCCAGATAATAAAGAATTTAGGATTCAGAAAGCCGGATTTGCCTAATAGAATCGGGTCTTTGGCAACAGCTTCTGTATCTAACCAATGATAAATAAAATGTTTATCAGTAACTACTACATAAATCAAAACAACAAATGTGATAGAACCAAAAATAGGTACCATGGTAGAGATCGCTTCCGGGATACGGCGAAACGACTGCTGCCAGCCTCCCATGGCCAATGTGGTAACACAGATAAAGAACATACTGGCATTACATACCAATGTCCAGAAGATAGTATTGTACATAAGGGTACCCCAGAAATGAGCCTGTTCATGCTCATCTGTACTGAATCCTTTTGTTACCAATCCGATCACCAGTGCCACTAAACCCACACCGATCAATGCCAGTGACCAGGTTTTCATCTTTCCGGGAATCTCAAATTGCTCTCTGATAGATGCCATCGTTAATCTTTTATATCAGTTATAATCTTTCCTTCCCTTTATGGAGGAGGAAAATGGGTTATTTATTTTTTTGCTTCTGCAGCAGGGGCTGCCGGTGCTTTCGCTTTGGCTTCTGCCTGTTTATTCTTAATATACCGGATCACCATCCAACGCTGTTTACGACTCAATTGTGATGCATAAGAACCCATCAGGTTTTTGCCGTATTCAACAGAATAGAACATTTGGCCTTCAGGCATTACAGATACAATCGGATCTGCTACCAGGTTTTTAGGTGCAACCGGGTAAGGTCCTTTACCATCATTATACAACGGACCATTACCATTCAGTTTTGGTCCGTGACAAATACCACAATTCACCAGGTATAATCTTTCCGCTTCTTCTGCATCTTTTGCTGACAAAGAATCGATAGGACTTTTTACCAGTTTCGCGGCAAAATAATGAGCGGTATCCCCCGGAGCATCCTTAGCAATATGGAAAGGCATTTCTTCCTCGCGGGAAATCGTGCCGGCCACAGGCATATTATTGTAATTAATGCCTTTCTCAGCCAGATTGCTGTGATCAGCATAGGTTTCGTAGGCGCGACTGTAAGCCATATCCGGCATATATACAGTACCTGGGCTACGCTTTACATCGCTACAGCTGATTACAAGGGCTGTGGCAAACAAAACAGTTATGATTGATAATTTCTTCATCTTACTATTGTTCTAAATATTAAGCGGCAACGGTTTGCTTGTTTTCAAAAGGCAGTTCATCCTGATCATAACGACCCAGCCACCATCCGGCTTCTGCTATCTGTACATCTGTTTCAATGGCCCCGTTATTTGACAGGAATGATTTCAGGTCATCCACATTTGTTTTTTCAGTGCATTCTATCACCATCACAAACAGATCATCAGTTGCTCTAGCATGAAAATGATGTTTTTTCACAAAAGGTGCAATCTGGCAGAGATAGCAAAAAGTAAGTACCATACCTACGGCAGCAAATAATACCGTTAACTCGAAAGTAATCGGTATCCAGGCCGGAAGTGCGAAATGCGGTTTACCACCAAAATTCAATGGCCAATCCTTCGCCAAGATCCAACTGATACAACCTAAGGCAGTGGAAGTACCTGTGATACCGTAGATAAAACCGGCAGTATGCAAACTGGTTTCTCTCAGGCCCATAGCATGATCTAACCCATGCACTGCAAATGGTGTGTACACATCGTGGATCTTATACCCTGCACTGCGAACTTTTTTCACGGCAGGAAATAAAACGGCCTCATCATCAAAACAGCCAACTACGAATTTCTTTTTTGCCATATTTTGAGCATTTGGCTTGGGGCTTTTAGCGGATTGGCTATTGGCCTTTGGCTTTTAATATTGCAGGATTGTTTTGCAATCCGTTTTACTAATTGTCAACCTATTTAAACCACTTCTTTACAGAAGTTGTATTTTTTAATGTGCATGCGATTGTTCGTGAACAAAAGTTTCCAGGTTCTCTGCCTCAATATGACCCATATTATCTTTAAAGCTTTCTCCTGATGTTTTCAATACATACTTGATCTCTGCCACCGCAATTACAGGGAAGTATTTGGCGAACAGGAAAAAACAGGTAAAGAATAATCCAAAAGTTCCGGCATAGAAACCGATCTCCCAGATAGATGGACTGTAATAAACAGACCAGCTGGATGGAAGATAATCACGGTATAATGAGGTAACAATGATCACAAAACGCTCGAACCACATACCTATGTTTACGATGATACTCATGAAGAAAGTAACAAATAAATTTCTCCTCATTTTGCGGAACCAGAAGATCTGCGGACTCAATACGTTACAAGCCATCATACCCCAATAGCTCCATCCATAAGGACTGAACAGATAAGCACGGCTATACCAGAAAGTATATCCTTCATATTTGTTCTGGCTATACCAACCCATGAACAGTTCTGTTAAATAGGCAATACCTACAATAGATCCTGTTAATACAATTACTTTATTCATTGCCTCAATGTGACCCATGGTAATATAATCTTCCATTTCAAACACTTTGCGGATAATCACCATCAGGGTCTGCACCATGGCGAAACCTGAGAAGATGGCACCGGCAACGAAATAAGGAGGGAAGATAGTAGTATGCCAACCCGGTACAACCGAAGTGGCGAAGTCAAAGGATACGATTGTGTGTACTGATAATACGAGCGGTGTACTTAAACCTGCCAGAACCAGAGAAAGACTCTCATGTCTCTGCCAGTGTTTGGTGGAACCCGACCAGCCAAAAGAGGCGATACCGTATAAACGTTTGCGCAGTTTGGTAAAAGCTCTGTCACGTACAGTAGCCAGATCAGGCAATAAACCGCTATACCAGAATAAAAGAGATACAGTGAAATACGTAGAAATCGCAAATACATCCCATAACAAAGGTGAGTTAAAGTTCACCCATAAAGGACCTCTGGTATTTGGATAAGGTAATACAAAGAAAGCCATCCACACACGACCCATATGCCAAATAGGAAACTGACCCGCACACATTACCGCAAAGATGGTCATGGCTTCTGCTGCACGGTTCACACCTGTTCTCCATCCCTGACGGAACAGCAAAAGGATCGCAGAGATCAAGGTTCCGGCGTGACCAATACCTACCCACCATACGAAGTTGGTGATATCCCAACCCCATCCGATGGTTTTGTTCAGGTTCCACTGACCAATACCATAGGTTACATCCCGGTAAATGGAATAGATACCAAAACACAATAAGGCTACGGCGATATAAAAACCAATATACCATAAACGGCTTGGTTTGGCTTCTATCGGGCGAATGATATCTTCTGTTACCTGGTGGTAGGTTTTATTACCACTCACCAATGGTTCCCTGAGCTGTGATTCGTACTTTAAATGCATCTGGTCTTGGTATTTGGCTGGTCCAATCTTTTACAAATGGACCAAGTTTTTTATTATTTCAGCTTTTGTTCTTTTTTCAACTTCGTTGTGTCACTCACTGCAACGCCTTCTCTGCTCATCAGCCATTACGCTTTTTCTTCTTCCAAATTTCTCACTTTCGCCATATAAGTCACATTTGGCAATACGTGCAATTGTTCCAGTACATAAAACTGACGATTTGGATTTTCTTTACGCGTTTGGGTGATAGAACTGTTCTTATCATTCGCATTTCCAAAGTTGATGGCGTTGGTTGGACAAGCCTGCTGGCAAGCCACTTTAATATCACTATCAACCATTGGGCGGCTATCTCTTTTCGCTTTCAGTTTGCTTTCCTGTAAACGTTGAACACAGAAAGAACATTTCTCAATTACTCCACGTGAACGAACCGTAACATCCGGGTTCAGTACCATACGGGTAAGATCATCATTCATATCCAGTACCACATCGTTTACAATACCTTTCTGGTTATCAGGGAAGCTATCAGCACCTGAATAATCTGCCCAGTTAAAACGACGTACTTTATACGGACAGTTATTGGCGCAATACCTTGTACCAATACAACGATTATAAGTCATCTGGTTCAATCCTTCGCTGCTATGGTTGGTAGCGGCAACAGGACAAACGTTTTCGCAAGGTGCGTTATCACAATGCTGACACATCATGGGTTGGAAAACCACATTCGGGTTATCCATATCACCGCTGAAATAGCGGTCAATCCGTAACCAATGCATTTCATGTCCGCGTAAAACTTCCGGTTTACCAACAACCGACACATTGTTTTCAGCATTACAAGCTACCACACAGGCACCGCAACCGGTACAGGTGTTCAGGTCAACGCTCATGCCCCATTTGATGCCTGGTCTGTCATAAACAGGATAGATGGTACCCTGTCCTTCAAATTTTTCCAATCCACCCCAGGGTTTCAATTCTTTTTCACGATCGTCACGAATACCGGTTGGTTCTTTTTTATATTCTGCCAGGGTTAATTCTTTCATTACCTCGGTACGAACACCTTGTTTGGTATCGTAACGGCTATGTGTTTGTGTTAAAGCAACAGGGTAAGTATCACCTGTAGATACTATGGTAACATCTGCCTGTGTAAAGTTTACAGAAGAACCACTAATGGATGCAAAAGGAAATGCATTTTTACCGGTACCTACCACGGCTTTTCCTAATTTCTCACTGCGTCCGTATCCAATTGCGATGGCAATGGTATCAGGCTGTGTTCCGGGAATGATCAAAGCAGGTAATTCAAGGCTTTTACCATTAACCGTAACTTTCACCACTTTTTTAGGTGGATTTACTTCGTATGAATCGGCCTGACCATTATTATTCAAATCAATATCCAGCAAGGTTCTGGCCAATGCAGGAGATACAATTACATAGTTATCCCAGGTAGCGCGGGTTACCGGATCGGGTAATTCCTGCAGCCATGGGTTTGAAGCGCCCTGACCGGCACCGATACCTATTTTTTCATACAGTACCAGTTCAATCTTTCCGCCTTTTTTAGCTGAGCCCAAAGCTGTAACAGCACCTGCAACAGAACTGCTATTAAAAGAAGCCCCGGTTAGTCCGGCAACAGAAGATGGATTGATTACACCATCCTGTAATGCTTTATCCCAACCAGTTTCTCCACCTACTTTTGCAGCCCAGTAAGATTTTAAAGATGCGAGATAATCGCTGGAAGATCCACTCCATTTCAGCAGGCTATCCTGCCACTGGCGTGTTTTAAATAAAGGATAAATAGTAGGTTGCTGGAAAGAGAAATATCCGGCTTTTGGCTCCGCATCGCCCCAGCTTTCCAGGTAATGGTGATCAGGAATCACAAATTTGCAAAGCTCAGCTGTTTCATCCAGTTTAGAACTGAAGGAAACCGTGGTTTTTACTTTTTTCAGTCCTGCTTTCACTTTATCCGCATCAAACCAGGTATATACCGGGTTGGCACCATGAATTAATAAAGTATTTACAGATCCGGCATTCAGATCTTCTACCAGTTTGGCAAAATCTGCATCAATACCCTGGCGATAATTAACGGTAGCAGACCAGTCGATGGTTTTACCACCTGCTCCTACTGCTTCGTTAATTGCATTTACCAGTATCTGCACATTTACATCATTACTGCCTGAAACTACCAGGGCAGCGCCTTTACTGGCTAACAATGTTTTCGCTGTTTTTTCGATACCGGATTTCAGTCTTGCATCGGCAATTCCTGAAATTTCCTGGCCGTTTACGGCATGGTATAAGGCAAGTACCACCGCAGCTGTTTCAGATGGGCGGTGTAAATATTTTTCATCGGCATTAGATCCTGTTAAGCTGGCTACACTTTCAAAATGAATGTGTTTGCTCATTTCAGGGTTCTTTTCATCTAATTTTTTACCAGTAGCATATTGTTTGGCAAATTCGATGGGGGTTAACCAGGTTCCGAGGAAATCGGCACCCAGACTTACTATCGTTTTTGCATTTTCGAAATGATAAGATGGAATGGCTTTTTTACCATAAGTGGCTTCATTAGCCAGTAATAAGCCAGTATAAGAAACCGCATCATAAGTTACATGACGGCTGCCTGGAAATTTAGCAATCAGTTGATTGATGGCTTCCTTAGTAGTAGGAGAAGTAATGGTACTGGTTAAAATAACCACCGGACCGGAAATAGCAGCTGCTACTGCTTTATCGATGGCTTCAAAAGTAGCTTCACTGCCATCAATGGTTGGGAAACGTAAACGGGCAGTATCATATAAATCTAATACGGAAGCCTGAACACGGGCAGAAGTACCGCCTTTGGTAAGGGGACTAAGATCATTTCCTTCAATCTTAATGGGGCGACCATCGCGAACTTTGGCCAGAACGCTTACGGTATCACCATCCTGTACATACGTGGTTGCATAATATTTTGAAATACCCGGAACAACATCTTCAGGTTTATTAGCAAAAGGGATGGCCTTTTTAACGGGTATTTCGCAACTGGCTGCAACGGCTGCTGCGGCAGTACTAAAACCCAAATATTTCAGGAAATCTCTTCTTGGCGCTTTGGCTTCTAAAAAGCTGCTACCCTCTTCGGCTACAAAAGGAAGTTCTTCTTTGAACTCGTCTTTTACATCTTTATTGTAAGCTTCAGACTGATTCAGCTCTCCAAAACTTTGCCAGTGCTTTTTTTGATCCATATACTAATTTGAAAATTTGTTAATTTGAAAATTTGAAAATGGTCTGACAAATGATCCATTCGCTATTCTCAATTCTCCGAATTCATTTAGACTGTTTACTTATTCCCTATTGAAACCTTGATTCACCGAAAACCTGAAAATTTTCATTTTCAAATTCTCAAATTCTCAAATTTTCAAATCAATTAATAGTGACATTTCTGACACTCTGTACCGCCAATTTTCGCTACTGTAATTCCTTTTGTGCTGTCTAATTTTCCGCTCTTCAGATCCTGGTGGTATTTTTCATAAATACTGTAAAATCCATTTTCTTTAAACTGCACTTTGGTTTCGCGGTGACAGTTAATACACCAGCCCATGCTCAGGTCGGCAAATTGTTTTACTTCATCCATTTTCTGGATCTCACCATGACAGGTTTGACAAGCCACCTGGCCTGCTTTTACGTGTTGTGAGTGGTTAAAATAAACGTGATCGGGTAAGTTGTGGATACGGGTCCATTCGATAGGCGTTGCTTTGGTAGCATCCCATGGTTTCCCTTCTTCAAAACCCGCGTATTTGTATAATTTTTTGATCTCAGCAGTACCATTCACTTCTTCTCCTTCTTCACTATATATCTTATCGCCTTTGTATTCATTAATGGCCATATGACAGTTCATACAGATATTCACTGAAGGGATGGTTGCCTGTTTGCCCTGGTAAACACCAATATGGCAATACTGACAATTGATCTGGTTAATACCGGCATGTACTTTATGTGAGTAGTAAATGGGTTGTTGCGGCTGATAATCTTTACTACGACCCAAAGCCATCGCACCTTTAGAAGTCAGGTATCCACCTACAATAAAGAGAACAACGGTAAGGAAAGCGATATAGCTTTTGTTTCTCCAGAAAGGAACGGGTTCAATAGCAGGCAGACCTTCTTTTTCATCAGCCAGCTTTTTCAGGTTGGCATTTACCTGTAATAAGGTAAGGGCAACTACAGCCAATATCAAGGTCAGAATTCCGAATAAAAGGGTGTTATCACTTTCACCACCTTTTGCTTCAGCAGGATTGGCAGCAGCGGTAGTTGTGGCAGCAGGAACGGTTTTAATATACCCCAGGATGGCATCTATTTCCTTATCTGTGATATTTGGAAACAGATTCATCGCTGTTTTATTGTATTCTACATACAGGTCATTGGCATATTTATCGCCTGATTTCAGGACGGCTGCATTGTTCTTGATCCATGCATGCAGTTTTGCCTTATCGGGCCAACGATCTTCCACGCCAGCCAAAGCCGGACCGGTTAGTTTTTTATTAACAGCATGACAAGCAGCACAGTTAGCCTGGAAAAGCGCTTTTCCGTCTTGTGCATTTGCTGTATTACCCAGAGAAAGACCCAGGAAAAGGATGGTACCGGTGAAGCAGGTTTTGGCGAAACGTCTAAAAGATATCATATTCACAAACTGTGGTTCTTGGTGTGGAAAAATATCCG
>Ga0118677_10007523_pt1 | contig 17931 bp, 18 predicted proteins | sample AliMusrvi5mmetaG_FD_86154 | JGI IMG/M metagenome (GOLD analysis project Ga0118677, IMG submission 86154) | reverse complement strand
GATGTGCGCCCGCGACTCCCGGCCGCGGCGCCGGCCGACGCCAGGGGCGCGCGGCGCCGTTCGGGCGTGTACAGTAGAGACTCGCTCGTCGTCATCCCGTCCAGCCAGAGGGAGCCTCTTCCACATGATCGACTCCTACTCAGACCGTCTTCGCGTCGCCGTCCCTTCCGAGGCGCCGGGCGGTCTCGATTCGGCCCGTTCCGGGCATTTCGGGCGCAGCCCGTACTTCACCCTCGTCGACATCGTCGGCGGCGAGATCGGCCCCGTCGACGTCGTCGTCAACAGGCCGCACTCAGACGGCGGCTGTATGTCGCCGGTGCTCACGCTGGGCGAGAACTTCGTCGACGCCGTGATCGTCGCCGGCATCGGCCAGCGCCCGCTGCTCGCCTGCGTGCAGGCCGGCATCCGCGTGTTCGCGGGCGAGGACCGCGCCGACGTGCGCAGCGCCGTCGAGGCCTTCGTGGAGATGGAGCTCTCGCCCGTCGGCCCGGACGCCACCTGCCGGCACTAGCGGCGGCTCGTCACACCGGCCCGTCTTGCCCCGCCGATCGGCGCACGCGTGCCCGCGGTCGCTCGCGGGAATAGTGCGCCTGACCGGCACCCCCACGCGGAGGCACCGATGCAGGCTCCCGTTCAGATCAAGCCCACCAAGCTGGCCGACTACCTCGAGGTCCTGACCAAGGCCGCCTTCCAGTCGGGCATGAGCTGGCAGGTCGTGGAGGCGAAGTGGGACGGCTTCCGCCAGGCCTTCGCCGGCTTCGACCCCAAGGCGGTCGCCGGGTTCGACGGCGACGACGTCGAGCGGCTCTCCGAGGACACGCGCATCATCCGCAACCGCGCCAAGATCGAGGCGACGGTGCACAACGCCGGGGTCATGCTCGCACTGGACGGCGAAGCCGGTGGCTTCGTCGGCTGGCTGCGCGGGCGCGGCTCCTTCGCGGACACCGTCGCCGCCCTGCGCGGCGAGTTCCGCTTCGTCGGCGACATGGGCGCGTACTACTTCCTGTACGTGGTGGGGGAGCGGGTGCCGCCGCATGAAGAGTGGATGGCGGCACATCCGAGCGTCGCGCGCACGCGGCGCACAGCCAGATAGTCCTGAGAGGCACCCATGAAGACCGATCATTCCGACGAGGCGGACCTGATGTCCCGCCTCACCCCCATGCAGTACGAGGTGACCCAGCGCGAGGGCACCGAGCCCGCGTTCGCCAACGAGTACTGGGACGAGCACCGCGACGGGATCTACGTGGACGTCGTGAGTGGTGAGGTCCTGTTCAGCAGCCGCGACAAGTACGACTCCGGCACCGGCTGGCCGAGCTTCTCGAAGCCGGTCCGCGACGAAGCCGTGAAGACGAAGACCGATTTCAAGCTCCTGCTCCCACGCAGCGAGGTCCGTTCGACTGCGTCGGACTCGCATCTCGGGCACGTGTTCAAGGACGGTCCCAAGCCGACGGGCTTGCGCTACTGCATGAACTCGGCGGCGCTGCGCTTCATCCCCAAAGAGGAGATGGGGGCGGAGGGCTACGGCGAGTACCTCGGCCAGTTTGACGATGAGGCTCCCGGCCGGTCCTGACCGGGGGCGGTCTTGATCGCCGGCGGGTCTTGGCCGCCCGCCGGCGCTGCCCACCCGCCGGCGCTGCCCGCCGGCGCCCGCATCGCATAACATTGACCCGATATGTCTCAGGGCCGCTACAACAGTGAGGAAGAGGCGCTCGTGGGTCTGGCGAGGCAGCTTGCCGACGCCTTCGAGGAGGCGCAGACCGACGAGGACCGCGAGTACGCCGCGAGCGCCATCGACGACTTCCTCAGCGATCACGATCACTACGCACCCACGGAGGCGCTGATCGCGCTGCTCGATCTGCCGCTGACCAAACAGACGTGGCCGCTCGTCGACAGCGTCGAGGCGACGCTGATCGAGCGCGGGACCGAGGTCGTCGAGGAGTTGCTCGACGCGTCCTGCGGGCACGTGTACGACCTCGACGGCCCAGTACCCCAGCGCGCCCTCGAGACGCTGCACGGGCTCAGTGACACCAGGCTGGTCCGCGGGCTCCTGCGCGTCCTGGCCGGGCAGGCGGACGCCGAGCTCAAGCAGGCGGCGGCGGATCAGCTGGTCGCCGTCGGCGAGCCGGCCGTGGCGGCGCTCGAGGAAGCCCTGTACGACGAGACCGCGCGGCGCTGGGCCGAGGACGCCCTCGGCGACATCCGCGCCGCGCGCGAAGAAGAGGCGCGCGCGGAAGGCCGGATCGTCGAGGAGCCCGGGGGTCACGATGTTGCGTGAGCTGGGGGAGCAGGTGCGCGCCGGCGAGACGTCGGCCGTGGAGCTGGTGCGGCGGGCCTACGAGCGCGTCGGGAGTGGCAACGCGGCGGTCAATGCAGTCATCGGCATGCGCGACGAGGACGAGGCGATGGCCGAGGCGCAAGCGCTCGACGAGCGCGTCCGCGCCGGCCAGGCCACAGGCCCGCTCGCCGGCGTGCCGTTCCTGGTCAAGGACAACCACGACCTCGCCGGCATGCGCACGACTCAAGGCACGCGGGTGCTGGCGGACGCAGCGCCCGCGACCCGCGACTCCCTGTGCGTGGCGCGGCTTCGGGCGGCCGGCGCCATCCCCATCGGCAAGACGAACGTGCCCGAGTTCTGCTTTGAAGGCTATACGGGCAACCGCACCTACGGCGTCACCGTGAATCCGTGGGCGCCGAAGTGGACGCCCGGCGGCTCGAGCGGCGGCTCAGCCGCCGCCATGGCCGCTGGCATGGTCCCGTTTGCGACGGCGACGGACGGCGGCGGCTCCATCCGCATCCCCGCTTCCTTCTGCGGGCTCTTCGGCATCAAGCCGACCAACGGCCTCGTCGGCCGGCAGCCCCTACCGGCCTGGATCGACTACTCCACCGACGGGCCCATCGCGCTCTCGATGGACGACCTGCGCCTGCTGCTGGCGATCCAGTGCGGTCCGGCGCCCGGCGATCCGACGGCGCTGCCGGCCGGGCTGGCCGTGCGGCTTGCCGGGCTCACGGACGCGGCCGCCGCGCGGGGCGGCGAGGCCGGTGACGCGGCCGCCTCCTTGGGCGCCGGCGGAGGACGCCGGCGAGCGCCTGGAGGGCGCAGGCCGTCGCTCGTACTGGCGGCGCCGCGCTTCGTTGACGCCGGTCCGCTGCCGGGCGCGCTCCCCGACCTGTTCGACGCTGCGCTCACAAGCCTGGAGAAGGACCTGGGCCTGACGGTCGAGCCGATCGCGCCCGGGGAGATCTTCGGCGGCGGGCGCCCGGACGACGACTGGCTGCTCACCTGCCTCTGCGAGCAGGCGGCGGAGCTCGGCCGCGAGACCATCGAGGCCAGGGCCGATCTCTTCGAGCCCTGGTTCCTCGAGGCGCTGCGTGAGGCCCTGGATACGAGCCTCGAGGTATACGTGGCGGCGCGCCGCCGGCGGTTCGACTACGCGCGCCGCCTCGACGAGCTGCTCGGCGAGGACCGCGTGCTCGTCACGCCGACCAACGCGGTGGAAGGCATCTATGCCGACGGCCGCGAGATCGGCGCCGCCGCTCCGGGCACGGAGTCGGCGTCGTTCAACACCGGCGTCCAGAACCTGACCGGGCACCCCGCCCTGACGGTGCCTGCCGGCGTCTCCCCCAACGGCGTGCCGTTCGGCCTGCAGATCACCGGCCCGCGCTTTGCCGACGACCTGGTGCTCGCGGTCGGGTGCGCGTGGGAGCGGGCTCATCCTGGTCCGAGCATCGCGCCGGGCTGCGATCCTTTCGCGCCGGGCTGACGGCGCCCGCGTGACCGTCTGTCGGGCCCCACGCCGTCGGCCGGATGACGCTCTGCCGCTTGTGGCGGGCGGCACAATCTGTCTCAACTCCCGCGCAACACGAACTCAACAATCGCTGGGCAGACTGTTGGCGAGCCAAGAAACGGCATAAGACGGCTGCCCCCCCGGCCGTCGGGACCAGGCTGATGTACGGTGCGCCCCCACCGAGCCAAGGCCCCACTTGCCCGGGCGACCTACCTCCTGAGCCCGGGAGCCGTTGGCCCCATATGGGTCGCGGCGACTGACAACAGTCGCCGCGGCCCATCCCCCTTTGAGCGACCGGACGAGCTTTCGCCGCGTCGGTCGCTCGCCCTGCCGATGTCCCCTTGTAGCCCGCGGCGACGAGAGGGGCGTGAGCGGTCTGCAAAGCCGGTATGAATCAGAGCGACGCCGTCTCTTGCGCCGCCGCGGCGATCTTCTGCATCAGTGGTTCGTGCTGTTCCGCGGTGATGCCGGCGATGAGCTCGGGATGCTCGTGGCGGCGGTCCGGACGCGCAGATGCGCCGCTGAAGCGGGCTTCCGCTACGCGCATCTCCGACCGGCGCTCCTCTACCGTCAACGCCGTGACGCGCGCCGAACGCAGCTGTCGCCTGGCCTTCATGCTGTGCGTGATCATGACGGCCACATCATCGGCGTTGCGTGTTAGCGTTGCGCGAACGTACTTCGAAGGTCCTCTTACCCTGCGGGCCACGAGCAAAGGAGCGCCAGATGGGCTGTTGTCTGATCGCCGGGATCCTGGCGTTGTCGCCGCGCCTGGTCCTCTTCGGCATGTGGATCTTCGGCTACCTGTCCCAGGCCAGCATCGGCTGGATCTGGGGCTTCCTCGGCTTCCTCTTCCTGCCGTGCACGACGATGGGCTACGCGATCGCGCAGAACGCCTTCGGCGGGTTGAGCGGCTGGGGCGCGGTGTTCTTCGCGCTCGGCATCGTGCTCGACATCGTCATCTACTACGGCGGCGGCCGCTCGCGCACGCAGTACTCGGCCGCATAGGCGGTACCGCGAGGCACCCAGAGGGTCGCGCGGCGGGGCGGCCGGCCGGCCGCGCGACGCGCAGTCGCGCGATGCTCGGCCGGCCGGCGATCAGTCGCGCGGCGGAGCGCCCGGCGGCGGTGAGGGCATGGCGGCGGGAGCCGCCCCCAGCACCGCTGCCGGGCGCAGCCGCCAGACGTCCCTGACGAACAGCACCCACACCGAGGCCGCCAGGCCAAGGCCGGCCGAGACCCAGCAGAGCGCCGTGACGCCGAAGGCCTGCGCGAGCGGGCCGGCCACCGCCAGGCCGGCCGGCCAGAGCGCCGTCGACGACATCCAGTCCCACGCCGTGACGCGGCCGAGCGCCTCGCCTTCGATCTGCGTCTGCAGCGTCGTGTTCCAGACCGCCACGAGCAGGCCGACTCCCACGCCCCGGGCGGCGTAGACGATGCCGAGGGCGAGGGCGCCGCCGCCGAGCGCCAGCGTGAGCGGCGCCGCCACGGCCGTCGTCCCCATGAGGCACACCATGACCATCGGCCGTTTGGGCTTGTAGCGGAACGTGATCGCCGCGCCCGCCATCATCCCGGCGCTGAAGACGGCCTGGATGATGCCCCATGCCGCCGCCGTGTGGCCCTGCGCCATCAGGCCGAGCGGGCCGAGCACCTGGAGCGGCGCGACGACGATGCACAGCACGAGGCAGGCGCGCAGCAGCATGACCCAGAGCCAGGTGCGCGACTTGACCTCGTACCAGCCGGCGCGCAGCTCGGTGACGAAGCCCTTCGCGGCGCCGCTGCGCACGACCGCCGGCACGTGCAGCGTGGCGAGGAAGGAGGCGCTGACGAGGAAGGTCACGCCGTCGATGGCGATCGCTCCGCCGGCGCCGATCACGGCGACCAGGGTGCCCGCGACGGCGGGCCCGACCATCCAGCCGAAGTTGTCGCTCATGCCCATGAGGGCGTTGGCGCGCATGAGCAGCGCGGGAGGCACGATCTGCGGGGTCAGGGCGCCGGCCGCCGGCCGGAAGAAGGCCTCGGCGGCGCCATGGCACGCGGCGAGCACGGCGAGCTGCCAGACGTGCGCCGCGCCGGTGAGCAGCAGCACGGCGGCCGTGATCTGGACCGCCGCGCGGATGAGGTCGCTGGCGACCATCATCGCGGCGCGCGGCAGGCGGTCGGCCCACACGCCGCCGACCAGGGCGAGCGCCGCCAGCGGCAGGCTCTGGGCGGCGAGGACGATGCCCAGATCGGTCGCCGAGCCGGTGAGGCCGAGCACGGCGAACGTGAGTGCCACCGGCGTGATGCCGTCGCCGAACACCGAGACGCTCTGTGCGAGGAAGACGCGCCGGAAGTCGCGCAGGCGCAGGACGGCGAAGCGGCCGGACGGGCCTTGGGGTGTGCCGGGCGCCTCGCTCATGCCCGAAGTGTACAGGCAGGCGCGGGCGACGCGGGGCGCGAGCGCCCGGCGTCGCCCGCGCGGCTACGAAGCCAGCTTGGTGGCGCCGCGCGCCGCCCAGAGCGCCATCGCGCCGGTCAGCGTCGCGAAGCCGAGGGTGACGGCGAAGCCGATACCGAGCGAGGACGCGTCCCAGCCCGTGTTCAGCAGGGAGCGCATGGCGTCGAACACGTAGGTCGTGGGGTTGATCGTGGCCGCCACCTTGAGCCAGCCCGTCGTGACGTACTGCTTGGGCACGAACGTGTAGCTCAGGAAGATCAGCGGGAAGAACGCGAAGGTCGCCGCCTGAGCCGCCGCCGCGTTCTTGGTCTTGAGCGCCATGAAGGCGGCGTAGCCGGCGAACGCCATCCCCCAGAAGAAGGCGAGCACGACGACCAGCACGAACCCGCCCGGCCCCGCCGCGACCTTCAGTCCCATGAGCAGGGCGATGAACATCACGAGGACGACCTGCGCGGTCAGGATGATCGCGCTGGCGATCATCGGCCCCCAGATCACCGCGAGACGGCGTGTCGGCGTCAACAGCAGCTTGGTGAAGTAGCCGTTGTCGATGTCCTTGATCAGCGTCTGGCCGGCCAGGCCGGCGCCGCCGACCGCCGCCGACACGATGCTCACCGGCAGGATGAAACCGAGGTACGAGCCCTGGAAGCCCGGCAGCTTGGCCACGCTGTTGAGGCCGCCGTTGTAGACGAACAGGAAGAAGACGCTGATGGCGATGTTGGGGATGATCGTCGCCGGCTGGCGCAGGGCGTTCCTCAGGGACCGGCCGATGAGCAGGAGGATGTCGCTCACGGGGTCACCTCCTCGTTCGCGGCGGCCAGGGCGGCGTCTCGCGCGGGCTCGCCTGAGGCAAGCCCGTCTGGGGCGGGCGGGCCGGCGGTCGCGTCGCCCGCCCCGTCGACCTCGTGCTCGAGTGCCTGGCCCGTGACGCGCAGGAACACGTCGTCCAGCGAGGGTTGCTCGATCGTGAGGCCCTGGAGGCGGATGCCGGCGCCGTCGAGCGCGCGCACCAGCTCCGGCACGTTCTCTGCGGCGCGCCCGAAGTAGAGGCGCACGTCGTGGCCGGAGGCCTGACGGTTCGGGGCGATCCCGGCGAGCGCGTCGTAGGCCTGCGCGGCTTCCTCGCACTGCGCGAACTGCAGCTCCACGACCTCGTCGCCGACCTCGCGCTTCAGCTCATCGGGCGTGCCCCTGGCGACGATCTTGCCCTTGTCGATGATCGCGATCTCGTCGGCGAGCCGGTCGGCCTCCTCGAGGTACTGCGTGGTGAGGAAGATCGTCATGCCCAGTTCCTCGTTGAGCCGGCGGACCTCCTCCCAGATGCCCACGCGGCTGGCCGGGTCGAGGCCCGTGGTCGGCTCGTCGAGGAAGAGGATGCGCGGGTCGTTGACGAGTGCCAGCGCCAGGTCGAGCCGGCGCTTCATGCCTCCGGAGTAGGCGCCGGCGCGCTTCTTGGGGTCGACATCGTCGAGACCGACCGTGACGAGGAGGCGCTCGGCCTTCTGGCGCGCCTCCTCGCCGCTCTTGCCGAACAGCTGCGATTGCAGCACGAGCAGTTCGCGCGCCGTCATCAGCGGGTCGAGCCCCACATCCTGGAGGGCGACGCCGATCGCCTCGCGCACCTTGCCGCCTTGCCGCTGCACGTCGTAGCCGGCCACCGTAGCCTTGCCGGCGGTCGGGTCGAGGATCGTCGTCAGGATCTTCACGAGCGTGGACTTGCCGGCGCCGTTGGGGCCGAGAAAGCCGAAGATGCGGCCGCCGGGGATGTGCAGGTCGACGCCGTCCACCGCCGGCACGGCGCCGAACGTGCGGCGCAGCCCCTCCGCGGTGATCGTGCGGTCTTCTCCGTCGTGCTCAGCCATGAGCGGCGCTCCTCCGTTTGCAGATGCAACTACTCGACGAGCGTGATACCCATGCCGGGCCGGGGTAGAACACGGGCAGCCACGACGAAGGGAGGACCTCCCATGCAGGTCTTCGAGAGACGGAGTCTCATGCCGGCGCCGGCCGGAGAGGTGTACGACTGGCATCGGCGCCCCGGTTCGTTCGCGCGGATGACGCCGCCCTGGAACAGGATCCGCGTGCTCGAGCGCACGGGGACCGGGCTCGAGGACGGCGCCCGCCTGGTGTTCGAGGTCAAGCTTGGGCCCGTGTGGAGGCACTGGGTCGCCGAGCATCACGGCAACGTGCCCGGCCGGCAGTTCGCGGACCGTCAGGTGGAAGGCCCCTTCCGCTCGTGGGACCACACGCACCGCTTCGTCCCGGCGGAGCAGCTCGGCAGCGAGCTGATCGACCACATCGAGTTCGAGCTGCCCGCCGGTGCGCTGGGCGACGCGGCCGGCGGCGGGCAGGCGCGCAGGACGCTCGAGCGCATGTTCCGCTTCCGTCAGGCGCGCCTGGCCAGCGACCTCGAGCGCCACGGGTTCTGGAGCGCGCAACCGCGGCTCACGGTCGCCATCAGCGGGGCGAGCGGCCTCGTCGGCTCGCACCTGGCCGACTACCTCACCACGGGCGGCCATCGGGTGATCAAGCTCGTGCGCCGGCCGGCGGCCGGCCCGGACGAGATCAGCTGGGACCCGGCCGCCGGCGTCCTCGACCCGGGCGCGCTCGCCGGCGTCGACGCGATCGTCAATCTGGCCGGCGAGTCGATCGCCGGCATCTGGACCACGTCCAAGCGGCACGCCATCATGGCGAGCCGGCTGCAAGCGACGCGCACGCTCGCCGCCGCCATCGCCGCCATGGATGCGCCTCCGAAGGTGTTCGTGTCCGCCTCCGCCGTCGGCGCCTACGGCTCGCTGGGCGGCGAGGCCGTCACCGAGCAGACGGCGCTTGGCGAGGGCTTTCTCGCCGACGTGTGCCGTGCCTGGGAGGCGGCGGCGCAGCCGGCCGCCGAGTCGGGCGTGCGCGTGGTCAACCCCCGCTTCGGCATCGTCGTCAGCGCCGCCGGCGGTGCCGTTGCCTCTATGCTGCCCGCCTTCAAGGCGGGAGCCGGAGCGCGGCTGGGGAGCGGCGACCAGTACTGGGCCTGGGTCGAGCTCGACGACCTGCTCGCGGCCGTCGAGTGGATCCTGCACGACGACGAGCTCTCGGGGCCGGTCAACGTCACCGCGCCCGAGCCGGTGACCAATCGCGAGTTCACGAAGACGCTGGGCCGCGTCCTGCGTCGCCCGGCTGCGCTGGTGGCCCCGCACGTCGTGATCTCCAAGGGCCTGCGCGGCATGGGCGACGAGATGTTCCTCGCCAGCCAGCGCGCCGTGCCGGCCAAACTGCGGGCGCGCGACTTCCGCTTCGGGTTCGCCCAGCTGGAGCCGGCGCTGCGCCACGAGCTCGGCCGCGCCTGAAGCAGAGCCGGACGGGCCGGGGGCGGCGGCTGCGCTTCCCCCGGCCCGTCCGGCCTCGCGCCCGCTGCGCGCCGCTCAGAGCGCGGCGGTCTTCTCGTTCAAGGTCTTCAGCAGGGCGTCTCGCTCCGCGCCGGTCATCCTCATCAGCTGGCCGACGTGCGCCGCCGCCGCATGCTTGAGCATCTTCTCCTTGACCTCTTCGCCGGTCTCGCCCTCAGCGCAGAACGGGCAATCCACGCCCATCTCGCGGCAACTGAGCGACTTCATCTGATCCTCCTTCGTGGAAACCGTCATCGCATGGCGACGCTGGTGGAAGGATGACGATACTATGAGTGAGCGGCCTCGGGGTCCTGCGCGTTCCCAACGAACGATGCAGCGCGACGCGAGGACGTCTCCGATGACGCCTACAAGGGGGCAGACGCATGAGGTTCAAAGCACTCCTGGCCGGAGCGGTCCTCCTCGTGGCGACAGTGCTGGCTGGTGCGGCGATCACCGCCGACGCGCACGCATCTCCGGCGGCGAAGGACCCGGTCGTCTTCATTGGCGGGGGCACCATCGATGACGATGCGGCCTCGGTGCTGCTCTTCACGATGCAGGGCATCGACTATCGAGGCATCATCACGACGGATTCCGACTGTATCTACAACTACGCTATGCAGGCGCAATGGCGGCTGCAGTCATATCTCGGCAAAGCCTCGCTGCCCATCACCTTGAGCCGTGCCAGGGGCTGGAACGCGTTTCCGTGGTCCTACAGGTCCGACGCCATCAAGGTGTACGACTCCACCGTCCTGAGTGGCATCAGTGACAACGCAGCCTGGCCGCCGTATCCATCGGGCGCCGCCCTTCTCAAGCACCAGCTGAGCAAGGCGGTGCAGACGCACAAGCCCATCACTCTGCTGATCACGGATCCCCTGACCACCCTTAGCGACCTCCTCAAGCAGAATCGGCGCTTGGCCAAGGGGATCAAGAGGGTCATCTGGATGGGGGGCGCGATCGATGTCCCCGGTAACCTTGACCCCACCACGATCCCTCCTGAGATCGCGAACCCCAAGGCCGAGTGGAACGCGTTCTGGGACCCCTATGCCGTGAACTGGATATTCAAGAACACCTCGTTCCCCATCGTCGTGTTCCCGCTCGACGTCACCGATCAAGCGAGACTGACGCCCGAGTTCATGACTTCTCTGGACGCTCAGGGCCTCCAGTACCGCTACTCGAGGCTGGTCGGCGGTCTCTATGGTCTGGTCGAAGGCCAGCCCTACTTTGAGATGTGGAACTCCCTCACCTCCGTATATCTGGCCCGCCCAGACATCTTCGCCGCCCCCGTCCCGATGAAGCTCACGATCGAGACGGAAGGCTACATGCAGGGGGCGATCACGAGAGATCCGAAGGGCAGGGCGGTGAGGGTCGTGACGAACATCAAGGACAAGGACGCGTTCTACGCTTACGTCCTGAACCAGCTCAAGCGCAACTGAGAAGTAGGCGCCGCGAGCTCTCGCCTGGCGCCCCGCCACGCAGCAGCGTCAGTACGCGACCGCCAGGGCGTGGCCGACGTTGCTGCGTCGCTCGAGCTCGTCGAGCATGAAGGCGGCGACGTCTGCGCGGGCGATCTTCGTGCCGCCGGGCAGGGAGTAACCGGGCTCGGCGCGGTACCCGCCGCGGGCCGGCCCGTCGGTGAGTCCGGCGGCCGCCCGCACGATCGTCCAGTCCAGCTCGCTCTGGCGGACGCTGGTCTCCATGCGCCGCAGGTCGGCGTAGGCATGCTTGAGGAAGAACGGCTTGACGATACGCTCGAAGGCCCACGGCAGGTTGGGGTCCGGGCCCGGCTGCGTGCCGCCGGCCGAGAGGACGACGAGCCGGCGCACGCGGTAGCGCTGCATCGAGCGGATCACGTTCAGCGTGCCCTGCGCATTGACGGACGGGTCGCCCTTCTTCATGGCGACGCCGAGCGCGACGAGCGCGGCGTCCTGCCCGTCGACCGCGTCGCTGACGACTCCTCCGTCGAGCACGTCGCCCTGGACCACGCTCACGCCCTCGCGGAGGGCGCCCAGCTTGTCGGGCGCGCGGACCAGCGCGGTCACTGCGTGGCCGCGCTCCAGCGCGCCCGCCACGAGCAGGCGCCCGGTACGCCCCGTGGCTCCGATGACGACGACCTTCATGACGGTATCGTAGCAGCCAATGCGGCGGGTCTCCTGCGACGCGCTGGTCTGCTTCGCGCGGCGTCGGCAGCAGTCCCGCCGCGCCGTCGTGCTAGCATCCCGAGAGTGATGATCCACTCGGACGAAGAGACCGCGCCGAGCAGCGGTGCGGCGAGCGGCTTGCGGCGGTAGGGCACCCGTGCCCAACCATTACGAAACGCTCGGCGTCGGCATCGACGCCTCGCCAGAGGTCATCCAGCGCGTCTTCCGGCAGCTCGCCAAGGCCTATCACCCCGACACGAATCCGGACAATCCCACGGGCGCCGAGAAGCTCAAGCACCTGAGCGAGGCCTACGAGACCCTGAAGGATCCCGCGAAGCGCCGGAGGTACGACCGTACGCTGGGCCTGAGTGCGTCGGGATCGTCGCAGCCCCGGCCGCGACCGCCGGAGCCGGAACGCGCCGCCCAACGTGAGGCCGCGTCGGCGAGCCGGCGCCGCGCCGAGGAGGAGCGTCACGCACGCGACGAGGCCAGACGTAAGCGCGAGGCGGCGGCGCGGGCGGGCGCGGAGGAGGAGCGCCGCCGGCGGGCCGAGGCCCAGCGCCGGAGCGGGACGCCGCCGGGTCGCACCCGTGCACAGGCCGCTCGCGAGCGGCTGCAGGTCCGCAAGCAAGCGCTGGCGAACGCCATCGCCCACTTCGCCGGGCAGGAGCTTGAGGATCGCGTCGAGACGCGCGTCGGATTCAGCCGCGACCGGGGCTGGCGGGCGGACCTGCGCTGCTCCATCTGCAGCCCGGAGGACCAAGATCTCTCCTTGGGCCCGAGGGACGAGATCCTCGAGGCCATACTGACCGGCACAAGCGCGGAGCCGGCGCGCCTCGAGGGCCGCGGTCGCACGGAGGCGCATCTGGCGCGGCGACGCGATGCTCACCAACGCTACCTCGCCGCCGCCGGGCAGGCCGCCGGGAACCCGGACGCCGTTCGCCGCTCCGGAGCGCGCTGGCTCACTGAGGCGGATGAGGCGTTCCACGCCGCTGTCTGCGCGGCAAGCTGTGCAGCTCGCGTGCGCGCCGCCGAGCACGACTTGTGCCGGGCCGCGCTGGCCGAGGAGCGACGGCAGGGCAAGCTACGGGCCATGAACCCGGTACGGCGATGGCTTCACGCGCCGCAGGCCGGATCCTCCGCGTCCACCGCGCGGATCCGGGGCGCTCGAGCCGGTCTTGAGGACCAGGTGATGATCCTGCGCCGGGAGTATCCGACGCAGGTGGGCGCGCTGCGGAAGGCCCATGACCCGCTTCTGGACGGGTTCTTCGAGCAGTGCCTGCTCCTGACCCATGCGGTCGCCGAATACGTCGCGGCCTACGCGTCGGCCGTGGAGGGATCGATCGCCGGGCTGATGGACGCACGCGTTGCCCAAGCGCTCGCTGCGAAGCGAGGCGCCGAGTCCGAATAGGCGCGCCAGATGCGCGCTGCGTAGCCCGGCCGGACAGCGCTTCCGGCCACTGCCGTTGCTGCCGCCGGGCACCCTCGGGTAGCGTTGGAGTTGTGAGCATCGAACTTACGGGCAAGACCGTCCTGGTCACCGGCGCGAGCATCGGCATCGGCCGCGAGATCGCGCTGCGCTTCGCCGCGGCAGGCTGCAGGCTCGCGCTCACCTTCTTCGCGCACCGGGCCGAGGCCGAAGCGGTCGCGGCGCGGTGCCTCGACCTCGGGGCGCCGGACGTGCTCCTCGTCTCGCTGCAGCTCGCCGACGACGACAGCGTGCGCACCTTGTTCGAGCGCGTGATCGACCGCTACGGCGTGGTGGACGTGCTCGTCAACAACGCCGGAGTCGTCGTGTGGCGGCCGTTCCTGGAGCAGGACTTCGGCGAGATCGAGAGCCAGATCGCCGTGAACCTCGTCGGCCTGATGAAGCTCACGTGGGTCTTCCTGCCGATGATCAGCGACGCGGTGATCAACATCTGCAGCACCGCGTCGCTCCACGGCACGCCGACCCTGGCGCCGTACTGCGCCAGCAAGTGGGGCGTGCGCGGCTTCACGCGGGCGCTCGCCCTGGAACATCCGCAGAAGCGCATCGTCAGCGTTCATCCCGCCGTGACGGCGACGCGCATGAACGACATGCAGGGCATGTCGCCGGAGCGCGTCGCCGACGTCGTCTTCCGGGTCGCCGCCGGCGAGATCGCCTTCGAGCCCGGCGGCGACGTGAACGTGCGCGAGTACTCGGGCTAGACGCGTAGCGACGAGAGCGCCGGCGGCGCGGCGCGCGCCCGCGACGAAGGGCCGGGGCGGCTTCTGCCGCCCCGGCCCTTCGTGTGCGACCGCGAGCCGGGGGAGGCTCGCGGGCCGGGCAGGCCCGGGGGGAGGACCTGCCCGGCCCGGGCGCTCGCCCGGCCTACTCGTACTGGATCGCCTCCAGGATCCGCGTGCCGGCGGCGCGGCGCGCCGGGAGCACCGCGGCAATCACGCCGACGACCACGGCGAGGACGAGGAACACGCCGAGCTGCGTCCACGGCAGGCTGAAGGTCAGCCCGTCGCCGCCCAGCTGGGTGACGATCACGTAGGCCATGGCGATGCCGACCGCCGTGCCCAGCACCCCGCCGATCACGGCGGTGATGATGCTCTCGTAGCGGACCATCTGGCGGAGCTGCCGCCGGGTGGCGCCGATGGCGCGCAGCATGCCGATCTCGCGCGTCCGCTCGTGGACGCTGAGCACGAGGGTGTTGACGATACCGAAGACCGAGATGAGGACGCTCATGGCCAGCAAGCCGTAGAACATCATCAGGATCTGGTCGACCATCTTGTTGATCGTGGCGAGGTACTCGCTCCTCGTCATGACCTTCTGCGTCGGGAAGGCGGAGAGCGCCTTCTCGACCGCGTCCTGGGTCGCGCTGACGTTGGCGCCGTCCCGGGTGCGCACCAAGGTGAGGACGGATGCGGTGGGCAGGCCCAGGCTCTTGAAGGCGTTGAGGCTGGTGATCATGCCGGTGAACGCCATCTGGTCGCGGTAGAAGCCGAGCACGGTGAGCTGGGCCTTCTTGCCGCCCTGCGTGGTGACGGCGATCGTGTCGCCGGCCTTGAGCTTGGCGGCGAGCGGCGCGCCGTCCTCGAGCAGGACGTGATGCGCGTCGAGCTTGGCGAAGAGGGAGTCGCTGCCGCCTTGCTGCCAGTCGAGCGCCCAGACGCGAGCGAAGAGGGCGGGGTCGACGGCGTAGGCGCTCATGACGCCGCCCTTCTTGACCTGGAGGTCGGCGTAGCCCGTGCCGGCCGCCGTGTCGACGCCCTGCACGGCGTCCAGCGAGCGGATGGTCTTCTGCGGCACGCCCATGAACGCAGTGCGGTCCTGCACGACCAGCTCGGCGCGCGTGGACTTGTCGATCGCGCCGCCGAACGAGCCCTTCATCGCCTGGGCGAACACCGCGATGAACACGACCAGGGCGAGGCCGATCATGAGGGCCGCGGCCGTGGCGGCCGTGCGGCTCGGGTTGCGGCCGGCGTTGTCGCGGGCCAGACGGCCGCTGGTGGGAGCGAGCTTCTCCAGCGGCCAGCCGATGACGCGCGCCGCCGGCCGCACGATGTACTTGGCCAGCATCGCGATGGCGACGAAGAGCAGGAGCGCGCCGAGACCCATGGAGAGCAGGCGGCTGTTGGTCGCCCCGTTGCTGAAGATGCCGTAGGCGAGCGAGGCGCCGCCGAGGGCGGCGACGGCCAGGGCGATCGCCGTGGTGAACTTGGTGAAGCGGGTGGGCGGCAGGGCCGCACCCTCCTGGAGGGCGGCCACCGGCGGCACGCGCGTCGCGCGCAGCGCCGGGGCCAGTGCGGACACCAGCGTCACGCCGACGCCGACGAGGGCGGCGATGAAGATCGTCCGCGGCTGGAGCGCGATGCCGGCAGTGGGGATGTCGGCCCCCATGGCCTTGAAGAGCAAGTTGATGGCCTTGGCCACGCCGAGGCCGGCGACGATGCCGGCGGCCGAGGCGAGCACGCCCAGCGTGAGGGCCTCGGCGACCACGGAGCGGAGCACCTGGCGGCGGCTGGCGCCGAGGGCGCGCAGCATGGCGAACTCGCGACGCCGCTGCGCCACGGTGATGCTGAAGGCGTTGAAGATGATGAACGCTCCGACGAACACGGAGACGCCGGCGAAGGCAAGGAGCATCGGCGTCAGGAAGCCGTTGATCGAAGCGGCCGACTGGCTGGTCGCGTCGGTGGCCGCCTGATCGCCGGTCTTGACGTCGACGGTGGCCGGCAAGGCGGACTTCACGCGTGCCGCGAGCTGCGCCGGCGTGACGCCGGGATCGGCGGAGATCGAGATGCCGCTGAGCTTGCCCGGCTCGCCGCCCCAGCGCTGCACGTCCTGCAGGCGGCCGGCGATGACGATGGTGCCGCCCATGGAGCCGGATCTGCCCCACGTGAACACACCGGCGACCTTGACACGCTGCAGACCGGCCGCGGCGGCGACGGCGAAGCTGTCGCCCGGCTTCAGGCCCTGCTTGTCGGCGAAGCTCTTGATGATGCTGACCTCGTTGGCCGCGTGCGCGTCGCGTCCGGCGACGAGCCGGGCCTGGTTGAAGGGCGGGCCCGGGTTCGTGGTCAGCAGCGTCGGGGCGCCGCCGGTCTGGACGGTCTTGCCGTCCACGATCGCGGCGCCAAGCGTCTGGTAAGCGCCGGCGGCTTTGGCGACGCCCGGCACTCCCTCGATCCGCGCCAGCATCGCGGTGTTCAGCGTTTGCGGGGTGGTGCCGCTGCTGTCCATCGCGGAGAACGCCGTCTTCGGCGACACCTGGACCGCGGTGCCCTTGAACGAGGTGTTGAAGATGTCGGCGAAACCGTTGTAGATCTGGTCGGTCAGCACGTACGTGCCGGTGATCATCGCCACGCCGAGCAAGATGGCCAGGACGGTGAGGACCGTGCGCAGTGGCCGGCTGGCCAGGCTGCGGAAGGCGAGGCGGGTCATCGCGGCACCTCGAGGTCCTTGATGGTGTCGTAGATGGCGTCGCGGGTCATGCGGTCCTCGTCCAGCTCGATGCGGCCGTCCTTGAGGAAGACGACGCGGTCGGCGATGCTCGCCGCGCCGGCGTCATGCGTGACCATGATCACGGTCTGGCCGAACTCGTCGACGCTGCGGCGGAGCAGGCCCAGGACCTCGCCGCCGGTGCGGGAGTCGAGGTTGCCGGTGGGCTCGTCGGCGAACAGGACGGCCGGCCGGGTGATGAGCGCCCGGGCGACGGCGACGCGCTGCTGCTGGCCGCCCGAGAGCTCGGAGGGACGGTGGGTGAGGCGGTCCTGCAGGCCGACGGCCTCGATGATCGTGCGCCGCCAGGCCTCGTCCGCCTTGCGCCGAGCGAGTGAGAGCGGCAGGACGATGTTCTCGTCGGCGGTCAGCGTCGCCAGCAGGTTGAAGCTCTGGAAGATGAAGCCGATCTTGTCGCGGCGGAGCTGCGTCAGCTTCTTTTCCTTGAGCCGGGTGATCTCGACGCCGTCGATGCTGACCCGCCCGCTCGTCGGCTGATCGAGGCCGGCGAGGATGTGCATGAGGGTGCTCTTGCCGGAGCCGGACGGGCCCATGATGGCCGTGAGCCGGCCCTGCGTGATGTCGACGTCGACGTCGCGCAGGGCGTGGACCGCGGCGTCGCCCTTGCCGTAGGTGCGCGTGAGTCCGCGGGCGCTGACGACCGGCCGCGGTGCTGTGGCGAACGCCCTCTCGAGCTCGTCGATGCGGGGTGCCCGACGCTCGCGCTCGCTGGTGATGACTGGGTTCATGGTGCCTCCTCCGGGTGCATGTACGCGTCGTGAGGCGAACGCTACGCGCGCCGGCCCGGCGGCGAATCGCCCGGCGGTGGTCAATCGCCGGGGGCTTGAGAGGGACATCCGGGGGTCCGGTGCTACCCCCGGCGGGGGAGCCCATGGACTTGCGGGGGGACGGCGGCGGCGGGCGGCCCGACTCTTGGCCTCGCGCTCGCTGCGGTGCCTACCACCGCCGAGGTAGCGGACGCCGGGGACTCCGGGCGGCGTCCGCAATGAGCACCCGGGCGGCGCTCGCCACGAGCGCACCGGCGGCGCCCGTCGACCGGCGCCAGCGCGACCGCGTTCTACAAGTCGATGCCCGCCAGGAGCTCGTCTGCGACGCGGCGGAACTCGCGCGAGCGGGTCCACATCGCCGGGGTGGCCGCGCCTCTTTCTCCGGCGGCGGCCACCCCGGCGATGTGGACCCGCTCGCGCGAGTTCCGCCCCGTCGCACACGCG
>Ga0118677_10007522_pt1 | contig 17933 bp, 16 predicted proteins | sample AliMusrvi5mmetaG_FD_86154 | JGI IMG/M metagenome (GOLD analysis project Ga0118677, IMG submission 86154) | reverse complement strand
AATGTGTGTTTTGCGCCAATGAAATTCCTGGAACAAAGTCTGAACGACTATTTTGCCATAATCGCTGATGATATTGCACATAAAATTGAAATTACTCAGGAAATGTGGGTGAAAAAGGCTGCCAATCATTTTGGAGAATTACTTTTTATACACCCCTTCAGAGATGGGAACGGCAGAACTACAAGAAAATTTATAGATTTTTTTTTAAAGGAAAAGGGAATCAAGCTCGAATGGTTCAGATTAAACCGGGAAAAATATTTTGCGGCTTCAGAAATAGCAATCAATAAAGGTGATAATAAGGATTTTGAAGTTTTATTTTTATCAATATTGAAAATCTGAAAATTCCAGATAGTATGCTCATCATTAAAAAACAAAAGAATAAGCAATAGGGCACAAGATTATTAATTCATCTAACACAAATTATTGATAATGAATGAAAATGACTGGCTATACAGAAGGTATTTGAAAAAAACGATTAATGTTTTATCTGATTCGGAAGTACAACTTTTTGAGGCTACATTGAATTTATTAATGACCGGAGAGTTGAGAGAAATTAACGAAGTTTTTGAGATTGGAGACGATTATGAATTTAACATCAACCATTTTAAAATGTCAGATGACATCAATATAAAACAAATGTGCGTACTAATAGAGAAACTCAGAGAAACAGTGGAATTTTTAATGAATGTTAATAATATAAAAGAGAACGATCTAAGTGGAGATTAAGTATAGGCCTGATAAATTCAATACTTGATGCTTACCGGACAACAATGCTCTCGTTTGCAATGAGTGGCTCGTAATCAAGAGTTTGTAACTCAGTTGCAACAACCGGAAATTTTTCTGGCATGATTTAATTGGCATGATTTTAAAATGGAATATTTCAAACTCGTTATAAACGACAAAAAGCTATCCCCTAATTACAAACAGGGCTAGTACTGGTTGTTACCCATTTTATTCAATGGAGTTCAACCTGTTCAAAAATTTAGTATATTTGGAAAAAAGAGTGAGATGATACTTGAAAGAACAAAAAATGAGATTTTAGTTAGATTGCCTGCATATGTTGACTTGACAGAACTTCAAAATATGCTGGATTATTTGCAATACAAAGAATTAACTGCAAAATCAGCAGCTACACAATCGAATGTTGACCAACTTGCAAAATTGGTGAACAAGTCTTTATGGACTAAGATAAAAGCCAATAAGGGATTGAAATGAAGGTTGTAGTTGATTCGAATATTGTTTTTAGTGCAATTTTAAACACGAAAGGGACCATTGGGCAACTTATCATCAATGGTTCACAATATTTTGATTTCTATTCAATTGGTTTACTGAAAGAGGAGATTATAGCGCATACGGATAAAATCCTGAACTTTACCAGGTTTACGCAAGAACAGTTTGAGGATATTTTTCAATTAATTATAAGTCGGATTAGATTTGTTGATGATATTTTACTAAACGAAAAGGATATAAATAAAGCTATTGATTTAGTTTCGGGAATAGACAACAATGATGCCATGTTTGTTGCATTAATTCTTCATTTATCGTCAAACTTATGGACAGGCGATAAACAATTAATAAATGGACTAAAGAATAAGGGTTATACGCGGATTTTTGCAACTCATGATATTTATGAAATATATTTGGCTAAACAATTGAAATCCAAAAGAAAGAGATTATAATACGATTATCTTTTTCAAAACCTTATTTTCAAATCGAAACTGTCTGAACTGTGATTATTATGATTCTTTTGATGGGCAGTGATTTCTTTTTTCTGCATCACACGAATCATTTAATCACATGAATCATAGTTCAGACATCTACTCAGCGGGTGAGTGTTCAGGATCTGAATATTCACCCGCTGAGTATGTTGATGATTTCTTTTTGCTGCATCATAACAATCATTTAATCATAGGAATCATAGTTCAGACTTTCTCCTCAATCCTTTGCCGGACCAAATCATTCAGTTCATCGGCAGTTAATCCGGTGGGATGGATAGCAGGGAGAAACTCAACCAGAATCCTGCTCCGTCTAATCCGATATTTATCAGACTTCTCACCATAATAAGCTCCCGAAATTGCAACTGGAACAACAGGAATTGCCAATTCAACACTGATCAGGGCATAGGTTTTCTTAAATGTCCCAATTTCTCCACTTAGGGTACGCGTCCCCTCCGGGAAAATCAAAATCTTCTTATCATGTTTGACCACTTCAGCCATCTTGTGAATCGATTCTTTAAGATCTCTTGCAAGGTCCATCACAATAACATTCGTATGGTGCGCCAAAAATTTGCGTACCGCACCTTTAACATGGTCTTTTTTCGCATAGGCAAAAGTATCCTTTAAGCTCTTTTTATCCAGATAGGATAGAACGAGAAAGGCATCAAGTTTGCTTTGGTGGTTTGGGGCAAAGAAGCAAGCCCCATCAGGGATGTTTTCAAACCCTTTCCCTTCGATACGGATAAATATCTTCGCTATCGATCGGACGGAACGGACAATAAATCCAAGTAAGAAGGAATATTTGGGCAAATCAACGTCCATCCCTTCCTTTAGATTTCCTGTCCAGCTCGTATCTTCCTGTTTGTGAAAGAGCTTATTGGTTCTGATGTGTTCCGAAATCGTACGAATTGAGGGGAATTTCAATAACTGTTCTTCACTGATCTTAACGCCAAAGGTCGTTTCTATAAAATGTAAAAGACTAAGTTTGCCAAGTGAATCAAGGGAAATATCAAAGACAAGATTGTCTTCAGGCGAAATATCCATATCCACCTGGGATTCAATAAAAGATTTGACAGCCCTGTATTCCTCTGTTTCAGGTAACTTTGATTTGATCTTTTGATTTTCTGTCTGATGAATCAATTCTTCAAGTTTGAAACGCTGAAGCTTCGATAATCGGGTCCTCGGCAATTCAGAATTAACCAATGAAAACTGCATAATTCGTTTATAGGAACTCATCTCAGCATTGAAGGGTGTTATTACCGACTCTCTGAAATAAGCGAGCGCATCTTTTATATTATTATTCGATAAATAGGTATAATCAGGAAATATCACTGCATGAAGCATCTCCTTATATAAGAAAACTCCGGCCTCTTTTATTGATGCAGAAAAGTGCTCAAGCTTTGCTTCCACCTCCACCGGATTGATATTCTTTCCGTTTGGCAATACAATGATCTCCTTTTTCCTTCCTGTAATATAAAGAAATCCACCTTTTTCGATCCTGCCGAGGTCTCCGGTGTAAAGCCATCCATCCTTGATTACTTCCGCAGTCTCTTCAGGACGATTGTAATATCCCTTCATGATGTTGGGACCCCTGGCAACAATCTCTCCGTCTCTGATTTCGAGCGAAAGACCAGGTAATGCCTGTCCTGTAGAACCAATTTTTATCTTACCAGGACGGGGAAATGTGATCATTGGAGCTGCTTCGGTCATTCCAAATCCCTCAAGAATATCAAAGTCGAGGGCATAGAAAAATTTACCTACCTCTTTATTTAATGCGGCGCCACCAGCGATCATATATTTCAGATGGCCACCTAATCCCTGATGAACTTTCTTAAATAAGATTTTACCCAATTTTCTGCTCCCCGTAAGATAAACAAGTTTCAGAAAAAATTTGGCTATTGCACTGGCATTAATTTTGGTCATAAGACCACGGTAGATCAATTCATAAAGTCTTGGAACACCAATCATTAGATTTATCTGGTTATCAGCAAGAGCTTTCATCAGATCTGTCGTCTGCATGGAGGGTGAGACAACTATTGTTCCTCCTGCATAGATCGGAAGCATCATTGAACCCACCAGCGGAAATACATGATGCAAAGGAAGCAGCATTAAAACCTGGCTGTCTGAAGTGAAAATATTCGCATCAACAACGCCATTCATGTTTACAATAATGTTTGTAAACGAAAGCATTACACCTTTTGGGCTTCCTGTTGTGCCTGATGTATAAATGATTACTGCTGTTGTGTCGTTGTCAGCCGGATTGCACCATTGGCTTTCAGCGTAATCAGGATTTGGTGCATGATCTTCGAAAACAATGACTTGTGGTTGAAATGAGCTGATTTGTTTTACTTTACCGTAGGCTTCCTCCATCGCGGTACTAATAAATAGTATCTCTGGTTGGCAATCATCAATAATATAGGCAACATCGTCTGCCGAAGCCATGTAATCGATAGGAACAGCAATACAATCACATTGCAGCGCGGCATAAAATGCATAAATCCATTCCAACCTGTTTTCAGCATATATTCCCACCTTTTTAATATTTCGACCATTAATTAACAGCGAATATTGTTGGATGAATTTTAATAATTGTCTGCCAGTGATATATTGATTTTGCGTGATGATGTAGGTCTTATCCAGGTTCTCTTTATTAATAATAGCTTTCTCCATAAGTTGTGTATAAATTACAATTGAGTTTAAAAAGATCAAAAGAGTGGGGCCAAAGTAAGTGATAATCTCTAAAAAACCAAATGGTGATTTGGAATCGTTGACGCAAGTTCGATTCATTTACTAAATTTGCACTAATTGTAAAATTCAGAATATGTCAGGACATAGTAAATGGTCAAAAATTAAACGGAAAAAAGGGGCTCTTGACGCAAAAAGATCCAATATTTTTTCAAGATTAGCCAAAGAGATAACAGTTGCTGTCAAAGAGGGTGGCATCAGTGATCCGGCAATGAACGCGAGACTTCGAATCGCTGTAATGAATGCCAAGGGACAAAATATGCCTAAAGATAACATTGACAGGGCAATAAGTAAAGGGGAAAAGGATGGTAATGATCTTACTGAGATTTTTTTAGAGGGTTATGGTCCGGGCCGGGTAGCTGTCTTTGTGGAATGCCTGAGTGATAATAATAACCGTACAGTTGCAGATATCCGTCATATATTCACCAAAAGGGGTGGAACGCTTGCAACAAAAGGTTCGCTAAGTTTTATTTTCGACAGAAAAGGTATCTTCTCTATACCGGTGAAAGATGGCATCAATATCGACGAGCTTGAACTTGAATTTATTGAGGCCGGAGCTGAAGACATTGAGATAGAAGAGGATATTATTACAGTGACAACGGCTCTTGAGGATTTTGGAAATTTTAACAAGAAACTGGAAGAATTGGGAATTGAGCCACAAAAAGCTGAATTACAGCGGATACCCCGTGTTGATAAACGTCTGCCTGTTACCGAAGCGAAAACTGCACTACGAATGATTGAGGATCTGGAGGAAAATGAAGATGTGCAAAATGTCTATCATAATCTTGAAATGACAGAAGAACTCGAACAGGCACTCGAAGAAGAGTAGATAATTTGATCGTAAACAAATTCGTTGATTTGTTAATTTGCTAATATGAGAGTTTATTTTTGGCTTAATTAATGGCAAAAATACAATGTCCCTTTTGATGACAAAATTATTCTAATTACTTAATGCTGACCAACCATGATAAAACGCAAGATTTCGATTCCTCTCATGGTTATTGTAATTTTGGCAATAATCGTAAAATCGCAATATCCGAAGCTTTATATCGCAACTGGATATGGAGCAAAATCAATGGCCTCTGCAGTTTTTCTTACTGGAAGAGACCCTCATTTGGTTCAATCGGTCGATCTGAATTATTCTATCGTAAAATTTACCAGGAGTACCATTGATTTTGAAAATAAGTCAGTTACAACCTCATTTTGGGGATTGGCAAAACAAACGGCGGTTTATCGGGAAGGTTTTGGCTGTAGTCTTGCAGGAGATCATTCAGTACAGGAAATTCAAAAAAACACTTTTACCCCTCCGGTCGTCCGACGCGAAGGTGCGTGGCGAATCCCCTGGCCAAATGGCGATTTACTGAAGGATACTGTATTTTCCGAAATAGATGCAATCAGGCTTAAGACTGCAATTGATGATGCATTTGCTTCATCATCAGCCGATAAAAGAGGGACTGCAGCCGTTGTTGTCCTCTACAAAGGGGAATTAGTTGCTGAAAAATATGACAGTGAAATGGGTATAACAGCTGATACCCGGATATGGGGCTGGTCGATGAACAAAAGTATTATGAATGCTATGGCCGGTGTATTGTCCAGACAGGGAAAACTAAGCATTGCTGCCGTTGCTCCCATACCACAGTGGTCAAATGACAGAAGACGTGATATCACGATTAACGATTTATTGCACATGAGCAGCGGATTAAAGTGGGACGAAGATTACGCTGATGTCTCTTCGGTTACCAATATGTTATACCGTTCGGATGATTGTTACAAAGTTGCCATTGAAGTGCCCTTTCAGAAAAAACCGGGAAGTGAATGGAAATACTCTTCAGGGACAACGAACATCCTTTCCGGCATCATGCGCACCCTGATCGGAAACGATAAAAATTATCATGAATTTCCCTATCGTGAAATCTTTAATAAAATTGGGATCTCCTCAATGATTCTGGAGACTGATCAGGCAGGAAATTTTGTGGGATCTTCCTATGGATACGCAACTGCCCGCGACTGGGCAAGGTTCGGATTACTCTATTATAATAATGGTATTTGGAAAAACGATACTATTCTGCCGAAAGGCTGGGTAGAATATACCAGAACTTCTGTTGCCGCTTCAAAAGGTGAATATGGAGCACAATTCTGGTTAAACCGTTCAAAATCACTGCCGGATGCACCCGAAGATCTGTTTTTGTGTGATGGGCACAGAGGACAAAGAATATTTATTATTCCTTCACGTAAACTGGTTATTGTTCGTTTAGGATTCTCTGAAGATGGATTTGACCATAACCTGTTCTTAAAAGGAATTCTGGCAGCCATTAAATAGAAACACTATATTTTAAAGAATGAATCAACCAAATATTGTTTTGCCTGCTGAATGGGAACGGCAAAGCGGGGTAATGCTCACCTGGCCGCATGATGAAACAGACTGGGCACCAATACTTGATGAAGTGGAAGCTTGTTTTGTGGCGATTGCAAAAGAAATTGCTCAAAGGGAAAAATTATTGATTGTTTGCCCCAAACGGCTCTACCTGATTGAAAAGCTGAAAAATTGCAGAACTGAAAATATTGTTTTTGCTGAACTTCCTTCAAATGATACCTGGGCACGCGATCATGGAGCTATTTCGGTGATTGTTGATGGCCAAATCACAATATACGACTTTGCCTTTAACGGATGGGGCCTGAAATTTGCTGCAAACTATGACAATCAAATTACTTCATCTTTGTTTCAAAATGGATTTTTCAGGAAAGATGTTGCTTATAAAAATTTGCACAGCCTTATTTTGGAGGGGGGGAGCATTGAGTCGGATGGTGAAGGGACTATACTTACCACCAAAGAGTGTCTGCTATCGATCAACAGAAATTCACATTTAGTTCAGGACGAAATACAACAAAATCTTACTGAGTTATTTGGCCTGAAACAGATACTCTGGTTATCTTCGGGATATCTTGCAGGTGATGATACCGATAGTCATATTGATACCTTGGCAAGGCTATGTGATTCAAAAACAATTGCGTATGTCAAATGTGATGATTTGAAAGATGAACATTTTATGGCATTCAGCCGGATGGAGGAGGAGTTGGCTTCATTTCGTACCCTGAATGGAGAGCCCTATAAGTTGATTCCACTTCCAATGGCAGATCCGGTTTATGATGAGGGGCAAAGATTACCGGCAACCTATGCTAACTTTTTAATTATTAACGATGCAGTTTTAGTTCCATTTTATAATTCCCCAAAAGATAAAATAGCTGTCATACAATTAAAGAAAGCCTTCCCAAAAAGGGAGATCATCGGCATCGACTGTTCTTCACTGATTAAGCAAAACGGATCGCTCCATTGCCTGACAATGCAGTTTCCGATAGGGGTTTTGTGATCAGGTAAAACAATAAAATGCGTATATTTGTATAGGTTGACTTGGAATAATTTCGAATGAATAAAATAATATAGCAAGCAATATGCTGATTACCGGGTTAGTACAGCAGACAAACAGTGCCGATTCAGCTTTAAACAGAACCAGGATAGCTTCCAGTATTGCAAGGTGTGCTGATAAGGGGGCAAAATTAATTGTATTACAGGAGCTTCACGACTCTCTCTATTTTTGTCAGACAGAAGACACCGCTCTTTTTGATCTTGCAGAGATGATTCCTGGAGAGGTGACCAATTTCTACAGTGATTTGGCAAGAGAACATGAGATTGTTCTTGTTACCTCACTTTTCGAGAAGCGTTCGGCTGGACTTTATCATAATACAGCTGTTGTGTTTGAGAAAGATGGCACCATTGCCGGGAAATACCGCAAGATGCACATCCCCGATGATCCTGCTTATTATGAAAAGTTCTATTTCACGCCGGGTGACCTGGGTTTTAAACCAATACAGACCTCAGTCGGGAAATTAGGTGTACTGATTTGCTGGGATCAGTGGTATCCCGAAGCTGCCAGGCTTATGGCACTTGCAGGCGCTGAGCTGTTGATTTACCCTACAGCTATCGGATTTGAATCAACAGATTCCGTGGCTGAAAAAAAACGTCAGCACGAAGCATGGATGATTTCTCAGCGCGGACATGCTGTTGCAAACGGACTGCCGGTAGTTGTAGTCAACCGAACCGGTTTTGAACCTGATCCTTCAGGACAGACCAAAGGTATAACATTTTGGGGAACGAGCTTTGTTGCCGGACCACAGGGCGAACTTTTGGCAGTTGCCCCTGAAACAGAAGAGGCTAATCTGATTGTGGAGATTGACCTTCAAAGATCTGAATCGGTAAGACGGTGGTGGCCGTTTCTACGCGATCGTCGCATTGATGCCTATTCTGATTTGACAAAGAGATTCATCGATAATGAGGATTGATTGAATTCCCTGTCTGAGTTAGAGTTAGTACAACTAAATAAAATCTTCCCGGATAGGGGAGAAGTTGTCAATTAATCTGGCTATCGGAGACATCACCTGTATTGTGTGTTTTATTCCGGAAGGGATAAAAAACAGATCACCTTCCTTTAGGTGTTGATCAGCTTCTCCTTCACAAAATAAAATGACTTCCCCTTTGGCGATATAACAGGTTTGTTCATGGGGATGGGAATGATACGGATCGGCTTCACTCCACGGACCATTCCGAAATTCAAACATCACGGTCATAATATCATTCAGATAAACGATCTTGCGGAACACTCCGTCCTTGATCTCTTCCCAGTTCTCTTTACCATATTTAAGTACTGCCATATTTTGCTTTTAAAATTTTGTTAATTTGTTTTACTATTTTACTGCCACCATCTTTACGCTACCCAATATTCCCGAAAGTACTGGTTCCCATTTAGAAGCATCGAATGGTTGATAGGTAATGTCGACGATATTTGCATCATAAAATTTTCTCCAGTTGATACCTTTAGTGTCGAGGTACCTCGCTTCATTGGCCGAAAGATTTCGGACATTCAAGCTTATTGTATTATGCTGACCAAACTTCAAACTACTTGCTGGTATGAAAAGCTCAAATGGAACTGACCATATCGTTCCAGCATCTTTCCCGTTTATGGTTACCTGTGCTGTTTCGCGAAGATCAGCAATTTTAAGATAAACGCCCTTGAATTTATTCCATTGAGCAGGAAGTTCAAAATCTGTACGATAGGTTCCATAACCGTTATACCACTGCATGGCAGAATCGGGCCAGGTTGTCCAGCTTGTTAGTTCTTTAGGGTGAAAAGTGGTTTTGGGCAAAACCGGTGATCCGTTTGTAAATTGAACTTTCCAATTGGAAACCGCCACCGATTCATCAGAGGGAATTCTAATTTGCCATTTTTTCCCATTTTGCGGATGATTGTAAACAACCAAAAAACAAGAACTTCCCGGAGGAAGATAGAGTTCTGTACTTACACAATTATTCCTTTTCTTAAATTCAAGGAATCCCCCTTCGCCAGTCATGGGATTATAATATTTAATTGCCTGAGCTTTATTGGTCAGGGAGATGGTATCATGATAAAATTTATCTGAAAGATTTGTGATAAAATAGTATTTGCTGTTTGAAGTGCTTTTTCGGATAAAGCTTAGTCCCGATTTATTAAGACTTTCGTGTTGGATATTTTGTTGATTTAATGAATCTTCTGCTTTTGCTATGATCACAGACGGACTTTTTATCAAATCTTCTTTTAATTTCTCAAACTGCTGATTTTGAGCTGAACGACCATATCCCGGCAGTTCGACCGGAAGTTGTTGGTCAAATATTATTTTTACCCCCTGTTGTGCAAGTGTTGCAAGACATTTTAAGGTCTCAGCTGAAATATAAACTGTTTTGGGAATTACAATCGTCTGGTAACGGCTTTTACTGATCGATACGCATTTGTCTGAATTTACCTTTAACTGGCTAATTTGTAGATCTGAAATATAATCAAAGGTATATCCTTTCTCCCAAAGTCGGGTCGATAAATCTCCGAAAGGTGTGTTTAAGAACCATTTGCCGGCCTGGTGAACGGTGAAGAGCGAAAGTAGCGGCTCTTTGGTATTTGCCCAGAAATCGTAAATCGGAAGATATACCAGCACATCGTTATCCGGTTCTGATTCCTGCAGAAGCTTTTGACAATTAGTAATATATCGGTTTAATAAAGGAAACTCGTTATAGAAATGGGAATGCATTCCATAATTGGTTGAAGCATAAAAGAGCCAGCCGGGAAATGGTTCATCAGGAGGGGAATAGGTTGTACCATGAAAAAAGATATGATTTATTCCTGCAGTGAAAAGCTCATCAATCTGAGGTTTAATCTGAGAAAGGGCTACCTTAAAATGATTTCCAAGCCAGGTTGTTGACTCAGAAGAAATTAATTTTTTACCGAGCAAATGAGCAGGGGAGGAGGCGAACTTCATCATCAGCGGGTGAGGGCGTCCAAAATTCTTTTCTTCATAATCGGCATCTATTCGCACCCAGGGAATGGAGAAACTACTGCTCCCAAAAGATTCTGTTTCAGGGATATCTGCCAATGCATAAAGATCAAGAAGGTTTCCAGGGGCACCATGAGCCTGGTACCTTGTGATCATTTGATGATTTTTCGCCCACGCTGTCCATGTCGATTCAGCTTCATAGAGCAATGATGAGAGCGTTTCACGGTAATCGGACATCACTTGCTCCTTTAACTTACACATCGGATAATTGGGACTTGCAGCATAGATCACCTCCTTTAAATCATACTGATGTTGTTTTTTAAAAGCGTCAAAAAAACCAGGGGTCCAGTTGGCTTTAAAAACTTCATAGGAGTCGTTATACATTGCCCTGGGTAGTTGATTCTTTGTACCTGCAAGTAAAGTTGAATCGAAAACACTTAAATATTGCTTCATAGACTTACCATCAAAATGGTCTACAACCAGTCCTTCACCTCCCGGAGCTGCCCTTTTCACCATCTGGTTGGTTAATTCATAGGTAATGGCCAGATATTTTTGATTTTGGGGATGGGTCAACTGGATCTCGGAGTTGAGATGATCAACAATTTTATAATTTCCATCAGAATTGATTAAAAAAATAGTTGCTTTACTGACACTGCTTTTCAGAAGTAAGCCTTTGATATTTAAGGTATCTGAGGCGTTCACTTCATTAAAAACAAGCTGTTTGGCGCTATTTTTCGCTGTTATTCCGGGTCCGCCGAATGGCCATCCGGTTCCAGTCGATAGGTCGATGCCTAATCCGAGCCGTTTTGCTTCTGAGCAGGTATAATTGAAAATTTCGAGCCACTCTTTTCCCAGAAATGGAAGGAAATGTGACTCTTCACCTTTTACTCCATAAATTGGGATGATGTGAGCACCTCCAAGTCCCGACTTTTTAAAGTGTTCCAATTGCCAGGTTATCCCTTTTTTGTTGACTGCATTTCCCTGCCACCACCAGTAGGTCCACGGAGCAGTAGTATTTCCGTGTGTTGTTTTTGTCTGTTGAGCCGGTAGTTGAATGCTAATTAACAGGCAAATATAGATAACAAGACATTTTTTCAATTTATAAAAGTTTAATTACTGGTTTAAAATTAATAAATAATTCCCTTTAACAGAACAAAATGCATGAAAGCTTTAAAAAAATTATGGTTATTTTGCAGTCAATATGAATGTCTAACCCTAATAATTAAGAATAATAGATGGGAAAAGTTTTACTTATTGGTGCCGGAGGAGTAGGAACAGTTGTTGCACATAAGATGGCAGGGCTGCCAGAGGTATTTTCTGAAATAATGTTAGCGAGCAGAACCAAATCAAAATGTGATGCGATTGCTGCAACCATTGGAGGAAACAGAATTCAGACCGCTCAGGTTGATGCAGATCATGTTCCCGGGTTAGTGAAGCTGATAAAATCATTCAAACCCGATCTTGTAGTTAATGTAGCTCTTCCATATCAGGATCTTACGATTATGGATGCTTGTCTGGAAACTGGGGTATCCTACCTTGATACCGCAAATTATGAGCCTAAAGATGAGGCCAAATTTGAGTATAGCTGGCAATGGGCTTACAACGAGCGATTCAAAGCAGCAGGATTAACTGCAATTCTTGGATGTGGTTTTGATCCTGGTGTGACGAGTATTTTTACCGCCTGGGCTGACAAATATGTGTTTGATGAGATTCACCAACTCGATATCGTTGATTGTAATGCCGGAGATCATGGAAAACCATTTGCCACAAATTTCAACCCTGAAATCAATATCAGGGAGGTGACTCAAAAAGGAAAATACTGGGAAAACGGGGAATGGGTGGTCACTGAACCGCACGAAATCCACAAACCACTGACCTATCCTCATATTGGTGAGCGCGAATCGTATGTAATCTACCACGAGGAGCTTGAATCATTGGTGAAAAATTTTCCAACGATAAAGAGAGCACGCTTCTGGATGACCTTTGGACAGGAATACCTCACTCATTTACGTGTGATTCAGAATATTGGTATGGCTGGAATTAAACCCATACTTTATGAGGGAAAAGAAATTGTTCCGATTCAGTTTTTAAAAGCAGTTCTTCCGGCGCCCGAAGAATTGGGATCAAATTATAAAGGGGAAACTTCAATTGGTTGCAGGATAAAAGGAATTGTGGGAAAGAAGAAGAAGACCTATTATATCTATAACAATTGCAGTCACGAAGCAGCATATGCAGAAACCGGCATGCAGGCAGTCAGTTACACAACCGGTGTACCAGCGATGATCGGTGCAATGATGTTTTTGCAGGGCCAGTGGAAAAGCCCTGGTGTTTTTAATGTTGAAGAATTTAATCCCGATCCTTTTATGGAACAATTAAATTTACATGGCCTCCCATGGTGGGAGCTACATGATGTTCCACTCGAAATGGATTAATTTAATATTTTGATAATTTGGCAATTCGACGATTCAGAAATCCGAAAATTGCCAAATTATCTTCTTTTACGTTGTGCCGGTCTGGATCCAGACTCGTCAGGGCAAATTATCTGGTAAATTTCCCCCCATCCGAGCATTCCCCCTATATTTCTGTCATCTATAAACATATCAGCATGGATCTTTCTGCTTATTGACGAATCGAATTGTTCTTCCGGATAGCTTTTATTAACGGCATAAAATTCGACTCCACGCATCCTGCAAAATTCTACAGCCTCATCCAACTCTTTTCCAACCCTGTATGTCCAAAGGATTATCTGGTGTTGATTCTTTTGTAACAGTTTAATCGTTTCAAATGCAAATAATAGCTCTTTCCCGATTGCTGGATATTTGTGCTCAACAATTGTACCGTCAAAATCGACTGCAATAATCATATCTATTCTTTTTCAGTTTATTAATTTAATATTTCTTTATTCTTAATCTTACTAATCCATAAGTTATTATACCACAAAGCACTGAATCTATAACCTGGCATGGATCAGATCACGTGGAAGGATTCCTTTTACATCGTAAAGAATCGCCCCTTGAGCTCTATATTTCTGAAGATTGATTTTCAAAAATTCCTTATGGGCAACTGCCAGAATTACCGCACCATAAATAGTGGATTCATCAGGCTGTGAAATAACCGTTATACCGTATTCATGATGAACCTCATCAGATGAAGCCCACGGATCATAGACATCTACTTCAATACCATAGCTGACCAATTCGTGGTAAATATCTGTTGCTTTAGTGTTTCTTATATCCGGACAATTTTCCTTAAAGGTAATTCCCAACATTAAGATTTTTGAACTTTTAACCGGGATCTCATTTTTGATCATCAGTTTAACCACCTCTGTGGCAACATATTTACCCATACTGTCATTCATGCGCCTTCCTGCGAGTATGATTTCAGGATGATATCCTGCTTCCTGTGCTTTTTGTGCAAGATAATATGGATCAACCCCAATGCAATGTCCACCCACCAATCCTGGTTTAAAATTAAGAAAATTCCATTTTGTGGCGGCAGCTTCCAAAACATCATGAGTATCAATATGCATGGCATTAAAAATCTTTGCCAGTTCATTGACAAATGCAATGTTGATATCACGCTGACTGTTTTCGATGACTTTTGCCGCTTCAGCAACCCTGATGGATGAGGCTTTATGTGTGCCTGCCTGAATTACCGATCGGTAAGTTGCATCTACGATCTCAGCGACCTCAGGTGTTGATCCCGATGTTACTTTCCGGATTTTCTCAACAGTATGCTCCTTGTCACCCGGATTGATCCTTTCGGGACTATATCCGGCAAAAAAATCAATATTGTATTTTAGACCTGAAATTTTTTCTATAACAGGAAGGCAATCATCTTCGGTAGCGCCGGGATAGACGGTTGATTCGTAAACAATTATATCTCCCCTGGAGACAATATGTCCAACTGTTTCTGAGGCTTTTAAAAGAGGGGAGAGGTCAGGTCGGTTATTTTTATCAACAGGAGTAGGAACTGTAATCACATAAAAATTACACTCCATCATATCTTCAGAATGAAACGAGCAAAAGAGACCGTTTGTTCCAGCGATGACAGGATTTTGTGCAACCAACGCTTCCCGAAGAGTTAGTTCATCTACTTCAAGGGTGCGATCGATACCCTTATTGATTTCATTGACACGTTGTTGATTAACATCAAATCCAATTACGGGATATTTTGTGGCGAAAAGTCGGGCGAGGGGAAGACCTACATAACCAAGGCCAATTACTGCAATGCGTATAGAAGGTAAAGACATAGGGTAAACTAATAATTTTAACAAAAGTAAAAAAAAATGGCTGTGAATAATCTATATGGAAGGTTTTCATGGACCAAATCATCACTTCTGTGATTTATATGAACAATAGACACAGAAATATAATGGAGCATAGGTCCTCCTTAATCGTAATTTAAAATTCCTATCTTATCTGTAAAACTGATACATAAAAAAATATTTCTCGTTAACAGTAATTTATAATAGGTGTCAATTTTATGTGAAGAATGTTGGAATATTGATAATTATGCTTTTCTTATTTAGAATGAATCGAGATAAATTGTCTTAAAATTGTTTAATTTGGAGAAGGGTATTGCGTATTAAATATGCGTTTGATATCTTTGAAGTGTTGTTTGATAATTGAAAACCATTATTTGATCACTAATTAGTAATTTTAGCTATGACACAAATACAATTTCAGAATTCCCTGACAGGCCTCCACAGCAAATTATATTATTTTGCATTAAGTCTGACCAGTGATTCTGACAAGGCACATGATCTTGTCCAGGAGACTTATCTGAAGGCATTGACTTATCGTGATAAGTTTTCAGCGGATACAAATCTGATGGCCTGGGTTTACACCATCATGAAAAATACATTTATAAATGATTACCGGAGAAATGTAAAAGCAAAAACAACGCTGGAAAGTTCATCCCACAAATTGCAGATCTCATTTTCCAAAGATGATTACTCACCTGCCGCTGATTCAATTCATGCCGAGAAGGAGATATATAAGAAAATTGACATGCTCGAAGATGAGTTTAGGGAACCATTTCAACTATTTTTAAGCGGTTTTAAATACAAAGAGATTGCCGAAAAACTTGATCTGCCGCTTGGAACAGTGAAAAGCCGGATATTCTTTACACGTAAAAAGCTGGGGAAATGGCTAAGTGAATATATTAACTAAGATTGTCTTTTAAAATAGATGATATCGGGTGGGTTGAAATTTTAAATTTCTGATTTGATCAACCTGAAATTTTAAAATAAAAGCTCCCAATAAACTTTTTTTGTAAGGAGCTTTAATTTTTCGTCAATTTTTCAAAGCACTTATTATATAGGCTTTATCTAGTGATTACTTGCTGTATTGATATCACACCCGAATTTGGATCATTTTGGTTTGCTGGGTCATATTTCGGCCAATATTCCTGTAATCATGGGGAAGGATGCCAGGAACATCTTAATCAAGGCTGCGCCTTTTCTAAGGGGTGAATGGTCGGTTTCTACAGTTGGATTGAATTTTACTTTTGAAGTATCCTTTGATCTCGGACCTTTTAAAATTACCCCACATCTGATTGATCATTCTGCGTAAGATGCCTATTCAATTCTCATTGAAGCTTATGGGAAACGACTGTTTTATAGCGGTGATTTCAGGATGCATGGCCGAATGGGCAAACTAAGCGAAACGCTCATGACAATCGGCCGGGATTTAATGTTGGAGGCTCTACCCTCTGAAGAGTTAGAAAAGAAGATACTTTTCCAAGTAAAACTGAAATGTAAGTGGTACTGGAAGAGATTTTTGACGATACACAAGGTCTACCTGGTTTCACACCTCCACCTAAAATATCGACCATTTTGTTGCTAATTTCAGGATTTGGAAGAGAATAGACAAGACCCCGATTATTGACCCTAATACGGCAGTCGTTCCTGAAGCGCTGAAATGTAAGCATAATTCCAATCAGACGGGCCTGAGATTACCTTGATACTTTTCCAAGTAAAACTGTTATGTCCTTGAAAAGCAGCGTGCAGATTAAGTAAAATCTAGGGTTGAATCCATTGAATAGGCATTTAAACAACCTGATTTTATTGAGGATCTATTAAAATAGAAATATCTTTCCCTTTGATCTGCTGGATTGCAAACCAGCTTGACAGATTTATCATACTTTCGAATTTTAATGATTATTTATTAAGAAGATACCTGACAATATAGAGAATTCAAAAAAGATATCATTATCCTTAAAACAGTCTATAGAAATTTTAGAGATCGAGCGAAGGCAATAGAATCAGGATGTAACGATTTTGCCACAAAACCTATTAATATTAATGCTTTAAAAGAATTAATAAAAAGCATTTCGAATAATAGAGTTTTTACTGAAATTTAAAAATAATGAATAATGCCAAGGAGTTAATTGTTCAGGGAAAAGACAAAGTCTGTTTACAGGACTATCCTAATGCAATAATAAGTCTTAATAAAGCGATCCATATGGATTGTAATATATCAGATGCTTACTTTTGGAGGGGACTGGCAAAAAAAGGTATGCAGGATTTTAATGGGGCAATATCTGACATTTCAGAGGTCCTTAAAATTGACTGTAGTAATTCGAAAGCACTCTTGGAACGCGGATTGTTGAAAATAAACATAAAAGACTTCCTCGGTGCAAATGAAGACTTCAATAAAATTCTTAAACTTGATCCTAAAAATTCAAAGGTTTTAAATCTTCTTGCATTCACAAAATGCAGAATTAGGAATTATATTCGAATAATCGCTGAATATAACTCTGCAAGTGTGAAGGAGCTTAATGTTTTACAAAGATATTATTTCGGAGGCCGGTGCCAAAATTGAAAGTGATCAGGCTTAATATATCATGAATTAGCTTTATCGAATTTTCATTTTTATTTATTGTCAAGTGTTTCCAGGCTCAGAGTTGGTTTTTGGCAAATTTTTTCTGGATTTACGAATCAAGACTTTTATTAGAAGTAGCAAGCCTTATAGGTATTATTTTGCGTCCATCAAAAATATACCGTTGTAAATCAATTATTTACAACGGTATAAGTGACCCCGGAGGGGCTCGAACCCTCGACCCATTGATTAAGAGTCAATTGCGCTACCAGCTGAGCTACAGAGTCTTATGATT
>Ga0118677_10007521_pt1 | contig 17935 bp, 15 predicted proteins | sample AliMusrvi5mmetaG_FD_86154 | JGI IMG/M metagenome (GOLD analysis project Ga0118677, IMG submission 86154) | reverse complement strand
CTTCATGCACGCCGGCGTATTCCTGCGGGTTGCTGGTGAAGATCGCCCTGAAAGACGGGTGCACCTTCACATAGGATGACTGGCGATTCGGCGTCGGCAGAATCAGAACCCCTTCTTCGAGGATGCTCAGCAGCACGTTGTTGGCTTCCGGGCGCGAGCGGGTAAACTCGTCGTACACCAGCGTAAAGCCCTCGCGGCATGCGGTGGTCAGGCGATTATCGACCCACCGTTGCGCCGCATCCTCCTCATATTTGACGACGTTGTGGACAAAACGATCGACCACCTTGCGATAGTGATACCCGTTCGAATTGCCAACCAGGTTGGCCGTCGTGAATTCCTCGTCGCCGGATATCAGCATGACGGGGCGCGCCAGCTGCGCCGCCACATGTAAGGCAAGCGTTGTCTTGCCGGTGCCGGCTGGCCCGCGGAAATGGATCGGGAAACCAGCGTGAAGATATCCAAGCGCCCTTTGGCTGATATCGCGCACCGCTGGCGTCTCCACAAAGTCTGCGTGAGGCTGCAATAGCAGCAGTTTCGATGCGGCTTCTTTTACCGATTGAGTCGTTGTTGTCATTTTAAGATTACCTCCGTGATGAATTCATGGCCTGCCATTTATATAGGTCAGGCTGCTCGTTTGTTCGATACTGATAATTGCCGGCGACATGCTCAGCGCCACCTCGGCAGTGAAGACGCGATACCAGCTTTCGCGCGCCGCCGCATAAGCTGCCGGGTCTTGGCGCCATTGCACAAACTGCTCAAAAACCCGCCGAACCACGGGGCGCAACGCCAGCCAAGTCTGCTCGCTGAGTGGGGATGTCGCCATGCGCCGCACATCCGGCTCGGATTCAAGCATCTGATAGGCCATTCCCCGTTCAAAGTCTGCGCCGAGCCCGGACGTGCCGCCGGTCGCCATATAGGTCAATGCGTCTGCAAAGGCAGTCGCCAATGCGCCGGTCAAGTCAAGCCGATGGGCTGCGCCAATCGCGAGCGCCGCAATCAGCGAAATCAGATTTTCGCTTGCGCCTTCACGATGGGTCAATACACGCAAAGCGTCTGCATATACCAGCGGCGGGCGCTCCTGCCAATGGTCGGGTTGGAACAACATCATGGTAAAGTCCGCAGGGTTGAATTCACCCACATCGCCGACATCTCCCATGCTGAGTCGCACCTTTTGCCACAAATCCTTGATCAAGTGATGCGGCGCAGACAGATCCGGCTGCAGGATGATCTCAGGCTGTCCCCCGTCCCGCAGTGTCATACGGCAATCAATCCCTTCCAGTACCTGTAGCCGGGAAGGCAGAGTAATTTCAATGCTCCCGCTGGTTCTACCTGCTGATCGGATACCTCGTATTCCTAGATGCACTTTTACTCTCCCGGCTAGCGTCTCTAGTAAATCGTCTAGCGGATTTTTATCCCAAAAAAGAGGCTGCCCGTCGCCTACTGATGAGCAGCTACAATCGCGTCCCTGTCTTAGTGTTTTGAGCCCGACGGTGATTCCGTTCCCACCGCCGGGGCATCTACTGATAATCTACTGATTAAACTCAATCGCCTGGGTGATCCACTCTTCAATCTTCACGCGCCGGCCAATTTCGCCCAACGCCTCGCGTAAGGTTTCCGGTTCGACAGCAGCTAGTTGCTGGAAAGTGAAGATATTGATGTTGTTCAACCGATGTTGTATCGCCTGCCCGATTCCGCGTATTACGGTCAGATCATCTTTTTTTGTAATGCCCGCGACTTCGCTGGTCGGGGCTGGGGTTTCGGGAATCAACGCTTCTACCACTTGTGATTCTACCACCAATGCTTCCGCCACTGGCGCGTCTACCACTGGCGCGTCTACCACCGGCGCTTCCGCCACCGGCATTTCTACCACCGGCGCTTCCACCACTAGCACTTCTGCCACCGGCACTTCTGCCACTGGCGCTTCCACCACTGGCACTTCTGCCACCGGCACTTCTGCCACTGGCATTTCCGCTGCCATAACTGGTTCTGGCATGGAATCTGGTTGTGCTTCTGTGGCCTGCTGTCCGCCCTTCGCCTGTCTGAAGCGCAACCACTCGACATGGGCCGCATCGTGATCGGCGCGCAACGCCGCCTGAACATCCTGCATACCCTGGCGCATTGCGGTGATGTCAGCAGTGAGTTGCGCCTTAGCGCTGCTCAAGTTCTCATGCTGGGTCGCAGACATCTCTGCGCGCATGGCGCCCACCGTCTGCATGAAAGCCATGGTGTCGGCGCGCATCTGATTGATGTCGCCCTGCAACGCCTTCATGAAGTCGTCAAGCTCATGCTGTTTGTCGTCAGACGCCTGCTTGCGCGCGGTGTTGGTTTCTGCGACAAAGGTTGCATTAATTGCGCGCAACTGATTCATGAAGTCGCCCAGCATGTTGCGCTGTGCGCGTCCCATGTCCATGCGCGCGGTTGCAGTATGGTTCATGTAGTCGGCGGTGCTGTGACGCAGGTCATTCATCTGCTGTGTGTGGCGCTGGCGCTGCGCAGCGGCCATGTCGCAATGTGCGGCATACGTGTCGCGCATGCGCTGTTGCGCCGTATTGCGGAGTTCCGTCACCTGGGCGCGCAACGAATCCATCTGCTGATGCAGATGACCTTGTTGCTGTGTCGCCATGGCGCCGCGGGTGGACTGGTTCGCGCGGACCTGGTTGTGTGTGTTGGTCTGGGCCTCGCGAACCGTCGCCACACGGTTCTCAAATGCGCCCATAAGTTCAGCCGTCAGTCGCTTCATCTCAGTCTCAAATTCCACGGGGGTACCTCCTTATTAGAGTCTAACTGTGCCGGGATGCCTTGTCAGGCGCCGCCGATACAACGGAAAGATGGAGGGACAATCCGGGTTTCCCTGGAAATGCCCCTCCGCATCGCAAGCTCGACAAACTCAAGCCTGAGATGACTAGGCGGTGGCTGCGCCAGCGGTCAAACCAACGGCTTCTGCGTACTTGAGGTAGGTGTCTACGCCGGCGACAACGATGCGGGCTTCAATCGCCAGGAGTTCAATACCGACGAGGGACACACGGACGTACGCATCAATGACGATGCCTTTGTCCAGAATGCGATCAACTACTTCTGCCAGACTGCTCGATGCGATAGATTTTTCGACTGCCATTTTAATGTCTCCTTGAGAAATTTGTTTGCGAGTTATTTGCTCGTCGTGTCTTCATCATAGGGACTCACAGACGCGCTGGCTATAGGGTCGATTACGCTTCCATGTGGGGGATACTACCCACGCACCTAATGGGTAAATACCGACACAGCACCATGCCAGGTGCGTAAAGGGAGTTTTCAGGCTTGCGTTTCGCACAGGCCGGCGCGGATGGCAACCTGCATCAGGGACGCAATGTCCGGGGTATTCAGCTTCAACATCAGGGTGGCGCGATGCTTCTCAACCGTTCGCGAGCTGATATGCAACTTCTGCGCCATGGTTTTGTTCGTGTCGCCTTGCGCAATCATGCGAAAGACAGTCTGCTCGCGTTCAGTGAGAATGCCAAGCATCTGCGCCACATCGTCCTGGGCTGCGGGTTTCCTTACGAGGAACTGCTTCACCACCAGGTCTTCGATCGACGGACTCAGAAAAGTCTCCCCGCGATAGGCGGCATGTATTGCCGGCGCCAGATCGGTGCGCACGGATGACTTCACAAGATACCCTTTGGCGCCGCCCTCTAACGCTGTCCGCACAATGGCTTCCTCAGAATGCATCGACAGGATGACGATGCGGGTGGGCAGGCCAAGCAGTGCAATGCGCCGGGCCGCCTCGTTTCCCCCCATACGGGGCATGCTGATATCCATGAGCAAAATGTCGGGGAGTAGTCTGGCGGTCATTTCTGTCGCCTCGATGCCGTCGCTTGCCTCGCCGACCACCTGCATATCTGTCTGCTGTTCCAGTAGCAGACGCAGACCCATCCTGACAACGTCATGATCGTCCGCAATTAGAATTCGTATCATGTTGGTTACCGTGTCCCATTTACTATTGCGATTGCCGCCCATGGAATCACACCCGTCAACTGTGTCCCTTTTCCCTGGATGGATTTGATGGTCAGTGTTCCATGCAGCAACACGAAGCGTTCCTGCATGCCGCGCAGCCCGATACCCGATGAATTGGATGCGCCGAGTGTTCGGTCATTCAGTTGCTTTGGATCAAAGCCATGACCGTTGTCCCTGATTCTGAGTTCGATACCGCGTTTGTTGGTGAACAAGCGAACCCACACATGACTGGCCCCCGCATGTTTGGCCACATTGGTCAGACCCTCTTGCACTGTGCGGTACAGACAACTGCTGATCATGCCAGGCAGCTGGGGCAGATCGACGCCGGAATAGTCAATCTTCAGACGGGAACGCTCGGTGAACGCTGCGCAAAAGTCGCTGGACGCGCGATTCAGCCCAAGTGTTTCGAGCGCCAACGGGCGGATGTCGTGCGCCAACTGGCGGATGCGCTCGGTCGTCGCCTCGGCCAGCATAATCGCCTCATCCAGACGGTGCAGTTGCTCCTTAGCCTCGGCAGGGAGTTTGTTTTGCAGCCATGTCATCGACATCGTTACAGCCATCAAGTCCTGCGTGGCCTCATCATGCAACACGCGCGAGATACGCAACCGCTCCTCCTCCTGCGCGCCGACAACCTGTTGCGCCAGTTGCTGCATGCGCTCATGGCTGGCTAGAATCTCGATCTTCAGCCGTTCGTGTTCGGTATTTTCCCGCGCTAATTCGTTGTTCGCCAGTTCCAACTGGCGCGTCCGTTCGAGCACCTTTTGCTCCAGCGCGGCGTTCAACGCCCCAATCTCCTGGCGGGCCTGCTCCAGCTCAGTGATGTTGCGCGTTGTGACCAGCAGGCATTCGACATTGCCCAGATGATCGAAAATCGGCGCCAGGGTGGATTGCACATGATAGGACTTGCTGGTGTTCGTATCATGGGTCTGCAGATTGAAGGAGTAGATTATCGTCGTTGGCCTGGCTGTTTCAAACACCTTGCGCGCCGCTTCATCCCACATAACAGCGGCATCTTCCTGGAGTCCCATCTGACGAACTGTTTTACCGATGTGCATCTGCGCTGATGTGCCAGTGAGTCCCGTCACGGCGCCATTCATGAATACACAGCGCAACTCGCGGTCGATACGAGCGATGATGTCCGGCGACGTCTCAACCAGTATCTCCAATTCCTGTTCGTGGCTTCGCATGGCTGTCTCGGTGCGTTGGCGCCGCAGGGCATTCGTAAAAATCTGCGCCAGCAGCATGAGCGCATCTCTTTCACCCTCAGACCACAAGCGAATTTCCGCCAACGAGCGGAATTCGACATAACCATGCAATATCCCGGTCATAAAGATCGGCGCGCGTGCCAGCGACCTAATGTGGTTTGCGAGCATAAACGCTCTCTCACTCACGGCATCGGCGGGCAGTTCCTCCGGGGATGCGACACACAGGATGCCTCCCCCTGTCAACGTCTCTTTCCATACTGGGAATAAATCGGCAGGCTGGTTCTGAAAGGCTGTGATCTGCGGCTGAACACCTTCACGACACCATTCGTGCTTCATGCTGCTAAACATGGCGTCGGGTGTGAATAACGCGACACTGGCCGAATCAACCTTAAGAAACTCGCCCATCGCCGCCAGGGCGCGCACGATTTCCAAGTCAATAGTATCGTGAGCGGCAGCGACGAAATCGGTCGATATCCGGGTCAGGAGCTTATTCAGGTCGAGATGAAAATGCGGATTGTGGTCTATTTTACAAAATCCTTCGGCAACAGTCCCGACAAGCAGCCGGTAATCGGATTCGCCTGGCCCGGGGAGATTATCATCACCCATGGAACACCTACCTGGCAATGCGTGCGCGCTGCGCGTGTCATGCACAAACCGCGACAAGCCACCCGGATCAAAAACCGCGTGATCTGAAATCAGCATTGATCTTTTTAGAGCCTTTCCGTTTTGATGAACCCTGAGAATCGATGCGCTCAATTCGATCATTAACACCATTGATTATACAGCGCAAGCAACGGATGCGAAATTGCCTGACTCAACCATTCATAGCGTTCACCGGCACTTGCATACTACACTATATAAGTCGTATAGCCCATGGACTCAATATGCGTAATCGCGTATATACGACAATGAGTTTCCGTCTTTTATGCGGAGAACCCGAAGAAATCAGATACACTCCGCAAAGCAGCAAGTACATTGGAAAAGACACCTACTATGATAGACGATTACTTCCTCGACGTGTTGGATCGAGCGCCGGTGTTGATCTGGCGATCTGGTCCGGATACCCTATGTAACTGGTTTAACCAGTCCTGGCTTGCGTTCACCGGACGGAAAATGGAACAAGAGGTCGGTGAAGGCTGGATAGAAGACGTTCATCCCGATGATGTGGCTGAATGTGCGGGCGGTTACCTGGCTGCGTTTCGCGCGCGAGAGAGATTCGAATTGACCTATCGTATACGCCGGCACGATGGCGAGTACCGCTGGATCGTTGATCGGGGACAACCTCATTACTCGCCTGAAGGCGATTTCGCAGGGTACTTTGGCTTTTGTTTTGACGTGACCCAGCGGTCCCGCGCAGAGAAAATCCAAGAGGCGCGGTTGGGCCTGATGCAATATGCGGAGACACATACTTTGGACGATGTGTTGTCTGCAATGCTGCAGGAAATCTCGCAACTCACCGACAGCCAGGTCGGGTTTTATCACTTCATGGATATGGACGAGTCGACAATCCTGCGCACCACCTGGTCAACCACCACGCTGAAACAGTATTGCAATGTGGAAGGGATGCAGGGGCACAAGAATGCCGATCAGGCCGGCGTGTGGGCCGAAAGCATCCGCCTGCGCAGGCCAGTAATACACAACGACTATGCAAGTCTGGTGAACCGCGCCGGGTTGCCGGAGGGACATTCGCCCCTCGTTCGCGAGATGATCGCGCCCGTATTTCGCAACGATAAGATCGTTGCGGTGCTGGGCATTGGCAACAAACCAATCGATTACAACCAGGACGATCTGGAAGTAGTCAGCCAGTTCGCAGACCTCACATGGAGCATCGTCGAGAAAAAATCTGCCGCGAGATCGCTCGAATTGAGCGAAGCGCGCTTCCGCGCGCTGTTTGAAACCATGGCGCAGGGCGTGGTGTACCAGGTCCACGGCGGGCATATTACTGCGGCAAATCTGGCAGCGGAGCGCATCCTGGGGTTGACGCTGGCACAGATGCAGGGCAGGACATCGATCGACCCGCGGTGGAAATCAATTCATGAAGATGGCTCCGATTTCCCTGGCGAGAGCCACCCGGCCATGGTTGCACTACGAACCGGCGCGCCGGTGAACGACGTGGTGATGGGCATCTATCACCCGCTGGACAACACCTATCACTGGATCCTGGTAAACGCCTTCCCACAGTTCCACGCCAACAGCGCGGAACCTTATGAGGTGTGTGCTACTTTCACAGACATCACCAGCCGCGCGCAGATGGAAAGAGACCTGCGACACAGGGCGGCGGAACTGGAGGTTCTTTTTGACCTGTCGCAGGGATTACGCTCAGCGCAAAAAACGGATGAAATCATGCGAATAGCGCTTGATCATGCCAAGCGCCTGGTGTCGGCAGACTGTGGCGCCATCATCATGTATGACACTGAAGATGAGCAGTTCACTATCGAGGCAGCAGATGGGCCACTCGCAGATGATCTGGGTGAACATATCGGCAAGGATGAGGGACTTTGCGGGCTCACGCGGAGGAATGACCAGCCGATCCAATCACAAAATTATGACGCTGAACCGCACAAAGTGGAAATGTCCGTTGCTGCGCGCTATCTTGGCCCTGTTGTTTGCGCCCCTCTGCGATCAGAAGTGGGGTTCCAGGGTGTGATTGTGACCAGTAGATTGCGCAGCAACAACCCGCAGCGTTTCTCGGATGGCGACCTCAGCCTGCTCGCCGTGGCGGGCGAAATGGTGGGTACTACCCTGCGACGAGCGCAGTTGTTCGAGCAAACCATATCGAACCTGCAGCGCATCCAGGCGCTCAGAAGCGTCGATATTGCAATTAAGGGCACATTGGATTCGCGCGTCAGCCTGAATATCCTGCTGGAAACGATCACCAGTCAACTTGGCGTAAGTGCCGCCGATGTGCTCTTGTTTAATACCGACTTGTTGCGGCTTGAATACACCGCCGGGCGCGGATTCCTTACCGGCCGCCTGCAGAAAACGGTCGTCAACCTGCATTCTGATCCGGTAGGTCGCGCCGCTATACGGCGACAAATCCTTACCATCCCCGACCTGCGCAATGCGACCGACTTCCGCCGCATCGACCTGGCGCTTGAAGAGGGGTTTGTCAGCTACTGCTGTCTACCACTGTCCGCCAAGGGCGAGCTCCTCGGTGTGATCGAGGTCTTCAATCGCAGCCCGCTGACATTCACGCGTGACTGGCTCGACTACCTGGAGGCGTTAGCCGATCAGGCTTCTATTTCAATCGACAACGCGCGCATGTTCGAAAACCTGGAGAGAACCAACCTTGAGATGCGCCTGGCTTATGAGGCCACTATTGAGGGCTGGTCCAAGGCGGTTGATCTGCGCGACTCTGAGACCGAAGGGCATAGCCAACGTGTTGCGGATATGACGGTGGATCTTGCGCGGAGGCTGGGAGTCAGCAACGACCACATTATGGACATACACCGCGGCGCGTTGTTGCACGACATCGGCAAAATCGGCGTGCCAGACGCGATTCTCACCAAGCCAGGCAATCTCACGCCCGAGGAACGCGAGATCATGAACAAGCACACACAATATGCCTACGACATGCTGTCGCCTATCATCTTTCTGGGCCCTGCGATCAGCATTCCTTATTGTCACCATGAGAGCTGGGACGGCGCGGGTTATCCGCGCGGACTGAAGGGCGAGCAAATCCCGATCGAGGCGCGTATCTTCGCCGTCGTCGATGTGTACGACGCCCTGTCGAGCGACCGGCACTATCGCAAGGCCTGGCCTCAAGATAAGGTCATTCTCTACATGCTGGGGAAGGCCGGCGTCCAGTTCGATCCACTTGTCGTCAAGATGTTCATCGAGATGCTCACCGACAAACGGTAACTCGCTTTTAGCGCCCTGATAAAATAACAACGTAACAACCTAAGGAGCAAGATTATGACCACCCATGAACTACAGGCGGAATTGGCGTCAATTAAAGACATGCTTGTGCAGTTGCAAACCTCGGTCAACCCCCTAAGCTCCCTCATCGCAGACGAAGAACCTGATGCAAAAACCGCTTCGCCTGGGACAAAGTGGCTGGAACTGGCCGGCGTGGGCGCGGAATTGTGGCAGTCCGTCGATGTGGATGTCTACATAGATGAGGAACGCAACGCATGGAACTAACCACTACACTCCCCAGTGGCGTCTGGCCGGTCATGCTCACGCCGCTGCACGATGACGGCGCCATTGACTGGGCCGGCCTCGATGCGTTGACCGAATGGTACCTGCAGGCCGGCGTCACCGGGCTATTTGCGGTGTGCCTGTCATCCGAGATGTATCTGCTCACGCCCGAGGAGCGCCTGCAGGTGGCGTCGCATGTCATCGCGCGTGTGAACGGTCGCGTGCCTGTTGTGGCAACTGGGACTTACGGCGGGCCTGTGCCGGAACAGGCCGAGTTCGTGCGGCGCATATCCGACGCCGGCATGCGCGCAATCGTGATCGTCACCTGTCAACTCGCGAGCGCCGCGGAGCCTGAAGCGGTCTTCATGGCGCGGATGGAGGCGTTGCTTGGTCTGACCGGCGCAATCGATCTGGGGTTGTATGAATGTCCGGCGCCATACAAGCGCATCCTCTCGGCAGAAGTCTATGGCGCGCTCGCGCATACCGGCCGGTTTGTCTTTCACAAGGACACCACCTGCGACGCCGCTGCCATGCGCTTGAAGCTGATCGCCGGACAGGGAACCCGCCTGAACCTGTACAACGCCAACACGCCCACCGCCCTCGCCACCTTGCAGCTTGGGGCAGCCGGCGTGTCATGCATCGCGGCCAATGTCTACCCCGAATTGCTGGTGTGGCTGTGCCGCAACTGGGAGTCGCAGCCCGCTAAAGCCGAGCGCATGCAAAGGATGCTGACCCTGCTCGACCTGGTCGTCAGCGCCAAATATCCCACCTCGGCCAAACGCATGTTGCAGATGCGCGGCCTGCCGATCAGTCTCATGACTCGCGGCGGCGTCGCAGCGTTTAATGGCGAGGATGCCGTCCAGCACGCCAATGCGCTGGCTGTGGTGGACGAGTTAATGACTTTGTGTGTTTTGTGAGAACCTTGTCCGGATGGCTCTCACAAAGCTCACAAAGATCACAAAGGTAAGAGCAGACGCAGTTCTTAATACAGGCTTAACCTGTTCTTTACATTCCGACAAAGAGCCATTGATATTCTGAACCCTATAGAGGAGTTTAGGAATCAATGAACAAAAAACTGACAATTGTTGGCTCTGCTGTTATGGCAGCCGCCATGTTGCTGTCCGCCTGCGGCGGCGCAACCCCCACCGCACAGGTGGTTGAAAAGACCGTCATCGTCACATCGGCTCCAGTTGAAAAGACTGTTGAGAAGACAGTGAAAGAAACCGTTGTCGCCGTTGTAACGGCCACAGCCGATCCCAGTATGGCGCCCAAAGCGACGGACCCTGCTGGTTCGGTGCCGTTGAACTCATCCGGCGCGACCTTCCCCCAGCCGTTGTACGAGGACTGGGCGTTCGCCTATAACCAGGTCGATCCTTCCGTCGTGATCAACTACGGCGGCGGCGGCTCTGGTCAGGGCATCAAGGACATCAAGGCTGGCAACGTAGACTTCGCCGGCTCCGATGCCGCACTCAGCGATCAGGACTACAAGGACAAGCCCGGTCTGCAAATGCTCCCGACGGTCGCCGGCGCAGAAGTGATCGCTTACAACATCAAAGGCATCACTACTTCGATCACGCTCAATTCAGATATCGTCGCCGCCATTTATCTGGGCAAAATCGAGAAGTGGAGCGATCCCGCGATTGCCGCGCTCAACCCGGATGTCAAGTTCCCCGACACCGCGATCAACGTGGTGCATCGCTCGGATGGATCAGGCACGACTTTCATCTTCACGAACTTCCTTTCAGCCGTTAGCGCGGATTGGAAGGCGGGGCCCGGGGCAGGCACAGCAGTGGATTGGCCGGTTGACAAGCTGAAGCGCGGCCAGGGCGGCAAGGGCAACCAGGGCGTCGCCGCAGCCATTCAAAACACCGATGGCGCTGTGGGTTATCTTGAGCTCGCCTATGCAAAGAACAACAGCATCCTGTTTGCCAAGCAGATCAACGCTGCCGGCAAGACCGTTGTAGCCAGCATCCCCAGCACCGTCGCAGCGATCAAGGGCGCAGTGTTCACCGACAAGCTGACATCGCTCATCGTGAACGCCAAGGATGAAGCCGCCTGGCCAATTGCAGGCTTCACCTACCTGATTGTGAACAAGGACTACACCGACTGCAAGAAGGCCGAGAAGATCATCAACTTCGTCAACTGGGCGCTCACCGACAAGGGCGCAGCCGCCCGCGCAGCGAAGCTGCTGTACGCCCCGCTGCCCGCTGATGTGGTTCCCACGGCTCTTAATGCCGCCAAGGCCATCACCTGCAACGGCAAGCCGGTAATGTAATCAAAACGCCATAGCGAATCATCCAAATGTAACTGCCTCCCGACCGGCCGGAACCGGCGGGAGGCAGTTTGTTGTTATGCTGTACGATTCTGGTATCCTGATTGGACCGTGATCGTCAGATGGATTAGGAAAATGGCTTCAACCCCAAGCAAAGGCCTGCGAACGGCGCGCCCCCGCCAAACATCATCGGCAATTGGCCGGGCGTTGCAACACGGTGATATTCCCTACAAGGTTATCGTTATTCTGGCTTCGTTGTCCGTCCTCGGGCTGATGATCGGTGTGGGCGTCATGCTCTGGATCGCCTCAGGGGTGACTCGTGATTCCGGCGGGCTTGGATTTATCGCCGCCACGGATTGGAATCCGGTTAGCGGCGTGTTTGGCGCCTTGCCGTTTATCGCTGGAACCCTCAGCACCTCACTCATTGCGTTGGTCGTCGCTGTTCCGTTTGGCCTCGGCGTCGCGATATTTCTTGCAGAGCTATGCCCCGCAAGGTTGCGCGCCCCACTCGGCTTTATGGTCGAGCTGCTTGCCGCCATCCCCAGCGTCGTGTATGGCGCGTGGGGCATCTTTGTATTCATCCCGTCAGTCGTGCAACCCGTCGGCAATTTTCTGATGAACACTTTTGGCGATTCATCGCGCGGCTTTTTCATCCCCCTGTTTGAGGGGCCGTTCTTCGGCGCCAGCTTTCTCGCCGCCGGCCTGATCCTTGCTGTGATGATCCTCCCCACTATTACCGCGATATCCCGTGATGTGCTGCTGGCGGTCCCGCGCGCGCAACGCGAAGGGGCCTATGGCATCGGCAGCACGCAGTGGGAAACGATCTGGCAGGTGGTCCTTCCTTACGCGCTTTCGGGCATCCTGGGCGCCGTAATCCTTGGCCTTGGGCGCGCCCTTGGCGAGACCATGGCCGTGACTATGGTCATCGGCAACGTTTCACAGCTATCGACATCGCTGTTGAGCCCCGGATATACCATGGCCAGCGTCATCGCCAACGAGTGGGGCGAAAGTCGCACCCCGGCCTATTCAAGCGCACTGATCGAAATTGGATTACTGTTGTTTGTGATGAGCCTGTTCCTCAACCTGCTGGCGCGCCTGCTGGTGTGGAGTGTTTCGCGCCGTAACCCTGACCAGCGCGCTTGATAACGGAGGACCAACTGATGAGCACTGAAACCGCAAGTGTTACCACGTCACCCCGCGACCGCATGCGAGTCCGTCGGGTAAAGACCTCGGTGGCGCGTGAACGCGCGCGCCGCTTCGTGAATGCTGGCATGCTCGGGCTTACCGGGCTCGCCACGCTGATTGCGCTAACGCCTCTGGTGTGGATCATTGTGGAGGTGATCACGCGCGGCGCACCCGCGTTGACGCTGGATTTCCTCACACAGACGTTCAAACCGACCTCGCTTGGCGGCGGCGGGATATGGCATTCGATTGTCGGGACGCTGATCCTGATTACAATTGCTTCCGCGATCTCAATTCCCATCGGCATCCTGGCTGCCTTCTACGTGGTGCAACACCCCAACACGACGCTGGGTCTGGCAGTGCGTTTCGGCACGGATGTTTTATCCGGTCTGCCGTCAATTGTGGTTGGTTTGTTCGTATACACGCTCTTGGTCGCAGGCCGCAGTTATACAGCGATTTCCGGCGCTGTTGCGCTGGCGATCATGATGGCGCCAATTGTGTTGCGCACCACGGAAGAGATGCTGAAACTGGTTCCACGGTCGATGCGCGAAGCCTCGCTTGGCCTGGGCGCGCCTGAATGGAAAACATCCTTCAGTATCATGCTTCCCGCGGCCATCACAGGCGTCGTCACCGGATTGATGCTAGCCATCGCGCGCGTGTCGGGCGAAACAGCCCCGTTGTTGTTCACCGCGCAGGGCAGCAATGTTTTGTCAACATCGCTGGATCACCCCATCGCCTCGCTGGCGTTGACGTTGTATAAATACGCGGTTGACCCGGATAAAGTGCGTAACTCGCAAGCCTGGGCAATTGCGCTGATAATCTTGTTTATCGTTTTCTCGTTGAATATCGGAGCGCGATTCATCGCCAGCCGGCGCGCAAAGTAGGCGTCAAGGCGCTATTGGGAGATTATTAAGATGACGGAGCAAAAAGCACTCAACCTTACGGTGACTGGCGCGAAATCGGCGCCAGCGCCTGCCGGCGCGCCAAAAATGAAGACCGACGGCTTGTCAATCTACTACGGCGCCTTTCGCGCGGTGGCTGAAGTCAGCATGCCGGTGCCGGACCGCAAGATCACCGCGATTATCGGGCCGTCGGGCTGCGGCAAGAGCACATTGATCCGCTCGCTCAACCGCATGAACGATCTGGTGTCCGGATCGCACATTGATGGCAAGGTCACGCTGGACGGCGAAGACCTGTATGGTCCGGGCGTCGACGTGGTGGACGTGCGCCGCCGCATCGGGATGGTGTTTCAACGCCCCAACCCATTCCCGAAGTCGATCTATGACAATGTCGCCTTTGGTCCGCGACTGTACGGGCGCGTGCCCAAAGCAGAACTGGACGACATCGTCGAGCGCAGCCTGAGCCGCGCCGCCCTCTGGGACGAGGTGAAGGACAAGCTCAAACAGTCCGGCATGGCGCTCTCGGGCGGCCAGCAGCAGCGACTGTGCATCGCGCGCGCCATCGCCGTCGAGCCCGAAGTCATTCTGATGGACGAGCCTTGCTCGGCGCTTGATCCTGTCGCGACGATTAAGATTGAAGAGTTGATGCAGGAGCTCAAAAAGGATTATGCAATCGTCATCGTGACGCACAACATGCAGCAGGCCGCGCGCGTGAGCGATTTTACGGCTATGATGATGATGCGTCCCGACCGTGCTGGTGAAATGATCGAGCTGTCTGACACGCAGATGATCTTCACCAAACCGAAGGACAAACGAACTGAAGACTATGTCAGCGGGAGGTTTGGTTAATGGAAACTGTGTCGAGCACGTCGAGTGCGTCGCGCCGGTCGCTTCTGGATCATGACCAGAACGTTATTCGTGACGACATCCTGCGCCTGGGCAGCATGGCAAATGAGCAGTTGCAACTCGCAGTCAAGGCGTTGCGCGATCGCAACCTCGACCTGGCGCATCAGGTGATATCGGGGGACGAGCGCATCAACCAGTTGCGCTATAAGGTCGAGGAAGAGTGCCTGACCACCATCGCCACACAGCAGCCCGCCGCCGGCGACCTCCGCCGCATCATCACCGCGATGCACATGTCGGTGGAAATGGAGCGCATTGCCGATCATGCCAGTGGGATTGCGGGCATCGTGATCCGCATGGGGTCGGAAGCGCCGCTCAAACCGCTGATCGACATCCCGCGCATGCAGGCGATCACCAGCGAGATGCTGGAGCAGGCGCTGGATGCTTTCGTCAAGATGGATGTGGCGCTGGCGCGCGCGATTGTGGTGCGCGATGACGAGGTCGATGCGCTGTATAACCAGGTGCTGCGCGAGTTGCTCACCTATATGGTGCAGGACAAGAAGTCCATCGCCCGCGCCATGTACCTGCTGTGGGTGGCGCACAACCTGGAGCGATCCGCCGATCGCGTGACCAACTTGTGTGAGCGCGTGATTTTTGCAGTTACCGGCGATCTGGGCGACTACAAACCGCCCAAGCAGCCGAAACCAGAACCAAAGCCCGAAACACTGAATGGCGGCGCATAACCCGCATGGGCTGCGCGCGCGGATAACCTCATAGAAATGCCAAGAGTATTGCTCGTTGAAGATGATCCCACACTGTTGGAGTTGGTGGCGCAGTATATGACCGGCGAAGGGTTCACGGTCATCCAGGCCGCGAACGGCGACACTGCGCTCGATCTGGCGCGCCACGAGATGCCTGACGCCGGCGTGTTTGACGTGATGCTGCCCGGGCTGGACGGACTGTCGCTGTGCCGCATCCTGCGCAAAGAGTCGGAAATGCCCATTATTCTGCTGACCGCGCGCGGGGCCGAGATTGACCGCGTGATCGGGCTGGAGAGCGGCGCCGACGATTACGTCGTCAAGCCCTTCAGCCTGCCAGAACTGGTGGCGCGCGTGCGGGCAGCGTTGCGGCGCGCGCCCAAACAACACGGTGAACGGCTGCAGGTGGGTGAAGTGTCGCTCGATCTGGTGTCGCGGCGCGTGTACTCCGGCAGCCACGAAGTGAAACTCAGCCACAAGGAATTTGAGCTGCTGGCGACGCTGATGCGCAACAAGGGCGCCGTCCTCTCGCGCGAGTTTCTGATCACGCAGGTGTGGGGCTACGACTTCGACGGCGACCCGCGCACCGTAGACGTGCACGTGCGCTGGCTGCGCGAGAAACTGGAGAAGGACCCTTCCCATCCCGATCGCCTGCAAACTGTGCGTGGCGTGGGGTATCGGATCGATTGAGATTAAAGATAAAGCGAACGAAAGCGCGAAACGCGCCATGTGGTAATCTGGTTCGCTTATGAAGACAGGCCTCTATCTGCACGTTCCCTTCTGCCGCTCGCGCTGCAACTACTGTGACTTTAATACCTACGTGGGGCTGAACGACCTGTACGAGCCATACACGCGGGCGTTGCAGGACGAAATCCGCCGTGGGGGTCAGGGACAACCCGCTGAGACGATCTTCTTCGGCGGCGGCACGCCCTCGCTGCTCAAACCTGAGTGGATTGGCGACCTGATCCGCGCGTGCCGCGAAACCTTCGACATGCCCGCCAACGCCGAAGTGACCGTCGAGTGCAACCCAGGCACGGTGGACTTGCCATACCTGACCGGGTTGCGCGCGCAAGGCGTAAACCGGCTGAGCTTTGGGGCGCAAAGCGCCGACCCCGCCGAGCTGAAATTGCTGGGTCGCGAGCACGCCTTCGCAGATGTGGGCGCCGCCATCGCTGCGGCGCGCGCCGCCGGGTTCGACAGCGTCAACCTCGACCTGATCTTCGGGCTGCCCTATCAGTCGCTCGACACATGGAAGCGCACGATGGATGCCACATTGGCGCTCGGCCCCGATCACGTCTCACTGTATGCGCTCATCATCGAGCAGGGCACGCCAATGCACGATTGGGTGCGGCGCGGCGACGTGCCGTATCCCGATCCCGACGCCGCAGCGGATATGTACGATCATGCCGAAGCGTCGATGCGCGCCGCCGGCTTCACGCACTATGAAATATCCAACTGGGCGCTGCCGGGGCGTGAATGCGCGCACAACGTGATCTACTGGCACAATGAGCCGTTCTTCGGCTTTGGCGCGGGCGCGCACTCGTCGTCGGTGCAGCGCCGCTGGTGGAACGCGCGCCGGCCAGCCGATTACGTCGGGCGCATCCAGCGCGGCGAGAGCGCCGAGATGGGGCACGAGGACATCGACGCAGTCACCTCGCGCGGTGAAACGATGATGATGGGGCTGCGACTGCTCGAAGAAGGCGTCAGCCTGAGCGCTTTCGCGCAACGCTACGGCGCGCCATTAGAACAATACTATGCCGCCGAACTGCGCGAAGGTCTGCGCCTCGGCATGCTCGACATTACACCTGACCGCGTCCGCCTGACCGAGCGCGGCCACTTCCTCAGCAACCAGGCGCTCATGCTGTTTGTCGGAGGGAAGTAAAGATTGGAGAATCGAGATTGGAGATTGGAAATTGGAGATTCGCAGTGTGCGTTGTAAGGCATGGACTCCGACTTATGGCGTTTAGTCTCTATTCTCCAATCTCCAATCTCTCTGCTATTGTGGGGTGGGCGTCACTATTATCACCGGTCTGCGCCAGGTGAAACGCCGAACCACGCTGGGTGGGCTGAGCGGCGTGTACGAGCGGTCGCCCGTAACCGCATCGCTGCCCTGAAACTGCTTGACCTGCACCCACCACGCAAATGAGCGTTCGAGCTGGTCGCCGAAGATAGCGCGCGTAATCTTGATTGAGGTGGCGCGTGTCTCGTAGATCGGGACGGTGAGCGCGCCAGACGGCTGAATCTGCACCACATACCACTCATTATCTTTGAGCAGCCCTACGCTCAACCATTGCAGCGTGACGACGCCCTCGGTCTCAGTGATCTGCGCCTCATTGGGCGGCGCGATGATCTGTGGCGCGTCGAACCCCACGCGCGGCGTCGGCGTCTGCGCGATGATGGGCGTGGGCGACATGAACGGCGTCGGGGTGGCGAATGTCACGGTCAGCACCTGGCCAATCTGGAGCGAGCAGTTGGAATCAAGATTGTTCTGCTGTATTAGTTGCGCCACGGACACGTGGTTGCGCACCGCGATATCGCCGCAGGTGTCGCCGCTCTTCACCTGAACAATGATCTGCGGAGGCAGCGTGACCGTCGCTTCAGCAGCACTGCTGGGCTCTGCAGTAACGCCCGGCGGCAGCGTGGGCG
>Ga0118677_10007520_pt1 | contig 17935 bp, 15 predicted proteins | sample AliMusrvi5mmetaG_FD_86154 | JGI IMG/M metagenome (GOLD analysis project Ga0118677, IMG submission 86154) | reverse complement strand
GTACAATGTTTTACTTTACTTCTTGCGTCTTGCGCCGATCGCCAACATGGCAAAGCCAATGCCAGCCATGAAGATCGTGCTCGGCTCGGGCACTGCGCTCAGCGTTACGTTGTCGAAAATCGCTTCACCGGCTGTACCCCTTGCCAGGGTATTCATAAGATCGATTTCGATCGTCTGTCCAGCCGTGAGAGAGATGTAGTTGAGGGTCAATGTCGTCCAATTGCCTGCCGTGACGGACGCGGAAGTAACCACAGGGGTCTGAATTCCACCGATCTTCAATGCGATGGCCGACGCAGTCGAGAATGCAGGAATGTCCGTTCTCTGGGTTACGTCTACGGTCAATGTATAAAGCGTGTTCGCTAATGTCGTCACGCCCAACACCTGATACATGTAGCCCGGTCCGTACAACGTATTTCCGTTGTTAGCAACGTATCCGACTGTTGTGTTGGAGTCAACCGCGTTCTTTGAATAAAAAGTCGCTGTTCCTTCCGTGAGCTGCCCAGCGTCGCTGGAATTGCCAGCAACCGTCCAACCAGTAAAGCTCGAGCCTACAGCATAAGTGTTGAAGCTGCAGCCAGCGGGTCCGCCGCAGGATGTGGCTGTAGGCGGCAGTTCAAACGACGCGTTGGTGACACTGATTGAAGCTGCGGATGCTGGGACTACGCACAGTAGCGCCAAAAAAGTGAACGCACTCACCGCGATTGTACGCTGGGTGAGGCCAAGAATATTGGTCTTGCCGAGATTTGATTTAAGTTGCAAAAAGTTTTCCTCCTGTTAGTACTTTGCGTAGTTCGTCTTACATTCGTCAGTACTACGACTAAAGTTTACTCCAGCGCATTTTAAAAATCAACTCCTAAAAACCAGTACCCTCGAGCCGCCGACCGTTCGGTTGATCGTCTTTTGCCTGCCCAATGAGCCAGTTTTCTCTCCCGGCAGGCCCTTGCCGTCGGCGAAGAAGCACCAAGGCGGCCTGGATTGCGAACCTGGAGAGCCGGTCGGCCAAGCCAGGTGGTTTTCGTATGAAATTGAAAATAAGATACTTTGTCGCGTCGACCGCCGCGAGCGCGATGCCCGCCCGGCCTCTCGATTGGCTTCTTCCACGCCTGAGCACGTCCAAGGAGGATCATCCTACCACCTCTGCCTTAGAGAGACCAGGCTATGACGTACGATGTAGGGCTATTTTTCTCCTGAGGAACTTCCAGGATCACTCTAGCGTTGCGGTTTCGGCCCCACCTATTCCTCTTTTTGAAGGGGAGTACGTAAGTCCTATTGACCGGCTCCCGGTTTTCGCCGTGAGCCGCGATGTCGTCGAAAGGGAATCAGGCTGAAGTTGGAATCTGGTTTCGACGCCACCACAATTGGATACGGCATAGGTGATAGAATCAATCCCCATGACGAAACGGGCCGGCAGTTCCACCGCGTTAGCAGTGCTCATTGCGGTAAACGTCCTTAACTTCTATGACCGCAATGTGATTGGCGCGTTAACGGAACCGATCCGCAAGGAGTTCAACCTGACGGATGGGCAGGTGGGGCTGATGGGCTCGGCATTTATCTGGCTCTACGCACTGGTGGGAGTGCCGCTGGGCCGTGTCGCCGATTTGTGGAGCCGCAGGAAACTGCTGGCCGGCGGCATGTTGGTATGGAGTGCACTCACCGCCCTTGCCGCATTGTCCGTCTCTTATATGATGCTGCTGTTCTCGCGGTTGGGCTTCGCAGTGGGCGAGGCTGTGGTGGCGCCGGCCGCAACCAGTTGGATTGGCGATAGTTATCCAGCCTCGGAGCGTTCGCGGCCACTGGCGTTGTTCATGCTGGGCGTGCCCGCCGGTGGCGCACTCAGCTATTTTCTTAGTGGCCCCATGGCTCAGGCCTTTGGCTGGCGCTCGGCGATGGTGCTGGCGGCCGCGCCGGCGCTGCTGCTGATTCCAATATTGTTGCGGCTGAAAGAACCGCAGCGAGGCGCTTCGGAAGCCAAGCCCGATCTTGCCCCGAAAGGCTCCATGCTCTCGGTTCTGAAAATTCCTACCATGTGGTGGATCATCGCCTCCGGTGCGCTGCTCAACTTTAATATGTATGCCATCGGTACATTTCTCCCGGCCCTGTTGAGCCGCATCCACGGATTGAGCCTGGCGCAATCGGGCATCGCCACGGGAATTGTGTTCGCCATCGGCGGAGTTTCCGGTGGTCTGGTCAGCGGGCGAATCGGCGACATAGTGATCCGCAAGCGCCGCAATGGACGCATGCTTTGGGCTGCTGGAATCGCGCTGGCCGGTACGCCCGCCGGACTTCTCGGAATCGGCGCACCCGGCCCGATCCAGGCTGTCATATTAATAGCGATCGCCTACGGAACACTAAACGCCTATTACGGTCTGGTCTATTCGGCAATTCAGGATATCGTGGCGCCAGCGATGCGTGGCAGCGCCATGGCCATCTATTTTATGGGAATGTATCTTTGTGGCGCGTCGTTCGGTCCACTAATCACCGGCCGGCTGAGCGATCTGCTGGCTCGGCGGGCCGCCGATGCCGCCGGATCTTCTGTCCTCACCGAGGCCTTCCGCGCCACCGGATTGCAGCAGGCGATGTTCGTCATTCCGGTTTTGTCGCTACTTCTCTCGCTTGTGCTCTATGCAGGGGCGCGGACCATCATCGCCGACATGGACCGGCGCGAACGGCTTGCGGCTTAGGTGTGCTATATCAGAAGTTGCCGTCATGATTCGTCTACTTCTCTTCTTCGCCATGCCTTTGCTCGCGCAGACCGCGCGCGACCCACGTCACATTGAAAACGGTTTTGAGATTCCGCACGAGTTCTATGCGGATCAGCCCTACGTCGTCATTACAAATGATGGAAAGTGGCTGTGTGTCCTCACCACTGGTTCGGGCAAAGAGGGTGCGCCGGAGCAGCATGTCGTCTCCACTATCTCCGCCGACCATGGCCGCACCTGGTCGCCGCTTACCGATATCGAGCCGTCGAACGGCCCTGAGGCCTCTTGGGTCATGCCCTTGAAGGTGCCCTCGGGCCGGGTCTACGTCTTCTACAACTACAATCGCGATAACATTCGTCTGCTGCCGCACACAAAGAACCCGGTGTTCGCCAGGCGCGTCGATACGATGGGCGTCTACGCGTTCAAATACAGCGACGACAACGGCCACACCTGGTCAAAGGATCGCTATGAGATCCCGATGCGCAAGACGCGGCTCGATCGCGACAATCCCGATGGCGGCTCCATCATGTATTTCTGGGGTGTCGGCAAACCGATCCTTACGCCGCTGTTCGCGATGTTCGGCTTCGCCAAAGTGGGCAAGTGGGATAGTCCGGGCGGCATGGTGGAATCGCAGGGCTGCTTCCTGCGCAGTGACAACATTCTCACCGAGCGCGACCCTCGCAAACTCGTGTGGCAACTGCTGCCCGATGGCGACGAGTGCCTCCATGGGCCGAAGGGGCCAGTGAATGACGAAGTGAATCCGGCCGTGTTGAGCGACGGCTCGCTGTACGCGACCTACCGTACCATTGATGGCTACAACGGCCAAGCTTATAGCCGCGATGGCGGACACACCTGGACTCCGCCCGCCTATGCTACCTACGGCCCCGGCGGACGGCTCATCAAACACAATCGCGCTGCTAATTTCGTGCGCCGCTTCTCCAACGGCAATTACCTGCTCTGGTATCACAATCACGGCGGCGAGCAGTTTCATCTGAAGAACATGAACCACTATCTGGGCCGCAATCCGAGCTGGCTCTCAGGCGGTGTGGAGAAGGATGGGCACATCTATTGGTCGGAGCCGGAGATCGTTCTATATAATGATGACCCGGCCGTTGGATCGAGCTATCCGGACTTCATCGAAGAGAACGGGCGCTACTTTATTACGGAGACCCAGAAGACCATCGCACGCGTGCACGAAGTGGCTCCGGCGTTGTTGAACGCGTTGTGGACGCAGCATGAGAATCGCACCGTCACCCGCAAAGGCGTGGTGTTGGACCTGAAGCCCACTCCCGATTCGGCCACCCCAATGCCAAAACTTGGCGCGAGCTTCACGATCGATTTCTGGATCAAGGTGCGCGAACTCAGCGCAGGGCAATCGATTCTCGATACTCGCGACGCGAAGGGGAAGGGCATTGCGCTGCTGACATCCGACCGTTCGACAATCAAACTGGTGATGAACGATGGCACGCGCAAGTTCGAATGGGACAGTGATTCCGGCACTCAGACCGGCACGATGAAGGTCAACACCTGGCAGCACGTCGCGGTGATCGTCGATGGCGGTCCGCGCATCGTGAGCTTTGTGGTGGATGGAGTCTTCAACGATGGCGGCCCGTTGCGCGACTACGGTTGGGGCCGCTTCCCCAAAGAGTTGGGCGACATTAACGCGGGCGATGCGAAGCTTGCGTCAAAGTTGTATGGCGAAGTAGCCCGCCTGCGCGTTTATGACCGCTACCTGCTGACCTCAGAAGCCGTCGGCAACTGGCGCGCCGGCCGCCAGTAACCTGTGTATGCTCTCGCTTCTGTTCACGCTTGCTCTCTCCCTGCGCGCAGCGCCGCCAGTGGACTGCGCCGCACTAGCAACTAAGTTCGAGGGGATTGTATCGGCGGTGCTGGTGCCGGCCGCAAAGAACCTGCCCGCGCATTGCGAAGTGCGCGGCGTGATCGCGCCAGAAGCGAAATTCGCGCTCAAACTTCCCACTACATGGAATGAACGGTTCCAGATGGCGGGCAATGGCGGTTCCGCCGGCGTGATCAGCATCGGAGCTGTGGACGCAGCAATACGGCAGGGCTTTGCTGCGGTCTCGACAGACACCGGCCACGACGCCGCCACAGAGCCGATGTCTAGCTTCGCCTGGCTCACACCGCGGAATCCGAATGCACGCCGCAAGTTCCTCGACTTCGCGTACCTTGCTGTGCATGAGACTGCACTACTCGCCAGGCACATTGCAGAAGCCTACTACGGCAAGCCGCCGCGATACTCCTACTTCGTCGGCTGCTCTACCGGCGGGCGCCAGGGGCTGGTGGAAGCGCAGCGTTATCCCGAAGACTTCGATGGCATCATCGCCGGTGCGCCCGACCTTCACCGCACCGCAAACGTGATGAGTCTGCTCTGGATCTTGTCGGCACAGAAGGGGCCGGGTGCGATTCCGCCCGGGAAACTGCCGCTGCTCGCGCAACGCGTCTACGACAAGTGCGAAGCGCTGGACGGCATCATCGAAGACCCGCGCCAGTGCAGCATCATCCCTGCGCGTGATTTCGCCAACGACTTCACGCCAGCGCAAATCGCCGCGCTCACGCGGATCTACGACGGTGTCCGCGATTCGAAGGGCAATCTCTTGTATCCAGGCTATCCGCCCGGCAGCGAATTGGCGTGGAAGGACAATCTGATCGGCCCGAGCGACAAGGTGCTGCTCAGCTCAGAGAACCACATGAAGTTTGCACTGCTCTCGCCGCCGCCAGGGCCCGAGTGGACGTACACAATGTTCGACTACGATAAAGACCCAGCGCGCCTGAACCGCGCCGATCTGGAACTCGGCGCGCGTCATAGCGACATGACCGCTTTCAAACGTCGTGGTGGCAAAATCATCCAGTATTCCGGCTGGGCCGATCAACAGGTGAACCCGCTGCCCGGCATCGCCTATTACGAATCCGTACCCGGCGCGGCGAGCTTCTACCGGCTGTTCATGGTGCCCGGCATGTACCACTGCCATGGCGGCCCCGGCTGCGGTCAAGCTGATTGGCTTAGGGCCTTAATGCAATGGGTGGAAAAGGGCATTGCCCCAGACGCGATCGAAGGCGCGCACGTGGAGGACGGCAAGACCACGCGCACACGTCCGCTGTGCCCTTATCCGCAAATGGCGCGAAACAAGGGCACTGGATTCAACTGCGAGCTACCGCATCGCTAGCCGCTTATCGCCGCCATAGATCGTCAGCAGCGGATGCTTCACATAAGCGCGGTACTCGTACACGCCATCTGCATTCAACCCAGGCAGTTTCAAGGTGAAGTCGCCTGTTGCGGAGACCGTGGTCGACGGACCTGCCTGCCACGGAATCGAGCGGTCGCTCGCGTCCAGTCCCACGATGCTGCGGAACTCGAAGCCGACTTCGAGCGAAGCGGCCTTCCCCATATCGTGCATGGTTCCGGTAAGCGTCGCGACCTTGGTTGCGCGATCGAGCCGGCCACTCTTGGTCTCCAGTTTCGGAGGCGTGAACGCAGCCTTCACGTTGGTGATCTTGATGACGATGGGGTTCGGCCACTTGCTGTTATCCTGCAAGCGGTGCGTGAACATCGCGCGCAGGTGCAATCCATCGGCCTCCTGCTTGAGCGTGGGCTGCGGATTCACCTCTGCACGATACTCGAGTATGCGCCCATTCTGGCCCAGCACGCTGATCTTCGATTCCGGCGTCGCCTGCACGCTCTTCAACACGAACTCGCGCCACTGGCCGCGCACCCACGGCCGATCCTGCTTCACGATCGCATAAACCGTGTCTTCGTTCTTCGCCTTCGTGAACCAGATGTTTTGCTCGTTGGTGATCACCCACGGACGCACACCATAAATGCACTCCTGGTTGACCTGCATCCACAATGCCACTTCGCGCAGCCGCTCTTCCTGCTCGATGGGCAATTCGCCATCGGGTTTGGGGCCAATGTTCAGCAGCAGGTTGCCACCCTTGGCGCGAGTCTCCACCAGAATGTCGATCACGCGTCCGCCGGTCTTGTACACTTCGTTCTGCGGCTGATACTGCCACGCCGTTCCCATCGTGAAATTGGCCTCCCACGCCCCTTCGAGCGGGATGCCGGGAACATACAACTCCGGAGTCTGAATCGCGCCGCGCGTGACAATGGTCTTCGGCTGCATCTTCCACGCCAGGTCACGCAACTGCTCCGGCTCGCCATCGAAGAACACGATGTCGATCGGTCCGTAGTTGCCCATCAGCTCTTTGATCTGGGCAAGGTCGAGCTTCATGAGGCCGGGATTATTGCGAGGCTGCACGCCAGGGATGCCGCGCTGAATGTCGATCTTGTTCTTCCAAAGCCACCAGAAATCGTCGGGCGAAAAGTAGATGCCCGGCGCGATGCCCTGCGCGCGAAACGCGTCAAGGATGCCGCGCGTCAGGTCCTTCTTAAAGGGCGTGTGCATGATGCCGAAGTCGTTGGTCTTTGAGTCCCACATCGTGAAGCCCGAGTGGTGCTTGGTGGTGAACACCACGTACTTGATGCCCGCCAGCTTCGCCAGCGCGGCCCAGTCCTTCGGCTCAAACTTGCGCGGATTAAACGTCTTCGGCAGGTCTTCAAAGAAGCGTTTGGTGTAAGCCTCGTCGGCGCCGGCCAGCGAGTGCGAGATCACAACGCCCGTCTGGCTATCGACGGACCAGTGGATGAACATGCCGAAGCCCTGGTCGCGGAACCACTCCAGGCGCTCCGGCTGATTCAGCGATCCAGGCGGCATGTCGCGCGACCCCTGGCCGAAGAGCACCGTGGTGCTCAAAAAAATCGTTAAAGTAAGGCTTCGTAGCATCGCTCCTATTATATAAACGAAGCGGCCGCTTCGTCGTACCATGTAAGGAATGACCACGAACAACAACGCTGCCCGCCGTCAACTTGGCCTCGCCGGGCCCTCCGTCTATCCGCTCGCGCTTGGCTGCATGAGCATGTCCGGCATGTATGGCGCGAGTGATGAAGCCGAAAGCATCGCGACAATTCATGCCGCGCTCGATCATGGCGTGACCATGCTCGATACCGGCGACTTTTACGGCATGGGCCACAACGAAATGTTGATCGGCCGTGCGATCAAGGGCCGCAGTGAGAAGCCGCTGCTCTCCGTGAAGTTCGGCGCGATGCGCGGGCCCGATGGATCATGGCTCGGAATCGATGGCCGTCCCGCCGCGGTGCGGAACTTCGCGGCGTACACGCTGCAACGGTTGGGCGTGGATCACATCGATATCTACCGCCTGTCGCGGCTCGATCCGAATGTGCCGATAGAAGACACCGTCGGCGCCATCGCCGATCTGGTGAAGGCGGGCTATGTGCGCTACATCGGACTTTCCGAGGTCGGCGCGGAAACGATTCGCAAAGCGCATGCCGTGCATCCGATCTGCGACCTGCAGATTGAGTACGCCCTGATCAGCCGCATGCCGGAGGCGAAGATCTTTCCCACGCTCGAAGAGTTGGGCATCGGCGTCACCGCGTACGGCTTGCTGTCGCGCGGCCTGTTGAGCGGCTCGAAGCCGGCATCGAAGGGCGATTTCCGCGCCCACCTGCCGCGCTTCACCGGTGACAACGCCGTGAAAAATCAGGAGGTGGTCGCGAACCTGCACCGCATCGCCGCCGAACTCGGCATCTCCGGACCGCAGCTTGCCACAGCCTGGGTGCTGGCCAAGGGCGAGCGCATCGTGCCGCTAGTCGGCGCACGCACTCGGGCCCAACTGGCCGACTCGCTGAAGGCCGCGGAGGTCCGGTTGAGCGCCGAAGACATCGCGCGGATTGAAGCGGCGATCCCGGCTGACTCGATCGCCGGCACACGATATGACGCGCACCAGATGCGCATGCTCGATAGCGAGAAATAGCCACCATGAAACTGGTCATCCTGTCTCTGACAATCGCCGCCGCGCTGCCGGCACAGACGCCGTACTTTGAAGAGGACTTGCAACTTTCGCGCCCGTTCCGCGAAGAGAACTACACCCAGTTCAACAAATACATCGCCGATCTCGAACAGAACGGCGCGCGCCTGCAACAGTTCAAGAGGATGATCGGTTATCCCGCGCCTGGCTTCTACGAGAAGGCGCAGACGCCGCGCATGACCAAGATCGGGGAGGACGCGATTGGCGTCTATCATCGCATCTGGGTGCCGGTTGCGCCTGGCATTGAAACGTACGGTCTGTACATAGTGCCGAAGAAAGTGAAGCTGCCCGCGCCGCTGGTGATCTCGCTGCATGGTGGCGGAGGAATCCCGGAGGGTGCGCTGTTCCACGGCGGCACCAACTATCACGATCAGATCCGCGGCGCCGTGGAGCATGGTTATGTGGTGTGGGCGCCTCTGTTCGTGATGCAGCCCTTCGCCGACCGCAACAAGGGGTCGCAGGTGCCTACTGAAATCCGCAAGGACCTCGACGCCAAACTGCGCGCCGCCGGGACGAGCCTGATGGGCATGGAGTCGATGAAGATCACCCGCGCGCTCGATCGCATTTTGGAACGGCCCGAAGTGAATCCGGCCCGCGTAGCGATGATCGGACTTTCCTACGGAGGCTACTACACGCTCTACATCTCCGCGGTGGAGCCGCGCATCAAAGTCGCGATCGCGTCTTGCTCGTTCCGCAACACCCCCGCGGCGAAAGACGGCGTCACCGAAGGCCGCCCCATCGATCTCACCTCGCCCGATCAAGTGGCGCTGGTCGCCCCGCGCCCATTACAGATCCAGGCCGGCGTGAACGACAAGAGTGGCCCCATCGACACCGTCCGCGCAACCATGGTGGAGGCAAAGAAGCATTACCAAAAGTTGGGCAAGCCCGAACTACTCGACTACCAGGAATTCGAAGGCGGCCACGAATGGCGCGGCGATGTGGCCTGGAAGTTCTTAGCGAAGTATTTGTAGGGTTGGTGTCGGAGTGTAATGTGGCTATTTGTTCTGCGGGTTGGCTGGCATGAAATGGCCCACGCTGGGAATTTCCAATAAACCTATCGATCACATGCCGATTGTTACAACTCTGATGTTTCGCGCTACCATTTGGCGTGCTCCAAATGGTAGCGTCGGACGATGCCTCGCGCCCCTTCGATTCCATTCGGTCTGCTTTGCGCCGTCATGTTGCTGTTGTTTCTGACTATGATTCTGATCATCGCGTCTGTGCATGCCTATTGCGAAAATCGGTCTCTTGCAGGGCTTTTCGCACTCGTTGCCACCGCTTTGGAAATCGCTCTCATTCGCAAAAAGGCGTATTCTCGCCCGATCAACTGGATTAACCTCATTACCGCGATTTGCGGACTTTTCACCATAGGATTTAACGTCCTCTTCATTGTTGACGCGTCAAGGAGCTGTGCAACTCACTGGTAGCCAGACCTAGGTGGCTAGCCGTTGTGAGGTTCGGCAAGTCGTGGACAGCGGCAGTATCGTAAAGGCAACGTCGAATCGGTAGGAAAGTTGATAATTCCAGGATGGAGCGTCACGCGACCTTGAGCCTCTTCAGCTTCATCTTGCCGCGCCTTACCTGCGAAAGTTCATACTGAGCCTGCTGCGCCAGCCAACCTTCTTCGGTGCCACCAAAGACCTTGGACAATCTCACCGCCATCTCTGGGGAGATACCGCGCTTTCCGTTCACCAACTCGGATAGCGTATTCCGCGTCACTCCAAGCGCAGTGGCCGCATCCGTAATTGTCAAACCCAACGGCTCGATGCACTGCCGTAAAACCACGCCTCCAGGATGGGGAGGGTTCTTCATCGGCATTGGCCGTTCCTTGTGTCTAGTGGTAATCGACATAATCAACATCCTCCGCGTCACCGTCGAATCGAATTATCACGCGCCAGTTCGCCCGAACCCTTACAGCCCAAAATCTTTTCGGCGTGCCCTTGAGTGAATGCAATCGAAACCCCGGCAAATCCATGTGCGCCAATGAAGGAGCCGCTTGTCGCGTCGCCAGGATATCGCGCAATGTTTCGACGTGTTCGGGATTCACCCCGCCCGGGTCGTCCTGTTCAAAAAGCCGTTTTAGGCCCTTATGCCGGATCGATTTGATCATTCCGCACCGTAATGCGCCACGTGGCGCATGTCAAGGACATTCTATCAGGATTCTTGCTTGGAATGAGCGTCTCGCCAGACCATTGCGCGAACAAACTAGTGAGGACTAGCCGAAATCAGGGCGGGCCGGGTAATCAACAACAATCAACCGCCCATCTGTCCTCGCCTTGACCGAGTGCCGCACGTTGCTCGGCACGATCGCAACCATGCCCGGCTTAGCGACGCAGGTCACTCCATCAATGGTCACCTCAAGTTCGCCCTCGATCACCTCGTACACCTCCTCCTCCGGATGATGGTGCTCGTGAATCGACGCCCCGCTTGTGAAATCGTAGTGCGCGAAGGTCATATTGGCAGTGTGGAAGTAGCGCCCGCGCCAACCCGGCAGTCGCTCAATAACCCTCAAATTGTCGATCTCCACCACCGCCATCGGAAACTCCTTCGAGCAATTGTAGCAGGGCGTCCGGTAACAAGCCCGCTAGTTCTCCGTCGGCTGCTTTTCCACATGATCGATCGCGATCACCTCAACCTGCGATCTGCCCGAAAGAAGCCGGAATCCCAACTGCTCTTGGAGCGCAGTCGCCAGCGATGGGCGCGTGTCATCCCCTGCAAGCGCGGAGGACGACTCATTGGGCCTCCATTCCAGCGCGAAATCAAATACGCCCGTGAACTCCGTTCCGTCTTTCACGAAGTGCCTCACCTGATTTGACAACACCTTCGCCAGCATAGCCGCCGTCACGCTCGTCCCGCTCAGGCTTCCGGAACGAGTCATCTTGAACGGATCGTGATTCACTGCCAGCGGCGCCTCAAGCATATGGAGCTTCGGCCCGCCCTTGTCCACCACCAGCGTGTACATCGGCAACTCCTTGGTAGCAGTGTGCACCCGCAGTTTGAAACGATCCGCAAGCAGCGACTTCATCATGGCATGCTGCTCGTCGAGCGTAGGCTCGTCAGTCGGAGCCTTCGCCACAATATCGAACCGCGCCGAATCGAGCCATCCCGGCGCGCCCACCAACCGCTCGTCGCCAATGCCATACGCCCACGTGATCAGCAGTCTCAATGAAGCATTCGATGTCACGAACCGTCCGCCAGGGTAACGGCGAATCCCCACCTGCTTGGATGGATCACTCGGATGTATGGATGCGACTTCGAATGCCAACGGTGATTCAGCACCAGCAACGATGCTGACCAGAGCAGTCGTGAAAATATGACGCGCAGTGGATATGAGCTTCATCACCTTCAGCCATCAGCATACTCTTGACGCGTAGCCTAGGCCATACCAACCCAAGGGTTCACCACCAGCACTCCCGCACGTTCAAAATTCGCTACGCCCGACGTCACAACTATAAGCACGTGATGAAGCTCCGGTGCGGCGATTGTGTTGATGCATCCTAAAGATGAGTCGGGCGTTCGGCCCAATTGAAATGAATCGGCCCTACGGACGACGACTTTCAAGGCATGAGGATCTATCGACCCGATGTGGCCGCCTTTTGCCAAGGAAGCACTCAAATGGTTTTATCGGCGTGCATCTGTGTTTATCGGCGGCCAATTTGTTTTTGTTCGCCTCGTCTCACTAGAACGGCTAAATGGTGAGATTGCCGCTCTGCCCCTGAGCCGCCGGTTCAATATCGATCTCAGGATAGGGGCAGGCTTGCATTGCCGCGATCAAATCAGCGCCGGTCCTGGTATCTGGCTCCAAGCCCAATGCCACCCGGATCAACTCTTCCGTCTCAGGATTGCTGATTTCAATCGTCATGGTTACGCATCCTCTATTTCCACATTACCGGATTTGTTCGATTCCTGCAGCGCCGCCCTTGCCCCACACACAGGACCAACGTATCCTGAAGTCGGATGCTTCCACTCTCCCTACTCCTCATCGCCGTGGCCACCGCGGCCGCCGCCGACTTCACCGTCACCCCCACCGGTCCCACTCTCGAAGCCGCCCGCGACGCCGCGCGGCAGGCCGGGCCCGGGCCGCATCGCATCGTCGTCAAGCCCGGCGACTACTTCCTCGCCAAGCCAGTCGAATTCGACGCGCGCGATAACGGCCTCACCATAGAAGCGGCGGAACCCGGCAAGTCCACCATCTACGGCGGCCGCATCGTCACTGGTTGGAAGCCCGATGGCGACAAGTTCTGGTTCGCCGAACTGCCTGGCGTGAAGGAAGGCACGTGGGACTTCCGCGCCCTCGTCGTGAACGGCCGCCTTCCCGAGCGTGCGCGCATGCCGGAGTCTGGCACGTTTCTACACCGCGGCAAGTTCGATGTGCCGTGGCTCTCCTCGGTCGCGGGCGGTTGGGCCCGCGTGCCCACGCAGCAGGAACTCACCACCATGGAGTACGATCCCAAAGACCTCCCCACCACGCTCGACGTCCGCAACGCCGAGGTGCGGGTCTATCACATGTGGGACGAATCGCTCTCCGGCCTCTCCACGAACGACACAACGGCGCACCGCCTCACCTTCGCGCCAGCACTCAGGTCTCCGGCAGGCGCGTTCGGCGTCAAGAAATACGTGGTCTTCAACACGCGTGAGGGCATGACGAAGCCGGGCCAGTGGTATCTCGACCGCACGGCAGGCCGCGTCGTCTACTGGCCGCTGCCGGGCGAGGATATGGCCAAAGCGAAGGTGATCGCGCCGGTCGTCGAACGCATCATCGGAGTCATGGGTACCAACGCCGCGCCGGTGAAGAACTTCACGCTCCGAGGCCTGTCATTGCAGGCGACCACCACGCCGCTCAAGCCCGGAGGCTTCGCTGCGGGTGCCTACGATGGCGCACTGCGAATCGACATCTGCCGCGACTGCGTCTTCGAAAAACTGGAGATCGCCTACGCCGGAGGCCAGGCCCTGCAATCGCGCGACCTCTTTAACACGCGCATCCGCGACAATCACATTCACGACATCGGAGCCTGCGGAATTCGCTCCTCTGGCACCGCCACCGAACTGGCGAACAATCGAGTCCATCACGTGGGCATGTACCATCCGAGCGCCGTCGCCATCTCCGTCCATCACGAGATGCGCGCCAATGACGAGCAGGGCTTCCATCTCTTCCGCAATGAGATTCACGATACGCCCTACAGCGGCATCATCGGAGGCGGTGGCGGGCACCTGATCGAAGAGAACCTGATCTATCGCGTGATGCGCGAAATGCAGGACGGCGGCGCTATCTACGGAGGCATGAAGAAGTCCATCCTGCGCGGCAACATCGTGCGCGACGTGGTGAAGATGGGCGAGGGCTACGGCGTGTCGTCGTACTATCTGGACGAAGGCGCCGAAGATTCAATCGTGGAGCGCAACGTGTCGATTGGAGTGGAGCGGCCCACGCACAATCACATCGCCCGCAATCTGATCATCCGCGACAATACCTTCATCGCGGATAAGGACATGGTGCTCTCCTTCCAGCGCTCCGGCGGCTGCACCTTCACCGGCAACACGCTGTTCGCGCCGGGAAAGATCAACATCACGCAGCCGAATGCCATCACGACGTGGTCAAAGAATATCCTCTATCAGAGCGGCACCATTGGCGATGCCATGCCGCCCTCGAACCCTCCGGCCCGGCGCACCTATGCGTTCGCCGTAGAGCGGCTGGCCACTCCTCCGAAGCTCGATGGTGAAGTCGGTTGGGACGAATGGCCGCACACCATGCTGCAAATCGAACGCGATCAGTCGCGGTGGAACTCAGCCGGCGCGCCGATCTTCGCCAAGGTTGGCTACGACGACAAGTATCTCTACATCGCGGTGAACATCGCCATGTTCGAAGTGAGCAAGCTCCGCAAGGGCACAACGTGGGGCGAAGACGACGGCATCGAAATCTCCATCGGTTCGCGCGTGTTCCGCGGCTTTGCCGATGGTTCGGTGCGCGATCTGCAAGGCTCCGAAGTGAAGGTAGTGCAGTTCGCTGCCAAGGCCTTCGGCACCCGCATGGGCGGGTGGCGAGGCGAGTGGGCGATCCCGCTCGAAGCCCTTGGTGTCACCGCGAAGCCAGGGCTGAAGCTCCCTGCGAACATTGCTGTCTTCCGCGCCGAAGACCGCGTGCTGCGGCAGTTGGAAGGCACGCTGGCCGAAAGCTGGAAAGTGGCTGACGCCGCGACGCTGCAATTGAAGTAACCGCTTCGGCTAGAATTGTACATGCCAACTCGTCTCGCGCTTCTGCTCTGCGCGGCTGCTCTCACCGCGTCCGCTCAACCGGCTACGCCGGATTGGTCCAAAGTAAATGACGAAGCCATGCGTCACTTTCAGGCGCTCGTGCGTATCGATACCACTGATCCTCCCGGCAACGAAACACGCGTTGTCGAATACGTGAAGAAGGTCCTCGAAGCCGAAGGCATTCCCGTTACCGTCGCTGCGAAAGATCCCGCACGCGCGAATCTCATCGCCCGCCTGAAAGGCAACGGATCGAAGAAGCCGCTGCTGATCATGGGCCACAGCGACACCGTGAAAGTGGATCTCGCGAAGTGGACCTTTCCTCCGTTCAGCGCCACTCGCACTGGTGGTCACGTGTATGGCCGCGGCACGCGCGATGACAAGCCCGATGTCATGGCCGGCATGATGACCATGCTGCTGTTGAAGCGCACCGGTGCCAGGCTCGACCGCGATGTGATCTTTGTCGTCGAAGCAGGAGAAGAGGCCAACACCGTACCCGGCATCGGCTATTTGACCGAACAGCGCTGGAGCGAAATTGACGCCGAGATCTGCCTCGCCGAAGGCGGCGGTGTCACCCGCAGTGGCGGCAAGCTGCGCTATGCGTCGGTGCAGACCACGGAGAAGATGCCTCGCGCTGCGAAGCTGATCGTCACCGGTCCGGCCGGGCACGGCTCGCGTCCACTGCGCACCAACGCAGTGGTTCATCTGGCGCGTGCGGTGGAGAAGATCGCGATGTGGGACCCGCCCATGCGCTTCAATGACACGACACGCAGCTACTTCGAAAAGCTCGCCAACATCAGCACGCCGGAAGATGCGGCGCGATACAAAGGACTTTTCGATCCTCAGAAATCGCCTGCGATTCGCGAGTACCTGGCCGAGCATGAGCCGGGCACGTACTCGATGCTGCACACCTCCATTTCGCCAAACATCATCACGGCCGGCTATCAGGTGAATGTGATTCCTTCGAGCGCTGAAGCGACGCTCGATATCCGCGCGCTGCCTGACGAAGACGTTCCGGCGTTCTATGAACTGATGACCAAGGTGATCAATGATCCGTCGGTGAAGGTGGTGGCGGATTCGCGCAACCAACGCCCCGGCGCGATGCCGTCACGGATCGATTCGCCCGCCTATCACGCAATTGAAGCTGCGTTCAAGAAGATCTACGGCGTGCCAACCCTGCCGACGATGTCGACCGGTGCAACAGACATGGCCTTCCTGCGCGCCAAGGGAGTGCAGTGCTACGGCATCGGCACCATGGGCGACGTAGAGGATGCGGCCAAGGGATTTGGCGCGCACAGTGATCAGGAACGAATTCTGGAAGAGGCCGTGTACAAGCACCTGGAGTTCTTCTGGGAAGCCGTGACGTCCATCGCCGGCCCTGGCCGGTAACTGCCACTGTGGGGACTGCCCACGCTGTCCCAAGCGAAGCGCGTGGACTGCGCGGGCTGTCCCCAGGAACGACACCGTCTACAACGCCGCGCACACCGCTTTCGTAATCTCCGCCGTTGTCGCCTTGCCGCCTAAATCCGCAGGCAATTCGCACGTCTTTGTCACGTGCTCAATCGCCGCCATCAGGCGCTGCGCCGCGGCAGCTTCGCCCAGATGCTCCAGCATCATCACGGCCGACCAAAAACTGCCGATCGGGTTCGCGATGCCCTTGCCCATGATGTCGAAAGCCGAACCGTGGATCGGTTCAAACATCGACGGGAACTTGCGAGGCGGATTCAGATTCGCGGTCGGCGCAATGCCCATGCTGCCTGCCAGCGCGGCCGCCAGATCGCTCAAAATATCGGCATGCAGATTGGTGGCGACAATTACATCGAGCGACTTCGGCTTGCCCACCATGCGAGTTGTCACTGCGTCTACCAGCATCTTGTCTGTATCCACGTCCGGATACTCCGCGCCGACTTCCGCCGCGATCTCATCCCACATCACCATGCCGTGCCGTTGCGCGTTTGACTTAGTCACCACCGTGATCTTCTTCCGCGGCCGCGAGCGCGCCAGTTCATATGCGAAGCGCATGATGCGCGTCACGCCGGCGCGAGTGAAGATGGATACTTCGGTCGCCACCTCTTCGGGATGCCCGCGATGCGTACGGCCACCATTGCCCGCGTACTCGCCCTCGCTGTTTTCTCGAATGATCACCCAATCGAGGTTGCTCGCGCTTTCCATATGCAGCGGCGATTTGATGCCCGGCAGCACGCGCGTCGGCCTCACGTTGGCATACTGGTCAAAGCCCTGGCAGATCTTCAGGCGCAGTCCCCACAGCGTGAGATGGTCCGGCACAGTTGGATCGCCCGCCGATCCAAAGTAGATTGCATCGAACGGCTTCAGTACGTCGAGTCCGTTCTCCGGCATCATCACACCGGTCTCATGATAGTAGCCGGTACCCCAGGGAAACTCCTCGACGATCATTTCAAAATCGCCGCACCGCTGCTGTAGCGCGCGCAGCACTTCCACGCCCGCCGGGATCACCTCTTTGCCGATTCCATCGCCAGGGATGGAGGCAATCTTGTAAGTTCGCATTACTTCAACTTTAGCAACCGGACGCCGTTCTCCCACACGATCTGGCGGAATAATTCGGGCGTGGCGGACTTCTTCAGGACGGCCAGCGTTTCGCGCGCGATGCAGGTGTTGTTGCGGCCCGCACCGCGGCCGTCGGTACACGGGCAATCGCTGCCGAACATCAGCTTGTTGCGATGGCGTACCAGAAATCCTGCGGCGAATTCCGGGTCGCGCGCAAGACCGTTGCGGCCGGAGTTTGCCGATAAATCGCCATACATGTTTTCGAAATCGGCGAGCAGCCGGTCCGTGAGCCCCGCAGGCTTCACTGGTCCTGTCGGATAGCCCTTCTCATTGCCAGGCTCGCTGCTGATATTCGCCCACCAGGTTTGGCCATGGCCGATGAAGATCGTCTTCGGAAACGCCTTGAGCAACGCAGGCATGCGGCGTATGCCGCTGTTGAAGTTGCCCTCTTCGAAGTGCAGCAGCACCGGCACGCCGTTGGCCAGCGCGGTGGCGCGGGCGGTGGCCTTGTCGCCCATCAGCGCGATGATGGCGGCGGAGGGGCCGATGAAGGTGAAGCCCGA
>Ga0118677_10007518_pt1 | contig 17943 bp, 8 predicted proteins | sample AliMusrvi5mmetaG_FD_86154 | JGI IMG/M metagenome (GOLD analysis project Ga0118677, IMG submission 86154) | reverse complement strand
GCATGGGGGGATGGGAAAAGGAATTGGGCGGGAGGATTCGGGCATTCTGGCAGATTCTTGCCAGAAGTCAACCCGATTCAACCCGATTCCCGACCCGATTCCCGACCATCCGGATGATGCCGGGCGGTGGGCGTCACGCTTGAAAGGCCTCCGGCAAGTTGGCAACAATTAATCGTTGAAATTCCTCTGAGGTCGCATAGTCTCGACCCGCTGCTCACACAACCACCAACACATACGACACATGGGACCTCTTGGAATGCCTGAGATGATTATGATTTTCATAATTGTCCTGCTGCTCTTCGGAGCGAAAAAACTGCCCGAACTTGCCCGTGGACTTGGCAAAGGCTTGGGTGAGTTCAAAAAAGCCCGCGATGAGTTCGAACGCGAAATCACTCATGCCGTCAACCGGGCCGAAACCGAAGTCGTGACCCACCAACCCGCAGTCAATGACCCGGTGTTCAATGCGCCCGCAACCAGTGCACCGACGGTCTATCAGCCATGGGTCAGTGAACCGGTGGTCGAGAAACCGGTGGTCGAAGAACCGGTGGTCGAGAAACCGGCAGTTAAGAAACCGGCAATTAAGAAACCGGCAATTAAGAAACCGGCAATTAAGGAAACGGCAATTAAGGAAACGGCAGTCAGGAAATCCGCCGTTAAGAAACCTGCTGGCACAATCGCTGTGATCACGAAGCCCGCTGCCGCAAAAACCGCGGTTAAAAAGCCCGCCGGGAAGGAACCCGTAGCCAAGAAGCCTGCTGGCAAAAAGCCTGCTGGCAAGAAGCCGCAGGCATCCTGATTTCAGGTAACCCTGGAGTTTTTCACGGCCCCCCGGGGGTGGAAACCGTCCGCCATTTGCCCCGCTAGGCCACAACTTGTCCCCCCTTGCCGCTTGGCCCGTGTCACCTGAACTGCGATTTTGGCGCCCGCATGAGCCCCAACAGCACTAGAGGTGGTTCCTTGAAGGTTTCGATCACTAGATCCTTGTGGAAGCGGCGTTGCATTTCACCAATGGACTTCAGGCCCATCCGCGGCGTTTTGATCTGGCCGCAGCGGGAAACGGTGCTAGGGTTGCGGCGTGGATGCGTTGATTCATCACTTGGAACAAGGGCGGGAGCTTTCGTCACGCGAAGTCGAGGTGGCCGCCAACCTGCTGCTCGATGCTGCGGTGGCGGATGCCAAGAAGGAACGTTTGCTTGCGGCGCTCGCCAAAAAGGGCGAAACACCGGGCGAAATCGCGGGGTTTGTGGAGGTCTTTCTCGATCATGCGGTGGATCCGCATGTGGCGCTGTTGGAACTGGACGGGCCCACCTTGGACATGTGCGGAACCGGCGGCGACCAACTCCATCTTTTCAATGTCTCAACCACCGCGATGTTTGTTGCGGCCGCGGCCGGAGCCGTAGTGGTCAAACACGGCAACCGAGGCATCACCTCGCAATGCGGCGGCGCGGATGTGCTGGAAGCACTTGGCATACGCATCGATCTGCCGCCCGACCGGTTTTGCCGCTGCCTCGAAACGGCGGGTGTCGGTTTCATGTTCGCACCGGCTTACCATCCGGCGTTCAAGGCGGTCGCGGGTGTTAGAAAATCCCTCGCGGCACGCGGCCTGCGCACGATTTTCAACATTATCGGGCCCCTGCTCAATCCGGCCCGCCCGCAATGCCAACTCCTCGGGGTGTTCGCACGCGAACTGTGCCCGGCATTTGCCGAGATCCTACAAGACCTCGGCCGCGACAGCGCCTGGGTGGTCAACGGAACCACCGGCGATGGCCGTGCGGTGGATGAGGTGAGCTTGATGGGCTCCACCCGGATCTGCAAAGCCGGCCTCTATCAGGATATCGCGGATGAGGAGGTGCGACCGCGGGACTTCGGCCTGCGTCATGCCGAGGTCGGCGACTTGCAGGGCGGCGATGCCAAAGCCAACGCGGCGATTCTTGAAGCCATCCTCGCCGGGCGCGACACCGGCCCCAAACACGACATGGTGCTGATGAATGCCGGCGCGGCGCTCGCCTGCGCGGGTTTGGCCGACGATCTGGGCGACGGGATTGAGGTGTCCCGTGAGTTGCTCGCCAGCGGTGCCGCCCTCGGGCGCCTGCGCCTGCTGCAAAAGGCGGCCAAACGCTGAGTTACTATGGAACTCGTATTTCGCGTCAACTACCGCACTGTGCCCGGCCAGTCGCTCTGGCTGAAGTGGGTGGCACTTTTCACCGGGAGCGGCACGCTCATCGAGCAAGTGCTGCCACTGCGTTGGATCAACGAACGGCAATGGGAGGGTGCCGCGGAGTTGCGGGGAAGCGGACCGCTGCGCTTGTCCTATCACTATCAGTTGCGGCAGGAAGGCAACGGACTCAGGCTCGACGAGTGGCTGGCGCCGCGCCACATCGAATTGGATCCCGCCGCACGGGATTGGGTGGTGCTGTTGGACACCTGGTGCTCGGCCGGGACAGCGGACCATGCGCTGGAAACCAAGCCGTTTGCGGTGCTGTTGCCCGCACGCGGGCCGTTCCAACAAACCGCGGACACCCCCCCTGATGCGGATCACGAATTTCTCCTGCGCATGGCCGCGGTGCCGCCGGGCCAGGCTCCGTGCGTCGTCGGCAGTGTTAGCGAACTCGGCAATTGGAACTGGCAGCGCGCCCTGCCACTCGCGGAGGTTTCCCCGAATGCCTGGCGGCTCGCCCTGAGCCTGCCCGCTGCCCGCCATATTGAATACAAGTATGGCCTGTGCGAGGTTCCCGGCGGACGCATGCTTTCCATCGAACACGGCCCTAACCGAATGCTCGGCGACCACGCGCGCGGCCCGCGCCAGTGGACGCGCGTGAGCGACGAAGGCTATGCCCGCAACCCCAGGGAAATCTTCCGTGGCTGCGGGGTGGCGGTGCCGGTGTTCGCCCTGCGCGGCTCCCGCGGACTGGGTGTCGGCGAGTTCGCCGACCTCAAGGCGCTGGCGGATTGGACGGCCTCCACGGGGCTCAAGATGATCCAGATCCTGCCAGTAAACGACACCACCACGGCCGACGACTGGACGGATTCCTATCCGTATTCGGCAATCAGCGGATTTGCGTTGCATCCGCTCTATCTGCGGATCGACGACCTTCCCTATCCGATGCCGCCGGAATTTGACACGCGCCTCGACGCCGCCCGCCAACGCCTCAATCCGCTCCCCGCGCTGGACTACGAGGAGGTGATGCGGGTGAAACGCCGCCTGACCCGCGAGATCTATCAACATCACCAGGCCGGCATTCTGGCCGACCCGGGCGTGCTGACGTTTTTCAAGCACAATCGGGACTGGCTGCTGCCTTACGCGGTGTTCTGCCTGCTGCGCGACCGCCACCGCACGGCGGACTTCAACCGCTGGGGCGAGTGGTCGCGCTTCGACCGGGAGCGGGCGGACGCGCTCGCCGGCACCCCCGGCAAGGGACGCGCGGAGTTGTTCTATCATGTCTGGCTGCAATATGAACTCGACCGCCAGTTGTCCGCCGCCGTGCGCCACCTGCATGAGCGCGGCATCGTCCTCAAGGGGGATTTGCCCATCGGTGTCGACCGCCATTCGGTGGATGCGTGGGCGTCGCCTCATTTGTTCAAGATGGAATGCCAGGCCGGCGCGCCGCCCGATGCCTTCGCCAGCAAGGGTCAGAACTGGGGCTTTCCAATCTATGACTGGGATGCCATGCGACAAGACGGCTACGCCTGGTGGCGGGCGCGATTCGCCCGGCTCGGCCGCTATTTCGACGCCTATCGCATCGATCACATCCTCGGGTTTTTCCGGATCTGGCAGATTCCGAGCGACCAGGTGGAAGGCATCATGGGCTGGTTCGAGCCGGCGCTGCCGGTATCCGCCGATGAACTGCATGCACGCGGCATTCACCTCGATTTCAACCGTTTCTGCAGGCCCTACATTCGCGAGCACTCGCTGGCCGCACGCTTCGGCGAGGACGTCGGTCTCGTCAAGCGCGACTACCTTGAGCCCTGCGACTATGACTATTGGAAGTTAAAGGATGCGGTTGCAACCCAACGGCGGATTGTCGGGTGTTTCAGCGAATCGACCGCGCCCAACTCGCCGGAGCGGGACCGTTTCATTCGCATCCGGGACGCCTTGTTGGATTGCGCGAGCGATGTTTTGTTGTTCGAGATTCCCGGCTCCAACGGCAGCTTGTTCCATCCTCGCTGGCTGCTGCGGACAACCCGCTCCTATCAGGACCTGGACGCCGATGTGAAATGTCGCCTCGACGAATTATATCATGATTACTTCTATCGCCGGCAGGAGGATTTCTGGCAGGCGAGCGGTTGCGAGAAGCTCGCGGCGATGCGCAAGGCCAGCCCGATGCTGCTGTGCGGCGAGGACCTCGGCGAGGTGCCGGACTGTGTGCCCGGCCTGATGGCCGAACTCGGCATCCTCTCGCTGGAGATCCAACGCATGCCGAAAAACCGCCACCTCGAATTCTCCCATCCGGCGGACGCCCCCTACCTGAGCGTGGTCAGCCCGTCCACCCATGACATGCCCACGCTGCGCGAATGGTGGCGCGAGGACGCCGCCCTCACCGCCCACTTCGCGTGGAGTGTGTTAGGCGTGGACTTTCCGGCGCTCGATTTGACCGGGGAGACGGCGGCCCGCATCGTCGCACTGCACCTCCACTCGCCGGCCATGTGGGTGCTCATCCCGCTCCAGGACTTGCTGGCGATGGATGAATCCCTTCGCCACCCGCACCCCGCCGCAGAACGCATCAACGTGCCCGCCATCACGCCCCACTACTGGCGTTACCGCATGCACCTCGGCTTGGATCATCTCGCCACAGCCGATGCCTTCAATCAGCGCCTGCACAATCTGGTCACCGCGGCCGGGCGCTGAGGGAGAGAGAGGCCCGCGCGGCACGCGCCGGAGGGCGGTCGTTACGGCAGTTGTGTCACGCCCATCAGGAAGCGGTCGCATTCGCGTGCGGCGCCGCGGCCTTCGTTAATGGCCCACACGATGAGCGACTGGCCGCGCCGCATGTCGCCGGCGGCAAACACACCTGCTAGATTGGTGGTGAACTTCCCATGCTCGGCCCTGACGTTGGAGCGGGGGTCGGTTTCGAGGCCGAACTGCCCGATAATGTTAGACTCCGGGCCGGTGAAGCCCATGGCGAGCAGAACGAGTTGGGCTGGGACAACGCGCAGCGAGCCGGGAATTTCCCGCGGGGAGAATCTGCCTTGCTCGTCCTTCTCCCAGCGGATTTCCTCAATTTCCAAACCGCTCAGCTTGCCCGCGGCATCCTTGAGGAAACGCTTGGTTTGCACCAGATACCGGCGCGGATCGGCACCTTGCACTGCGGCGGCCTCCTCCTGGCCGTAATCCATCTTGTAAAGCTTCGGCCACTCCGGCCACGGGTTGTCTGCCGCCCGTTCCAACGGCGGCTCGGGCAGAATCTCCAACTGCGTGATGCTCTTGCAACCTTGGCGCAGGCTGGTGGCCACGCAGTCGGTGCCGGTGTCACCGCCGCCAATGACCACCACGTCCTTGCCGGTGGCGTTGAACGCGGGCAACGAGCCGTCGAGTTGATGATCCAACTGGTGGCGCGTACTCTCTGTTAGAAAATCCATCGCGAAGTGGACACCCTCCGCGTCGCGGCCTGCGATGGGGAGATCACGGGCCTGGGTGGCGCCGCAGCAAAGGACCACGGCGTCGAATTCGTTGCGCAGGCGTGCGGGCGTCCACTCGGCGTGGCTGCCAATGGAAATGCCGCTTTTGAACTCGATGCCCTCCCCGCGCAGGAGGCCCACCCGCCGCTCGACCACCTCCAGCTTGTCGAGTTTCATGTTAGGGATGCCATACATCAGCAAGCCGCCGATGCGGTCCTCGCGCTCGAACACGGTGACACGGTGACCCGCCTGGTTGAGTTGATCGGCGCAGGCGAGGCCGGCGGGGCCGGAGCCGACAATGGCCACTTGCTTGCCGCTGCGCTTGGCGGGAATGCGCGGTGTGACCCAGCCTTCGCGCCAGCCGCGGTCGATGATCGCGCATTCGTTGCTCTTGATGGCCACGGGAGGCTTGATGACGCCAAGCACGCAGGAGCCCTCGCAGGGGGCGGGACAGACGCGCCCGGTGAATTCCGGAAAGTTGTTGGTCTTGTGCAGGCGCTGCAACGCTTCCTTCCAGCGGCCGCGGAAAATCAGGTCATTCCATTCCGGGATGAGGTTATACACCGGGCAGCCGCTGGCCATGCCGGAAACCAGTTGTCCGGTCTGACAAAATGGCGTGCCGCAATCCATGCAACGCGCGCCTTGTTCGCGTTGGTGTTTCTCATCCGGATGACTCTTGAATTCCCGCCAGTTCTTGATCCGCTCCAGCGGCGCGATTTCCGCGTCGCTTTCCCGGTCCAGTTCCATGAATCCCGTTGGCTTGCCCATGATATGTCGTCGTAAGTTCGTGGATGTTCAAGGGAGAAAGAAGACGCAAGACGGCAAGACGCAAGACGCAAGAGAAGAGGAGATATCGCTGAACGCGTCGTCTCCTCTCATGCAATCCGTGAGGCTTTGTCTCGTGATGTTCATTCTCTTGTCTTGCGTCTTGTGTCTCGTTGTCCTGGGTCTCTTTTCAATTCCCCCCCACACGCGCGAGGTCCTTGAGGTTTTCCTCGAATGCGGCCATCGAGGCCTCGTCCCCGGACAAGCCCTGCTCCTCGACTTTCCTGAAGCATTCCAGCATCCGCTCGTAATCGCGCGGCATCACCTTGAAGAACTTCGGCAGCTCGGCACGCCAGTTATCTAACAGCCACGCGGCACGTTCCGAACCGGTGAGGGCCAGGTGCACCTCAAGTCTGGCCTTGACCCTGGCGATGTCCGTGTCGTCGCACTCGATGAGTCGATAGAGATTGACCATTTCCGTGTTGAGGCGCTTTTCAAAGAGACCGTCGACGTCATAGACATACGCCACGCCGCCGGACATGCCTGCGGCGAAGTTGCGCCCGGTCTCACCCAGCACGATGACTTCGCCGCCTGTCATGTATTCACAGCCGTGATCGCCGATGCCTTCCACCACGGCCCTGACGCCGGAGTTGCGCACGCAGAAACGTTCGCCGGCGATGCCGCTGATGAACGCCTCACCCCGGGTGGCGCCATAGAAGGCCACGTTGCCGATGATGATGTTGTCGGCCGCCTTGAACCTAACTCCTCGCGGCGGATAGACGATCACCTTGGCGCCGGACAGGCCTTTGCCGACGTAGTCATTGGCATCGCCCTCGAGTTCGAAGGTCATGCCCGACGGCGTGAACGCCGCGAAGGATTGGCCCGCGCTGCCGTGGAACTTGAGCGACACGGTGTCATCCGGCAACCCCTTGCCGCCGTGCTTGCGGGTGATTTCGCTGCCGGTGATGGTTCCTACCACGCGGTTGACGTTAGTGATCGGCAGTTCAATGTGAACCTTTTTCCCCCGCTCGAAGGCCGGCCGGCACAACGCCAGCAAGTGGGTGTTGTCCAGCGCCTGCGCCAGCCCGTGATCCTGTGGAATCCGGCAGTAGGTGCCAACGCGCTCGCCAACGTCGGGACGGTGGAAAATACCAGTTAGATCAACGCCTTTGGCTTTCCAGTGATTGGTGGCCTCGGCGGTTTCGAGGCATTCGACGTGGCCGACCATTTCGTTGATGGTGCGGAAGCCGCATGCGGCCATGATCTCGCGCAGTTCCATGGCGATGAAGCGCATGAAATTGACCACATGCTCCGGAGTGCCGGCGAAGTTCTTGCGCAACTCGGGATCCTGGGTGGCGACGCCGACCGGGCAGGTGTTCTTCTGGCAGACCCGCATCATCAGGCAGCCGACGCTGACCAGCGGCGCGGTGGCAAAGCCATATTCCTCGGCGCCTAGCAAGGCGGCGATGGCCACGTCGCGGCCGGTCTTCAACTGGCCGTCGGTCTCCAGCACAACGCGGCTGCGCAGGTCGTTGAGCAGCAGTATCTGGTTGGTTTCCGCCAGGCCGAGTTCCCACGGGGCGCCGGCGTGATAGATCGAGGACATCGGCGAGGCGCCGGTGCCGCCATCGTGGCCGGAGATGAGGATCACATCGGCATGGGCCTTGGCGACCCCTGCGGCGATGGTGCCGACGCCGACTTCCGCCACGAGCTTGACGTTGATGCGGGCGCGCGGATTGGCGTTTTTCAAGTCATGGATCAACTCCGCCAGGTCCTCGATTGAATAGATATCATGATGCGGCGGCGGCGACACCAGGCCCACACCGGGCGTCGAATAGCGCACCTTGGCGATCCACGGATAGACCTTCGAGCCCGGCAATTCACCGCCTTCACCGGGCTTGGCGCCTTGCGAAATCTTGATTTGAATTTCATCGGCATTGACCAGATACTCGCTGGTGACGCCGAAGCGGCCCGAGGCGACCTGCTTGATCGCGGAGCGCTTGCTGTCGCCGTTGGGCATGGGCGTGAAGCGTTCGGGGGCTTCTCCGCCCTCGCCGGTGTTCGATTTGCCGCCGATGCGATTCATCGCGATGGCCAGTGTCTCATGGGCCTCTTGCGAGATCGAGCCATAGGACATGGCGCCGGTCTTGAAGCGCTTGGTGATGGTTTCGATGGATTCCACCTCATCGAGCGGAACCGGCTTGAGATTCTTGCGGAAGCACATCAGGCCGCGCAGGGTGGAGATGTTTTCGCTTTGGCTGTTGACCTTTCTGGCGTATGCCTTGTATACCTCGTAGCTGCCGGTGCGTACCGCCTTTTGCAGCAGGTGGATGGTTTCCGGGTTGAACAGATGATACTCGCCGTCCTTGCGCCATTGATAGACGCCGCCGGAATCCAGCGCGCGGGCGGCTTCCGCGAGGTGGTGGCCGGGAAAGGCGGCGCGGTGGCGGGTCAGCGCTTCCTCGGCGATCTGGTCGATGCCGGAGCCTTCGCAACGACTGGAAGTGCCGGTGAAGTATTTGTGAACCAAATCGGTGGCGAGGCCGATGGTTTCAAAAATCTGCGCGCCGCGATACGAGGCGACGGTGGAAATGCCCATCTTGGCCATGGTTTTCACCACTCCCTTGACAGAGGCCTTGAGGTAGTTGTATACGGCCTTGTCGAAATCCATCGCCAGCATGTCGTCCTTGATCATCTGATGGAGCGAGTCGAAGGCCATGTACGGATTGATGGCATCGGCGCCATAGCCGATGAGAGTGGAGAAATGGTGGACTTCGCGGGCCTCACCGGTTTCCAGAATGATCGAAACCAGGGTGCGGGTGCCGCGTGTCACCAGATGGTGGTGGAGCCCGCCCATGGCCAGCAGCGTCGGGATCGCCGCGCCGGTGGCGTTGATGTTTCTATCAGAAAGGATCAGGATGTTGCAGCCGTCCTCGATGGCTTGATCGGCGATCGCGAACAGCCGTTGCAGGGCGGCTTCCAAACCCTGGCCGCCCTGCCTGGCCGAAAACAGCATGTCCAGACTGGCAGACTGGAAGCCCGGCAGCTCGATTTCACGCAGTTGGGCGAGGGTGCGGTTGTCGATGAGCGGGTTGTCCAGGCGGATCATGCGGCAGCTTTGGGGCCCCGGGCTAAGCAGGTTGCCTTCGGAGCCGATGAAGGTTTCGGTGGCGGTGACGAGTTCCTCGCGGATGCAGTCGAGCGCGGGATTGGTGACTTGGGCGAAAATCTGTTTGAAATACTGATAGAGATGCTTCGGCTTTTCGGACAACACCGCCAGCGGGGTGTCATTGCCCATCGATGAGATCGGTTGGACCCCGGTGCTCGCAGACGGCCCTAGCAGCAATCGCAAGTCCTCATAGGTGTATCCGAAGGCCAACTGGCGTTCCAGAATGCGCCTTTTCTCGACGGCTTTCGCTGCGGTTGGCTCTGGCAGTTGCTCGATGGTCACGCGGTTTTCCTGCAACCACTTGGCGTATGGCTTGGCGCTGTATACGCGGCGTTTCACCTCGTCATCCGGGATGATCCGCCCTTCGTTCATGTCAACCAGAAACATTCGGCCCGGACGCAGGCGGCCCTTTTCGATGATCGAGAGCGGATCGATGTCGGGAAGCACGCCGACTTCCGAAGCCATGATGACCAGATCGTCCTGGGTGACGTAGTAGCGGCTCGGACGCAAACCATTGCGGTCGAGCACGGCACCGATCTGGTGGCCGTCGGAGAAGGTGATGGAGGCGGGTCCGTCCCATGGTTCCATCAGGCAGGCGTGGAATTCATAGAAGGCGCGCTTGTCCTCATCCATCATGATGTGGCGTTCCCATGGCTCGGGAATCATCATCATCATTGCATGGGCGAGGTCGTAGCCGCCGAAGTGCAGGAACTCCAGCGCGTTGTCAAAGCGCGCGGAGTCCGAACCGTCCTCGTCGATGATCGGAAACAGTTGCTTGATGTTGCCGCCGAACAGTTCGCTCTTGCAGAGGGCCTGGCGGGCGCGCATGAAATTGGAGTTGCCGCGCACGGTGTTGATTTCGCCGTTGTGGGCAATGAAGCGGTTGGGATGGGCGCGCGACCAACTGGGGAAGGTGTTGGTGGAAAAGCGGGTGTGCAGCAGCGCCAGCGCCGACTCGAATTCCGGGTCGTGCAAGTCATAGAAGTAATCCGACAACTGGCAGGCGGTGAGCATGCCCTTGTAGATCATCGTCCTGGCGGAAAGCCCGGTGACGTAATAGTAATTCGCGCCGGGGAAGGTGTTGCCGCGGTTGCCGTGGACGTCGCTGAATTTGTTAGGAACGTCGTTGGTGCGGATCGCGTGTGCCACCCGTTTGCGGATGACGTAGAGCTTGCGCTCGAACTCCATCGGATCGGTGATCTCGGGACTGCGTTTCAGGAAAATCTGCTTGATGACCGGTTCGTAGCGGCCGGAGGTAACGCCGAGGATTTCGCTGCGCACCGGCACGGTGCGCCAGCCGAGGAATTTCTGGCCTTCATCGCGGATGATGTGCTCAAACAGCTGCATGGCGGCTTCGCGCACGCTGCTTTCCGGCGAGAGGAATACCAGGCCCGAGGCGTACTCGCCTTCCGCGGGCAGCTCGACGCGCTGTTTGGCCAACTCTTTGCGCAGGAACTTGTCGGGCATCTGGACGAAAATGCCCGCCCCGTCGCCGGTGGCCGGATCGGCGCCACTGGCCCCGCGATGGTCCATGTGGCTGTTCATCAGCAGGGTTTTGAGGATGATGTCGTGGGAGCGCTGGCCTTTAAGGTGCGCGATGAAACCCACGCCGCAGCCATCTCTTTCTTGCGACGGATGCCACAGGCCTTGCGGTGCCGGCCAGCCCAGCGGTGAGTTTTGCGAGTCGGACATGTGGGAGCGGTGGGTTGGGGTGAACGAAGGAAATTGGGGGTCAACCAGCCGATTTTGGCATGGCGCGGGGAAGATAGCTGGCATTTCCAGGGGAGCAAGCGGATTTTCAGGGGGCACGGCGGGGAGCCGCCGAGCGCCCAAAAGGAGGGGCGGTTTCCGCATTGCCCACGACCCTGAGGGGCCAATGGCAAGCGGCTGACCTTCCCTCGCCGGCCCACCGTGGGCGGCGGGCATGTCGAGGGATTCAGCATTCTGGGGCGAGTGCGGCAATTTGAACCGGTGACAAGCAAGCTCCGTGCCACTTGGCCCGAACTCCCAAGTTCTCGGGTGGATTGCGCGGCATACCCACAACGGGCGAGTTTTTCCCCGGGCTGGAGAGCCAGCAGCGGTGAGGCGGGGCTGTGGACTGGTAGCCGCGCTGCCGCCGGGATTGCCGCAGCCTGCTGCGGAATCCACCCCGTAACAGGCAAAGCCAGGGATCCGCTTTTTCCCCCCCTGCCAGTGGGCTGGCAGGTCTAACAGCGGCAGCAGGCTGCCGCAGTCCCACGGCCCGCGCCGCTACCCTGTCTGCTTGGGCAGGGTGATCTCAAAGCTGGTGCGCACGCCCGGCGCCGAGTGGCAGGTGATGCTACCGCCGTGAGCCTCGATGGCCCGCTTCACAATGGATAGACCCAGACCTGTGCCCTTGATCTCGTTTTGCGAGTGGTGCTTCTCCACCCGATAGAACCGCTTGAAGATGAACGGCAGGTCGGCGGCGGGAATGCCGATGCCATTGTCGATGACTGCAACCCGCAGGCCGTCGCCGCTTGGCTCGCTGTGGATGGTCACCACCAAACCGGGCTTGGGGTTTTGTTTGAGCGCGTTCTCAATGAGGTTGAACAGGATTTGCGTCCAATAGAACCGATCGCCGTGGAGGGTGACGACCGGATCGTGGAGCCGGATGAATACCGTGGCGTTTTGCGTGCGGATGAGCGACTCGAGGCGGTCGATGATGTCCTGCACGCATTCCGTTAGGGAAAAATCCTCCAGCCGCAGCGAGGATGCGTCGCCGGATTCGATGCGCGAGATTAGCAGCATGTCCTCGATGATGCGGGTGATGCGCCCGGTATGCTTGCGCATGATGCCGAGGAAGCGCAGCGCGGTGGGTTGATCGTCTAACAGCTCCGGCGCCTCCAGGAAGGTTTCCAGATAGCCGTCGACCAGGGTGATGGGGGTGCGCAGTTCGTGGGAGGCGTTGGCGACGAAGTCCTTGCGGATCTGTTCGAGCTGGTGCTCGGCCGAGAGATCGCGCAACAGGATGCGGATATGCGGCGCGGCGTCGGCCTGGGCCACCGGCGCGGCATCCACCAGCCACACCGACTCGCCGCCGGTGGCGTCGAGGCTGCGGGCGGGGGCGGCCTCGGCAGGTAGATGGATTTGCGCGGCACTGGGTTCGCCGGTGTTGCGGCAGTCCAGATAGGGTGCGGCGAGCCGCGCGTCGCGCAGCGCTTCCAACACCGTGCGGCCGATGGGCGGCAGCGGCCCTAACAACATGTTGGCAGCTTGGTTGCAATGCTGGATGATGCCCTGGGCATCGGCAATGAGAAACGCGTCGGGAAACGCGTTGAGCAGGCTGTCGCGTTCACTGCGGGCCGCGGCGAGCGCGCGCAAGTCTTGACCGTGCTGGCTTTGCAGAGGGTGGCGCAGCCGGCGGATGACGACGCACTGCCGCCACACCCACGCCAGCAGGCAGAGAATGGCGAGGGAGAGGAGGATCGTGTTCAGGCCCATGGTGGCGCGGCGGCACGCGCAGCATAGCCCCTGCGGGGCCAGGTTTCAACGCAATCCGCAAAGGCCGGGCACGAGCGGACCGTCCCCTGGGTCCTCATCCCACACGGGCGGGCCGCCAAATACTGGAAGTTTAGCTTGACATTATCTGAAAAACTTGTCTTTTCGCGTGCATGGCAAGGCACGCGAAAAATGTCTCCCAAGGCAACTCCGCCACTGAACACCTCAGCGTTGGAGTTCTCGCCCTGGGTTTTCCGCTTCAAAAGGTCCAGTCCGTCGTCGCAGCATGCGGCCGGACGGAGAAGCGGATGCGCGATCTTCCCGCGGCTCTCGTTGTTTATTATGTAATCTCACTGAGCTTGTTCCCCGGAGTGGCGTATCAGAGTGTCTTGCGATGGTTGCTTGCCGGCTTGCAGTGGCTAGGCAACCAGCGCTTCCGGGTTGCATGCAGCCAGTCTCTGGGCGACGCCCGCGAGCGACTGGGGGAACTTCCCATGGTGCGACTCCACGAGGAGATGGCCCGACCTATGGCGGAGAAATCCCTGCAGGGGAGCTTCTTCAAGGATATGCTTGTTGTGGCCTTCGACGGCAGCACCCTCGCCTTGCAGGACACTGTGGCCAATGCCAAAGCATTCGGGCGTTCGTCCAACCAGAATGGCGATGGAGCGTGGCCATTGGCTCGCTTTGTCGCCTTGGTCGAGTGCGGCACGCATCTGATTTTCGCCGCTAATCTCGGTGCCTACAAAGACTCGGAAATCCATCTCGCCAAAGCCCTGGTGCGGCACCTTCGCCCTAACATGCTTTGCATGGCGGACCGCCTTTTCCCGAGCTATGCGCTGTGGCAGCAATACGCCGCGACTGGAGCGAATCTGTTGTGGCGGGCGAAAATCGCCATGCCCTTGTGCAAAATCAAAACACTCTTTGACGGCTCTTATCTCGCCGAATGGTTGCCCGACGAGGAACGGCGCAAAGGCAGCAAAGCCGTGGTGGTGCGCGTGATCGAATATCGAATCAAAGACCCCGGGGCCGACAAGAACGAAGTCTATCGGCTGATCACCACGATCCTTGATCCCGCGCAGGCAACGGCCAGAGAGCTTGCCGGGCTTTATCCTCAACGCTGGGAGATCGAAATCACAATCAAGGAAAGCAAGACCATCTTACGCAAAGGCAAGATCACCTTGCGCAGCAAAAAACCGGAACTGGCAAGGCAGGAATTCTGGGGAATGATCCTGGCCCACTACCTCGTGAGGAAAATGATGGCGCAGGCAGCCTTGGACAAGGGAATCGATCCGGATGAGCTCAGTTACGAAGGGAGCATCGAGATCATCAAATCCACCCAAGCAGGCTCAGTCCTGTTAGTTCCCCCCTAATGCAAGGGCCAATGTGTTTGCGCACATGCGCGAGGATATCGGCAAAACCAAGGCCGAACCCAGCAGGGGCCGGAGCACACAACGCAGCATCAAGCAAAAGCCGCGCCAGAAGTTCCCGGTGCGGAAAAGCGGAACGAGATCACCGACCCGAATCCGGCAAACCACAGTCATGGTTATCTAACCTGCCAGTATTGGGCGGGCCGCCCGTGCCGTTTTGAAGCGGAAGGGTGTCAGGTGAAAAACTGCTGCTGCAACGCGACAAACAGATAGTAGGCGCCGCCGCAGGAGATTGCCGCCGAGCCGCAACGCAACACGATGGGATGAGTCCGCTCACGCAGGCTGTGGCGGCTGAGCTTGAGCAAACCGAACAGCGGCAGCACCACCAGTTGGTGCCCACACTCCACGCCGAGGCTGAACGCGACGAGAGCGATCCAAATGCCGACGGCCGGCAGCCCCGCCATCGCATCCAACAGGCCGCCGGCAAAGCCGAGGCCGTGGATGAGGCCAAAGCCGAAAGCGACCGCCAGCCGGACCTTGGAGCGGGCGCGTTGCGGCCAGAGCAGGTTTTCCAGGGCGACGGCGACAATGCTCAGCGCGATGACCGGCTCGACGACAAATGTCGGCAAGCGGACGATGCCGAAAACGCACAGCGCCAAGGTGAGCGTGTGGGCCAGCGTGAAGGCCGCGATGACTTTGACCATCTCCCAAAAACTCAGGGTTGCCAGGACCAGGGCGCAGACGAACAGCAAATGGTCGTAACCGGTTAGAATATGCATGACGCCGTGCCAAAAGTATTCGCGAAAGGCGCGCCAGCCCGGCGCCGCGGGTGCGATTGCCACCCCGCCCGCCGCAGTCACGGCACTTTGCCAGCCGGTGGGGATGTTGACGGACTGCTGATAGGGCAGCAACCACACGCCGGCCGTATCGGTGTCGCGGCCGTCCGCCCGCGTGACCCGCACCACATAACTCACGTCCCACGCGGTGGCCGCCGCATACGGCCATTCTTCGAGCATGTCTTGGAACAAGCCGATGGTCGCCGGCGGTGGGCCGTTCACCGGATAGTCGATCTCATACTGATAGAACGTCTCGCCGGGATCCGCGAACACCCGCGGCGCCACCACCTGGCGGACGTTTCCGCTTAGCAACGTCTCGCCCGCGGCAAGCCGCAAGTGCAACAACAGATAGTCGCGATGCTGTTGCGCCGCGCGTTGCAGAGCGGCGGGTTCCGTTCCGCCGGAGGCGCCGCTTGGGAGCGCTTGCACGCCGTGGGCCACCGCGAGTTCCTTGACCGAGACATTGACCACCACGTGCACGCGCGCCGGCTCGAAAGCGACCCACATCGCATTCTGCAGATTGGGGTGGGCGCGCGCTGTGACCGCACTTGCCAGCAATGCCAGGCAGACCATGGCGGGTGCGAGCCATCGCCGCGACGGGACACGAGACTCCTGCGGGTGGCTCTCCCCGCGGAGCTGGCACCAGCAGAATGGTTGGAGATGGCTCATGCGCAGGCGCTTCGGGCAATCCGGCATCAGTGACTGGTGACCGCCACGCGGAAATAGCGGGCTTCTTTGCCGGCAACAAAGAGCGGGTAATCAAGGCTCACGGCTTCGACGTCCCCGCCGTCGGCCACCACCGTGGGCGTGACCGCGCTGGCGGCCCAGTTGACCAGATCTCCGCTGAACTGGGGCGTGTAAACCAGGCCCACTTCAGCAGCGTCCTTGCGGCGGATGAAGATCACCCGGAAATTGGTGCTGTTGGTGGTCGCGTCGTACCACACTGCCGGCGTTCCCCGCTTTGTTAGAACGGCGCCGGAAATATCCACCTGCACCGGAGCGCTGTCGTTCACATGCGGACTGAGGCCGAAGGCGAATTCCAGGAAATTTGACAGACCATCGCCGTCCGCGCTGGCCGCGGCGTCGGCGGGATTCTTGCGGTCCAGGCCGTTGGCCATTTCGTAGGCATCGGGGATGCCGTCGCCATCGGTGTCGGCGGCGCCTTGTTTGATGATGCTGAAGGTATCCGGCAGACTGCCGTTTTCGCGGACGAATGTCGCGTCCAAACGCGTGCCGTTGACGTCCAGCACCAGCGAGCCGAGGTTGTTGAGGCTGATGAAATGAGCCGGATGATTGAGCGAGCCGCCGCTGGTCTGGCCGGCGGAACCAGCCACCGCATAGACCGCGCCGAAGTGATCGCGCGGGCCGGTCAGCGGCTTGATATAGGCACCGTTGCCCGCGGGACGGCCATCGCCCGGGTTCTTCTTCATCGCGGCGGTTAGGGTGCCGGAGGTCCCATAGTGGCCATCCAACAGGAAGCTGCGCTCATAGCTGTGACTGTGGCCGCTCAGGACCAGATCGACGCCGCCGTTCTCGAGGATAGGCAGCAGGTTGCTGCGCATTTCGATCAACTCGGTTTCCGTGTCGGAGTCATGCGACCCCTTGGTGTAGGGAGGATGATGGAAAAAGGCAACCACCCAGGTCTGCGTGGTGCTCGCCAGGTCGTTGGACAGCCAGGTGGCCATCGCGCCGGTGGCGGACCGGCTAGCGGTCATCGAGTCGAGGCTGATGAAATGGATGTTGCCATAGTCGAACGAATAGTAGTGTTCGGTGCCGGAGGGCACCCCGCCGCACTGGCCGGCCTTGGGAAAGGTGTAGATGCTGAAATACGGATAGGTATCGACGTACGAAGTGGCCTGGTTGGTTTCGTGGTTGCCGAGGCACGACCAGAACGGCACGCGCTTCATGAGGCTGCCATAGATGTTGAAGACGTTGGATTGGAATTCGCTGTCCAGCCCGGAGTTATAGGCGTTGTCGCCGAGTTGGAGCACCAGGTTCGGATCGCGCGCGCCGGTCCAGCTGTAGAAGGCATCGCGCACGCTGGTTTGGCTGGAGGTGCCGGTGCCCGCATCCCCGAGCACCCACACCCGCGTCGCTGGCGTGCTTCCCGTCGGCGGAGGCGTGGTGAAGGTGTGCGCCGCGTCGCCACCGGCGAGTGTGTCGAAGGCCGAGCCAATGCTATAGAAGTAGGTCGTTCCGGCGGTTAGGCCGGTGATTGGCACCTCATGCTCGGTGGTGGCCGCGGCCTCGTCGGCGTTGCTCGTGAGAGCTGTGGCGGACGCGCCATATTTCACCCGGCCGACGATGCTTTGGCTGCTGCGCCAGCGGATGGTCATGGTGGTTGGCGCGGCCTGCTGGAGATAGGCGGCGCGGGTCAAGGTGCCGGAGCCGGGCGTGGGGTTGACCACGATGCTCGTCGCTGTGGAGTTGGTGACATTGCCGTCGTTGTCGGTGGCGCGCGCGGTCAGGCTATAAGTGCCGGTGGGCACGCCGCTCCAGCTGAAGGTATACGGCGCGCTGCTGTCTTCACCCAGTTTCGTCGATCCCTGGAAAAACTCCACCTTGGCAACGCTGCCGTCGCTGTCATTCGCGGTGGCGGCGAGGATCAGTCGCTCGATGTCGTAGAGTTCAACGAATTTTTCCAGTGAATCGATCGTGCCCAGCACGGGATAATCCTCGATGAATTCCCCGACCTTCTCGCGGGTGGCGCCACAGTGGATCAGCCCCAGGA
>Ga0118677_10007516_pt1 | contig 17951 bp, 15 predicted proteins | sample AliMusrvi5mmetaG_FD_86154 | JGI IMG/M metagenome (GOLD analysis project Ga0118677, IMG submission 86154) | reverse complement strand
TCATCAGGATGATTCTTGTAAATTTCTTCATAAACCTTAGTTTTTTGTTTTCGGCAAAATTAGGTTTTGCCGTAAGCGGGCATGTTACGGCAATATTACCTTAAGGTTAAATAATTGTTAAGCCTGTGACAGAGGGTACAGCTGAAAGTCCAGCCAGTTCATTGAAAATGAGGGGTCTCAGGCCTCTATCGGAAAGATAATCGTAAATGAAGTTCCGTTCTCCTGTGTAATAAGCAGCCGGGCTTCAATCTGTTTGATGAGGATGTCAACAATCTGCAGTCCCATGGTTTTAGTTCCTTCCATTGAAAACCCATCGGGCAGCCCGCAGCCTGAATCGGCAATGGTAAGGGCATAGTAGTTCGGGGCTTCATGCTTGTTAAATTTAACTGAAATTGCGCCTTGGGAATTATCAGTAAAGGCATGCCTGTAGGCATTGCTTAAGAGTTCATTAAGCATAAGCCCCAGGGGAATTGCCGTTTCAATGTTTATTATAACCGGTTCCATCTGGAAATCCAGGTGAACATTCATCCTTCCGTAGGTTGATGACACAACCGAGGCAACGGACCTTACGTAATCGGGGAAGGAAATCTTTTCAAAATCTTCCGAACGGTACAACATCTCATGCACCAGGGCCATAGTCCTGATCCTCAGCTGAAGATTCGTAAGGGATTGTTTAACATCTTCACTCTGGCTTTGCGACTTTTGCATATTGATCAGGCTGACCAGTATGGCAAAGTTGTTTTTAACCCTGTGATGGATCTCCCTCAGGAGGTTTTCTTTTTGCTTGGTTCCTTCAACAATTCCCATTTCTCTTTTTTTAAGTTCCTGAACATTTCTCGTAACTGAAACAAATTCCCGGAAGTCCCCGGTCTTAGGATCGAACACAGGATTATAGGTACTTTCAACCCAGATGGTTTCATTGCCCTTTGTCCTGGTCAGAAAAGCAACTGAATGCGGCCTCCGTGTAGAAACGGCTTCGGCCAGCTGTTCTTTAAGAAAGCTCGTATACCCTGAAACGACCAGGTCAAGCAGATTTAAAGATAAAAGCTCCTCGGGAGAGTATCCGAAAATATCTGCCGCTGCCGGTGAGGCATAGGCAAAACTAAAGTCCTTGTTTATCCTGGTGATCAAATCAAGGGAATTTTCGGCAATAAACCTGTACTGATCCTCCTTTTCAACCGTTTTTTTCTGGACCAGCTTTCTCTCGGCTGCCTCATGCTGCAGTTTGACATTCAGATTCTCAATATCCCTTTTCGACCTGCGGTGGCGTAAGTTGATCCTTACAATGATACTTACGGCAATCAGAACTGCAAGTACGATTGCAGTAAGAAGAAAGTTAAAAATCTTTTCATTCCTGATTAAAAGTTCCTGGAAAACATTCTGGCGTTCCAGTACTTTATTCCCTTCTGTTAACACCAGGATGTTTTGCCCTGTCCTAATCAGGCTTATGTCGGTATTGAGCCTTTCGGCCAGGATACTGTCATTAACTGATACCATGAGTTTGAAATTCCCAAGCGCTTTCTCCATGTCCCCATGCGACAGATAATAATCATACAGTGTACGATAACCGTTTCTTTGGAAATACAAGCGATGGTTTCTTTTCGCTTCCTCCAGGCCTATTTCCATATAATACCAGCCTGAGTCAGGACGGTTCATCTTGAAAAAATCACCGGCAAGATTTATTATCGAACTGTTTGCGGCTTCGGTATATCTGGCCCTTTTCCTTTCTTCCAGGGCTTTCCGGTTATAGGCTAATGCCTTAGAAAAATCCCGCTTCAAATCATATACATGAGCTATCCTGGTATAAATAGTACCGGCCATCGCGGGATCAACAGAATCGGCATATACAGTAAGTGAATCATACAACTTTACCACATCTGCATACCTTTTCTGATCCAGGTATATCCCTCCTATCGACATATAAACCCCGAGTATCTTTTTCCGGTTCCCGGTCCCGGAATAATATTTCAGGGATTCCAAATAATAATCCAATGATTTTGAAGTATCCTCCTGCTCACGAAAAACATCTGCCATTTTCTCCAGAAAGAAACCGGTAGAAACCATATTCTTTTGCTGTCGTGCAAGTTCAAGGCCATGCCTGCAAACTGAAAGTGCATTGTTGTAATCCTTAAGGTAGTTCTCAACCGCATATATCGAATTGTCGACCCTCATCAGGGCCGCTGTGTCTTTCAATAAATTGAACAGTTGGGAAGCCGACAGCAGGAAGTGGATTGCCGAGGCATATTTTTTCTTGTCGATAAAATATTTCCCGATCTGAAGGTAAGATTCGGCTTTCCCTTCGGTATATGAGATTTCTATAGACTTCTTCAAGGTTTTATATGCAAGAGGGAAAGCCTCTTCAGGTAAAAGCGAGTCAGTCTTAAATATAAATAATGTTTTATCAATACTGCGGATGTCGTTTCCCTTTTCCCCTTTGCCCTGGTTTTGTGCCTCCTGAGCGATAAGCCCTAATGGCAGAAAAGAAACAATAAGCAGAAAGAAAATGACTGAAATCGGGTTTCGCAGTTCCATCCCTGAATAATCAAGCTTAACAAATCAAAATTAAGAAAAACCCTTACACGCTTAAATAATTTTCCTGGTTTTCAGTAGAAGGCTGTTACTCACAACCGAGACAGAGGAAAAGGCCATTGCAGCCCCGGCAATCATTGGATTCAGCAAAAAGCCGGTGAACGGGAAGAGTACTCCGGCGGCTATGGGGATACTAAGAAGGTTATAGAAAAATGCCCAGAACAGGTTCTGCCGGATAGTCCGGACAGTTTGCCTGCTTATTTTTAAAGCCATGACCAGTTTTGCAAGATCGCCCTTAAGCAAAATGATCCGGGCCGATTCAATGGCAATATCCGTTCCCGTTCCCATGGCGATGCCAACATCGGAGAGGGCAAGGGCCGGGGAATCGTTAATCCCGTCGCCCACCATGCCTACCTTTTGCCCCGATTCCTGTTTCGCCCTGATATATTCAGATTTTTCAAGGGGGGAAGCTTCGGCTTTGAAAAAGTCAATCCCTGTTTTGGCAGCAATCTGGGAACTGATGGCTACGCTGTCGCCCGAAAGCATATGGACCTCGATTCCCATGTTCTTAAGGTCTTTAACAGCCCCGGCTGATTCGGGTTTGATACTGTCGCTGATGGCGGCAACTGCCACAACTCTAGAATTCCGCGCGATATATACTACCGAAAAGGCCTGCTTTTTTAACAGTTGAGTGTATTCGGCAAGGGTTTCGGAAATGCTGCATTCCTTTCCGTCAATATAGGTCGGGCTCCCGATATGATACAGGTTCTTTGCATAAACCCCCGAAACTCCTTTACCTGTTAAACTTTCGAAACCCGCAACCGTATTATCAGTATTTTCAGGCACCTTGAAAAATTCTATCAGAGCCCTGGCATAAGGGTGCTCGGAACGCCATTCAATTGCCGAGACGGCGGCTGAGATCCCGGCGATGGCCTCAGGCCCCCCGGTTTCATCCTCATCCCAGTTTATCTCGCTTACACCGGGTTTTCCGGTGGTGATCGTCCCTGTTTTGTCGAGGACTATAAGATTTATTTTGCAGAATTCTTCAAGGCTTCGTGCATCCCTGATAAGAATGCCATGTTCGGCTGCTTTGCCCAGTCCTACAATGATGGCAGTAGGCGTGGCCAGTCCCAGTGCACAGGGGCATGCAATGATGAGAACGCTCACTGCTGTCGTGATGGCATGGGTGAACCCCAGGGAGGGGAAAAAAATAAGCCAGGTGAAGAAGGTCAGAACTGCAATGGCCATGACCACCGGTACAAAAACCGAGGCAATACGGTCGACTGTTTTCTGAACCGGTGCGCGGCTGCCCTGTGCTTCCTGCACCAGCCTTATGATCTGTGCCAGCACCGTTTGTTCGCCAATCTTTTCGGCAAGCAACAGCAGGCTCCCGGTCTGGTTCATGGTAGCTCCGATCAACCGGTCGCCGGTTTTCTTAACTGCAGGCAGGCTTTCGCCTGTGATCATACTTTCATCCACCAGGCTCTCACCTTCAGTAACAATCCCGTCAACCGGTATTTTCTCACCGGGCCTGATCACAACAATATCGCCTATCCTTACTTTTGAAATAAGGATTTCCTTTTCTTCCCCGTTCCTTATCACCCGGGCTGTCTTCACTCCGAGGTTCACCAGTTTCCTGATGGCAGTGGAGGTTCTTGTCCTTGCCCTTTCTTCAAGGAAACGCCCCAGCAAAATGAAAGAGATGATCACCACCGCTGCTTCATAATACATATGGGACCCCATTCCCATCCCCTGGGTCTTCATCGGGAAAAACGTATTGTAAAGGCTGAACAAAAAAGCGGTTCCGCTGCCCAGGGCCACCAGCGTATCCATATTGGTCGAAAAGTACCAGGCCCGCTTCCAGGCAATGACGAAAAATTCTTTCCCGAACCAGAACATCACCGGGCAGGATAATACCAGCATAACCCAGTTCCTGTATGGCAGCCGGGGCAGGAACATTGAGATTATAAAAACCGGAATTGCGAAAGCAAAGGAAGCAATGAGATTGATCCTTGCCTTATGCAAACGCTTTGCCTCCCGGGCTTCCTCATCCGCCATCAACTCCTTATCGGTAATAAGACGGTAGCCTATTTGTGAAACGGCTTCTTCCAGCTGCTTTACAGATGCCGTTTCAGGATCATATTCGACCAGCACCGTCTGGTTCGCAAAATTCACGTTGGCCGACTGAACGCCTTTGACCGACGACAGCATGCTGTTAACGCTGGAAGCGCAGGCAGTGCAGGACATGCCTTCAAGCTTGTATATTTCCTTTATGGATTTCATTCCGATTCAGGGACTGGAAAAATAACCGAAAGAGTCTCCTCTATCTTAGGGAATACCGATAGAAGAAGTTCCTGATTGCTTTTCATGATCTTATTCCTGAGCGACTGGAGGTTCAGCTGATGTTCCCGGCTGATCGTTTTTCTTCTCCTGATGAACTGGTCGATGTAATCCATCAGCACCTGGTTGTCGTGCCAACTGCCGATCAGCATCTCCGTTTGATTGAGCTTGCCTAAAATGGCGTCCTGCTTTTCGTCCCTGTAAACCATCGAAACCAGTGTAAGAATGGTGACCATGGCCTTGAGCTGTTTGCGGATCCCGTGAATATTTTCAGGGTTTGAAGGGTAATTGCGGAGCAGGCTTATTTTTCTGGCTTTTTTTAAAATAAATTTTTCCAACCTGGTTTTAATGGTTTTGATCTTTATTTCATTGCATAGCTTTTTTAATGAGCGTTCCGATTTTTTCAATTTTTTCTCATCAAAATTCTGTACTACCGTGATGAATTGTTTCGCAAGCTTGTGTTCCCTTGCCCTGAGATACCTGGCAAAAACAAGGGTGCCTGGAGTTTCAGGTCCATACTTTAATAATACCAGCTGGTTGACCTGCAGTTCCCTTATTTTTCCCGAAAAATTGAATAATGCCTTGAAAACCCCGAAGGAATCCTGGTTGAATTTCTCGGGATTAAGCATTTCGAACATCTCAAGCAGGGCATAGATCTTTTTCATGTCAAGCCGGGTCTTGTGGATGTCCTTTTCGCTGCCTGTAATACTGGCACTGTAAAGATTGGCCAGGAAAGAAGCGGTTCTTTTCTTATAAAATCTCCAGTAAAATTCCCGGACTCTCGAGGATGTCATAATTGAACCTGGGTTTAAGTTTGGGGAGGTTTGGTCGTTACAGTCTCTTTGTTAGCAACTGTTTTTGGGGTAAGCTCAGGGACCGGGGATTCGGGCTGGGGGGCGACTATGCTTAGAGGTGAATTAACGGCAAGTTTATAATGCTTATACACCTTGTCCACTTCCTTGAGCAGGGCTATTCCCTGTTTGGCCTGCCTTTCTTTGCGCTCCCACGAAACATGCATTTCAAGCATATCCTTCATCATGATATTCCTGTTGTTCTTCCAGGTACGCAGGGAATTGATTAGGTTTGACGAAAAATTATCTTTCAGTAAAGAATATTTTTCCCTGGATTGAAGCAGTTTAATCCTTTTTAAATGCTGTTCCAGCCCTGATGCCGCTCCGGGGTTCTTCCCCTCGGTGATAATGATCAGCTTTTTAAGCCTGATTTCCATAATGGCCGAAAGAATCCAGATGGCTTCAGTATAAAATCCGTTTTTCATTGCAGCGCCGGCTGTAATAGTCAACTCCTTAACTGTATTTCCTGGTTTTTTAAACTTCCCGGCCTTGATCTTCATAACATTGAGGTTTCCTGTATGATCCCCCGCACAGCAAGGGTACGGAAGATTTATTCAACAGATGTAATCAAACTTATTGTAAAGATAGGCAATAATACAAATATCGCTGTAATTTACTTTTTCAGACAGGGGATAACAGGATACCGGGGGATATGCCAATTTCGGGATTTTGAAATAAATGCCTACCTTTACCGTTGATTTCATTGAATATAAATACACTCATCGTGTCACGATCTTTTAGTTTTATTGGTTTTATCTTTTTACTTGGAGCTCTAAGCTGTACCAAAACAACCGATGCTCCGGTTTTATTTTTTAATTCCCTTACTGCCGGTGGTGTGGGCATTGGGATCGTCAGCCCGGTGAATGTTCCGGCGAATGCCACCATTGTAGCATCCATGTCGGCCCCGATTGATCCTTCCAGTGCTACAAGCAGCAGCATCCTGCTCATGCGTAATTTTGATTCCACATATGTTGACCTCACGGTAAGCGTATCGGGCAGCACGATTACGATAGTTCCTAAACTGGAGCTGGGTAACGGCACATATTACATTCTGACCTTTACAAACATACGGGCCACTGACGGTACAACCCTGACTTATATATGGAGGGCATTTACAACCATAGGAAGCTTTGGCCCCGCGGGGCTGGTGGCATACTGGAATTTTGAAGGCAACACCTATGATCAGCAGGGAACATACAATGTGAGCTCGGTGACTGACCTGAACTACGCAAAATCCTTTAAAGGCATAATGGGGCAATGTGCCGCGTTTAACGGCACTTCAACACTGATCCAGGTTCTGAACGGGGACCAGCTGGTCAGCACCAATGATTTTTCCCTTACCTTCTGGGCTAAGGCAAATTCGCAGTACCAGATTGATTCGCTGGGGAAGCCGAAAGCACAAATGGTGCTAGGTGTTGGTGATTACAAAGGATTTGAATTCGAGATCGCCCCGGATTACAGTTCATGCGACCTTGTTGCATCCTATGCCCTGCCCGACGGGACAACAGTTTCTGAGGACCTGTCTTTTGCCGGTGACGGGAAAACAGAGTATAACGGTGGCCAGCCCGGCTGGACATATTGCGCCGACCTTACGCCAACAGGTGGAGTCGCAGCCCTGCTAAAGGATAAATGGGCTTTTATAAGCTGCTCATACAACAGTGCCACAAAGCTAGGGACCTTGTATATTAATGGGTTCATGATGAAGCAACAGGATTTCAACCAATGGCCCTCAGGGGATCCGGCAAGAAATATTACAGGCTTGAAATATGGAGGCAGCGCCCCCCAGCAGGAAAATATTTTTGCCATGGGCTTCTTCCATTCTGCAGGCTCAACAGCATATTCAGCCACAAGCTGGGGCAATTACTATTCCCCTTACGCAAATCATTTCAGGGGCTGGCTGGATGAGGTAAAAATCTTTCACAGTACTATTTCAAGTGTGGAAGTCGAGCAAATGTATATCATTACGCGGCCTTAATCTTTTTCTTCCACAAGTACCTTGATCCCTCTCATGACTTTCAGAGGGGTGTCAACGATCACCATATTGTACAGCCAGGAGGGCACATTTCCACCGGGATCAACAAAACCTTCAAGCACGGCCTGAATATTATTATTGCCTATGGGTTTCAGGGTCCACTTTTGCCAGTAATTCCTTATTCTTACAATCCCGTCCCTTTCAGGCACCACATCCGGCAACGGCTTGGCAGCAACGACTTTCTCCCCGCTTACAGGGTCAATGGTGATCTTTGCTTCAACACAAAGATCGCGGTCGTTCAGGGGCCAGGGCACTCCATAAACGAGATAGTACCTGATAAGTTTATCAGGGTCGGTAGATAAAATTTTTATCTCCCTTACATTTTTATCCCACCAGTCCACATTCTGAATATTCCCAATATACTTGCTTAGTTTTTCCATGGTGGTATGGAAAACCGTTTCCCCCCTGAAGCATTTAAAGGAGGAATGTTCATCGGTCATGGTGTATATCCGTATCCCGTCCTTCTCTTTGATAAATTTCCATGTTTGGGCATATAGCCCGGAAGAGAGAAAGACAATGGCGAAAATAATCGAGGGTCTTAACAGGTACAAGGGTTTGAATTTCTCCGGTTGCAGCTTCAAGGATGTTATCTTAATGTTATTTTCCTGCAAAGTAACGGTAATCTATTTAATTTTGAAAACCAAGCTTTCAACAACAATTAACAAAATGGGAAATCTTATTGCAGATGAGACTATCCTGAAGTTCGAGCAGCTTATACAATGATCAGGGTTTTAGCATTTTAATGAAAACCCCTCCTACCACCGACCTTGCCTGGAACCCGACCTGCTTCCCTGTTTTGGTATCATACCAGTCGGTCATGGGAACCCTGTCGGGGGTTTCGTTCAGGAATTTATGCACAGCCGCCACCAGGGAATCAAAATCGGAAGCATCATCGGCAAGGGTTGCTGTCCATAAGATCCAGTCAAGCTTGGTATAATCCTTACGGTTATCCAATGGAAGCCCGTAGGTGTTTTGTTTGGTTTTATAAAAGCGTATCTCCTGTTTCGCAATGGACTGATCAAAGAGGTTCAAACCAAGCAGCCTGTCCCACACAAGGTTGTATTTCTGGCTCCAGCTGGAGCTTTTGTCAAACGCCAGTTTGTAATGATCCCCTTCATTGGCCATGCTTTTCCATAGTGACGCAAAATCCGAAGCTGTTTTCCAGTAAGCCTTAGCCTCTTCCGGCTTCCCGCTCATTCCACACAGGCGGGAATAGCAACCCAGGGCAATGATCGCCTTAACCGACAGGTTGGTATTATGTGCAAGGTGTCCGGCGAAATCATCCGTACAGAGCTGGTTCTCGGGATCAAGGCCTTTTTCCTTAAGGTATTCAGCCCATTTTGAAATTACAGGCCAGTATTTTACGGCAAAACCTGCATTACCTTCTTTTGCGGCAAGTGCATACAGCATGATGAGCATGTTTCCCGATTCCTCAACCGGCATCTGGTCTTCCTCGCTTATTTCCCCACCCCCGTAAACCTGTCCGTTGGCAAGAGGGTAAGTGCCGAGATCATGTGGTGAAAAGGGGAACTTCCAGCGTTTCGAGGATGCATAGATCATCATGGGCTCCAGCTCGGCTTTCAACAGGCCGGCATTGCAATACAATAGTACAGGACAAGCCGGGTAAATCACATCCACAGTCGAAATGCATCCATTGCTGAAATTCTCCTTGGGGAAATACATGGGAGTGCCGTCAATATCACCGGCAAGCGAGCATGCTGCAAGCGATTGCCTGTATGCCGGCACAGCAATATCACAGTAATTCTGTCCCCCTGACTTAACCAGGGCCTTCATCAGTTTGTCATCATATTTTTCGCAGCGCTCAATGGTATAAGCATAGGTTTTAACAGCGTCCTTTAAAAGCTGCGATGTGCTTATGCCCTGCGATTTCCAGTACGGAGGAAGCTTCCTGTTCAGGAATTCCACCCTGAACCCATCGTCATAGGCAAGCAAAACAAAACGTTCGGCCGGGTGCGCAAGGGAGTCAAATGAAAATACCGAAGCCATCACGGGCCAGTCATCACTGGCAGGCCTGGGCATCCTCAGGTTGTCATCAGGCAAAACGGTTTCATTTTTCAGAAACGAAGCCCTGGCAAGATCTGCTCCGCAGATCACGTTCGATACCGGCTGTGCTGAAGAAGAAACCACATAGAGGTAACCCCAGTCTATCCTCAGGTCATCCCCCGATTTTTTCAATACGTCCTGTGCGGCAGTACCCATCTGCATAATGTCCAATCCCGCAATTTTTGGCCTTGACCAGCTTACCTGCTCATCATTCGTATTTACCACAAGCTCCGCCGAAACATCGAAGTATATTTTCAGTTCATGAACTTTCCCGTCCGAAGGTTCCGCCCGCCAGCTTACATAGGTTAGCGGCTCGGATAACAACACGAGGTCATCAGCCAGAAGAGGGCTTGTAAAGGTGAGCAATATCCTTACTCCTGCTTCCTCGAAGGTATACATGCTGCGGGTTGGCAAAACGGCTGTATTTTTCAGGGTCATGGCGGGGACCGCCATATGCGTGTGCCCCAGCAGCCTGAAAAACTTCCCGTCAATCCTTGCAAAACAAGCCATGGCCTGAACGCTTCCCGTCCAGTGCCTGGGCCAGTCTTCGGCCGGGTTATTGCTGAAACTCCAGATGCTGAAATAGGGATTGTTTGTCAACAGGGGAACAGCCGGGAGGCGGAACCCTGTTTCCTGGGCCGAAACACGGCCGGCGAAAAGCTGCAGCAACATCCCGGCAAATACGAGGAAAGTCTTAGTTTTCATAAGGGTTTATTATGCAACTAAGATAACTGAAAAGTGAATATGGGGCTCACTTCTGTAACAGCCTGACATCAATTTTTTCGCTGTAAAATTTCAGTATCCCCGATTCCCCGCTTGAAAGGTTCACGTATTCAATACTTCCCGAAACCAGGCCTTCCAAACCCTGCTTTGAAGAAAATTTGTTACCGCACTTATTTCCTTGTCTTACTTGTAAATTATCTTCTAATTTTGGTAACCATGTGATCCGGGATACGTCAAATAATTAATTGTTGATTATCAAAACCTGCATTATGAGCAATGCTGAAAATGGGAATATGCCACATTGGGCAAAACGCATCGATGAAATAGGGCCCAGGCGCTGGCACAGGGAGAAGGAATTCCGCAACCGTCGTAGTGAATTTGTTTCTTCCATAGTTATGAACCTGATTGCCCTGGTCATCCTTTACAAGATCCCCGACTGGCATCTTGGGTTCATCACTTCGAAGTATGGGGCTGTAATGTATATTTTGATTCTTTGCACCATTGTTCAGATCGGAGGCAATCTGCTGATGATGTTGCTTGATTTTCGTGTGCTCAGGCACCTTTTGGGAATATTCATGGAAGCGGCTTCCTTCCTTGTCCAGATTACGTTATACTATGTTTATCCCCTGGACTTCTCCAATTATCCGGGATTTGGCTGGATAAATGTCGTTTTCCCCTGGATCCTGATAATAGGGATGATTATTTCGGCAGTAAAAGTCCTTTCGTATACCTGGAAACTTATATTCTGGCATTAATCCTGTTTATTTTACATCAAGGATCTCGTCAAGGCCGGCAATTTTAAATGTCTTTTTAATAAAGGGATCGGAATTCAGTATACAAAAAGTTCCGTCTTTAACCTTTTTTTTACCTGCAACACAAAGCCTGATAAACGATGAAGAGATAAAATTCACTTCTTTCAGGTCAAAGACCAGGCCGAAATCCAATAATGCTGTACTATCTTCCTTTTCGTTAAGTGATGAATACTTGGATTCCAGTTCTGCGGATATCTGGGTACTGATTATTGTATCCAGCCGACCTTTAAAAATGCATGTTAAAACTCTTTCTTCGGGGTTAAAATCAAAATCCATCATAATTCTTCTGTTTTATTAATGATTTTTATGGTACTCCATCCGCAAATCCGTTTCATTACAGTTTTCGTCAAGATATTTGCTGCGGTCGACGCTGAAAAATTTATCGTTCATCTTTCTCCGGCAAACTCTCTGAATGTTTATCAGGTGTTTTACTGTGATGTTCTCGGTTGTGATGTTTTTTCCACCTGTGCCGCAACCCAGGGTAAGCGAAGGAGCAAGCATGTTAAAAGTACCTCCCACCGCTCCCTGTGAAGTAGGTGTGTTAACCACAATACGTCCTGCGTTGATCAGCTGGCTGAATTCCATGATCCTTTTGTTGTCATTGGCATAGATGCCGGCGCTATGGCCGATTCCACCCAGGTAATTCAGGTCAATGCATAATTTAATCGCTGAATAATAATCCTTTGCCGTATAAAAAGCCAGGATAGGTGCAAGTATCTCAACCGACAGAGGGTTTTCCTTTCCAACACTTTTCAGCTCAGCCAGCAGGATTTTCGTACCAACAGGGACAGTGATTCCTGACTTCTCGGCAATCGTTTCAACAGACTGGCCCACGATAAAGGGGCTCATGCTCATCGAATCTTTTACAATTGCAATGTTTTCGACCTTATGAATTTCTTCAGGGGAAAGAAAATAACAGTGCTGGCGCACAAACTCTTCCCTCACTGCCTTTGCGATCTTATCCTCAACGATCACCGACTGTTCGCTTGCACAAACCGTTCCATTGTCAAATGTTTTAGAGCTTATAATGGAAGATATGGCAAAAGGGATGTCGGCACTTTCGTCGATAAACACAGGCACATTACCGGGCCCGACTCCTATTGCAGGGTTTCCTGAGCTGTAGGCGGCCTTTACAAGCCCGGTTCCTCCGGTAGCCAGGATCAGCGCAACCCGGGGATGGGCCATTACAGTCTGGGTGAATTCCCGGGAACCTGCCGGAATCATCTGTACACAATCCTCGGGAGCCCCTGCTGCAAGTGCAGCCTCATAGCAAATCCTCGCAGCCTCTCCTGTACTCTTAGCAGCAGTCCTGTGTGCGCTGATGATAATGGGATTGCGGGTCTTCAGGCAGATCAATATCTTGTAGATTGCAGTTGATGTGGGGTTTGTAACGGGGGTAACAGCAAAAATAGGCCCCAGCGGCTGGGCTATCTCCGAAATTCCGGTAACAGTATCATTGCTGATCACCCCTACAGTTTTCTCATCCTTGATATTTTCATAAACAAGCTGGGTGCCAATGACGTTTTTCCAGACCTTATCCTCCCAAAGTCCGATCCCTGTTTCTTCCACAGCCATTTTGGCCAGTTTTATCCTGGCGTTCAGGGCGGCCTTGTAAACAGCCACAACAACTTTATCCGTTTGTTCCTGGTTGAATTGCTGAAATTCTGCTGCAGCAAGGATAGCCCGTTCAAGAATATCGTTTGCCCTCTCCATTAGGTTCTCTGCCATGATTCTTCATTTAAATTTTTATTGCCTTTAGTTCCGTTCGAAAAACAGGGTAAATTACAAAAGATTATTTATTTTAATCCCCGGGACCAAAAATTAATTTTCGGACGGGCATGGAAAAATCAAGCTTGTGCAGCACCGAATCACTTAGGCACGTAAATCCCGTATCGCCCGAATTGCTCAACAAGCTTATAGTTGGAATCTATAAACCTCTGGAGAACTTTACAGGAATATGAAAACTGGAGTTCCTCCTTGTCATCAAAACCCCACTGGGTATTATGAATTATAAGTTTGGTTTTTTTCCTGCTAAGACCATTGCAGATTGAGTTCTGTTTATCCTCTGATGGTCTCGCCACAACATCAATTAAAGAATCATAATAGGTAGGATCTTTCCTGTTGGTTAAAGCATAGAAGGGAGGCGCAAACCAGGGTGTAACGAAAATATAATCGCCGGGCCCCGTATTCTGGATTATATACCAGATCACCTTATTGGCATTACAGGCGTCTTCGGAATTATTGAAAAAAAGTTGTCCTGTTCCTGACTTTACTTCAAACTTGTTATTTTTTACAAGATCATATGTGTTTTTAACATAAGAGGTAAAAGACAACAATGAAAAACAACATAAAATGACCAGGGTTATAGAAACAAGTTTATCCCCCCTCAATTTTATTGAATTTTTTAAATGCATGCTCTTCTGCAGCAGCATAATGATGACAAAAAATAAGGGAGTTGTAGAAGAAGCCAGGTGCATTAAATCTGACCGGCCCAATGCTTTTGGCAAGGATAAGATCCCCCAGGTTAAAAACAACAATACAATTGTCATTTCATGACCGTCGAATTTCTTTCTAATAAGATACCAAGCTGAACAAATTACAACTATAAATGGTGTAAGGCTGGCTGTAACATCCTTTAAAAGTGCGATGCATGAATAGATCAAACCTCCGGCCAGGGCGATAATGGATGTTTTACGGCCCGACAGTAAAATTTCCTTCACCCTGTTAAAAGCTTCAAAGCTCTCATGGTAAAAAGGGATTTTCATTGAAGTCCCATGTGATATGCTATCAACAATTACTCCAAAAAACATGGGCCTCCAAATGTCAAAAAGGAAGAATGTGATAATAATCAATGGCAAAACTATTCCGGATAAATAAAACAATATCTCTTTGGTTATGAAAGAAACTGTTTTCCTGTTATATCTTGAATTAAAATACAATGAAACAAGGAATGCAATTGCTGCCGGGCCAACTTCATAAAGGCGGAAGAAAAATGCCATCCCAACGCTTATCCCAACCAGGAAAAGAAACAGCCCCTGTTTCTTGCTCAGGTACTCCAAATAAAAAAGAGTCGCAACAAGCAGGAAGAAGAAATCAAGGTGGTCGTATGCCGGGCCGTAGTAATACCGAATAAGTCCGTCATAATAAACCATGAATGCCAGGAGGGTAGCAAAAATGTTGCTGCCGGTTAATTTCCTTCCGATTATAAATGTAAGAAGACCGCAAAGTGAGGAAAACACTATGGAAATCAGAAGTACAAGGTTTATATTTAAACCAAATAGCTTATAGACCAATGCAGGGAACAAAACTTCGCCAGGAGGGAAAAGAAGCCAGAATTCCCTGTATGGGAGCTCTCCATGAATAATACGCAATGGGTTATTCAGGTATTCTGCCATATCGCCTTCCATAGTCCCTGCTTTTATTGCCAGGAAAGGAAGAATAAAAAACAGGAAGAAAATTGCCGCGGCAAAAATATTCGGGTTAAGGGTTTCAGTATATTTTACAATAACCCCAGTTATTTTCCGAATGTGTTTCATTGAGTTTTATTGATAAGGTGAAGATATTAAAATTCTCTCGATTTTTATCAGGGCCCTCGGGAAAACCCTGAACCCATGCCCTGTCCCCGTTTCTTTAGCAAGCTGGGTTATGTCATCAGCGAGACATTAATAAAATAACATGTTAAAAGTAATATTTTTCTTAAAACACAATATTTCCTGTAGCCAAAAATACTTTTTGTTGTATGCTGATTGCATCCACATGGATTTATATTTACCGCGATTGAATGGCATAATAACGATCTCCGACCGGTTTTATGGATGACATTTCCGGGTTACTTCAGGCTTTTTAAATCCATTTATATGGTGAGGGCCCTTTGTTCCCATAAAATAAATCTTCCAAAGTATAAAAATTAACCGTATCTTGTAGAAATACCGAATACTTTACAATTTCTAAAGGAAACAATGAAAGATGAAGAAAAACACTCTTGAATATAGAATGATGCAGGAACGCAACCGGACAAAAATCCCCGATTCAAAACTTCAAACGGGATCACTCACCGGTTTATATCCCATAACTCTCGATGGTGGCAGAACAACGATATTTATTTCGGACAAGAGCAAAGAAGCGGAAACAAGACTCAATTACCAGTTGCGCAAGGATAACAAGCTTAATGTTTTTGTTAAGAAACCTAAAGTCTAAGCTTCCCGGCGGGCCCGGGATCCTCATCATAAAACAGAACCGGACTGATGTCTGCCAGGTGATTATCATCTAATCCATACAAAATACTTATTACCATTCCCTGTTCATAAAATGAACACCACTAGCTTTGAATTAACCTAAAATGCCTCTTAATTTTATCTGTGTGATTTATACCCTGGTATGATGAAGAATATTCGACATATTACAAAAGGCGATGCCGTGGATAACAGGATGGCAGTTTCCACACATCATAAGGATTCTATCCCAAAATCAAAACTATCATCCGGATCACTTTGGGCAAAAAGTGCCGGAGGTTTAGGTCAAGATTGTGCATTATCTATAGCTGTTGATCTTTTTCAGAATATTTATATAACTGGTGATTTTGGTAGCAATACAATGAATTTTGGGTCTATTACTTTAACAAATGCAGGTGAAGATAATATTTTTACAGTGAAATATGATGCTAATGGAACTGTAATATGGGCAAAAAGTGCTGGAGGGTCGAATATTGATCTTGGGGTTTCGATTTTGGCTGATAATTCCGGAAATGTCTATATGACAGGATTGTTTAGCAGTACTTCGATAACCTTGGGCAATATTACGTTAACAAATACTGGTGGGATGGATGTATTTATACTGAAATATGATGCCAGTGGTAATGTTCTTTGGGCAAAAAGTGCCGGAGGTACAGGTGATGACCGGACACAGTCTGTAACTTTGGATGCTTGGGGTAATCCGTTCCTGACAGGTTCATTCAATAGTTCTAAAATAACCTTTGACACTGATACACTAACGAGTGCAGGAGGGTCGGATATTTTTTTAGTGAAATATGATGCCAACGGAAATGCTCTTTGGGCAAAAAGTGCCGGAGGGCCAAGTGATGACGGAGGATTTTCTGTTGCAGTTGATGCTTCAGGGAATGATTATTTGACAGGGTATTTTGACAGTCCCACAATAACTTTTGGTTCTGATACTTTGTTAAATGCCGGATCAGAAAATATGTTTTTAGTTAAATCAGGTATTGGTAATGTTGGCGTTAGCAAGATTGATAACTCAGAAAATATTTCAGTATTTCCCAATCCTGCCAATGATAAAATAACTATTTTAATCCCGGTAGAAACCTCAGAAAACAGTATTGTAATCACGGATATTGAAGGGAAAGAATTGTTTCAGAAGAAAATAAAAGGATCAACTGTCACCATCGATGTTAGTAAATTACCGTTGGGTGTATATTTTCTGAAATTTACCAGTGAACGAATAGCAGGAGTGAAAAAGTTCATTAAAATTTAGATCCCAAGCCAAGCTTCTTATCTGATGGTTACCTTGCCACGACCTTTGTCTTAACCGCCCCAGTGAACTCCTTTGCCGGTTTAAACGCTGGGATAACATGGGCAGGAATCGTCACACTTGTCCCCTTGGAGATGTTCCTGCCGGTCTTGGCAGCCCGTGTCTTCAACTGGAACGTGCCAAAGCCCCTCAGGTAGATGTTCTCGCCTTTGGTCATGTCATCCTTGATGGTACTCATAAGAGCCTCTACAATTGCTGATACAGCAGGTTTTTCAATGCCGGTCATGGCAACTATTTGCTCGATGATTTCGGATTTGGTCATTATTGAGGGTGTTTATTGTTTATTGATTTGTTTCACTCTGCAAATTACTATTTTTTTCAACATCCGTCAGTAATAGCTTGACGTACATTTTATTGAATAGGAAGCGTCGTTCAAAATATCCAAAAAGCAAGTTTTATCATTTCTTAGAATTGTATTTTAATGTTAAGTCCGCAGATCGCTGTTATTCAACTGAATATGGTTCTATTGTCAAGTAATCAAAACCGTTAAATGTTTTAAAAATCCAATATGCAGACTTTAAAATTCCGATAATCGGACTGTTGTTTTCCGAATATAAGAATCTGATTATCATATTTTTACACCGTAAATATTTTTGCTTTGTCCAAATAATTATTGTATTGTTGCGTTTTGTTTTTGATTTATCTGCAGGAATACTTTTAATTAAAAATACGATTGAAAGAACAGTGTTATTTTAGTTATTAATCTTAAATCAATAAGTTATGAAAACGTAGTGTAACTTTGTTTCTGTAAAATTAAAAAAGCCACGGCTGAAAAAATGACGTATAAGGTCATTAAACATAAAAACATCAGCCATGGCAAAAACACAAACGAAAGTTACAAAAGATTTTTTGGATGAGTTCCAAAACTTATTAACCGAGACCAAAAGTTCAGATTTATTGGGAAGGATAATAGAGATAGGGTTAAAATCAATCATGGAGTTGGAGCGGGACGCTCACACCGGGGTTGACAGTTACGAGCGGTCGGAAGACCGAAAAACATACCGTAATGGGTATAAGCCACGTCAACTGAACACTCGGGTTGGATCGTTGAACCTG
>Ga0118677_10007515_pt1 | contig 17951 bp, 16 predicted proteins | sample AliMusrvi5mmetaG_FD_86154 | JGI IMG/M metagenome (GOLD analysis project Ga0118677, IMG submission 86154) | reverse complement strand
ACCCGTTGCATCGTATATGATTTTGATGGACCGAATCACAGCAACCCGTTAAAGGATGCCCTGGGGAGCGCACTTACAACACATAAATATCTAACTTCCTTGGGAATACCAGCACATCTGGTGCGGTCACATAGTGGTGTTGGATACCATTTGTGGGTGTTTTTCGAGACAGCAATGAAAAGTCACTTCGCCAGACATATAGCTAACCATCTGCTATCTGAAGCAATCAATAACCCGGATGAATGCAGCAAAGTTGAAATTAATCCCAAAATGCATGCCATTAACTCACAATGTCCATCCATTACATTGCCATGGCATGCCGGTGCAATGCCCGGACATAATACTCTGATTACTTCAGGTTCAGGCGATATTTTACCTTTGCCGGAAAATGACAGCTTTGCACTTGTCAGTTATAAAAAATTGGATGAATTAATATTGCGCTTCCCCAGTATCACCAAAGTTGAAGAAAGTAAATACAATCAATTGGAAAGTCGATCGGAACAGTTGATTGATTTAATTAACGAAACACGATAGCAGCTTTTCTGCTTTTTGATAATTATCCCCTGCAATGTGCGTGATTAGCAAAACGTTTTTTTGAGCCAACACCTTGGAACCGGGAACCCATTCCTTGTTTGCCGTGTGCATGTCTGCCAGCACCCTGCGCGTCTCTTGCCACTCGCTGCGCGCGACCTCCAGGCGCAGCATGCTGGTGATGACCTGCAGGTTGTTCTTGACCCGGTGGTGCACCTCGTGCAGCAGCGCCACCTTGTCGCGCACCGAATTCTGCAGCGCGGCCTCGGTCTGCTTGCGCAGCGTCACATCCTGCTTGAGCGCCACGTAGTGGGTCATGTTACCGGCCGGATCGTGCACCGGCGCGATGGTGGCGCTCTCCACAAACAGTTCGCCGCTTTTTTTGCGGTTGTGGAATTCGCCCTGCCAGACCTTGCCCGCCAGCAGCGTCTGCCATAGGCTTTCATAGACCTCCGGCGCGGTCTGACCGGACTGGAGAAAACGCGGGTTCTGGCCTAACAGTTCCTCCGCCGAGTAGCCGGTGATGGCCGAGAACCAGGGATTGGTGTACTCGATGGTTCCGGCCAGATTGGTGATGGCAATGGCCATGGGCGCCTGCTCGGTGATGCGAGAGAGCTTACGCAAGTGCTCCTCATGCTTACGCTGCACGGTGAGCTCGCGGATGGTCACCTGTACGGCTTTGGCGCCGTCAAATACGATGGCACAGCTGTGGACCTCGACCTCGAACGGCGAGCCATCCAAGCGTAGGAAAATTTGCTCCACCTGGGGATTAAAGTCTTGTGCTTCCAACAAGGCGCGCGCCCGGCTCAGCGCCAGGTGCCGGAACGCGGGGTGCACAAAGTCAATCGCCGCACGGCCCAGCAGATCCTGCTCGCAGTCGGCGCCGAACATGCGCACGGCGGCCGGATTGAGGTAGGCTACCCGACCCTCGCAGTGCACACAGATGGCCAGCGGAGCGCCCTCGGTCACCGCACGAAAGCGTTGCTCGCTGTGCAACAAGGCACTTTCGCGCTGGCGCAAACTGGCTAGCAAATGGTTGAAGCCAGTCACCACATCGCCGATTTCCTCCACCTGCGGCACCGCCAAGGCGAGCGGCAAACGGTCTGACAGCGACAGCGCCCGGAGCTGCCTGGCGGTGGCCGCCAGCGGCTCCAGGTTGAGACCCAGCACCCACCAAAGCAAGCTGCCGGCCAGCAGGCTCAGCAGTGTGGCGGCGACAAAGATGCGCAACTCCAGAGCCTCGATGGGCGAAAAGGCCTCGGCCACCGGCAACTGCACCACCACATGCCAGTCTGCCGCAGGAATATGGCTGGCTGCGGCCAGCATCGCCACACCGTCCGCGCTGCTCACCAGGCCATAGCCTTCATAGCCATGGAGACTCAGATCGTCGCTGCCACCGGGGGAAATCAACTGGTCGACATAGCGCTTGTCGGTAGCGGTGACGTATTTGCGGTGCCCGGCATCCACAATCAAATAGCCGCCGGTCTGGCCATAGGGGTGGTCGACGATGCAGTCCAAAAAATTGGCCTGCGTCAGGTTGATCACGCCGACCAGCACACCGACCACTCGGCCCTGCGCGTCGCGCATGGGTGTGGAGATCGACACCACCGGAAACTTGTGAAACTTGCCCAAGTCCGGCTCACTTACCGTGGTTTTTCCGTGGTCCAGTGCTGAGATAAGGTGATGAAGCTCCCGCACATTGGCACCCTTGCGTCCCAGGTCAAGCGGCACCGAGGCGTTCACCGTGCCATCCATGCCGGTGGTGTACAAGCCGGCGTTGAACATCCGCTGCAGCAACTGCTTGTCCTCCAGAAAGGCTTGTATGGCAGCTGCACGGCTGAGCGTATCGGGCGCAATCTGGCTGGCCGTCGCCTCCAATGCATGCACGCGGTCATTGAGCTCCTGGTTGATTTCGGCCGCGACCAGCCGCGCCGTGGACAACTGCTGTTCGCCCAGCAGGCGCTGCAAATCTTCGCGCAGCGCGCGGCTGGCGTAAATGCTCAGCGACCAGATACCGATGACAAAGATGGCCACCGCCAGGATGGAAATCCGGCTTTTGAGTGCCTTGCCCCGGAGCACCGCCATGCTCAGCTTAATAGGCCCAGCCGCATGGCATAGCGCACCAGGCCGGTGACCTCGTGGATGTCGAGCTGCTTCATCAACAGGCTGCGGTGCGTCTCCACCGTTTTCACCGACAGGTCCAGGCGGCGCGCCACCTCCTTGCTGCTGTGGCCCTCGGCAATCAACTGCAGCACTTCGCGCTGGCGCGGTGTCAGCACATCGGCGCCCGGGTCTTCACCGCGCAGGCGCTGCACATAGTCGCTCAGCACGCCTTTGGATACGGCCGGGCTCAGGTAGGTGCCACCCTGGAGCACGGCCTGAATCGCCAGCTCCAACTCCATCGGAGCCGCATCCTTGAGCAAATAGGCCACGGCACCATGGCGCAAGGCCTGGCGCACGTACTCTTCGTTCTGGTGCATGGAGAGAATCAGCACGCGGGTTTGCGGCCATTGCTTCAGCACGCGCGCCGTGGCCTCCAGCCCGTTGAGGCCGGGCATGGCGATATCCATCAACACCAGGTCGGGTTGCAGCGTTTCGGCCAACGCCAACAGCTCCAGTCCATCGCCGCACTCACCCACCACCTCCATGCCGACTATGGATTCAAGCAGCTTGCGCAGGCCGGCGCGCACCAGGGTGTGGTCATCGGCCAGCAGGACGCGTACCGGCTTCACAGCAGCTCCGTGTGCGCACGCCAGGGGCAAATGAGCTGCACCGAGCTGCCCTGACCGGACACAGAATGGATAGTGAGCTGCCCGTCTATCAGGTTGGCGCGTTCCTGCATGCCCAGCACGCCCAGGCTGCCACCCAGCACGGCACGCTGGCGCATGGCTTGGATATCAAAGCCCAGACCGTCGTCCTGCACGCTCAGCACCATGTCTTCCCCTTCGCGGCGCAGGCTGATCTCCACCCGCTTGGCCTGGGCATGGCGAGTGATGTTGGTCAGCGCCTCCTGCACGATGCGAAAACAGGCGGTCTCGATATCCGGCGCCAGGCGAGACTGGGCGCGCACATGGTGGAAGTTGACCGCAAAGCCGCCGCGCCCCGCGCTTTGCTCGGCAATCCATTTCAGCGCCGGCGCCAGGCCCAGGTCATCCAGCATCGAAGGCCGCAAGGTGGTGGCCAGGCGGCGCACCTGCTGCAGCGCGTCTTCCACAATGCGTATGCTTTCCAAGTTGAGCTCGGACAGCGGCTGCTCCTTGAGGCGCTGGCTGAGCTGCAAGTTGATCTTGATGGCGGTGAGAGACTGGCCTAGCTCGTCGTGCAACTCAATCGCCACGCGGCGGCGTTCCAGCTCCTGCACCTCCAGCACATGGCGCGACAGGGCCTTGAGCTGGCGCGAACTGTTCAGCAGCTTGGCCTCGGCCTGGTGCTTGTACAAGGCCATGGTCAGGGTCACGCGCAGCTCGCGGTCGGTGAAGGGCTTGAGAATGTAGCCATAGGGCTCGGTGAGCTTGGCGCGGGCCAGTATCTCGTCGGCCGAGTAGGCGGTGATGAAGACCACCGGCAGCGCATATTGCTGGCGTATGGTTTCGGCCGCAGCGATGCCATCGGTCGGGCCGCCCAGCTGAATATCCATCAGCACCAGATCGGGTGCCAAGGCGGCCACCATTTCCAGGGCCTGTTCGGCGCTGCTGGCAATGCCAACGGCCACGTAACCCAGTTCCGACAGCTGCATTGCAATGTCGCGCGCCACGATGGCCTCGTCTTCCACCACGAGCACGCGCGGCAGTTGAACAGACAGGGACATTCGACACTCCTCCAGGAACTACGGATCAGATTTCAACTCGTTTTGCCGAGTATCGCACCTTTGACGCGTATCAAAGCGCTGTTCTGGTCGGCTACCAGGCAGAGTAAAGTCACCGGCGCCCGGTAATCCAGACGCGTCCCGCGCAGTCTGAATCATGAAACTGACGGTGTCGCCAATCCAAACGGGCAATCGACTGCGCACAGCACTGCTGATCTTCTGATCCTAACTGGCCGATGCCGGAATGGGATTGCTGACGGCGGCGACATTACGATTGGCGCGGCCTACCCGTTCGACTGCGCGGCCCGCCGACCGCCACAACACCGTCGCGATGGTGGTGGCTAGATAGTGGCTACATAGACCCAGCACACGCAAGCAGGCAGAAAAAAAGCACCTAGCCGTTTCCGGTAAGTGCTTGATTTCATTAGCGATTTTTGGGGTGGCTGATGGGGCTCGAACCACACGCCAAAAAGGCATTGAAAATCAAGGGCTTACTGAACACAGCGGTGTTTTGTGTCATCAAATTCGTGACACCCACTCGTGACACCAGAAGGACGACATTTCTGAGGGCTGTATGGTAGCCCATGAAACAGGGGCTTTTGAAGGACATCAATGGGCCACAACATTGATGCGTGCCTCGATGGTTCGGCAGACCTCCATGAGGTCTCCAAAGCTCGGCTGATGCAGCGCGAGCAAGCCGTCATCGAGCATCGCCGCGTAATCACGCTCCAGTGCGGTTCTTGAATCTCCATTGGGCACCAGCCGCATTCCCCCATTGACTGCTGCAACGTAGTTGATCTTGTTGCCCTGCGCATCCTTCTCAGCAAAGAACATTGATTTGTGCTCAGCCACCAACCTGGCCAAATTTCTGTCGTCAACAGCTGAGCTGAAATGGGCTGTCTTTGCGATTGCTGCCAAGTCATACCAATGGCGCGAGTACCGTTCTCCTCGCAAGCGCCCCTGGAGGCAAAAAACGTGCACTGCCGTTGCTTTCTCCCAGAAGGTGCGCTCGGCCGCCATGGTTGCTGGATTGGCCGTCGGGAAGTCCACTCCCTCGATGACCACGGCGGCATCGCAGGAAATGGAGCGGACCAGGCTGGGCTCGCCCGTGGCACGCCCCCCAAACTCCAGCTGGATGCTGGCCGCTGCGTATCCTGTGCCGGTCTTGAGCGCAGGGTAATCGACCATAAGCTTTTCACTGTCTTTCCCGGCAATGGTCAACGATGCCGTCAATCCAGCCGAGTCGAGTGCGGCCTGAATAACAGGTTTCACGGCCACGTCAATCCAAATGGGCAATCGACTTCGGACGGCACTGGTGATCTTCTTCTCTTGACTGGCCGAACCCGGGATCGGATTTCCGTCCCTCAGAAGGTCAGGCACCAATTCACGGATGTCGTACGTTAGATCGACATCCTCTGAAAACCGGTCAATGATTCCGAAGGCCTTGGACAGTGAAGTTCCACCTTTGAACGTCAACGTCTTGGCAAGGTCGGAACCGTAGATCGCCGAGAGAACCCAGACCACCCAAATGTCTTTTTCGAGCAGATGCGCTGGTCGACCCGTCCGAGCGGCCGCCACCTCAAGCGCCTCGGCCTGATCTTGGCGGCTGAGCCCGATCCATGCGTCAGCCATGCGAACTCACCGCCCCAACCGCTCTTGCCATCCAGCTGGGCATTGCTGCACGCGCGCCGCGGACGGCATCCCACTCTGCGCCTGGCAACTTGCGGCGTAAACCTTCCAGTGCAGCTGCACCCTCGTGGGGTCCAAGCCAGGACAAGGCCCGAATGACCGTGCCCGCTGGACGCTTGCCAAGCAGCAACTGCAGACGGTTGCCATGTTTGAGCTCCACCTTTTTGTTGCCGAGTTGCAGCGTGCGAGAACGACCAGACGTGATGAACACCTCTCGAGTCTGCACTTGGGTCGTCAGGCCCAGGGCATTGGCCTCTGCGGCGCCATTGGGAACGATCGTTTCACCGCTCACAGATGCAATGGCCTGGACAACAGCCTCGGTCGATGGTGGACGCGAGCCAAAACGCCCTTGGACTGGAAACGAGTACGTACCCCGCCCCACTCGCAGCAACTGGCCTTCGCGCGTCAGACGCGTCAAAGCCTGATCCACAGCGGCTCGTGAACCAAGATGCAGGAACTCTTTGGGCGAAAGAAGCCCACCCTCGGGCAGAGAGCGAGCAACCTTCAGAATGGCTTCGGTGATTTGACTCATGGCAGGCGACAACAATTTGTCAGAAGTATATATAGTTTTCTGACATTTGACAATCATGCCGCAGTTCACGACCTGCGGTGTCGCAACCCTTCATCGTTTGAATGGAGCCCATTTTGGAATCCACGACACGACCCACAACGACCCAAACCATGGCACCATTCAATCAGGATCAAGAATGAACGACTAGACATGACCAAGAAGATTGCTAAAACAGCAGAAATTGGCGCGCTTCAACCTGCTGTTTCAAAGAAGGCCCCACCGAAGGCCAAGCACAGCAACCGCGTCAGCCAGCCTCGAAGGCGTGGAATCGCACTTGCAAAGCTTCAATTCAACGTGCCCACATCGGTCAGGAAAAAGCTTGAGGCAGCAAGGGAGCGCCACGATTCAAGCCTCTCTGAGCTCCTTGCGGGTGCAGTTCAGCGTTGCCTCCGAGACGACGTCTGGAGCCCCAAGGCACGCAATTCCGTTTCTCGAAACAGGACCATCGTTCCCCCCGCTGAGCTTGTTGATATGTCCAACAGGCTCTTGGAACTTGCGATGGTTTTGGAGCAGCTCACATCGAGCGTCGCTGACCAGGCAGATCTGGACATCGCCAGGCGGGTTGCCCCGCTGTGCCACTGCGCTTCACTCCGCTGCCGAGCGGCCCCTGGCTGCGCCCCCGAGCCTTAGGCACCGGGGCTGCGCGCCTGTCGGCTTGCCTCAACAGCCAGCCTACACAGACTGCCCCTGACAGTCAGTGCAGGCTTGTTACCGTGACGGCGTCACGAAAACGCAGTCAGTTCTTGTGACGCGATCAGCACGAGAACCATGAGGAATCCAGTGGCGCGGTCATTTCCGTGACGGCATCACGCCTCCACGTCCTGTTTTCGTGACGTTTCACAAAAACACTGTAAAGCCGCGTCACGCGCGCTATACAGAGGATGCAAGACCAATACGACCACGTCACCCTAAACCTGCTGCTTGACGAAACAGCCCTTCAATCCACTTGCGCCACCAAGCCCAGAGTTGGCCGCCCGAGGAACCCCAACGCACTCAGCGACGCCGAGCGCGCTCGGAGCTATCGCGCGCGAAAGAAAGCTCGCCGCGCAGACTTGCGAGACGAAAGCAAGCCGCTCAGCTCGAAAATTATTGACCTGTCTGCACTACCGGCTTGGAAGCGCAAATAAGGCGGCTGGTGCCGCTTGCGGGTTGTTGCCAAGCCCACGGGCATCACTGCCCCCTCTGAGGTCCGTCGCTCTACCTGCGATGTGACCTCAATTCACCCCGCCTGCACAGGCCCTGCGGGCACTTCGCGCGACTCTGCACCCGTTCCCCGTTGGGGCTGCGGCTTTGACTTCGCCTGTTCCGTCGGTTTGACTTGCGTTGCATAAGCGCAGGCGACGAACTCAGAAGACGGCGGCAGTGATGCCAGCAGGCCCCATGCAACACCCCGGGAGAGACATGGAATCAGGCTCTAAATCTAGAACCCGGCATCAGTAGGAACACAAAATGCAAGACAAAACTGCGGATTCGAATGCCATCTTTGGTGAGCCAATAGCTTTCATTCACGTATACACGCGGGCACAGGCCATTGCCGATGGCGTTCTGGTGGACGTGACAGAAACAGCGCGGGAAGCCGGCTTTCGGATACCGGTTGCCATCACGGCTGCGGCATGGTCCAAGACCGTTGAATGGAGCAAGGCGGACTCTATGCGCCAGACGCCCCAAGACGAGGCGGGCAGGCTGTGGGACGTTTTATGGATGAGCTGCGTCACCGCGCGGCGAGCAAGTATCGGCTGCCGTGTGCCGGTCCAGCTTCATGTTGTGCCGCGAGGCGGTACAGGAAAGCGCCCGCGTTTGACGGTCCTGAGCATGGCCATCGGTCCTGGGGACGATGGCGAACCGGTCCTGACTTTGATGAACCCCGACGAAGACTAAACACCACGCGCCCGCCCCCCGCTCTGGGCGGGCTAATGCACAAAACCAAGGAGAAAGCAAATGCACAACAAACCCGAAGAACTCGGCCCGGTCATCAATCCAGCTACTGGCCTGCCGATGCTGGAAGGCATGGGTATCGACGTATGCGGAAGCCCGTACGGTGTCGATATCCATCAGCCAATCTGGACGCCACCGACACCAACATTTGATAGTTGGCAGCCACCCTTTGACGATTGGCAACCAACATTTGGGGAGTTCTGACTGAATCCCCTTATTCCGACATTCGCAGTGGTGGGCTGTTGGCAGAAATGCCACTGTGCTAGTTCTACGTGATGAAAACGAGTTGCCCGTGGCTACATGGTGGCTACATGAACCGAACCAATATGAGCAGGCAGAAAAAAAGCACTTGCCGATTTCTCGTAAGTGCTTGATTTCATTAGCGATTTTTGGGGTGGCTGATGGGGCTCGAACCCACGACAACAGGAATCACAATCCTGGACTCTACCAACTGAGCTACAGCCACCGTAGGAGGCAGATTATAACCTGCCAAAAGCCTTATTCTGCGCTGGACGCTGCAATCAAACCGGCAACGGGCTTGGACACCTTGATTTGGGCCTTGAAGCGGGTTTTCAGCAGCTCGTAATAGGCCTGGTTTTCCGCACTCGCCACCCACTGGGCGTATTGGGCACGTTCCTGTTTGCCACGGGCCTCATCCGGCGCGCTGCGTTCCAGCACCTTGTTGACGCGCAGCACGGCATAGCCCTGGGCGCCCAGATCGACACCGACCCAGACCGGCAGCTTGGAGCTGTCGGCCAACATCGCCTTGTCCAGCAAAGCGGGTGCCAGGGCTTGCGCCTGGTCACGCGACACCGTCACTGCAGTACCCAGCTTGGCGGCGTCGGGCTGCTGCTTCCAGGCTTCAAGCTTGGCGGCGCCATCCTTCTTGGCCAGTTCCGCCGAGCGGCTGCTCACCAAACGATCATGCACATCGTTGCGCACATCGGCAAAGGGAAGGACGCGGGCCGCTGCGTATTGGGTGACGCGTGCCGACACCAGTTGGTTGGGGCCGACCTCGATGGCTTCGGTATTGCGCTTCTTTTCCACCGAATCCGGGCTGAACAAGGCGGTCAGCAATTTCGAATTGGCCAAGGCGCCCTTGACGTCGGGTAGAGGCTTTCGTTGCACATTGCTGGCGGTCTTGATTTCCAGTTTCAGCTTGTCGGCGATCTGCTTGTAGCTGTCGGACTGCTCGTACACGGCATTGGTGAAGCTGTCGGCGAGCTCGGCGTACTTATGCTGTGCCTGTTGGCCGCGCAGGTCCGCTTCGATGCTGGGCCTGAGTTCTTCAAAACTCTTTTGCTTGGGCGCCTTGATGTCCACCAGCTTGATAATGTGGAAGCCAAAATCCGACTCCACCAGGTCGCTGATGTCACCCTTTTTCATGGCAAAGGCCGCGTCTTCAAACGGCTTGACCATGGCACCGCGGCCAAAGAAATCCAGATCGCCGCCCGATGGGGCCGAACCTGCATCCTGCGAATTCTTGCGCGCCACGTCGGCAAAACTGTCGGGCGCCTTGCGCACCTTTTCCAACAGAGCCATGGCCTTTTCCTTCGCCTTGGCGCGATCGGCCGCAGCCATGTCCTTGGGCGCATTGATCAAAATGTGGCTGGCGCGGCGCTCTTCCTTACCGCTCAGTCGTGCGGCGTTCTGCTCGTAGTACGACTTGAGCTCTGGCTCGCTCAGCGCAATTGTCTTCTTCACGCTGTCGAGGTCCAGCACGATGTATTCCACGCTGGCCGACTCGGGGGCCTGAAACTGCTTTTGGTTGGCCTGGTAGTAGCTGTTCATCTCCGCATCGGTCGGGTTGACCTGGGCCTTGTAATCGGCGGGCAGGAAATTGGCGACCTGCACCTCACGGCGTTCAAAGAAGGCATTCAAGGCGACATTGGCCTGTGCTGCGGGTGCCAGTGCGGTGCCAGCGATGCCACCTTCCACCTGACGAAGCGCCAGGTCTTTGCGCACGCGCGCTTCAAACCCGGCGGGTGTCAGACCCTGGCTGGCGGCTAGCTGCGTGTAGCGCTCCATGTCCAAACTGCCGTCGGGCTTGCGCAAGCTTGCGATAGTGGGGTTCTGCTGCAATTCATGTGCCAGGCGCACATCGGTGCTGGTGAAGTGCGCGTCAGCTGCCGCATCGCTAAGCACATGCTCACGCACCAGACGCTCCAGCGTACCAAAGCGCGCTTGCGGTGAGTCCAGCAACTTGGGGTCGACATTGGGTTGTGAGCTGCGCAAGCGATCCACTTCGTTCTTGTGCGTGGCGTCCCACTCTTCTTGCTTGATGGAGTAGCTGCCAATTTTGGCTACGGTGTCACCACCGGCGTTGAAGCTGCGAAAGCCATTGATACCGACCAGCACGAAGGCCGGAATGATCAGCAAGAACATGAGGGTCATCATGATCTTCGTGTGCTTGCGAACAAAATCGAACATGCGATTAACTCTCCATCAAAAAAAACAAAAAGGCGAACAATGATGTTCGCCTTTGATTGGTGTGGGTGGTGAGTGATGACGGGCTCGAACCGCCGACCTACGCCGTGTAAAGGCGCCGCTCTACCAACTGAGCTAATCACCCCACCTGAAAACCTGTACTCAGTTCAACGCATCTTTCAATGCCTTGCCTGGACGAAACTTGGGAACCTTGGCTTTTTCTATTTTAATCGCATCACCGGTACGCGGATTGCGACCGGTGCGCTCCGCCCGCTCGCCAACCGCAAATGTACCAAATCCTAGCAGCGATACCGAGCCGCCGTCTTTCAGCGTCGCCGTAACGCCTGCAATGATAGCCTCCAGCGCGCGCGCAGCAGCTGCCTTGGAGATATCTGCCTCTTTTGCAATGTGTTCGATTAATTCAGTTTTATTCACAAAGACCCCTTGTTCAAGACAAAATTGCCTGCTACGCCATCCGTTCAGCGAGCGAAAAAGCTAGCGGATAACGCTACAACCATTTGAAGCCATGGGGCCAAACCGTGTCAACACGCCATGCAACATTTACCACTGTGCGGGGTGGCTATTCTAAGGGCAAATGAGCACATCAACGCGCCCTTGCACGTATTTCTGGAATCGCTTTTTGCAGGTAATAAACCATGGACCAGACGGTCAGCACCGCAGCACACCAGATCAGCACCATGCCAAACAGGTGGGTGTCGACCACTCCAAACAAGAGCCCGTCGAACAACAAAAAGGGAATCGCCACCATTTGCACCGCCGTCTTAATCTTGCCGATCATGTGCACGGCCACACTTTTTGATGCACCGATCTGCGCCATCCATTCGCGCAACGCCGAAATGGCAATTTCCCTTCCGATGATGATGAGAGCGACGAACACATCAGTGCGCTGCAGATGCACCAGCACCAGCACGCAGGCACAGACCAGAAACTTGTCGGCCACCGGGTCAAGGAAAGCACCAAAGGACGAGCTCTGGTTGAGTTTGCGGGCCAGGTAGCCGTCCAGCCAGTCGGTTGCAGCGAAGACCACGAACATGATGGTTGCGGCCAGGTTTTTTTCCGACACCGACAGCAGCGTGTCGGGCAGATAGAACACCCCCACAATGAACGGAATGGCAACAATGCGCGCCCAAGTCATGATGGTGGGGATGGTCAAAAACATGGGCCTCATTGTGGCATGCCTGCTGCTCGCATCCCGCCCTAATGCAGGGCCCGGTAAATATCTTCGGCCAGTTCACGGGAGATGCCTTCCACCGACGCAATGTCTTCGGCGCTTGCCAATGCCACTCCGCGCACGCCGCCAAAGCGCTGCAGCAACTTGGCGCGGCGTTTGGGCCCAATGCCTGCAATCTCCTCAAGCTTGCCGCCACCCACGCGCACCTTGGCCCGCTGGGCACGCATGCCGGTGATGGCAAAGCGATGTGCCTCGTCGCGAATCTGCGCCACCAGCATCAACGCGGCCGAATCTGCACCCAGGTAGACCTTGTCGCGGCCATCGGCAAACACCAACTCTTCCAGGCCTACTTTTCGACCCTCGCCCTTCTCCACACCGACGATCAGCGACAGGTCCAGGCCGAGCGACACAAATACCTCGCGCGCCATTGCCACCTGACCCTTGCCGCCATCCACCAGCACCAGGTCTGGCAGGCGGCCCGTGCCCGCAGGCAATGTGCCCGAATGCTTGGCCTCATTTAAGGCCTCGGCCAGCTTGCTGTAGCGTCGGGTCAGCACCTGGCGCATGGCGGCGTAGTCGTCACCGCCGGTGATGCCCTCAATGTTGTAGCGGCGGTACTCGGCGTTCTGCATTCGGTGGTGATGAAAAACGACACAGGAGGCCTGGGTGTTTTCACCGGCGGTGTGCGAGATGTCGAAGCATTCGATGCGCAGGTCTTCCAGATTTTCCACCGCCAGATCCAAGGCCTCGGCCAGGGCCCGGGTGCGCGCCTGTTGCGAGCCCTCTTCGGCCAGCAGGCGTGCGAGTTGCAAGGCGGCATTGGTTTGCGCCATGTCCAGCCAGGCGCGGCGCTGTTCGCGCGGCTGGTGGATGGCGCTGACCTTGACACCAATTTGTTCGGACAAGGCCTTGAGCAAATCCCGTCCCACCGGATCGCTGACCACCAGCACCGAGGGCATGGGCACATCGATGTAGTGCTGGGCCAGAAAGGCTTCCAGCACCTGTACCTCGACCGTCGGCTTCTGGGCCTCATCGGCATCCTCGAGACCGGCAGCCTCTTCCACATGCACCGGGAAATACGGTCGGTCGCCCAGATGGCGGCCACCACGGACCATGGCCAGATTGACACAGGCCTTACCTCCCTGCACCTTGACGGCCAGAATATCCACGTCGCGGTCGGACACGTTATCCACCGACTGCTGATGCAGCACGTTCGACAGGGCCGCCACCTGGTTGCGGATTTCGGCCGCCTGCTCGAATTCCAGCCGCTCGGCATGCGCCATCATGCGAACCTCCAGCTCCTGCATCACCTCGCGCGCATCACCGCGCAAAAAGCGCTCGGCATTGGCCACGTCCTGGGCATAGTCCCCCGCCTTGATATGGCCGACACAGGGCGCGGAACAGCGCTTGATCTGGTACAGCAGGCAGGGCCGGGTGCGGTTGCTGAACACCGGGTCTTCGCAGGTGCGCAGGCGAAACACCTTTTGCATCAGCAAAATGGCTTCCTTGACGGCCCAAGCGCTCGGGTAAGGCCCGAAGTAGCGGTGCTTTTTTTCCACGCCGCCACGGTAGTACGAGACCCTCGCAAAGGCATTGGGGTTGGGTACCAGCCGTGCCCCCAAGGGTGCATCGCTGAGGCCCTCCAGCACCGGCCGTTTGACTGTGGGCGCCTGGCCCGACATCTTCAGATAGGGATAGCTCTTGTCGTCCCGAAACAGAATGTTGTACTTGGGGTTGAGCGTCTTGATCAGGTTGTTTTCCAGCAGCAGCGCCTCCGCCTCGGAGCGCACCACCGTGGTCTCCAGCCGCACAATTTTGCTGACCATGTGGCCAATGCGGGTGCCGCCATGGTTCTTCTGGAAGTAGCTTGAAACGCGCTTTTTGAGGTTGATGGCCTTGCCCACATACAAGACCTGGCCCTGGGCATCAAAGTAGCGGTACACGCCCGGCAGGGGCGGCAGGGATGCAACGTCGCGCAATAGGTCTTCGGAATGCTCAGAAATCATGGGTTGGTATTGTCCATGGACAATAGAGACCATGCTTTGGGATATTTTTTGTCGCGTCATCGACAACTTTGGTGACCTGGGCGTCTGCTGGCGCCTGTCTGCCGACTTGGCTGCGCGAGGACAATGTGTGCGATTGTGGGTGGACGATGGTGCCGCACTGCAATGGATGGCGCCCGGCGCGGTGGAGGGCGACTGGCCCGGCGTGCAGGTCTTGCCGTGGGAGCAGAGTTGTCTTGCCCAGACCCTGCAATCCTTGCCCCCCGCCGATGTCTGGATTGAGGCCTTTGGCTGCGATATTCCCCTGCCCTTTGTCGCGCATCGGGTGATTGCAGGCGACAAGCGTCCGGCCTGGATCAATCTGGAATACCTGTCGGCCGAGCACTATGTCGAGCGCTCGCATGGCCTAGCCTCCCCCATCATGAGCGGCCCGGCCAAGGGCTGGACTAAATCCTTTTTCTACCCCGGATTCACGCCCAAAACCGGCGGTCTGCTGCGCGAGCCGGACCTGATGGAGCGCATGGCGCAAGCCGCACCGGCCCCTGAACGGGCGCGGTTTTTCGCCGCGCTGGGCCTGCCATGGCAGGGCGAGCGCCTGGTCAGCTTGTTTTGCTATGAGCCAGCCATGCTCAAGAACTTGCTGTTGCATCTTGCAGACTTACCCACACCGACCCGGCTACTGGTCACCGCAGGTCGTGCGACAGCCGCCGTAAGAGCACTGATGGGCGATCAAACCGAGCGGGGCAATCTGAGGCTCAGCTTTCTGCCAGGCCTGACACAGCTGGACTTTGACCGCTTGCTATGGCATGCGGATGTGAATTTTGTGCGAGGCGAGGACTCGGTGCTGCGGGCCCTGTGGGCCGGCAAACCCTTTGTCTGGCAGGTCTATGCACAGGATGACGGCGCCCATGGCGCCAAGCTCGAAGCCTTTCTGGATCGCATGGAATTCAGTCCGGCCTTGCGCCAACTGCACCAGGCCTGGAACGGGCTGCTGCCAGGCAGTGAGGCGGACGCTGCACTAGCGAGCCGGCAGCCCCAGGCGTTGGCGCAATGGCAGGCTGAGGTGCTTGCAGCACGCTCCCGGTTGCTCAAAATGGATGACTTGGCTAGCCAGCTCGTCGCATTCGTGCGGAATAAACGCTAAAATGCAAGGCTTTGCTGATATTGCCGGGAGACACCGCGGCTTGTCACAACCCGCCGCGGCATGCGGCATACCTCAAGCTGATGGCCCGTGGCCCGCAGCCTAACTGCTACCAGACATTTATGAAAATCGCTCAAGAAATCCGCGCCGGCAACGTCATCATGCACGGCAAAGACCCGATGGTCGTTCTGAAAACCGAATACAGCCGCGGTGGTCGCAACTCCGCCACCGTGCGCATGAAGCTCAAAAGCCTGATCGCCAATTTCGGCACCGAAGTCGTGTTCAAGGCCGACGACAAGCTGGACCAAGTTATTCTGGATAAGAAGGATTGCACCTACTCCTACTTTGCCGATCCCATGTATGTGTGCATGGACAGCGAATTCAACCAGTACGAAGTCGAAGCCGAAAACATGGGCGACGCTTTGAACTATCTGGAAGACGGCATGGAACTCGAAGTGGTGTTCTATGACGGCAAGGCCATCTCGGTCGAACTGCCCACCGGCGTGGTGCGTGAAATCACCTGGACCGAACCCGCCGTCAAGGGCGATACCTCCGGCAAGGTGCTCAAGCCTGCCAAGATCGCCACCGGCTTCGAAATCGGTGTGCCAATCTTTGTGGCCCAGGGCGACAAGGTCGAAATCGACACCCGCACCGGCGAATACCGCAAGCGCGTCTAAGTCGAATCCTCAGGGCGCTGGCCCTGGTTGAAAAAAGCCCCGCGAGGGGCTTTTTTTCGTGTCAACGGACGTCTATGAAGTCCGCATGGATGGGGAAATGTGCGCGCATCCAGTCGGCCTCAATCGGCAGTGCGGCCAGCACGTCCGAGGGCAGGTCTTGCACCTGCTCCGGCCCGGCATTGGGACTATCCGCCAACAATCCAGCAAGATGGACGATGGCACCCAGGCGCGAATAGGCCTGATCCACCAGCGGGTCGGCACTGCGCTGCAGGGCCTGCACCATTTGCATGGGAAAATTCCAGCGGCGTGCCAGCTCGGATGTAATTTGCCCTTCCGTGAAGCCAATCAGCTGGCGCTCCCGCTGCCAGCGCATGCCGGGCGCGAGTGGCAATTTTTCAATTTCCAGCAGCGTGCGTGGCTCGGCCTGGGCAATCAGCACCTCGCCCAGCCGCAGCATCATTCCGGTGAGCCAGGCCATCTGCACATCGACACCGACTTTTTCCGCAAGCCACTCGGCATAGCCGGCGCAGGCCATCGACGTCTTCCAGAATGCATGGGTGTCGAGCCCGGCAACAGCGGTAAACGACCCGCTGAGGCATGCGCCCAGGGCCAGGGTACGCACCTTGTTCATGCCGACCATGGCAATGGCGTCTTCAATGCTGCCCACGCCACGCGGCAAACCGAACTGCGCACTATTGGCCAATTGCAACAGCTTGGCGGCAATGGCTGGGTCGCGCGCGATCAGCGCACCGATCTCCACCACACCCGCATCTTCGTCCTTGAGCGTTTGGATCAGGGAGTGGGCCAACTCCGGAATGGATGGAAGCCTGACCGACTCAAAAAAAGAATCCATGCTGGACATAAGCGCTCTCGTCTGAATGTTGTAGTTGCTTCGAATTTAACCCAAATGGTTGCCTATTTATCGCAGCCGACCCGCAAGTTCGACAACACCGCTGCCAGCGCCTGCTGGGTCGCGATTCACCCGGCTTGAGTGCACAATGCATGCCATGAAAAATACACGCAATTTAGCCAAGGGAGGACTGCGCAACGGCACGGCCCTCTTGCAAGAAACCACCAACGCGGCCGACGAGCTGCAGGCCGACGCCTACCGCCTGGCCTTTTCCGACACCGAATTCATGCTGCGCCGCGAAACCCGTGGCATCCGCATCCAATTGGAGATGCTCAAGCCCGATCTGGACCAGACCACCCAAGGTGTCAACGACACGGTGGTGGTGTTCGGCAGTGCCCGCTTTATGGCGCCCGAAGATGCCAACGCCCTGCTGGAGCAAGCGCAGGCACTGGGTGATGTGGCGCAAATCAGCGAGGCCCAGCGCCAGGTACGCAATGCCAGGCATTACGACAACGCGCGTCTGTTTGCCCGTCTGGTGGCTGGACACAGCCTGAAAAGCGCGCCGGAGAATCGTTTGTTTATCTGCACCGGCGGCGGTCCGGGCATCATGGAGGCGGCCAATCGCGGTGCGTTTGAAATGGGTGCACCCACACCCGGCCTCAACATCACCTTGCCGCACGAGCAGCGTGCCAACCCCTACGTGACGCCCTCGCTGAGCTTCAAGTTCCATTACTTTGCCATCCGCAAGATGCATTTCATGATGCGGGCCAAGGCCTTGGTCGCATTCCCCGGCGGCTTTGGCACGCTGGACGAGCTGTTCGAAGTGATCACCCTGGTGCAAACGCAAAAGGCCAAACCGGTGCCCATCATCCTGTTTGGCAAGGATTACTGGAAGCGCCTGATCAACCTGGATGTACTGGTGGAAGACGGCACCATTTCGGCCAAAGACCTGGACCTGATCCAGTACACCGACGACCCAGAAGAAGCCTGGCAAATGATCCGCAAATTTTACGATTTGCCGGAGACTTGAGGCCTCAAATGCCAAGCCGCCCGCGACCCCATCGCCACGGCGGCGCCGACGGTCCAAAACACCACCGACACACCCACCACCATGCCGGCCGTGCCAAAAA
>Ga0118677_10007513_pt1 | contig 17952 bp, 9 predicted proteins | sample AliMusrvi5mmetaG_FD_86154 | JGI IMG/M metagenome (GOLD analysis project Ga0118677, IMG submission 86154) | reverse complement strand
TCGCGTAGGTGCTGCTCACGCTGTAAGTGTAACTGCCGCTAGAGCCGCTTTGGATGATATTGCCGTAGTTGTAGGGTCCTCCTGTGTTTCCCATGGTCCCATTGTAAATCCCGTTGCTGTTGGATGCTCCCTTGGCATTGAGGAAATCCACGTACTGAGCGTTGGTTACCTCGTAAGTGCCAATGTTGTAGGCGTGGTCCACCGAACCGTAGCCGGTTGACGGGTCCGCCGCGTTATTGACGTTGCCGATGCTCGTCCAGCTCATGGTGACCACGGCGAAAGCCGGTGTAACGAGGGAGATGCCAGCCAATACGGCCAGCCCGAATGTTGAGGTAATGGATTGTTCCATAACAATTTGAATGACTTCCACGCCCTGTTAGCCTCCCATCCCCCCCCGAGTCAAGAAAATAGATGTGAAAATAGATGTGCAGGACAGAAAATCAATGATCTGAAAAAACCAGAAAATGAGAAAGAGATGCCGAAACGCTCTTCTTCTGGCTTCTGTCTTTGAGCGCCAGCGATCTCCTGTCTTCTACACCCCGGCCACATCGCAGATGTCATCCGCTTCGCTGGCCTCGAGGATCTGTCGCGTCGGCACATTCGCGAGGGCGGCAATTCCTTCGCTTGACGCGCAGGGCAGCCATGCCGCAGCTTGGGCCTGTGACCGATCCGACCCACCGCATGCCAAAAGCCGCTTTCAACCTGCAAGATCCCGGAGAATTTTCTAAGGTGCTAGATATGATTTCTCTCAGGCAGTCAGCTGCCGTTCCATTTGTGGGTAGATGGATATTCAATTTGTTAGATAGGTGCGCTGCTGCCTGTTTGCTGCTTGTCCTTGTGGCCACGTCAGGGCCGGTGTTGGCCGAAGAGGGGATGTGGATGCCGCAGCAAATTCCCGCGCTCGGGGAGAAACTCAAGGGTTTGGGCTTCACCGGCGATCCCGGTGCATTCGCTGATCTAACGGGCCAGCCGATGGGTGCCATCGTCTCGCTAGGCGGTTGCAGTGCCTCGTTTGTATCAGCGGACGGGCTGATTGCGACGAACCACCACTGCGTTCAAGCGGCGCTGCAGTTCAACTCGACGACCGGGCGCAACTTGATGGAGCTTGGGTTTCTAGCAAGGACCCGCGCCGAGGAACTCTGGAACGGCCCGGGCTCCCGCGTGTTCGTGACAGTGTCGGTGACCGATGTGAGCGATGAGATTATCGGCAAGCCCGATCCGGATCTATCTGACCGGGCGCGTTTCGACGCAGTGGAAGCCCGGGTGAAAGCCCGGGTGGCGGCGGGCGAGAAGGACGGCCTTCGCTGCAATGTTTCGAGTTTTTTTGAGGGCAAAAAGTGGTTCGAAATTTGCCAGTTAGAGATTCAGGATGTGCGCCTCGTCTATGCTCCCGCCGCCGGTATCGGCAACTTCGGCGGCGAAATCGATAACTGGCAGTGGCCCCGCCACACCGGCGATTTCTCGTTCTATCGCGCTTACGTTTCCCCCGAAGGCAAGTCCGTCACGTTCTCCAAGGACAACGTCCCCTACAAGCCCAAGCACTGGCTGCGCATCTCGGCGCAGGGTGCCAGCCCCGGCGAGCTCGTCTTCGTCGCGGGCTATCCGGGCCGCACAGCTCGTCTGTCCCCTTATGCCGAGGTGCGGCAGAGTGTCGAATGGAGTTTGCCCCGCACGATCAAGCGCAATACCGACCAGATCGCTCTCCTGGAAAAATTGGCAGTGGCGGACCAGGAGACGGCCATCCGGGTGTCCACCCGCATTCGTGGTTTGAATAACTCTCTAACAAAGTCCAAGGGCATCATTGCGAGCATGAACAAGCGTGGCCTGCTGGCCGAGCGAGAGGCCCATGAAAAATCCCTGCTCGCCTGGATCGCCGCAGACCCCAAGCGCAACTCCGACTACGGCGACGTGCTGCCCGCTCTCACCTCCCTCGTCGAAGAGCGTGCGAAAACCCGCGAACGCGACTCGCTCGTCGCCGAACTCTTCGGCGGCTCCGGCTCCGTCATGGGCTCCGCTCAGACGCTCTATCGCCTGTCCATCGAACGGACGAAGCCCGACGCCCAGCGCGACCCGGCGTTCCAACAGCGCGATTGGAGCCGACTGCGCGAGGCCCAAGACCGCCTCCAGCGCAGCCTCGACGTCAAGGCCGACCGCGCACTCATGACCTACGCGCTCGCCGAAGTCGCCAAGCTGCCGAGCGATCAACGAATCGACGTGCTCGACCAGCAAATCGGCCTCGAAGCAGGCATGAGTGAAGCCGACAGCGCACGGGCCATCGACGCCTTTCTGGGCCGCCTGTTGTCCGGCACCCGGCTCTATCAGAAAGACGAGCGTTTGGCTGGCTTCGAAATGTCCACGGCAGAACTTCTCGCCACTAATGACACCGCCATCAACCTGACCGCCGCCCTCTATCCATTGATGGAAGGCATCCGCGAAAAGGCAAAGGAACGCTCCGGCAGCGTCTATCGCCTAGGCCCCCGCTTCGCAGAGGCGTTGTTAGCCCACAGCGGAGGGGCCGTCGCCCCCGATGCTAATGGCACGCTGCGCGTCACCTATGGCCAGGTGATGGGCGTCCCGGCCCGCGACGGTCGGCCGAACCCGGCGCAGACGACCTTGCAGGGCATCGTCGAAAAGGCGACGGGTGCCAGTCCTTTCAATGCGCCTCCTGCGGAACTGGCTGCGATCCAGGCGCTGCGTGCGGGCAAGAAGACGCCGTATGTTGATCCGAAGCTCAACGATGTGCCGGTGGATTTTCTATCCACAGTTGATACCACGGGCGGCAACTCGGGTTCGGCCACCCTCAACAGCAAGGGCGAAATTGTCGGATTTCTTTTCGACGGCACCTACGACACGGTGGCATCCGACATTTTGTACGACTCGATGCGGACTCGGTCGATCCACGTGGATAGCCGCTATATGCTCTGGACGATGGCCGAGGTGGATGGTGCCACTGAGTTGCTCAACGAACTTACCGGAGCGGCTTCGGCGGATGCCTCGCAACCTGCACCGATAGGGACAGTCCCGCCCCACTGATGGTGGAACGGGAGTGTGTCGCCGCGTGCTGGAGGGCCAGTCTTCATAAGCATTGGTGCGTCTCGGGGTTTTGCCGGTCACGCACGATGAAGCACGCAATCACGGCTGGCATGATGAAATCCTCATGGAATCCCGCAATTCGAGCGCGGACTTGCCCCGGTCTTTTGATCCCCACATTAGAACTCACCAGCAACGGTCTCTTATGTCATTTCTTTGTAATCCTACATTTCCAGTCCTATAGTTCCAATGTTAGATAGACTTTTCCTTGTGGAGAAATTTCCACGGCAGGAAGCACGGCCCAACCATCTTCCAGCCGCACATCCTTTACAGGCAGGCGAAGACGGCTCGTGCCTTTCGGCAGCCGCACGCGCAGGTCCCTTCTGCATTTCAGGTCTGACCGGTTATCCAAGATCACACAGACCTGCCGGAGCTTGAACTCGGCCGAAACCAGAATATTCCCCTTGGCTGCTAGATTCACAAAGCCCACACCCTGCTGTTCCCACACTGCGGGAATTGCCGGAAAAACCGTGATCGTCTTCTCATCATCCGGATCCAACAGCATCTGGGTAAGGTTGCAAATCCATGCGCTGTGTGCCGCCACCTCTGGAGTCTTCTTGAAGTCCTCAAAGTCATTGACAATCTCACCGAAGCAGGTGTCGTCGAAGAGGGTGACGCCGGGTCGGATCATTTGCTTGGCCCAGCGGCAGGCCTCATCGCCATCGTGGAGTTTCGCCGCGAAGACCCCCATCCAGCCGTTGTTGAATACATAATCTCCGGTCTTCGAAGTCCCGAACAACGCATAACTGTTCCTGACAAGCGGATCGTTATCTGCAAGGATCCCATACCACCACGACGCAATCAGCCAGGTGGCATCACCGGAATTTTCCGCAGGGGTGGCCCCCGCACCGACGGTCAGGACGTTTGTTCCCTTGTAATCGGCCGTTGGCAACAGAACCTTGTTGGCCATTTCCTCCCACCCCTTCTCCGAAACACTGCGGCGGACCGACTCACGCAAGCCGTAAAGAGTTGCTGCCTGCTGGACCGTGTTGGGCATGGTTTTGTTCAGATAGGCATTGAAGTCCGGGCGCCATTGCAGATCTTCGACCGACACCTGGGTGGTCTCTCTAAGAATACGCAGTGCCACTTTTTCATAACGGCTGTCACAGCTCCAATCGACATAATCCAACGCCATCAGCGCGGCGTTGTTTCCCGCAAAATCCTCATAGGCCAAAACCCCCTCACCTTCCGTCGGCGGCTCGGGAATCGTGCCGTCGTAACTCATCATGGTGCCGTACTTCGCGCCGCCAGAATACTTCACCGATGTTTTTTGGAGCGTGAGACCTTCCCTGGCATAGCGCTCGGCACGCGGGAGTGTGCGCTCCAGCCAGCCCACGACCCGCCGTGCCTCATCGAAGTGGTTTCCGTACAGCAACGCCCGCTGATTCAGAACCATATCATACTCAGGGCAGACCGTGCCGGCAAAACTCTCAATGCTCGTCCCATTGCATCCCGGCGGAACATCCGTGTTGCCAAAAAATACGCCGAGATAATACATCGATCGGGCGTACCATCTGGCAAAATCTCGTTCCGGCAAGTTTACCGAACTGCGGCCATGAAAATCCTTCCACCATTGTGCTGTTTCCTTGCGCAAAGCGTCAAAGCCGCGTTTCCGGGCCGTCTCGGCCTTCGCCCAGGCCGCCGCCACCGGATCGGTGCTTTCATAGGACGATCCGGGAGCGATGTAAAATGTGAACGGCTTTCGCGGCTCCGTGGGGCCTAGCAAAAAGTTTGGCGTATCTACCAACGGGTCCGCCGCTTCGCAAGCAATCGCGAGCGTGGCCGTGCAGGATTTCGGCCGATTGGCCACAACCACCATTCCGCCAGGCTCTTGGACGGCCGTACCGGCCCATGGATCATGCTCTTTCTTGTAAACCCCGGCATTTAGATAGACCCGGACGTCACGGTTGACGCCCACGCGCATCTGCAATGGCAACGGGGCGTCGGGACTGTCCGTAATTCGGATCACCAGGACTCCTTCCGGCGTAACATACATCTCCCGATGACTCTGAAAGCCGGTGCCGTCCCGGCCGACTGTTAGGCCAATGTCGATTGTTAGCATGCCACTGGAGATATCCAAATGATGCTTGAAGGTCGTCACCTGTCCGGGATCGAGGTTCTTGTCATATCCGGCGGTTAGTTCAAAGGGCAGATGCCGATGTCCCTCCTCATCCCACCAGTATTGATAAGTTAGGTAGGGTAGATGCTTGAGCCAGCCGCCCGTATGGGGCACACCCGCTCCCGGTTGCATGAACCCATCAGCACCGACCCGCATGACCGTGCCCCCGAGTCCCAGACATTCATATTGATACTGGGGATGGCGAAAACGCTCCATTCCCTCTTTCTCAAATGCCGCTTGCTGAAGTGTCGTTTCCCAGGCACCCGTGACGGAGTCGGCTGCTTCAGCAACACCCGCGATCAGACTCGCCATAAGCGCCATGATACAGGCGATGGCATCAGTCATTTGCCACCCCCGGTCACGCTGAAGCGATAAGTGCCCGAGCCAACCGCCACGTCAATCCGCTCGCGATTTGCGCTGGCACCGGAGATGCCAACCCCACCCCCGACGTAAGCTCCGTCAGACCACAGCGGCTTGCTGCTTTCCGTGATCGTGAACGGGCCGGGTCCGCTGCCGGGCAGGCTCACCGTTGCCGAGGTGTTAGCTGGAATAGTCACGTTCACAACCAAATTCCCGCCATTCTTTTCCCATCGCACGGCGATGGTCCCGTGCATGCTGTCGTAGGAAACCCCTGCCCAATTCAGCCCCGCCCCGACATACGGTTTGATGACGATGTGCTTGAATCCCTCGCCGTGCTGGCCAATGCCCCCGACATCATGAAAGAGCCACTCGCCGACCGAGGCCATCAAATCGGGCATGCTGAACGAGTTCATGCGTGGGTCCTGAAACCCCTTTTCGGGAGTCCAGCTATCCCATCTTTCCCAGGTGGTGGTGGCACCGAGCTTGACGGGATAGAGCCAGGAGGGATAGGTGTCCGCCAATAGCAGATCGTAGGCCACGTCGTTGCGTCCGTATTCGCTCAGGACGGGCAGCAAGGCCCGTGAGCCATGAAATCCGGTGGTCAAGTGTCCCGCTGGGATGCTGGGATTATTGCCCTGCGCATCAGGAAATGTCTGCTGATGGCTTTTGTTCAGGATGTCATTCGCTAGATTTGAAATAGCCATGGATTGCTTGTCGGCCGGGATGAATCCGTAATACAACGCCAGGGCATATTCCATCTGGCTATCATCCCGAACCACGCCTTGGGAGGAAACATACGCATGATCAAATGCCGTCCGCATCTTGCCGAACAACTCGCGATACGCGGCGGCGTCACTCGTCCTGCCGATGGCCTCGGCCATTTCCGCCATCATTTTCACCGAGGCTCCGTTCAACAGTGTGTTGAAGATATCAGCATTGCCTTCGCGGTTTTGAGTGATGGCCAGCCAGTCACCGTAGCCCACAAACTTCGGGTCAGAGGCGATGCCCAAGTTGGCTGGCCGCAAATTGTTGACCAGTTTGCTTTGGATATATCCGAGGTATCGGGCCATCGCATCGTAGTGTTTCCGGATGATTCCTGTATCGCCGTAGGCCTTGTAGAGACCATAGGGAACCGCAATTCCATCGTCCGACCAGCCGGGCGATTCCACATCACCCCAGAACGGAGCCACCTGCATAAACGCGGCCCCATTCTCGTTAGCACTCAAGGATTGCGAATCCACCAGATCCACCATCCACTTAGACAGGAAGCCGCCCATGCCCAGAGCATACGTCCAGGTATTGACCAGCGGCGTCTTGGCGCACCATCCCAGCCGCTCAGCGCGGTCGGAGTCGCCCGTGGGGATGTCCACCAGATTATCGCGCATCGTCCGGAGGAGATTGCTATAGAGTTTGTTGACCCGGGCATCCGAACACTCAAACGTGCCGGTCGTAGGCAGCGTTGAATTGCACTCGATTCCCGTGATGTCGTCCAGCGTGGGCGTGCCTGGATATCCCGTGACTTCCACATACTGGAATCCATGATAGGTGGTGCTCGGTTCCCAGACTTCTTCTTCGCCGCCGCCTTTCAGATAGTATGTGTCAATGGCGCGGGCATCCCGCAAGTAGTCGGTGTAGATTGTTCCATCTGGATTGAGCCACCCGGAGATTCGCAGCACCACCTTGGTTCCCCGAGGTCCTTTGGCCTTGATTCGAGACCAACCGGCAATGTTCTGGCCAAGGTCGAAAACATAGACTCCGGGCCGGGGCTCGGTCATTCTAACAGGCTTGAATTCCTGCTGCTTGCGAACCGGCGTGCATGGCGAAACGCCGAGTTGAAGATGAGGTACCGTAGCGACGCTCACGGGCTGCCATGTTGTGCAATCGAACGCAGCAGCATCCCAGCCGGGCATTTCCAAGCGGGCATCATAAGTCTCGCCCTGCTGCACATCGCCTTCACGGATCGGCCCGTAGGAAAGTTTCCAAGTTTCATCAGTCGCCACGGTTTTCAGGGTGCCGTCGGCATACTCAATTTCAATTTGCGCACGCAATTTCGGCTGGGTGCCGTAAGTATCGCGCCCGGACCAGATATAGCCGGAGTACCAGCCGTCTGACAAAACCGCGCCGATCGCGTTGGTGCCCTGCCGCAGCATCTGGGTGACGTCGTAGGTTTGATAGTAAACCCGCTTGCGAAACTCGGTCCACCCGGGATTGAAGTAGTCCTGTCCGACGCGGGTGCCGTTGATGTGAAGTTGGTAGGTTCCCAGCGCGGTGGCGTAAAGCGTGGCGCGACGAATGGGTTTCTCCGCCGGAAACTCCTTCCGCAAGTAGGGCGACGGGGGGAGCACCCATGTCCGAACGCCTGAGTTCCACTGAACAACACCCCACGGCGCCATTCCCATCGGCCCGAGCACCATGGCCGCCTGCCATGCACTGTCATCAAATCCATCCGCCTTCCAATTAGACATCTCCTGGTTAGATGTCTTCCATGAGGGGTCCATACCGATCACAAGAGACGTGTTATCATCGAATTGGATAGCGAACTTACCGGTGAGTCCGGCTGCACTGCTCTCATTGATTGCGGCAATCGCCAGGGTGTTCACCCCGGGGGTGAGGTGTTCCTTGATGTCGAGCTTTGGGGGCTGAGACCAATTGGCACCCTGCCCCGCCTGCCCCCCATTCACATACAACGTGAAGCCGTTGTCGCACGTCAGATCAGATGTGACCGCCGCTATCTTTTTCCCGCCAGGCACGCTGAACTTTCTGCGGAAGTAGCGGGTTCCTGCGGGCGCAACCTGGTTCGGCTTGCCCTCGGGATACCAGATCCATTGGTAGGCTTCTGAGTCGTAGCCGGGCGCTCGTTTCTCTTCACCGATCCACTTGGCCGCCTCCCACTCCTTGGGATGGAGCAAGCCAATCGTCCAGAGCGCCGGTTGGCTCCAGGCTGAGAGATTCATGTTCGCGCCCCAGACGCGCACTTTCCAGAAGCAGCGCATGCGTGATTCCAACGGCCTGCCGACATATTCCACCTGGATGCTTTGATCCGATACCACCTTTCCGCTGTCCCACAAATCGCCCTGATCTTTGGCTAACAGATCCGGAGTCGAGGCCACCAGTACCTGATAGGCCGTCTGCTTCTGTCCGCGCTGATCTGATGTGAGGATCCAGCTCAGCCGCGGCTGCGTCACGTCGATGCCCAGCGGATCCTGCAGGTATTCGCAGCGAAGTTGGGCCGCCATCGTGGCGTCAACCGCAACGGCCGAGGGTGTGCTCACCGCCATCAAGAGCAGTGTGATCAGCCCGTCTCTAATCTTGATGAACTTGCCTTTCCAAATAGATATCATACGGCTATATTTTTGTCAGACTGTTACTTTTCCGCAGGCAGCCATGTGCTCCAATCAAGTGTGGCCCGGGATTCATAATCACCGCCGAGTGGGGTGGGTTTGTAATCGCGGGGATTGAGGTTGGCATCCACCCACGCTTTCGGGTCGCGCTGGAACTCCGCGAGCTTTTGTGCCACCACCGCATGGCCGCCCTGGTTCTCCACGTCTTTCTTTAACAACACCTCTAACCGCTTGGCCACGATGGCGAATTGTTTTTCATTGTTCTGCACAGCCCTGGCATCCTGTGCGGCTAGAGTTTCCAGAAAGTGGAGCGATTTCGCCCTCAGCGAGCGTGCGGTTTTCCAGACGATTTCACGCTGGGTGCGGATGTCGCCGGTCTTGCTGCCGCCGGTTTCGATGGCTTTGTCGAAGAATCCAACCGCCTTGAAGCCCAGCGCGGCGGAATCCTCGAGCCGCAAGCCGGTATCTTCAAAGAGCCAGGGGTGGGCCTGCTTGTCCTGGGTTAGCATGAAGTTCCCGCGCCGGTTGGCTTTCCAGATCGGCGTGTCCCACGTGGCGTTAGGGATATCTACGGGCTGCCAGCCGTGGGAGCCGTCCCATGGCCGGTCCAGTCCCAACGGGCCGATCAGATAGCTGACATCCCATGGGTATGCCTCCACATGTTGCGCCACATACTCCCACGCCTGGATCATGAGCGGCGCGGCATTCGGGCCGTAGGGCTCGGCAATTTCCCGCAGCAGTTTATTGAGCGGAGCGTCGGGCGATTTCATCCAGGCTTTGAGCATGGCGGCATTGACCGAAAAGGTGGACGGCGCGAAGCCGTAATACTCCTTCACGCCCACGATGCCCTCCATCTCCTTCCAGCCGGCCAGTTCTCCGTAGATGAGGCGTGGAAAGAAGTCCTCCATCAGATAGAGCGGCTTGTAGAACGTGTGGTCAAACTCACCTAGCACCGGAATACCTCGTTCCTTCGCCAGTTGCACGAAGCGTTTCACGCCGAGGTCAGACTTGAACGAGCGGTCGTTGAAGGGATAGACCTCGTTGCTGGTTGAAGGATTGAGCACCAGCCCGAAGTTCTCCGATTGCACCTTGTCGAGGATCATCACAACCTGCCCCCTGGAAAGTTCCCATGGTTTCCACCAAAGTCGCGTGTTAGGGCGGCATTTCCGCATCGTCTCGTTGAGCAGATTCAGGAAATCCGGCACGCGTTCATCTAACGGAATGCCGCTGCAGCGCGGGCACGGCCCGAATTCGCTGCACAACCAGGCACCTTGGTCAAACGTGTAAACCAACACATCATCCACCTCTGGAAAGGAGGTCATGAAGTCCGCCAACATCTCCGCGCATTTGCTTCGCACCGCTGGGTCCAAAATGCAGGCCGGCCGCGAGAAGCCGAACGCCTTGGGAATCCCGAATTGGGCGATGGTTTTGAGTCCGTGCTTTTTGGCCTGCTGGATCCGGAAGGCAAACTTATCACGTTGTTCCTTGTCCAAGTCCTCCAGATTGAGCACCTCGTTGGCAGGCTTGCCGCCCCAGGCGATGTTGAGTTGCACCATGTTCACGCCGAGCGCCTTAATCGGCTCCAATTCCTCGTCGCTCCAACGGATGTCCGGGACGGACGGATTGCCGACGATTCCAACAAAGTATTTGAAACCGCCGGGGGCGGGTGGATCCCCGGCACTCTTCTGCGGCTCGGATGCGCTCACTGCCGTCACAGGTTTTCCTTGAGCTGATCGCCAGATGCGGTCTGTCATGCCGGGGGCAGACTCATTCCTTCCCGTCGGCTCATTTTCCGTGAATGCGGTCAGGGGCAACAGGCACAGCAACAGGAATACGGATTTCGCTATCTTTAGCGTGCAATACGCGATTTTGAAATCACGAGATGAGCGCAATTCACGGGCGCTCTCCAATGCGCGATTCAGCCTCAGTCGATCCAGGCTCTGTTGTCGGTGGCGGGATATGGGTTTCATAGGCGGTTGGCTTTCGTCGGTCTAACAATCGTGAAATGGGACGGCTTGGAGCGACCCACAGGATCGCAGACCCGGCTAGATGATGACCTGTGCTGATTAGCAGAGCCAGCGCAATCTGCGGCAGCCCCGAAAAAATCGGTCCAGCAGCAAAATGAAGCTCCCCGGCGGCCACCGCCCTTCCAAATAGTCATTGAATCTAACTCATGCACTGCCAAATCCTCGGCGGCCGCTAACCCCTTGGAAGCAGGGCAGCACCTCGACATGTCACAGATTGATCCGGAGGCGAAGATGTTATTAAAAAACAAGTCATTCCGCTGCATGATTTCAAGGTCTTTGTCGGCGGGGAATCCATCAATTACAGATGGATTGATCCTGTGACGTCTAAGGTGGCCGGTTCCCCCAACATCTGTTTCGACAACGTCCGCGCCGCCTCCATCCAGTGCCAGTCCTTGGAAGCCTTCATCGTGTCCGCTTTGGGCTTGTATCTCAGAGTGCAGCGACCTTCTGTCTTTTTAACCGGCCGAGGATCAGTGGGTGCAGGAGGTTGGCTATGATTATAGTGAGGCAGCCGATGTAGAATCCGGGGTGCAGTTCGCGGTGTTCCCCAAACACAACCGCGGCCGCTAGAATGCCGTAAATGGGTTCGCAGTTCATCGCCAGATTGCCGGTGTAGGCGCTCAGGTGGCGAAGCAGGTGAATGTGATATGCATGCGCAAACACCGTGCATACCCAGCCTAACAAAAGTAGCCAGAGCCAGTCCCAACCGCGCCAATCCAGCAGCGCCGGATAGGCACCGGCACCGTCGCTCCAGTGCAGGCCGATCAGACAAATCATGCAGGCACCAGCCATTTCCCAAGCGACCATCACCAGCGGGTCTTGCCGCCGCTGGCGAACCATGTGCTGGTTCAATACCGGAAACACCGCGGCGAGCAAGGCACCGAGCAGAGCCACCCCCAAGCCTAACGATTTATCAGGTTCGAAGCCGGCCACCAGCACGATGCCAACAACCACGAGCAAGCCGAGCCAGACTTCCAGCGGACGGACCCGCCGCCGTTCCATCAGAGGTTCGGTGAAGGCAGTGAAAAATGACACAGTGGCCATGCCGGCCAGGCAGATGGAGATATTGGCGAGCTTGACCGCCCCGAAAAAGCACATCCAATGCAGGCCAAGAATTCCGCCGATGCCCAGAAGTGCCGCCGCATTGCGCCATGGCAACCTCAGGGAGCGCCGCATCACCACGGCCACCACTGCCGCCCCGAGCGCCGCCAAACAAGTGCGCCAAGCGACCAAACTGGTGGCTGAAAGCGTGATGAGGCGACCGAGCACCGCTGTGGTCGCCAGCAGAGCCACCAGCAGGTGCAGCTTCAGATAGATATGACGTGGCGCAGGCGAACTCACGATTCCCCCTCGATCAAGGCATCGAGGTCCTGTCGGTGCCTGATCACTCTGGCAGTGGCACCCTCCACCAGCACCTCGGCGGGCAGCGGACGGGAATTGTAGTTAGAAGCCATCGCGAAGCCGTAGGCCCCGGCGGACATCAGCGCCACGCACTCGCCCGGCTGAAAGTCCGGAAGTTCCCGGTCCTGACAAAAAAAGTCGCCGCTCTCACAGATCGGGCCGACCACGTCCACCATCACCCGTTCGTCGCTAGCAGGCTCGGTGAGTGGCACAATTTCGTGATGTCCCTCGTAAAGCGCCGGCCTGATCAGATCGTTCATGCCGGCATCGACAATCTTGAAGGTCTTGGCCAAACCCTTTTTCTCATACAGGCAACGGGTGAGCAACACCCCGGCGTTGCCCACAATATAGCGCCCCGGTTCCAGCAATATCTTAAGCCCCAGATCCTTCAGCCGCGGCACCAGTTCCTGGCCATACCGCTCAATGGTCAGCGGCGCATCGGTCCCCTCGCGCTGCTGCCACCACCCGGCCGCCCCGGATTCAAGTGAGTTGTGATAGACGATGCCAATGCCCCCGCCAATCGACCAAAACTCGATCCCGTGGCGTTGTTTGAGCAGGCGCACCAGCGGGGTGACCTTTTCCACCGCCTCGATAAACGGGGCAATCGAGGTAAGCTGTGAGCCGATGTGCATTTGCAGGCCGCGAAGTCGGATGTGAGGCAGGTCATTCGACGCGCGTTCGTACAGGTCAGCAATAGACTCGAAATCCACTCCAAACTTGTTCTCCGATTTGCCGGTGGAGATATATTTGTGGGTTTTGGCATCGACGTTAGGGTTGACGCGAACGGCCGCCGGGGCGATCAATCCCAGTTCGCCGGCCACTTGGTTGAGGTAGCGCAATTCATCCTCGCTCTCGACGTTGAACGAGTAAATCCCCTCATTGAGCGCATAGATGATTTCAGCGCGGGTCTTGCCCACCCCGGCAAACGTGCAATGTCCCGGATCCCCGCCAGCCTTGATCACCCGGAACAACTCGCCGCCAGACACAATGTCGAAGCCCGCCCCTTGCGCCGCCAAAAGCCGCAACACCGATAAATTGGAATTGGCCTTCACCGCATAGGCAATTTCATGCGGCACACCGCTGAGAGCCTCGTCGAGCCGTCTGAAATGATCCGTGATTGTGCCGCCCGAATAAACGTAGAGCGGCGTGCCATAGGTGGTGGCCAATGAGTTTAGATCGACTTCTTCGCAGTGAAGCGAACCGCTTTTGTAGGAAAATCCGTGCATCGCGCCACCGACATAGCCGCAGAACGGCCAGTGGTAAAGCCCGGATATGCCACCAGTCACAGCCGCCGAGGCCGCGTCCCCCCCCCCTTGCCCACCACCCAAATCACTGGCTAACACCTATGCTTTCAGGCCCCGGATGCCGGAAACCGCGAACCGGCCCCTCCAAAATGGAAGATTTCCGAAAGAATTGCCACTTTCCCGCACGTTGGATCGCCGGTTCGGATTTCCCGGGCTCTTTCACCCATTGGCTCACAACAATCATGAAATCCTATATCCTCCCATTATCCGCATCGATTCTGCTGGGATTGGGGTTCCTTCGCGCCGCACCAGACCAGAAATGGCTCGACTCCTACCAAATCGTGTGGGACAGCCAGAGCGTGGATGCCCGCGGCTCGATGCCTATCGGGGCCGGCAAGATCGGCCTCAACGTCTGGGTGGAGAAAGACGAACTGCTCATTTACTTCGGCAGTCCGGATTCCTGGAGCTATCGCGGCGCGGGTTTTAACACCCAGATGCAAACCAAGCTCGGCCGCTTGCGCCTGAAGTTCTCCCCGGTGGTTTGGGCCAAAGAGTTCCGCCAGGAATTGGAGCTGGCCACCAATTCAATCGTGTTGAGCGGTAAAACCACCGACGGACATGCCATCAAATTGCGTGTCTGGATTGACGCCATGCAACCTGTGATCCACCTGGAAGGCCAGTCCGAAAGCCCGTTAGAGGCCGCTGTGGCCGTCGAATACCCGACTGGTCTCGCCATGGCACCTCACAACGCCGGCCAGGTTTACGGACCATTGGTTAGGGAGGGGCGTATCGACGGGGATGCCATTGAGTGGTGGGAGCGAAGCCCTGCGATCGATGAGGGCCGCGCCGAATATATCCGTAGGTTCAAAGTCGAGGAGTTAGCCAAATTGCTTCCCAATCCCATGTCTAACAGAACAATGGGTGGGCGGCTCTCCGGTGTGGGATTTGTGGCCGATGGAACCGGGCAAGGGGCCTATGACGGCAGGGAGTTTCGCTCCGTGAAACTCAGATCGGCCAAACCCCTGAATATCATCGATCTCCACGCATCTCTGCGAATTGCCCAGGATGCCACGCTCGAAGAATGGCAGGCACAGGTGAAAATACTTGAGGCAGCCAAGCGTGCAACTGCCCGGGTGGATTGGCAGGCCAGCGTTGCATGGTGGCAGGGGTTCTGGAATCGCAGCCGCATCGTGATCAATCCGGGCAAGGGACCGGATGATCCGGCATGGCAGACGGGACGGAACTATCAGCTCTTCAGGGCGCTTCTGGCGAGCAACCGCAACGGCGAGTTTCCGACGCTCTTCAACGGAGGCCACTTCACCTGTGAGCCCAATCCAGATTCACGCAACTGGTTTGACTGCCAGTTCATGGCACAGAACCAGCGCTTGGTCTATTGGCCGATGTTGAAGAGTGGCGACTTTGATCTGCTCAAAGTCGGACTGGAGTATTACCGGCGCAGCACAGAGCTTCAAACGGCTTGGGCCAAGCACTTCTGGCAGGTGGATGGGCTGGCATTCAACGAGGGCATGGGGATCTACGGAGCTGACTGGGCACCCAATCCCGAGGGCCATGGCGGTCCCGGGCACCTCACCTATCATAAAGTCAGCGGCATGGAATTCGCCCTCATGATGTTGGAATCAGCAAGTTACGGCTGCACCGATGTCCGGCCCTACCTGCCTATAGCACTCGGCTATCTGCAATACCATGACCAGTTCTATCGGGCACAAACCAAGAAACTCACTGGCAAGGAGCTTGATGACCACGGCCAGTTGGTGATTTTTCCCGGCAATGCCATTGAGATGTATCAACAGACGCGCAATGACGCTTGCACCATTTCCGGTCTCATGGCGCTGAGTAGAGCTGTGTTGGACTTGCCTGTTCATATGCTAACTGCTGAACAGCGCGCCTTTTGTGAGGCGTTCCGCAAGAAGCTGCCGCCGCTGCCCACTCGCGATCGGCGCGGTCACCAAACGCTGGCACCCGCCGAATCCTGGAAGTCGGCGTCCACTTGGGATAATATTGAATTGCCGGAGTTATATCCCGTCTTCCCTTTCCATATCTATGGCGTCGGAAAACCCAATCTCCAATTGGCTCGGGATACCTGGGAATTTAGCTTCGAACAACCACGCCAAAAACGCAACTTCTGCTGGTATCAAAGCCTGATCTACACCGCTAACCTAGGCCTGCCCAAAGAAGCCAGCGAGTTCGCAATCGCTAAATTCCTTTGGCCTAACCGAGAAAAGGGTGCCCAATCCGGTATGCGTTATCCGGTGTTCTATGACACCTTTGGCTTCTGCCAGCGGCCGGACTTCGACCACGGTGGATGCGCCATGGTTGGCTTGCAGGACATGTTGATGCAAGTTGTGGACGACAAAATCCTGCTGTTTCCCGCATGGCCCAAGGATTGGGATTGCGAATTCAAACTCCACGCTCCCAACCACACAACCGTCGAAGGTGTTCTCAAAGGCGGCAGATTGGAAAAACTCACAGTCACGCCACAAGCCCGTGCCAAGGACGTCGTCAACATGCTAATACAATAACAGAATGAGTAATCGATCAAAATACAAGATGCAACAAAGAGCCATGGGCATGGCGGCCTTGCTGGTGCTGCTCAGCGGCCTTGGATTATGCGGGCTTGCGGCGGCCGAGGAGGTAGCTGCCGCCCTCACCCTCACATCGCCGGTTTCCTGCCAAGTATTCCAGCGCGATAAATCGAATCAGGCGGCTATACTCATCGAAGGAACGCTCGGCGGCAAGGCCGATGTGGTTGAGGCCAAAGCCGATTTGTTGCCCGGTTCAAAACGCGGTGCAGCCGTCAATTGGGTCGCAGTGTCCGCCAGCGGTCAGCCGGTTTCAGGCAAATTCTCCGGCCATCTCAGCTTGCCCGCTGGCGGTTGGTATCAGGTGAGGGTTCGAGTCCGGACGGCCACCCGGACTCTGGCGGAGCAAGCGGTGGACAAGGTGGGCGTCGGCGAAGTGTTCGTCACTGCCGGTCAGTCAAACTCCGCGAACTTCGGCAACCCGCAGCAAACGGCCAAGGATGAGCGGGTCGTGTATTTCAATGGCAAAGAATATGTGCGGGCCCAGGATCCGATCCCGGGTGGGTGTGGCGGCGGCGGCAGTCCGTGGGCGTTGCTAGGTGATCGCATCGTTGCCTCGCAGCAGGTCCCTGTGTGTTTCCGCTCCGCATCCTTGAACTGGACGGAAGTGGCGGCGTGGCTCCCGCCCAATACCGATCTATACAAAAATCTCGCCTCTTGTGTGAAAGTATTCGGCAAAAATGGGGTCCGCGCCGTGCTCTGGCATCAGGGCGAAAGTGACACATTGGTTAGGACATCCGCTGAAACCTACTGCGAGCGCATCAAAACCATCGTCGATGCGCTTAACCAAGATGCCACCTATCAGTTGCCGTGGCTGGTGGCCCAAGCATCCTTCCATCCCGGGTCGGGGGCGCCGGAACAGGCTCAGGTGGCCAAGGGACAACAACTCCTCTGGACTGGCAAAATTTGCTTCCAGGGACCGGTCACAGATGATCTGCTAGGCCCAGAATACAGGCATGACGGCGTGCATTTCAATCAGAAGGGGCTCGAAAAACATGCGGACAGGTGGTTTGATGCGCTGAGCAAGGCGTTCCAATGGAAATAGTCCACATCCCCCGATTACTACACCGTTACAATCATGAAATTGTTCATCAGCCTGGTTGCCATCGCCGGGTTCTCGTTCCTGTTGGCAGCGCAGCAGCCCATCGCCTTTGTTCTTGGCGAAGCTGGCCTCAAGGCCGTCGTGATCGACAGTGATGAACGTGAGTCGTTCCTTGGCATGCAACTGGATGCAGCAGGCCGCCTGTTCGCCGGTTGCCGTGAGGCGTTGTTTGTGTATGAGCCGGCGGCGGGCGGACTCTATCAACCACGGCAGTTGTTGTTCCGTTTCCCAAAAGATGCATGGATCTACGATATCGCCATCCGCGGTGACGACCTCTATGTGTCCACTCACACCGCGATCTATCTGCTGCAGGGTGCGGTCAAGCGGCGCGATGGCATTACACCTAAACGCTTGGTGTGGGGTCTTCCAATGATGAAGGGCTGGGACATGCACCAGGGCGTTCACGGCATGGCTATCGGGCCGGAAGGAGATATCTATTACTCTAGCGGAGACGAGATTGTTGACTACGGGGATTTCAATCGTGCCGACCACTGGTCGCACTGGACTTGCTATCATGGCACCAAGAGCACACGCGTCACCGGTTGCGGCGGCGTCTTTCGTTTCAGCCCTGATGGAGAATCCTTCGAGGTCGTCGCGGCAGGAACACGCAACAATTGCGGCATCTCTTTTGATAGATCATGGAATCTCTTCACCAGTGATAACGATCA
>Ga0118677_10007512_pt1 | contig 17955 bp, 11 predicted proteins | sample AliMusrvi5mmetaG_FD_86154 | JGI IMG/M metagenome (GOLD analysis project Ga0118677, IMG submission 86154) | reverse complement strand
TAAAGAAACTGACTAATTTTCTGAGTGGGCTTGCAAAGGAATTGTGTTCTGCCATGGCGGTGATTGCTCATCTTCTGAACGGAACAGAAACTATACGATTTTTTTTAGTGACAATTCGATAAATTACGGGTGATTTTCATCATCCCAGCTCTTGGCTTGTCGCTCTTTGCATTCTTATCCATTCGACGCAATACGATTCACAGTAATTGCGCCCTTCCGTTCGTATATATTTGTTAACTCGTTTTCGGTGGCAATCCGCTGCGCGAGTTCATTGAAGGTTAGCAGTGTTGGAAAAGCAGCGCGGCGTGATTCGTAGGTATGCGACAGGTCTGACAGTGCCTCGTGCAATTGATCAATGAACGGACCCATCTCCTCCTCCATTTGCTCTGGCAATTGACCCCCGTCAATAAGGGTTTGGCAGCGGCGTAATTCTCGCAGGACGGCAATGAGCGTACCGATCAACGCATTTGTGCTTTCTAACATTTTCAGTTCCTCTCTAAAGCGGCATCAAACTTCTAGTCTGGCTTGTTGACATAGGGCTTTTAAGTTCTGTAAGAACAAAGAAAGCGGCATGTCGTCTTTGGGGGCAATTGTATAGTGGTAAGCACCTTGCTGATTCTTGTGGTCTTTGGTAATTGCAATCCCCGCAGGAATTGGTGTGTTCGCAGGTATGACGAAATGCTTCGTGGTCTTCGAGCCAAACCATGTTACTTTGCTATCGAAGGTTGAGATACCGCGAAAATCTCCCTTTATGCATCGGCATCCGAGAACAATTGTCTGATTGTCACGCTCTACCACCTTCACATCGGGAAGGCGTGTTTCACTGCCAGGGTGAGGTTCCAATGGCATACGACCCTGATCGAATTCCGATTTCTTTTGAGCACGCCAAATATCCATTGGTGTCGATATATCCCAAAAGTGATCGGACAGATCAGCATTGTTATATATTTTTTTCAATTCATCGGACATCTACGATTTCCGTTTTAGTGCTTTTGGTCGGCAAAACTTAGAGCGATCCAAACATATTACAGCCAGATGTGTATGTCAACGCAGGCGGAGGGCGACTGCCGCCCAACGCCCTAGCTAAGGGGCGCGGGCTGACGGAACTAGGGGAAACAGGCCAAAGTACAACCCCGCGACCCCTTGAGCGCAGGGTTGGGCGGCGGACTAGAAAAGAGTGGCTTTTGCTCTTTGCTTTTCGCTCTTGGCTTTTAACCAACCGGCGCAATCGGAATACGCTGAAAGCCGCTATTGCGCCCTTACGGCCATAACCTTTTTGATTATTTTTTTTCTATTGTTATTGGAGATCGGTATGTTGTTATCTCATTTGTTTTTACTAGCAAGAAATATATCCCTGGATTTTCAAATATAACATGGTCAAGATGACAAGTACTAAATTGCACATTTTCAGTTAAGTTGTAAGTATCTTCGCCACATCCTGCAATCCAATTTCCATTAACATCAACAATTGATTCTGCATGTTTAAATGAACCAAAAGAACTCTTAACAGAATAACTCCACATAGCCTCAATGGATAAATTTTTAACGATAGCGGGAAATGAACTAAACGAGCCACCACCCCATGTATCATTTTTGTAAATTACAGAGCCATCCTCAAGAGTTAATGTCTTGTCTTGGTCTCCATATTTTATTCTCGCTGAATGTGCGATTGGTAAAATGCCACCTTTTTCAAGAGTTTCTAAAACAGAAATATTAAATTCTTTAAAATTCGTTGCTTTCATTCCACCTATTTTTGATAATTGACCAGATAACACACCGATCAATTCACCATCTTTATTAAGTAGTGGTGCGCCTGAGCTTCCATGTTGAGCTTCCATAATAGTATAAATATCTTTTCTGTCAATACTAGAAATATATCCGCGAGTTATAAATGGTTTTTTATCAAAAAATACCGATTGAATTGTTAAAACATCTTGATTAATCGATGGGCTTCCTTTGCTGACATAGACAAAACTTTTCCATTTATCCTTTAATTTTAGGATAGCTAAATCATTCTCATAATCAACAGCATAAATTAATGCAGATTTTTCTTCCTTATTTTGTGTAATACTCTCAACAATAATATTCTTTTTAAGAAAAAGGTTATGAGCTGCTGTAATTATGAAATCACCAGGATAAATTACAGTTCCGTGACCGTTAATTGTTCCCGATGATGCATCTTTTATAAAGACAATGGCATCATAGTTCTCTTTAGAATAGGATGGTTTTACGAAGAAAGTTATAACCAAAACTATATAAATCAATGATCTAAAAGATTTATTCACAAGTACAGACCCTCTGTAAAACTAAAGTAGGTAATTTGTATCTTAGTAGATTTGAATTTTATGCCATCGCGGTAGGACGGCCAGTTACCTGATAGCCCCCGCACAGATCCCGGCGTGCGGAATTACCGCACCGGGCTCTTCAATGGCACTCGCTTCGCACTGGCGGTAATCGCCCGATTGCTATTCTCCACAGTGAGGTTTTCATCTGTTCTCCAGCCCTACATGTCCGGCAGATGTTTCCTGTGTGGACTACGTACCATTGCTGGCCCCTTCCCCATGTGAACGGCTCTCCCGTCTCCGAGTAGTATGGGCCAGTCTGACTTCCCAACGGCCTTCCGCCCGCCTTCTATTGGGTTGGCAAGGCGTACCTGTCTTCAGGTTGGGTTTAGGTTTCGGCATACTTCAGTTTCCGGGTTTCCCCTGTCGTGGCATTATCCGCATACCCTGCCGTTCCCCCAGGAACCGATGGGACCTCTCAAGTTCTCGACGCTTCTCTTTCCCCATGCCAGGCGCTAGGGACCTCGGCAGGCCCTCGGGAATCTCACCGCGCCGAAACCTTAGATCGAAGTTTGTGTTCTCTGTTGTCCGCCTGGTTTCCCGGCGGTGCCACGCTATCTCGATCATCATTCCGACTTGCCGATTCCTCTGTATTGGCTTCCGTTGCGTTGACGACGTCGCCACCTGCATTTTTGCTCTTAACGAGGTTGAATCGCTTCGGGGTGGTGCATCACCCCACTGGCCTAGGGAATGCTCTGTCTACGCTTCACGACTTTTGTTCGCCTGTACCGCAGGTCACACCCCGCAAATACCGCTCCGCCAGCCGCGCAAGACTCGATACGGGTGGGTGGCTAGCCCTTGCCCGACAGGGACTTTCACCCCGCAAGAAGCGTCAAGCTTCGCTTGACGCACCAACGCCCGAGCTAAGGGGCGCGGGCGGACTAAACCAGGGGGAAAGAGGCAAAGCGTAACCCCTCGTCCCCTTGAGCGCCGGGTTGGGCGGCCGCTTCGGGAGAGGAAGCCGGGGTTGCATGACTTTTGCTCTTTAATTTAAAGCGTACCTGAACTCGGAGAGCCACTCAAGGGCTTGGAGCGTTGGGCAATCTTAATTAGGGACCTAAGCGTTTCGTTCACAACTTCCTCTGTGGGGAACGCTGCTGCCACGTCTGGACTTAATAGTACTAAATTTGTGCCTTTTTGATACTCTTCATAGTGCTTTCCACGAACGCCCTGCCCCAAATCCTCCCGCTTGTATTCAGGTCGCAATTCATCATGTTGATTAGCCATCTTCGTAAATTCTCCGTTCGGGGCGTGTCGCCTCTCTGGCGCTAATAATTCGTATCATGCCTTGTCGGTGGGTGTATGAGACCACCAACAAACGATTGGAACGCGATACGCCGAATGCCAAAAAACGAAATTCATCAGTGGAATGATCGGGATCGGGGAAAGAAATTGCCAAAGGGTCTCCAAACACTGTGGTGGCCTCGTGAAATGAAACACCTTTATGTTTGCGCTCGTTGTCAGTAGCTTTCTTCGTGTCCCATTCAAATTTCACGGTTCGATTATACCCCGATTGATTTCAAAGGGTGCTTGCAATACACGGGGAAGCCACTATTGTATGAAGTATGCTTTAACATGTTACCGATTGCACCTTACCACGTTAGCGATGTGAATGCTGAATGCACATTAAACCTCATCTATATCAACCACATCAACTTCTTTGTTTTTATAAGCAGCGTTGCTGTTTTTAAACTTATTGACCGCCAACTCCTTAGCTACTGTGTCGCTATTTGCTTCAACTGTAACAGTTTGCGAGCTGTGCTTGTACTCACCAGGATTGCCGTATTTCAGAGTAACTCTATATTTAGTCATTTTGAAGACTCCAGATATTTCTAAAGATTGGATGGGAAAATTGTGCGTCGGTTCACTTTTGTATTGAACACCCCAGCAGATGCTGGAAAAAGGATGCCCAACGCCCGAGCTAAGGGGCGCGGGCGGACTAAACTTGGGGGAAACTGGCCAAGGCGCAACCCCGCGTCCCCTTGAGCGCCGGGTTGGGCGGCGGACTAGAAAAGAGTGGCCTTTGCTCTTTGCTTTTCGCTCTTGGCTTTTAAGCATCCGGCGCAATACGCGGCAAGCCGCTGCGCCTACTGCATTATTGCACCCTAGACCCTCTTATCAGTTCCTCGACCGTTAAACCGATATCTTTCGCAATTTGTCGTAGCAATATCGGCGATACATCACGCCCAGCATGAAATGGGACTGTTGTACACCTGCCATCCGGGTGGCGAAACTGCTTGTGAGAACCACGTTGTCTAAGTTCGCTAAACCCTAATACCTCAAGCAATGCAACAACCTCGCGAGGCTTAAGAACAGGCAATCGGCCCATGCTCAAGCAACAACGACATTTTGAGTGCCGATAAATTCTGCTTCAAATATTGGCTCACCGTCCTCAAGCAACATTTCAACGACTTCTCGGAGATTTTGATTTAGTTCATCCAATGTTTCTGCTTGAGTATGCGCACCCTTGAATCCAGGAATAAAGGCAACATAAAATCCCGTATCCCTACATCGCTCAACAATTGCCGTGTAACTTCTCATACGAACGAACCCCCCGTTGCCACTAAAGCGAAAGAACTTTTTCTAAAATGCGTTGCAAGTAACAGTTTAAGGATCATACTCTTAAAACAGAACTGCTACAAACCTCGCCTAACGTCTGCGTCCAGAAGCTGCTCCGGTTGCGATAAAGCCACAACCCAAACTATGCCGCAACACCATTCAAAATTTGTTTGATTTTTTCAAGCGAAAACACGGGGGAAAGGTTTTCATCATTATATTTATCTTCGATGAGTTCGTGTGGTTTGCAACTGCTTGAATATGCAAAAGACAGCACTATTTCATAATTCGGCCTCACTCCTTCCCCTGTTGTGCCGAGCCGTACACCTATCCGAGCATCAGGACGATTATAACTTTCCATATTGGACATGATATTTTGTAAACAATCGGCATCAATGCCGAGAATTTTGTCTTTGTCCCAAATAATATTGGACATATTTTTCTCCTAAAAAGTGATGCCGCCCAACGCCCGAGCTAAGGGGCGCGGGCGGACTAAACTTGGGGGAAACTGGCCAAGGCGCAACCCCGCGTCCCCTTGAGCGCCGGGTTGGGCGGCGGACTAGATAAAGAGTGGCTCTTGCTCTTTGCCCTTCGCTCTTGGCTTTTTTCCATCCGGCGTAATACGCGGCAAGCCGATATTGCGCCCTTGGCCCTTTACGCATTTTGCGCCACCACACGTGGTCAGTCTGGAGTGGCAATGGTTGAATCTTGCCACAAGTATAACGCTTCGTCATGTCGGCAGTGGCTTATTATTCTGTAGGATTGCCCCTACACGGAACGACAATCGCAGCCAGCCAAGCCGGTGCGGGAGACGAACCGGTCCCCATCTATTAGGGCACAATAGAGAAGCGTATTGCGCACTTGGCACTATTGTGTCTTATCCTGTTTTGGTTGCACGGGCTTTTTTTCTACTAGCTTCCAGTTTCCTTTATCATCAATACGAAGCGTGTATCTGAAATGTAAAGTAGGGCAGCAATTACTATCATTCTCTGCGAATTCACCAGCTTCCACAACAAGAGTGTTTTCTGTATTGCCAACCAATCGTTCAAAAAGACGGGTGTTAAACTCTAAGTCAATCACCGGAGATGACCGAAGCGGATCTACGATAAAGGTGCCACCTGCCCCGGTATGAACTAGCGCGGCGTTGAAACTTGTTGTCCCTGAACCACCAGCACATCCTATGTCTCCATCCCAAAACACCAAATATTGGGCATCGTAGGCATTATCAATTGTCTTATATGGCTTTAGCGCGGCGATATCTTTCGCTTTGGCCGACGACTCAACGCAGGATATTGCAGAGGCGTAACCGTTGACTGCCTGTAATACTTTTCTTGTAACTTCTTGAACTGAAGGCACATTCTCAGTTGAAAGAGCTTGTGCATTGGAAGTCACTATAAAAAATGATAGGCAATAGAATAAGACTATGATTTAATGAAAGTCTTTGCAAATTCAAAAGATTTATCCAGCAACCATTTGATGTTGAATACGCTGTCTATGGACCCAAACGCCACATTGGAAACAGCCGATGACTAGGGCAGAATTCATTTCCAGGCTTGCCGACAGGCTCGGCCACCTGCCAGCCGGCGAAGTCAAGGCGGCGGTGCTGGCGATCACCGACCGGATTGGCCTCGCTTTGCAGAACGGGGAACGGGTGGAAATTCGCGGGTTCGGCGGGTTTTCGCTGCACCGCCGCCCGCCGAGGGTTGGCCGCAATCCGAGAACCGGGGAGGCTGTTAATGTGGCAGCGCGTTTCGCCGTCCACTTCAAGCCTGGGAAGCAACTCAGGGAACGGGTGGACGCAGTCCGTGATTGACCGTCAAGCAGCCTTCGCTAAGATTGGGTAGTTTTTTAGGCAGTCAACATCAGGCACAGTGAGAAACACAGGCATGGCGAATAGCAACACCTACGATTCCTCGTGGGACCGGGAAGGCAACGAGGCGGCGTGGAATGAAATATATGCGGGATGGAAAAAGAGGGATTGGGAAGAGTGGCTATCGGAGCGGCTCTCCTTTCCATTCGTGGCGGACAGGACCGAGGATTTGGAGAGTGATGTCCTTAGGGAAGAAGCATTGTTTGGGGTGGGGCATTCTATGAAAGTCCTCTCCATCCAAGATGAGGACGAGACCCATGGGATCATTGTGAAAGTGCGGGAAGGGAGAAGAATCGGGTATGTGCCGCTCTGCGAATTGGAAGTAACCCCACGCAAAAACGCAAACTATTGGCCTGTGAGAGAATATATGGTGTGGTTTGCCAACCGGTAACGGGGCAGGGTAAGGGTTAAATTGTGCAATAAGCCTATAAGTGTGCGGGTGCGCGGGGATCGGCGCTGTTTCCCGTGTTTTCGGCGAAGTTCGCCGCAATTTGACATAACATCGCGTTCTGCGCAATTGGGCATCTAGGCATTGCTTGACTTGGCCCGCAACTGTGCCTTAGAGTGATGTGCCGCCATGGATTTAAACAAGCCCCCCCGATACGGCATCCATTTTAAACGCCACGCCCACGCTACCTAATCCCCAGAAAGCCCCGTCCCAAGCTTCCCTGACTCAATAACCTATTTACACTGCGCAAGGAGACACGAATGGTCATTTTCCCTGGGCTGGCGATGGGCGGCATCGCCGCGATTGCGCTGGCGCGGCGCCGGCCGACCCCGCTAATCGATTATTTAGATATGCCGGCCTTGCCGCCCAACCCGCCGCAGACCGAGCCGCGCCAAGGAAAGCAGGAGGCGATTTGCGCCCACCTCGCCGGGTTGGACGACCAGTACCAGGCTTTCGTCCAAATCCATCTCGACCCCTGGCTGGCGAGCAGCCTGCGTGACCAGCACATGCGGGCGTTGACCCAAGACCACCTCAGACAGCTTGGCGAGTTGGAGAAAGACTTGAACCGAAGCCTGATTAGCTCCGTAGCCGCGCTTGGCTTGATCGGCGCGGAGGCGCTGGCGGGGTTCAGCGCCACGCCGTTTATCATGGCCTTCGGCCTGTTCACGTCCTGGCCCGCGGTCAAGGAGGTTTACCGCATCGCTGTCGATGAGCGGCGGCTGAGCATCTTGCACCTCTTGACCGGGTACTCGGTGGCGCAGTGGTTTAGCGGCACCTACTGGGCGGCCATCACTGGCATGTTGGTCACGACCCTAGGTTCCAAGGTCCAGCTATTGACCCGCATCGTCACGCGCCATTCGCTGAGCCACCTGTTCGGCGAGCAACCCGCGCAGGTGTGGGTGGTTGTCGAGGGCGTCGAGATGCAAGTCCCGTTCGAACAACTGCGCATCGGCGATATCCTCGTGCTGGATGCCGGCCAGCCAGTGCCGGTCGATGGCGTGGTGGTGCAAGGTGCGGCCACGCTAGACCAGCACCGGCTGACCGGCGAGTCGCAACCAGTGGAAAAGACGGTGGGCGACACAGTGCTGGCCGCCACTGTGGTGCTGGGCGGTCGCATCCAAGTGCGGGTCGAGAAGGCCGGGCAGGAAACTGCCGCGGCCCGCATCGGCGAGATTCTCAACCGCACGGTGGATCGCCAGGAACTGCGGCTGGCCGACTATTTCAAGGATGTGGAGTACACGCTGATGCCGATGCTGGCCGCCAGCGCGTTCGGCTGGCTGTTGCGCGGCCCGCAGACCGCCACGGCCCTGCTGGGCTGCAACTTCCTGGCCGGCACGGTCTCCCTGCGACTGCTGCCGCTGCTGAACGGCCTCAGCCTCGCCGCCGAGCGGGGCATCTTGGTGAAGGACGGCCAAGCCCTGGAAACCCTGGGCGAGGTGAACACCTTTATCTTCGACAAGACCGGCACCTTGACGCTGGAGCGCCAGCAAGTGGTGCAAGTCCATGCCGTCCCCGGCTTCGGCGAAGCGGACGTGTTGCGGATCGCCGCGGCGGCGGAGCATCGCCAGAGCCACCCCATCGCCCATGCCATCGTGGAAGCAGCGGCGGCGCGGCGGCTTGCGGTGCCGCGCATCGACGAGGCCCATTACGCGCTCGGCGCCGGCCTCACGGTCAAGCTGGATGGCAGCTTGGTGCGGGTCGGCAGCCAGCGCTTTTTGGAGGCGGAGGGCGTCGCGCTGCCGCCGGGGCTGCGCACGGTGCTGGACGCGGCGCAGCGCGAAGGCCACGCGCTGGTATTCGTCGCGGTGGACGGCGCGGCGGTCGGCGGCATCGAGTTGGCGGCGGCGCTACGCCCGGAGGCGCAAGCGGTGGTGGAATGGCTGAAAAGCCGCGGCTACGCGCTGTACATCCTGTCCGGCGACCAGGAAGCCCCGACCGCCAAGCTGGCCGCCGAGTTAGGCATGGACGGCTATTTCGCCAACACGATGCCAACGGAAAAAGCCCGGAAAGTCGAAGAATTGCAGGCCCAAGGCCGGCGGGTCTGCTTCGTCGGCGACGGCATCAACGATGCCGTGGCCTTGCTCCAGGCCAATGTCTCCATTTCCTTCCGGGGCGGCACCACCGTCGCCAGCGATGCCGCGCAGATCGTGCTAATGGAAGACCATTTGGAGCAAATCCAGGTCTTGTTGGAATTGGCCGCCGCCTATAACGGCAGGGTTCAAGGCACTGTCCGCCGGGCGAAAGGCTTTAGCCTAGCGGCCGGGGCCGGGGTGCTGTTGCTGCCCAAGCGGCAGTTCCAAATTGTGCCTTTGCTATGGGTGGCCCAGCTCGCCATCGGCATAGCCAGCGCCGGTCGGCCGTTGCTGGATGACCTCGCCACCGATGAAGCCCTGCCCACGGTGGCGGGAAACGATACTTAACGCGGCCCATATAAACGGGGCCAATCCTTGGCAAGCTTACGGCAACGCGGCAGACCGGTCTTGACTTAGCCGATGTGGGCCGGTCTTTTATCGGGTAGGCGCTGTTGCCAGCCGACGCTAAGCATTAGGATAATTCAGAATATCCTCATAACCTATTTGAAGCGTGGCCTAACGGGATGTTGTAATATAAAAAAACAAGGCTTCCCGACATAATATAAGGGCATAGGCAAGCCCACAACATTTTGCCATTGACAATAGGGCATAAACCCTCTACCATGCCAACCGCAACCGCAACGAGCATACGCAGAAGTCCAATGCGAATCGGCTTCATATTGCATTTATAAGGGATTCCGCCGTGTATCGCCGTTCGTGGTGAATCTACTGACATGCACCCGTTTGACTTCGCGTTGGCGGTATGCTGAGTGTCGAATGCCGCGAACATTTATCACCCTTGGCAAGCCAAACGTACAGTAATAAATAACTACCCCCCATTTATTGGGTTTGCAATCTTATTAATTAGGGTTGCCAGATGGATATGGCCCATCGGTGAAGAGCATGGCCTAAGCATAAAATTATTCCTATAGAAATTTAATATGGCAAACTACTTGGCAAATAACGCTAAAGGCTGGATGGAGCCTCTGTTGGGCTCCGACCTAGATTCCTTGCCACTGTCGGCGGCTCAGTGTGAAATATGGATTGCCGAGCAACAATTGGACTCGGAAAACCAAGCATATACCATTGCCGATTACATCGAGATGCAGGGTCCGGTGGACGCGGCATGGTTCGAGTCGGCGTTGCGGCACGTCGTCGCCGAGGCGGATTGCCTGCATGCCCGTTTCGCAGAAGACAGCGAGGGTCCTGCGCAACTGACCGGACGGTTTGCGGATTGGCCGCTGCCGGTAGTCGATGTCAGCGCGGAGCCTGACCCGCAGGCCGCCGCGCAAGCTTGGATGGCGGCCTACATAAGCCGCCCTTTCGCTCTGGCGCAAGGCCCACTGTTCGGCTACGCCTTCATCAAAGTCACCCCCGCATTGTTTTTCTGGTTGCAAAGCTACCACCACATCGTGCTGGACGGCTTTGGCGCGTCCCTGTTAGTCCGGTGGGTGGCCGAGGTTTACACGGCGCTGGCGACGGGGCGAGAATGCGGAAAGAGCGGCTTCGGCTCGCTGCGCCAATTGCTGGACAGCGATGCCGCCTACCGCAGCTCGGCGGCATTCGCGCAAGACCGCGACTACTGGACCCGCCGCTTCGCCGACCAACCGGAACCGGGCCGGCTCGGCGGCAGGCCGGGTCGGGCCACCGCGCACCTGCTGCGGCGTGGCGCGCATTTCCCGCCCACCAAGCTAGATGCCTTGCGGGCGGCGGCCCGTCGGGCCAAGGTGCCGTGGTCGGTGCTGCTGATCGCGGCGGCGGCACTCTATACGCAGCGCCTGAGCGGGGCTGAGGACGTGGTTCTCGGTTTGCCCGTCACCGCCCGCACCGATGCCACGCTGAAACGGACGCCTGGAATGCTGTCCAACGCCGTGCCGCTACGCCTGTCGGCCCGCCCGGATTTGACGTGGTCGGCCTTCGTCGCCGAGGTGGCGCAGGCGGTCCGCGAAGCCTTGGCGCACCAGCGCTACCGGGGCGAGGACATCCAGCGTGACCTGGGCCTGTCCGGCGGCGCCCGGTCCTGGTTTTCGCCGACCGTCAACATCATGACCTTCGACCATGACCTGCGCTTCGCGGAAGCCCCTGCCACGGCGCGGAACCTCACGGTCGGACAGGCCAGCGACTGGTCCATTGTCGTTTGCGACCGCCGCGACGGCGCGGGGCTGTCCATCGACTGGCATGCACACCCGGAAGTCTTCGCGGCGGCAGAACTGGCCGCCCACCAAGAACGCTTCATTGCCCTGTTGGACACGCTTTCCTCTGTCGACCCGGCGCAGCCTATCGGGCTGATCGACCTGCTGCTGCCCACCGAGCACCGCCAGTGGCTGGCCTATGCCAGCGGCCCGGTTCAGGCCGTGCCGCCGCTGCACCTGCCCGCACTGTTCGAGGCGCAAGCGGCCCTGACCCCGCACCGCTCCGCGCTGATCCACGGCGACCTCGCGCTGAGTTACGCCGAGTTCAACCTTCAGGCAAACCGCCTCGCCCACCATCTCATTGCGCTGGGCGCGGGGCCGGAGCGGCGCGTCGCGTTGATGCTGCCGCGCTCGGGCGTGGGCGTCGTCGCGCTAATGGCAGTGCTGAAGACCGGCGCGGCCTATGTGCCGATAGACCCGGACTATCCGGCGGACCGCATCGGCTTCATGCTGGCCGATGCCAAGCCGGTGCTGCTGTTGGCCCATGGCGATACCGTGGCGCGGCTGGCGGGGCTGGAGTCCCCGCCCATCCTGCGCTTGGACGCTGTGTCCCTCCCGGCCGAACTGGCCCGCCGGCCCGATGCCAACCCGACCGAGGCCGACCGGCTCGCGCCCCTGCGGCTAAGCCACCCGGCTTATGTGATCTATACCTCCGGGTCCACCGGTCAGCCCAAGGGTGTGGTGGTCGAGCATCGTTCGGTGTCCGACTATCTGGCCTGGACCGTCAACGCCTACCCCGCCGCCCAGGGCATGGCGCTGCTGCATTCTCCGCTGTCGTTCGACTTGACCGTGACAGCCTTGTGGACGCCGCTGGTGGCCGGCGGCTGCGTCCGCGTCGCCGCGTTGGAAGACGCCCCGGCCCCCGGCCTGCCGCCGCACCGCTTCCTCAAAGCCACGCCCAGCCACTTGCCGCTGCTGGCCGCGTTGTCCGGCGAGCTGGATTTTGCGCCCGATGCCGAATTCCTGTTCGGCGGCGAGGCGCTGTTCGGCGAGGCGCTGGCCGAATGGCGTCGCTTGCGCCCCGAGGCCGTGCTGTTGAATGTCTACGGCCCGACCGAGGCTACGGTGAACTGCGCCGAATACCGCATAGCACCCGGCCAGCCCGTCCCCCCCGGCCCGGTGCCGATAGGCCGACCGCAGGCCAACGCCAGACTGTATGTGCTGGATGCCGCCTTGCAGCCGGTGCCGCCCGAGGTGCCGGGGGAACTGTACATCGCCGGGGCCGGCCTGGCGCGGGGCTATCTCGACCGCCCCGGCCTGACCGCCAAGTGCTTTGTCGCCGACCCGTTCGGCGGCCTATTCGGCGAGCCGGGCGCACGGATGTACCGCACCGGCGACCGGGCGCGCTGGCTGGACTGCGGCAACCTGGAATTTCTGGGCCGCGTGGACGAGCAGGTCAAGGTGCGTGGCTTTCGCATCGAACTCGGCGAGATCGAGGCGGCGCTGGCCCGCCACCCGGGCGTGGCGCAGGCTGCGGTGATCGTCCGCGAAGACCGGCCCGGCGACAAGCGGTTAGTGGCTTATGTGGTCGCCGAGGGCGAACCCTACCCAGTCGGGGCGCTGCGCCAACACCTTGAATTATCCCTGCCCGAGTACATGCTCCCCGCCGCCTTCGTCGCGCTGGATGCCCTGCCGCTGACCCCGAACGGTAAGCTCAACCGGAAGGGCTTGCCGGTGCCCGACTTCAACCCCGTCGCGCCGGGCCGCGCACCGCAGTCGCCGCAAGAGCGGCTGCTATGCCAATTGTTCGCCGAAGTGCTGGGCTTGGAGCGGGTGGGGGTGGACGACAGTTTCTTCGCGATGGGCGGCGACAGCATCATCGCCATTCAATTGGTCAGCCGGACGCGGAAAGCTGGTTGGGTCATCAGTTCCCGCGACGTGTTTGAACACAAGACTGCGGCAGGGTTGGCGGCGGTGGCGCGGGCGGTGTCCGGTGCGCGGCAGGAAACCGGCGCGGGCGGCGTCGGCGAGGTGGTGTTGACGCCGATCATGCGGCGGCTATGCGAACGCGGCGGTTTGCTGGATACCTACAGCCAAGGTGTGGTGGTGCAAACCCCGGCCGGCTTCGCCTGGGATGATTTGGCCCGTTTACTCCAAGCCTTGCTTGACCGTCACGATATGCTCCGCGCCCGCTTGGTCTTGGTCAACGGCCAGTGGACCATGCAGGTGGAGCCGGTCGGCGCGGTGGCGGCGTCCCGGTGCCTGGCGCGGTTGGATGCGGTCGGTTGGGACGACGAGACCGCACGGCAGGCCATCGTGGACCGTGAGGCGACGGCGGTCATTGCCCGCCTGGCCCCGCAAGCTGGCTTGATGCTGCAGGCCACTTGGTTGGATCGCGGCCCGGTCCGCCCCGGCCGCTTGGTGTTGGTCGTCAACCATCTCGTCGTGGACGGCGTGTCGCTGCGCATCCTGACCGAGGACTTGGCAGCAGGGGCAAGGCAGTTGGCGGCGGGACGGAAACTGGCGCTGGAACCTTGCGCCACGCCATTCCGGCGCTGGGCACGGCAATTGGCGGCCCAGGCGCTGACGGCGGCGCGAGTCGGCGAAATGGCCTTTTGGACAAAGACGCTGGGCAGCGTCGAGCCGCCGCTGGGCGGGCGCGGGTTGGATCCGGCGCGAGATACTGTCGGTGCCTGCCAAACCTTCAGATTGACCTTGGCTTCGCCCGCCGAACCCTTGCTGACTACCGTGCCTGCGGCTTTCCACGCCGGCATGGAAGATGTGCTGCTGTGCGGCCTCGCCTTGGCGATGCTGGCTTGGCACCGGCGTCACGGCTGCGCCGACGGGCGCACTAGCCTCTTGGTGGAAATGGAAGGCCATGGCCGCCAAGAGCATTTGGTGGAAGGCGCGGATTTATCGCGCACCATCGGCTGGTTCACCGCCCGCTTCCCGGTGTTGCTGGACCTGGCCGGGATCGACCTAGCCGAGGCGTTGGCGGGCGGGCAGGCGGCGGGGCAGGCGCTGAAACGGGTCAAGGAACAATTGCGCGCCGCCCCCGACCATGGGCTCGGCTACGGCCTGCTGCGCTATCTTAACCCGGAGACCGAAGCGATCCTCGCCGCCTTGGTCCGACCGCAAATCACCTTCAACTATCTGGGCCGCTTCCTCGTCCCCACGGCCAGTGACTGGGCGGTGGTGCCCGCCTCCACGTTGCTGCTGGAAGGCCGGGGCGATGCCGCCCTGCCGGTGGCCCACGCACTGAACATTGCTGCCTGGACCGAGGACCGTCCCGGCGGGCCGCAATTGCACGCCCGCTGGCTGTGGCCCGCCGGGCTGCTGTCCGAGGCGGCAGTGCGCGAGCTGGCCGAGGCTTGGTTCCGTGCCTTGGAGGCGCTGGCCGACCATGCCGTCCGCCCCGGCGCGGGCGGGCACACCGCCTCGGATTTTCCGCTGGCGCAACTGTCGCAGGAAGAAATGGACAGCCTTTTCTCGGGCTAACCTTGCCGTCAAGTGTTAATTTCCTGACGATCAACCGCTGCCGCAGCAAGCCAACCACCGAATTTCATTGAAGGTAACAAAGTCCCATGCTCAACCAAGCCGAACTTGAAGACATACTCCCGCTGTCGCCGCTGCAGGAAGGATTTCTGTTTCTGACCCAGCTCGACGGAGACGGGCCGGATGTTTATATCATCCAAACCGTGTTGGACTTGGAGGGCGCGGTGGATTCGGCCCGCTTGCAAACTGCCGCCCAAGCCCTGCTGAACCGCCACCCCAATTTGCGGGCGGCGTTCCGCCGCACCGCCGAGGGCCGCCCGGTGGCGCTGATTCCGCGCCGGGCGCAATTGCCTTGGCGGATTGTCGATCTGTCTGGCCTGGACCCACAGGCCCAACAGGCCGAGGCCGGTCGGGTGCTGAACGAGGAGCATGGCCACCGTTTCGACCTTGCCCACCCGCCGCTGCTGCGGATGGCTCTGCTCCGGCTGGGCGAAGGCCGCCACCGCCTGTCGATAGTCAACCACCACATCCTCGCCGACGGCTGGTGCCTGTCCATCATGGTGAAGGAGCTGTCGGCCTTGTACGCCAGCGATGGGGATCCGTCTGTCCTGCCGCCGCTGACCCCTTACCGCAAATACTTGGCGTGGCTGGGGGCGCAAGACCGGGCCACCGCCGAAGCCGCCTGGCGCAAGGCCCTAGCGGGGTTGGAAGCGCCCACCCTGCTGACGGGCGAAGACTGGCGGCGAGGCGCGTTGGTACCCGACAAGCTCGTCGCCGAACTGTCGGAAGAACTGACCGCCACGCTGGCCTCCGCGGCGCGGCGGCAAGGCGTGACAGTGAACACCCTAATGCAAGCCGCTTGGGGCATCTTGCTCGGACGACTGACCGGCCAGAACGATATCGTGTTTGGCACTACGCTATCAGGTCGCCCGCCTGAACTCGATGGCGCGGAGTCGATGATCGGCATGTTCGTCAATTCGTTGCCAGTGCGGCTTAAGCTGCCGCCCGAGGAGTCGGTGGAGCAATTGTTGGCCCGGTTGCAAACCGAGCAAGGCCGCTTGCTAGGCCACCAGCATCTCAGCCTGATTGATGTCCAGCAGATCGCCGACCTAGGCCAGTTGTTCGACACGCTGGTGGTTTACCAAAACTACCCCTTCGAGCGCCGCCGCCCCGGCGAACCCGGCATCGGCCTTTGCGTCCGCGATGTGGAAATACGCAGTTCCACCCACTATCCACTGACCCTGATCCTGACACCCGGTGTGCGCCTGTCGCTAAGCCTGTCCTACCGGCCCGACCTGTTTAGCCTAGAATACGCCGCAGCCCTAGTCGGGCGCTTGCAATTGATCTTGGCGCAACTGGCCACCGAGCCCGAGCTGCCGGTGCATCGGGTAACTGTGTTGACCGCCGATGAGCGCCGCCGATTGTTGCGAGCCGACGCCCCGAAGGTGGCTTATCCCGCCGATAACACTTTGACCGGCCTGTTCGAAGCCCAGGCCCAGGCCACGCCCGAGGCCGTCGCACTCACTTGTGGCGGGAAAAGTTTGAGCTACGCCGAATTGAACGCCCAAGCCAACCGCGTCGCGCACCGCCTGATTGGGCATCCCGCTTTCGCCCGGGGCCAAAATCCGTTGGTGGCGCTGTGCGCGGAGCGCTCGCTGGAGATGGTCGTAGGGCTGTTCGGCATCCTCAAGGCCGGCGGGGCGTATGTGCCGCTGGACCCGCTGTATCCGCTCGACCGCCTGGCTTACATGCTGGACGACAGCGCGGCGGCGTTGCTGCTGACCCAAGCGCAGGTGCAAAACCGCCTGCCCGCCTCGGCGGCGGCAGTCGTATTGCTGGACGGGGACGGCTTGGCCGGGCTGCCTGCGGAAAACCCGGCCTCGCAGGCTCGGCCCGCCGACCTGGCCTATGCCATTTACACCTCCGGCTCCACTGGCCGGCCCAAGGGCGTGGCGATGCCGCACCGGGCGGCGGTCAACCATATGCTGTGGATGCAGCAGGCGCTGCCTTTGACACCCGACGACACGGTGTTGCAAAAAACGCCGATCAGCTTCGACGCATCGGTGTGGGAGTTGTTTTCGCCGCTGATCGCCGGGGCGCGGCTGCTGCTGGCCCCGCCGGACGCCCACCGCGAACCGGCCGAGCTGTCTCGCCTGCTGGCAAGCAAGCACAAGGTGACGGTGCTGCAACTGGTGCCCTCGCTGTTGCCGACGCTGCTGCAACAGCCGGAAGTCGGAGAATGGCGCAGCCTGCGGCGGCTGTTCTGCGGCGGCGAGGCATTTTCCGGGGTCCTATGGGCGCAGTGCCGCGAGCGGCTGCCGAACACCGCCGTTTACAACCTTTACGGCCCCACCGAAACCTGCATCGACGCCACTTTCCACGCCTGCCGGGATGGCGACGAGGTGGCCGGCGTCCCCATCGGCCAGCCTATTGCCAACCTCCGCACCTATGTATTGGACGCCGGTCTGCAACCAGTCCCGGTTGGCGTGGTCGGCGAGCTTTACATCAGCGGGGCGGGGCTGGCGCGGGGCTATCTGAGCCGTCCGGGCCTGTCCGCCGAGCGCTTCGTCGCCGACCCGTTCGCCAGCCTGTTTGGCGAGGCGGGATCGCGCATGTACCGGGCTGGCGACTTGGCGCGCTGGCGTGCGGACGGCGAACTCGAATTCATTGGCCGCGCCGACGACCAGGTGAAGATTCGCGGCTTCCGCATCGAACTCGGCGAGATCGAGGCGGCGCTGCTGGCGCTGCCAGGCGTGGCGCAGACGGCGGTCATCGCCCGCCAGGACCGCGCCGACGACGTGCGGCTGGTGGCTTACCTCGTCCCCGCCGCCGGGTCCCTGCCGCGCCCGGAAGAACTGCGCGATGCCTTGCGCCGCAGCCTGCCGGACTACATGGTGCCGGCCGCGTTCGTGGCGCTGGACGCCATCCCGCTGACCGCCAACGGCAAGCTTGATCGCAAAGCCCTGCCCGTCCCGGAACTGGGCGGCACTGACGCTGGCCGGGCGCCGCAGACGCCGCAGGAGCAACTGCTGGCCGAGGG
>Ga0118677_10007511_pt1 | contig 17957 bp, 20 predicted proteins | sample AliMusrvi5mmetaG_FD_86154 | JGI IMG/M metagenome (GOLD analysis project Ga0118677, IMG submission 86154) | reverse complement strand
CGCTACTTACTTATGCGTAACCCAAGGGGTTACTGACTTTTCATGAAATCCCTGATGTGAGCCGAAAAAAAAGCTTTTCAAATTTTGAATGGAAATGGACGAAAACTAGTCAATTGCCAGTCTGAAAGAAGTAATGAATTCTTCGATTTTTCCTGGTCCGGCTCCGTCTATGAGCAATTGAACCAGAGCGGATCCAACAATTACGCCGTCACCAATCTTGGAGGCGTCTTTGGCCTGCTTTGGAGTTGTAATGCCAATTCCTACGTACGTAGGTATATCGCTTCCGGCACGAATTCCAGCCACAACCTGCGCGGCATCGCCCTCATCTGAGGATTTTCCAGTTACAGCCATTCGAGCTGAGGCGTAGCAAAAACCTTCTGAAGCCTGTGCCAAGAGTTTGGCTCGTTCTGTATTTGTTGAAGGAGCTACGAGAAAGATGTTGGCTAGATCATATGAATTACTGATCTCGTGCCATGGTCCAGATTCTTCGAGAGAGAGGTCAGGGACAATTGCCCCTTCAATTCCAGATTCAGTTAGCTTGCCTATTGAGCGCTCTAATCCGTAGTGATGAAAGATATTGAAGTACGTCATGGTTATGAGCGGCACGTCAACGGAAATTTTCGCAAGGTCGGCACAGATCGAATCGAGGTTTGTTCCCCTGGCGAGTGAGGTAAGTGCTGCCTCTTGAATTACTACTCCGTCCATCATTGGATCGCTGAACGGAATTCCAATTTCAACAGCGTCAGCTCCTGCGTGAACGGCTGCTTCAACGTGCTGGGTCCAGTCTGGTGTTAATCCAGCCATGAAGTATGGAACCAGAGCTTTTCGTCCGCTATCTCTAACGGCTCGAAGCTTCGTCTCTAAAGGCTTCATTATTCGCCTCGAAGAAGTGAGCGAACTTGTGCAACATCCTTGTCGCCTCTTCCAGAGAGGTTGAGAAGAACAGATGAACCCTTTGGAATTGTCTTTCCCGCTTCGCGTGTAATCCATGCAACAGCGTGAGCTGTTTCGAGAGCAGGGATGATTCCTTCGAGCTCGCTTAGAAGCTGAAGAGCATCGAGAACAACTTCGTCACCAATTGGGTAGTACTCGGCACGACCTGCATCAGCAAGGTATGCGTGCTCCGGTCCAATGCCTGGGTAGTCAAGTCCCGCAGAGATTGAGTGAGCTTCTTCAATTTGTCCGAACTCGCTTTGAATAAGCATTGAGCGCATTCCGTGGAGCACACCAGGAGATCCGTTCTTAACCGCAGCTCCCCCAGCGGCTTCAACGCCAATGAGTCGTGCAGAGGTATTTGCGAATCCTGAAAAGATTCCTGCAGCATTAGATCCACCACCGACGCACGCAACAACAAAGTCTGGTGTTGCGACACCGAGCTCGATCAGCTGTCTTGATGATTCGTGACCAATGATGCTTTGCATCTCTCGAACCATCCAAGGAAATGGATGCGGTCCCATAACTGATCCGAGGCAGTAGTGAGTATCGCTAACGCACGTAACCCATTCACGCATTGCTTCGTTCACTGCGTCTTTAAGTGTCTTGCTTCCTGAAGTCACAGGAACGACTGTTGCACCTAGGAGTTCCATGCGAAAGACATTTAGTGATTGACGAACTGTGTCAACTTCACCCATGTAGACAGTGCACTCAAGACCGAGTCGTGCAGCGGCGGTTGCAGTAGCAACTCCGTGCTGTCCGGCACCGGTTTCTGCAATAACGCGGGTCTTACCCATGCGCTTTGTTAGAAGAGTCTGTCCCACGACGTTGTTGATCTTGTGAGAACCGGTGTGCGCCAAGTCTTCACGCTTCGCATAAACGTTGATGCCGAGTTTTTCTGAGAGTCGAAGCAGTGGTGTCACTGGTGTTGGTCTTCCAGCGAACTGGCGCAGCACCGTGTTGTACTCCTCGATGAACGCAGGATCTGACCAGGCGTCCTTGAATGCGATTTCGAGCTCTAGGCACGCTGGCATGAGAGCTTCAGGTACGAAGCGACCTCCGAACTCACCAAAGCGTCCCCGCTCGTCAGGAGCTTGCATGAATGTCTTTGCATCAGTCACTTATGTCCTCCTGTTGAACAAACGCCTTGTTGGCCTTAGTTACAAATTCTTGCACTTTAAGTTGATCCTTCTTTCCGGGTGCAGATTCGCAACCCGAAGAAACATCAACTCCCCAAGCACTCGTACTCGAGACTATGCGCAGAATATTGGAACTATTCAGCCCTCCAGCAGCGATCATTGGGCGCTGAAAATGGTTCTGTTGCACGTCAGCCCAGGAATGTTCTTCTCCACTGCCGGGGGCAGGACCATCTATGAGCACAGCGTCGACACGGTGCTCATCGAAGTCCTCAATTTCTTCTGTTCCAATTGACATTGCCTTAATGATTGCAACGCCTATTTTTCGTAGTTCTGATGCGAGCTCCGTGCTGAGTGCAGAGTGAAGTTGAACGCAGTCGAGCTCAACTTGAGTGACGAACGAAAGTATCTCCGCATCTGATTGATCCTTAAATACTCCAATTCGAAGAATCTTGTCTTTGGCGTACGAAGAAATTTCTTGTCCCGTGGTTGCGTCAATCTTTCGAGGTGATTTTGCAAATACAAGGCCAATCGCCGTTGCACCTGCATCAACTGCATACGTCGCGTCGCGTACGGAAGTGATTCCACAAATTTTGATGAACGAAGGAAGAAGATCGAGCTCAACCATTTGAACTCTTTAAAACTGTTGAAAGTTCTCTTACGGAAACTTCTGGGTCTGGAGCAGAGGCGAAGGTCTCACCAATGAGCACGGCGTCGAATCCTGCACTACTTGCGTTTTGAACATCTTGTAGGTCCTTGAGTCCAGATTCACAGACTGAAATGACACTGGAAGGAAGAGACCTGGCAACTCTTGCAGCTCGATCAGTGTCAACAGAGAACGAATGAAGATCACGTTGATTAATGCCAATGATTGTTGCACCAACATCTAAAGCTCGCTGTGCTTCAGTTTCATCATGAACCTCAACTAGTGCGTCTAGTCCAACTTGCGCTGCTAGTTCGAAATAATCACGTAGTTCACTCTGACTGAGTGCAGCCACAATCAAGAGCACCGCTGATGCACCGATTTCTATGCAGTCAAGAACATCATTGGCTCCGAGTGTGAAATCTTTTCGAAGAATTGGCACGCTTACGGCGCCTCGAACATCACTTAAGTCAGCAACTGACCCACTGAAGTGCTTTTCATCGGTCAGTACCGAGATCGCACTTGCTCCCCCGGCGACATAACTCTTAGCGAGAGATGCTGCGTCCAGGTCTTCGTTGATCCATCCCTTTGATGGTGAGCGTCGTTTCACTTCAGCGATAACTGCAACATTTGGATTGTTCTTCAGGGCGTCACGAAATGACGGACCAGAGTAACGAAGAGATTCGGCGCGCTCTTTCCAGTTACGGGCGTCCTTAGATACTCGCTGCCTGTGAAACTCGACAATGTCGTCTAGATATGTCGCCGCCATTCATCAATTCTACTTGGAGATCAGCGCTCTGAAGTCCGGGGGTATCGTATGTTCATGGCTGTTTCGTTTTCCCAGGATGTCCTAAACCCACTTGTGCGAGGCACAAATTTAGAGCGATCTGAAGCCCGTGACGCCCTGGCTCAAATCCTTGACGGAAAGATTGAAGCCCCTCTTATTGCGAGCTTTCTAACTGCACTCACTGCAAAGGGTGAGACCGCAGTTGAAATGACTGGTTTCGTTGACGCAATGATTGCGTCCGCCACAACATTCAGCGTTGACCCCAGTGCGATGGACATCGTTGGAACGGGTGGAGATCAGCTTCACACCGTGAACATCTCGACCATGGCTTCACTCGCAGTTGCTGGAAGTGGCGTAAAGATCGCCAAGCATGGAAACAGAGCTGCATCATCTTCTGTTGGTTCTGCTGACGTTCTTGAAGCCCTTGGAGTTCGCCTCGATGCTCCTGCAGAAATTGTTAAAGCGTGTGTTGAAGAAGCTGGTATTGGTTTCTGCTTTGCACCCACGTTTCACCATGCACTCGGATACCTCACACCAATTAGACGTGCCCTTGGATTTCGTACTGTATTCAATGTTCTTGGACCACTCGCTAATCCAGCACTCGTTTCCAAAGCGCTAATTGGTGTATCGCAAAATCAGATTATGGAACAGATGGCTGCGGTCCTTGGAGCTCGAGGAATCGAATTCGCGATTCTTGTTCACTCTGATGACGGACTTGACGAACTTTCACTGGGATCAAATGCCACACTGCACTACGTAACTGGTAGCTCCATTGAAACCAAGCGCGTAGATGCAGCTAAAGAACTGGGCATCTCGCACGACGTTTCAGCTATTCGCGGTGGAGACGTTGCAACAAATGTTGAGGTTGTTCGCAGTTTCCTTAATGGCACCCAGGGACCAGTCTTTGATGTGGTGTGTGCGAATGCAGGACTCGCATTAATCGTTGCTGGAAAAGCAACATCAATTGCAGAAGGATTTGAAATAGCTAAGCAGAGTGTTCTGAGTGGTTCCGCTGGCACTGCTTTAGAAAAGCTTGTTGCAATTTCGAATAGCTAAAGCTTTCGAAGATCTTTCTTGTAGCGCTTTCCATTCTCTACATACAGCGCAGCTCCCATGATTATGTACTCAGCGTGACTGGCGTTCTCTTTAATGATTGCTGGCACACCAACCGCTAACGCATTCTCAGGAATTACGGCATCGTTTCTAACAACGGCTCCCGCAGCAACCGTTGCTCCAGTGTTTACAACTGCGCGGTGAAGAACGTTCGCTCCGTTGCCAACAAGTGCACCGCTATGGATTGTGCATCCCTCTAGGTGAACAATGTGTCCAATGACGCAGTCGTCTCCAACAGTTGTTTGCAGCTCAGCAGTTGCGTGAATAACGCTGCCGTCTTGAATTGATGTGCGCTCTCCAACAATGATTGTTCCGTAGTCACCACGAAGCACAGCGCCTGGCCAGATGGTTGAATCTTTTCCGATTCGAACGTCACCAATGATTACTGCTTCAGGATGTACGTATGCATCCTCGTGAATTGTTGGGACTCGGTCCCCCAGTGCATAAATCGGCATGATTCCTCCTAGTGGGTTAGCCAAGAAACTAATTGATAGATACGCCATATGACGTAAATGACTGTGCAGAAAATAAAGAAGCGCCAGCGCCAAGGAATTGGTTCCTTAGCCAGCTCTTTGATCTGATTTCCACAGACCTCGCAATACTCACCCTCTACAGGGCGGTCGCAGTCTTCACACCACTTCGTCATTATTCAGTACGGACTCGCACTCGAATTGGCTGATTTCCAAGTTCGAAACGCTCACGAAGCGATCTCTCGATGTAGCGCATGTAGGTAGAAGGAATCTTGCCTGAAACGAACAAAGTAAATGTTGGAGGCTCAATTGCACCCTGAACTGCGTAACGAATCTTGCCCGTTGGAGCAGGTTGCTTGATTTGGATGTCTCGAATCGCACGGTTTAGCGCACCAGTTGGCACACGCTTTACATAGTCTGCTGCAGCTATTGAAAGAGCAGGAAGGATTCGGTGAACGCCCTTTCCAGAAACTGCAGTTGTCTTCATCACCGGAGCGTCACCAAGGAACGCGAGCTTGATTCCAACAGTTTCTAGAACAGAGTCACGCTCTTCAGTAGGAATTAGTTCCCACTTGTTTAGAACTACTAGTGAAGGACACCCGGCTGCGGAGATTCGCTCAGCGAGACGCTGGTCCTGTCCCGTTGCACCAACGGTTGCATCTATGACAAGAATTGCAATGTCGGCGCGGTCAAGTGCGTCAAGGCTTCGAAGAACTGCGTAGGTCTCAAGTCCGGCTTCGGTCTTTGCGCGACGTCGCATACCCGCAGTATCAATGAATCGAATAAGTCCAACATCAGTTTGCACAACGGTGTCGATTGCGTCACGAGTTGTTCCCGGCATGTCGTGAACCACTGAGCGTTCTTCGCCAATGAGCTGATTAAAGAGTGTTGATTTGCCAACGTTTGGTCGTCCAACGATTGCCACGCGTAGTGCGCCGTCATCGTCAGCTTCTGATGCTTCTTCAACAGCAATCTGTTGTCCGAGTTCTGAGACAATGAAGTCGAGAAGGTCTCCCGTTCCACGTCCGTGCTGCGCACTTACTGTGTGTGGTTCTCCAGCACCCAGGCGCATGAAGTCCCAAGAAGCAGCTTCGTGGATCTCGTCGTCAACTTTGTTAACAACAAGAGCTACTTGCTTGCCGCTCTTTAGAGCCCAACGTGCAGCGTGTCCATCTTCGTCAACGAGTCCTGTTGTTACGTCAACAACAAGGAGCACGAGATCAGCTTCGCTAAGGGCGGCTTCTGCTTGCTTTGAAACCTTGGATTCGAGTGAGTCTCCGACTTCGAGCCACCCACCGGTGTCAACAACGTCAAAGGTGACGCCGTTCCAGTCCATCTCAACGGCCTTGCGGTCGCGAGTAACGCCACGGTGTTCTTCAACAACAGCAACGCGCTTTCCAGCTAGACGGTTAACAAGAGATGACTTGCCAACGTTTGGTCGCCCAACGATTACTACCTGGGGCTTCTTCATGACGAGACCATTCCTTTGGAGCGCACCAGCTCGAGTGTCTTTCGCAGATCTTGACCCGTTGTGCGAACGGTGATCACTGGATGCGGAAGGTCTTCCAGTGTAAGGCCATCGAGGAACCTGCCCTCTGAGAGACACACATCAGGTAATAAACACACGGTTGTTGCCGGTATGCCTTCAAGTGCCTTGATGAGGTCTTGCCCCGTAAGAAGACCGGCGACCTTAATGTTTCCACCGAAGTACGAGTTCTCTACAGCCAAGATTTCAACATCACCGAAGCCATTTTCATCACAGAGGGTGCGAAGAATTGGCTTGGCATATTCGCCCGTGATGATGAGAACGTCATCACCTGTATAGATTTCGTCACTACCACCACGAGGGGCGCGGTATCCGAGTGCTGGAGCGCCATCGACTGATTGGAAGAAACCAGTACCCAGCTTCTGCATTTCAGAGTGCTCGTTGAAGCTGTCACAGAATGCAGCAACTAGACCAATACCGTTTTCAGCTTGGTCCAAACTTTCAAACCTTGTTGCAGACGGTGGCGTAAGACCAGCGACGAGGTAAAACTCATCACTCGCAAATACAGAGACTCGGCCCAGCACTTCATCAGTTAATTTCTGGAACTTGTCTGCGAGAGCCACTACTTCACGAGCTTCTTGCTCGGTGTGTGAACGCATTGTCTCTTCCATTGAGAATGCAGATACTCCAACTGGCACGAGCGCAACTGTTTGTAGCTCTGGATAGAGCGAGATGACATCGTGAAGTGTTCGCTCTAGTTCTGTTCCATCATTTATTCCGGGGCAAACAACAACCTGAGCATGAACTTCAATTTCTGCACGAAGAATTTCTCGCAGCCATCTAAGACTCGTAGCTCCACGAGGATTACGAAGCATTTCTGCACGCAACTCTGGATTCGTGGAGTGAATAGAAACATAGAGCGGTGAAAGTCCTTCTTCAATTACACGCTCAAGATCGAATTCAGTAAATCTGGTGAGTGTTGTGTAATTTCCATAAAGAAACGAGAGTCGAAAGTCGTCGTCTTTTACGTAGAGCGATTTACGCATTCCCTTAGGAAGCTGATAAATAAAGCAGAACGAACAGTGGTTATCGCAGGTGCGAATTCGGTCAAATACTGCAGAGTCGATTGACAGACCGAGCGGTTGTCCTTCATCTTTAGTTACCGTTACTTTGCGCTGTAGAGGTTCGCCTTCACGCTGAACAACCAGAGTGACAGTCTTTCCATCGATGAGTTGCTGGTACTCAATGATGTCGCTAGGTTCGCGACCATTGATGCTGATGAGCTCGTCGCCAATACAGAGTCCTGCTCCCGCAATAGGAGAACCATCAGAAATAGAGGAAATACGCGCGCCCGACACCCTCCTAGCCTAGGCAATAATTCAACTTTTCAGTAACTAGGCTGTTTTTGTGACTGTAGAGAAGGTTGTACTTGCTGCCCCGCGTGGGTTCTGCGCAGGAGTGGAGAAGGCCATCAAGGCCCTTGACTGGATGACCCGCGTCTTTGAACCACCGGTCTACTGCTACCACGAGATTGTTCATAATCAGTTTGTGGTCGATCACTTCAGATCGCTAGGCGTTGTTTTCATTGATGACGTTGCTGATGTTCCGCCTGGATCACCAGTGATGCTGAGCGCACATGGTTCTCCCCCCGAGGTTGTTGAAACAGCGAAGCTTTCTGGCGGAACAGTAATTGATGCAGTGTGTCCACTCGTTACAAAAGTGCATCATGAACTTAAGGTTCGTGCACGTAAGGGTTACACCGTTCTTTACGTCGGACATGAGGGCCACGAAGAAGCAGTTGGAACCATGGCTGTTGCGCCTGATTCTGTTCACCTCATTCAGTCAACTAGTGACATCGACAAATTGAAGAACTCCGAAGGTCCATTCGCACTGTTGAGTCAAACAACACTCAGCATGAACGAGTGGCAAGATCTTCGCGATCATGCTGAAACTGTATTCCCGGAAATCTGGATGCCAAATCGAAGCGACCTTTGTTTCGCAACAACGAATCGTCAGGCAGCACTTACTGCAATTGCAGCAACCGCAGACGCCGTGATCGTCATAGGTTCTGCAAATTCCTCGAACACCGTTGCACTGGCAAAAGTCGCAGAAGCTGCTGGATGTAAACGTGTCCTGAGAATCAATGGAGCATTCGAGTTGCCGGATGATTTGAGTGGCATCGTTGCGGTAACGGCTGGGGCCTCTGCGCCAGAATCACTCGTAAACGAGGTTCTCGAGTTCTTGAATCCAGTTTATGGAGTTGAGATCAGTTCGGTGACCGTCGAGGACGAATACTTCCCTCCACCACCAGAACTTCGTGAGATGTTGAAAACGCTGTCTGCGATACTCGATTTGGCATTAAACACCGGTACGGTCTCAACTTTTGACGGACAAGCGGACCGCGAATTCACCGCAGCAGAAGTTCTTTCCTCAGTCTCAAGGTAACTGTCCTTCAGGGCTATTATTTCAATATGACATCATTTCCAAGCATGGATGTTTCTACTCGTGAACAGTGGATGACGATTGTCGAAAAGACAATCGCCGCTCAGCCTCGAGTTGCAGAACAACTTCTTTCAATGATCAAGGGGCTGAGTGCCATCACTGACGGTTTCTCTATTGACCAAATGGAGCACGCTGTGCAAACGGCTACTCGCGCAGAGCGTGAAGGAGCAGACGAAGAAGTCATTGTTGCTTCCCTGCTTCACGATGTAGGAAAACTCATTTCAGTTCCTAATCACCCAATGATCGCTGCTGAAATCCTTCGCCCTTATGTTCGCGAAGATGTTTACCGCATGGTGGCGCACCACCAAGACTTTCAAGGTCGTCACTACTACGAACACCTCGGAATGAATCCAAACCTTCGTGAGAATCACGTTGGGCAACCTTGGTACGAACTTGCAGAGAAATTTGCAGATCGTTGGGATCAGAAGGCTTTTGATCCAGGGTACGATTCACTACCACTCGAACACTTTGAACCTATGGTTCGACGCGTCTTCGCTAAAGCAAAATCAATCTAAGGAAATCATGGCCAGCGCCGATCTAGAAAAACGCCGACTTACACGTCTACGTTCGTATGCAATCGAACAAGCATTGCAACAGCTTGAAAAAGAGAAGCCTGGATTCAAGCCTGAAGCCATTGTTGCCTCCATTTGCGCTTACGAAGAAGAAGGAAACATCGCTGGTGTGCTTGAAAAGATGCCAGAAACTATCAACGGAGAGCGCTACACCACGCTTGTTGTTGTAGACGGTGGCGACGACCGCACAGCAGAGATTGCTAGGTCGTTCCCGGGTGTTGCTGTAATTGAATTCCCAGTAAACCTCGGACACGGCGTGGCTCTACAAGTCACCTACCGCTACTGCATTAACAACGGCGTTAAGTACATTGCAACTCTGGACGCAGATGGTCAAAACGACCCAGGCGAAATTCCTCAAGTCCTTGCTCCCCTCATGGCGGACCAATCTGACTTTGTTGTTGCCAGCCGCCGACTGGGCGTTGATGAAACTTCAGATCGCTTTCGCAAGCTTGGCGTCTTCTTCTTTTCATTCATTATGAACCGTATGTGCGGGTCAAACCTCACCGACACTTCAACTGGTTACCGTGGTCTTAGAGTCAGCATGCTGGCTGATGTTGTTGACCGTCTTACCCAAGAGCAGTATCAAACTGCAGAACTTCTCATCACATGTATGAAGCGTGGATGGCGCGCTTCTGAAGTCCCTACTGTGTGGCACCCACGATTCTCTGGCACCACCAAAAAGGGTAAGAACTGGCTCTTCGGTTTCCGCTACACCAAGGTTGTCTTCGGGACCTGGTGGAGAGAGCGTTAAACCTTCAAACTCTGGTCGTAGACATCCTGTAGGGCCTTTTGTAGCTCTTGAGTCTTCGCGCTAATTGCAGACCTTGAAATGCGGCCTTCGGCAGCTGGAGGCGAGATTGGCTTTCCGATGACGATTTTGATTCTTACTGGACGAGGGAATTTTGCCCCAGGCTTCATTGACTTGTCACTGCCCCCGATTCCCACAGGCACGACTAATGAATTGGTACGAGAAGCAATGAACATTGCACCATCTCGAAGATGCTCAATAACTGGACCCTCTTTCCTGGTTCCTTCAGGGAACAGAATCAATGCCTGACCTTGCTGAAGAATGTACTCAGAAGCAGCCATTGAATCTCGGTCCGCTGTATCGCGTGTTACTGGAAATGCTCCTAAGTGAAGGAGGAACTTTCCGATCGGCTTTATTTTGTAGAGACTGTCTTTAGCCATAAAGAAGATCTTTCGTCTCGATATAAAAACGCTGAAGGCAAAGTCAACATTCGAGCGATGAACCGGAGCGATAAGCACCGCTCCGGTTGTGGGAATGTTTTCTCTGCCTATGACGATGGGGCGAAACAGCAGGCTTCCAAGTATTCGTATTGTGCGCACGACAAAGCGGTACGCCAGAGGTTTATGAGTATTTAGTTTTATTGTTTGAGCTTTAGGCATCTAATAATTTCTCCAACTACGCCTTCGACGTCACGTCCGGTGGTGTCTATAACTATTGCATCATCGGCCTGGCGAAGTGGTGAAGCATCTCTGGTGGAATCAGCCTCATCTCGACGAGCAACTGAATCGGCACTTTCATCACCTCGGCGACGTGAACGCTCTTCGAGCGATGCCGTGAGAAAGATCTTGAGCGTGGCGTTTGGAAAAACAACAGTTGCGATGTCTCTGCCCTCAACCACGGTGCCGATTGGCTGTTCCTGGGACCACTTTTGCTGACGAGTAACCATCGCAGCTCGAACAAGGGCATTCGCAGCAACCTTGGAAACGCCAACATTGATGTGATCTTGTCGAATTTCGTCCTCAACGTCTCTGCCATTGATCGTGACTCTAGGCAACGTTGTAATGAGTGCTTCTCTGGCGAGTGATCCCATTGCATCTTCGTCATAAATGTCAATGCCACGAGAAAGTGCCTCACAGGTAACAGCTCGGTACATTGCACCGGTATCAAGGAACGACCAGCCAAGGCCTTCGGCGACCGCCTTAGCAACTGTTGATTTGCCAGAACCTGCTGGTCCATCAATTGCAATGATTAAGTTGCTCATCGCAGTGAATCTAAGTGCTCGAAGAAGTTTGGATAGCTCGATGCGACAGTTGAGACACCTGTAATTTTTCCACCGTTGCCACTGATTGCAGCCACTGCGCTCGACATAACGATTCGGTGATCCAGACCACTGTCAATCATGAATTCTTGGAACAAAGATGCATCTCCAAGTCCTTCAACATAGAAATTGTCTCCCTCGCTCCAGACTTTGCAACCAAGTAATGAGGCAATGCGCATCGATCCTTCAAAGCGGTCTGATTCTTTGAGTCGAAGCTCCCCCATGTCAAGAAAGGAAGTAACGCCTGTGGCTGCTGCAGCTGCAACACTGAGCGCTGGCACTTCATCAACAGAAGGAATTTCTGAAGCGTGAATTTCAGTTCCATGAAGTTTCGACGTCGATGCCTTAAGTCCAGAATCATCAATAGTGATTGTGCCACCCATGCGTTGAAGCACTGAAACAAAACCAATCCGCTCTGCAGATGTATCAATTGAGTTCACGTGAATCTGAGCATTGTGGTGAATGAGACCAAGTACCGCAAAGAATGCCGCTTGCGAAGGGTCTCCAGGAACAACCCAGTGTGCACTCTCTGGTCTTCCTGGATGCACGGTTACTGATCGACCTTGTCCAACATCAACGCTTTCAATTTGAATTCCTGCGTGGCGAAGCATGTCTTCAGTTGCGCTTCTGGTTCTGACGTCCTCATGAACAGTGCTTGGTCCTGATGCGCTAAGCCCAGCAAAGATGATGGCGGACTTAACCTGCGCACTTGCCTTGGGCACGTGATACTCAATGCCAACGAGGCTGGATGATCCGGTGATCTTTAGTGGAGGGGTGATGTGCTTTCCTTGACCTGAGAACTTTGAGCCCATCATTTCTAGAGGTTCTGCAACTCGGTCCATTGGTCGCTTCGAGAGTGATGCATCACCAATCAGCGTGTGAATACCTTCAATGCCACTTACGATTCCCGTCATAAGTCGTATTGTCGTTCCTGAATTACCACAGTCGAGATCGCTGCTTGAAGCGTGAAGTCCATCTGTAGGTCCAGTAAGTGTTACTTGGTCACCTTTGTCGGTTCGAACAGCTCCCATTGACTGAAGCATGGTGCTCGTAGATGCAACATCTTCACCACTAGAGAGTCCTTCAATGGTGCTCGACCCACTTGCGAGTGCACTTATCATCAGTGCACGGTGCGAAGCGCTTTTGTCACCAGGAACACGAACGTCGCCGCGCAGTGACGATGCGGGTTCAATCTGACGTTCGTCGCTCATTATTCGGTGGCAACCTTAAAACCATGAGAGGTCAGAGAGTCGCAGAAAAGATCACGTTGCGCTAGGTCAATTGCGAGAAGCAACGTTCCGCCAGTCCCCTCTATTCCGTGAGCAATTTCGATGTCGTAGATGTTGACGAGTAGGTCTGACGCAGCTTTGGTGACTTCGGCGAGTACTCCAGGCTTGTCAGGGATAGCAATGCGAAGGTATGCAAGATTCTCTGAGCTGAGTGCGCGTCCTGGAAGCTGGCGGCGAGCTTGTGACGCAGTTGTAAGAGTCTTTTTGATGTCTTCTCGAGCATTGGTGTCGAGTGCAGTTCTAAGAGCACCAATACGTTTTTCAATTGCATCGAGTGTTGAGGTGATTGCTTCACGATTTTCAAAGAGAATATCTGGCCAAATGGCTGGGTCCCCTGCAGCAACTCGTGTCATGTCTCTAAAGCCACCAGCAGCTAGCTGCAGCAGCACAGGATCTTGCTCCGCGGTCTTTGTTGCTTCATTCATTAGAGCGCCAGCAAGCAAGTGAGGGACATGGCTAGCAAGAGCCACAAGACGGTCATGGTCGCCACCAGAAATTGCTACAACGCTTGCTCCCAGTTCACGAAGAATTGAATGAAGGGCGGTGTAGACCTCTGGTGGTGTTGCATCGGTTGGAGACAGCACCCAGGTGCAACCTTGGAACAGGTCAGCTCGAGCTCCTGCGAACCCACGCAGCTCAGATCCTGCCATTGGGTGTCCACCCAAGAATCGTGCATCGCTGATTGAACTGACAATTGAATCCTTTACCCCAGCAACATCAGTGACAAGGAGTGACTTCGAGCTAACAGAAGAAAGAACTCGATTGGCAATCTCAGCAACAGTTCCTGCTGGAGTCGCAATTACAACAAGTGCGTGACTTTCTCCGAGTTCACCCGCTGAAACGATGCCACGTTCTAACGCTTCTTTTAGAACAGTTGCATTTGCATCCTCGCCAGTTACGTTCCATCCCGCATCGCTAAGCGCGAGGGCCACCGAAGATCCAATTAGTCCGAGACCAATTACGTGAGCGAGCTGCTTATTTTGGGAGGTCATCGCGAAGTGACTGCGCATTGTGAAGGTAGACGTGATGAATTTCACTGCGAGAACGTGTTGTGTAGATGTGCATCATTATTCGAATGCATTTGCTCATTGATCCAGGAACGTTAATTTCGCTGGCACACATTAACGGAATGTCACCAAATCCAACTTCTCGAGCAGCTGCTGCGGGAAACGTTGACGTGAGGTCAACCGAAGTTGTAAAGATAACGCTGATTACATCGTCATGTTCGATTTCATTACGCGACATGAGCTCCAGAATGAGTTCACGGGTGCGCTCGCCTATGGCTTCAGGCGTGTCTGCATCGCACGTTGTGGCGCCTCTGAGGCCTCGAACTAGTGCAGAAGTCATGATGGCATAGTAGAGGCGATTTCGTCAGTCATCCCAACGGCCTCCATTAATCGACGAACTTCACCAACAGATAGCTGGCGTGCGCTGCCAGGACTCAATGTGGCGTCCTGTAGAGGGCCAATTCGGGTGCGAACAAGCCGAGTTACCTCATGGCCCACGGCTGCACACATACGACGTACTTGGCGATTTCGACCTTCGTGAATAACAATGCGAAGCAGGCCGTCGCTAACTCGACTTACTTGAGCCGGACTAGTCATTCCGTCTTCGAGTTCGACACCTTCACGAAGTCGTCTAATAGACGCCGGCGATGGATCACCTTCTACGCGTGCGAGGTATTCCTTTGCGATTCCGGAACTTGGATGCGTCAGCAAATGTGCAAGTCGTCCATCGTTAGTAAGGATTAAAAGTCCTTCGGTATTCATGTCGAGTCGGCCAACTGGAAAGATTCGAACCGCAGAATCAACTAATTGAAGAACGGTCGTTCTTCCCTGTGGGTCTGAAGCAGTTGTAACAACTCCGTCTGGCTTATTAAGAAGGTAATAGACAGTGTTCTGCGCGGTTGGAGCAAGAGTCCCGTCAACGCAGATCACATTCACCTCAGGGCGAACTCTGTTTCCGAGTTCAGCAGTTCGACCGTCAATCGTTACGCGACCATCAGTAATGAGGATCTCACAGGCGCGACGAGAACCGAACCCAGCACGTGCAAGTGCTTTTTGGAGGCGTTCGCCCTCTTCCAACTAGGCGTCCTCAGCGAGGTCTAGTTGTGAATTCATCTCATCAACAAGCTCATGTGCGGTTTCAACAGGTGGCATGAATTCTTCAATTGGAGGAAGCTCTGAAATATTTGCGAGGCCCATGCGGTCAAGAAATAATTCGGTAGTTCCATAAAGAATTGGAGTACCTGGTCCAGTGGAGCGGCCTTTTTCTTCAATGTAGCCACGTTGTTCGAGGAGTCGTGAAACACCGTCAACATTTACTCCACGAAGTGAAGTGATTTGAGCACGAGAAATTGGTTGGCGGTACGCAATAATTGCGAGCGTTTCAAGAGCAGCGGAGCTGAGTCGGTGCGATACGTCTCGGTTGGCAAATTTGCCTACCCACTCTGATACTTCTGATGCAGACTGCATCACCCATCCACTCGCTAGTTCTGCGAGTTGAAAGCCACGACGTTGTTCAGCGAACTCCAAACGAAGAGCACGAAGCGCAAGGACAACGTCTTCGGTATCTACTTCAACAACGTCAGCTAACTCTTCGGCTGAAATTGGTTCAAGCGCTACGGTCAACATCGCCTCGAGCTTTTGTTCTAGAGAAAACTCATCCCTCATAACTGTCGACCTTTCCGTAATCGAATTCTTCTTGATTTTCAATCCACTCAATCTCAACTTCACCAAAGGTTGATCCTTGGCCAAGTTCCACGTATCCGAGTTTGCAAAGTTCAAGTAACGCGAGGAAGTGAACAATCACTTCAATGCGCGTAAGTAACGCAGCGGTAAGTGAACGGAATGTAAGTTTTCCAAGTGACGGAAGACGCGTTGTTAGAGAAGCCACAGTTTCTGCAACTGTGACTGAGTCCACTGTTACGTGGTTGAGTCGAACAACTGGCACTGGCTTGTCTTCAATACCGCGCAAGTACGCCTGAGCGAGCTTTGCCGTGGTGACACCTGCGAGCAGATCGGGTGGAGTAACTACGAAGCCTTCATCAATTCCACGAATTCGAGGGAAGGCACGACTCGCACGTTCAAAGAGCGAAATGAAGGCGTCGCTAAGTGAGGCGTATGTTCGAAGCTCGAGTAGTCGAGCCAGGAGAACATCTCGTTCTTCCCAGCCAATGAATTCTTCGTCTGGTTCGTTGCTGTCTTTTCCAGGAAGGAGACGGAAGCTCTTCATCTCTAAAAGGATTGATCCAATTAGTAGAAATTCAGAGAGATCTTCTGCGCTGAGGTTTGCTGTCTCGCTTCGCATTTCAGCAACGAAGGCGTCAACAATTGGAGAAAGTGGGACATCGAGGATGTCTACTTCATGGGCGCTAATAAGCCTTAGTAGGAGTTCAACTGGGCCGCTAAAAGACGGCGTCGTCACGACGTAGGTCATGGTGCAACTCTAGTTCGACGGCACAAGTTAGGCGTGCACTGCTCCTACTATGGAGGGGTGAGAATTCTTTCTGGCATTCAGCCTTCGGGCACCCCACACCTTGGTAACTATCTTGGCGCCCTAAAGCAGTGGGCCGATAGCCAGAACTCAGAAGCCTTCTACTGCGTTGTCAATCTTCACGCATTAACGCTGCAGATTGATCCTGAAGAACTCAGGTCCCAGACAATCGATGGCGTTGCATGGTTGCTTGCGAGCGGACTTGACCCTGAAGTCTGCACCCTCTTCATTCAGAGCCAGGTTCCATATCACGCACAGCTGAGCTGGTTACTTGAGAATGTTGCAACATTCGGAGAACTCAGCAGAATGACTCAGTTCAAGGAAAAAGCATCTCGCCAAGATGGCTACCGCGCAGGACTGTTCACCTACCCAGTGCTTATGGCCGCTGACATCTTGCTTTATAACGCGCAGGAAGTACCCGTAGGAGACGACCAGCGCCAACACCTCGAGCTCACTCGTGAAATCGCTGAACGCTTCAACAACCGATTCGGCGAAACATTTACTCTGCCTGTTAGCGTGCAACCAAAGTCCGCTGCTCGAGTGATGGACCTACAAGATCCATCACGCAAGATGTCAAAGTCAGTTTCCAGTCCCCTTGGTTCATTGTCGCTTCTCGACGATGCCAAGGAAATTGATAAGAAGATCAAAAAAGCTGTGACTGACACAGACAACGAAGTTCGCTTCGATTGGGAAAATAAGCCCGGTCTTTCGAACCTTCTAGAAATCTTCTCTGCGTTTAGTGGTGAAACTCCAGAAGCGGTGGCTGAACGTTACACCCGCTACGGCGACCTCAAGGGAGACCTCTCAGCATTGGTGGCTGAATCGCTTGCACCAATAACTGCTGGTTACCACGAGCTTCGTGCCAACACGAATCAGCTGAACGAGATTATTGACCTTGGTGCTGAGAAAGCTTCAAAGGTTGCGAGCGCTACGTACGAACGTGCCGCGAAGGCCATGGGCCTTATTTAAAACAGTTGGTGTATCCACCAGTTTTGCAAGCTGCCTAGGAAGCCTGTTCCAATGTGCAAGAACATTGAATCAACAATTATGACGACCATTAGAAATGGCAACGCCTTAGAACGATATTCGTAATACTTCCCCAAATTACGTTGAGGAATAAATCGCTCGAGAATCGCTGAACCGTCTAAGGGTGGAATAGGAATCAAGTTAAACGCAGCCAAAGTTATGTTTACCAATCCCAAGTACTCACCAATGTTAAATGTGAGTTGACTCTGAGTGTTGTGTAGTGCGTATTCACATATTGCGAATCCAACTCCTGAGAGAAATATGTTTACCAGAGGGCCAGCTATCGATACATAGAGCGATTGCTTGCGTGGGTTTCTGAGTCTTGAAACATTTACAGGAACGGGTTTGGCATATCCAAACATTGGTAGACCACTAAATATCAGCAAAGCTGGAAGCAGCACAGTCCCGAATGGATCAATGTGTTTAAGAGGGTTGAGAG
>Ga0118677_10007509_pt1 | contig 17961 bp, 11 predicted proteins | sample AliMusrvi5mmetaG_FD_86154 | JGI IMG/M metagenome (GOLD analysis project Ga0118677, IMG submission 86154) | reverse complement strand
ACGGGATCTTGCTGTCGAGAACGATGGACATGGCGGAATAAGATTGAGGATAGAGGATAGAGGATAGAGGATTGGGGATTGGAGATGGCACAATCCTTAGCGACCGAAACCGAAGACCAGAATGGCAATTGGGATGGAGATGAATCCGAGCCAGATGACCAGGCTGTACCCGATGGAAAGTTGTTGGATGAGCACCGCCGATTTTTTGGAACGCAGGCCGAGCGTTTGGAAAACCGAGCCGACACCGTGCATCAGGTGCGCGCACAGCAGGGACACGGCAATCACATAGAAAAACGTGGCCGGACTCCACCTGAAGCCGTCGATGACCATCAGCCAGGCGTTGTGTGCCGGTTTGCCGTCAACCATCGTTTTGTAGCGGTCGAGCGTGTCGTATTGGTTGAAGATGCGGGCGGTGAAATGGAGCAGGTGATAGACGACAAAGGCGAAGATCATCGATCCGGAAAGGATCATCGTGAGCGACGATCGGGTGGCCTGGATGGTGGCCGCACATTCGTAGGCCTTGCGGGCGGCGCGGTTTTGGAGGGTGAGGGCCACCGTGGCGGCGATGTGCGCGGCGACCGTGCCCAGCATGACCAGGCGGAACAGCCAGATGCCCAGGCCATGCAGCATGTGGTGCAGAAAATACGCGTACTCGTTGAACGGCTCGGGCCCCATGAACACCACCAGATTGCCAATCAGGTGGCCGGCCAGAAAGAGGACCATGACGATTCCGGTCACGGCAACAATGAGCTTTTTCCCGATCGAAGAGGACCAGAAAGTGGCGAGGCAACGGGTGAGGGCATTCATGACAATGAGGAAGAGGTGGCCGCAGCGGCCCCGGCAGAAATAGGCGGACGACACGGAATTATCAAGCGGAGAGTCGGGGGGACGCCGAAACGGGTGCGAATGATGGGAAATGCGGAGTGTGCAGTTCGCCGCCGGCAGCGACCACCGCGCATCCGCATGGAGTACGGTGGCAACCGCAGGGCGACACCGCTTTGGCTGGCGGCGATGGCGGCTCGCGCAATCAACCGCGCTCCAAACGGATGAAACGGCCGGACAGCAGGGAAGGTTTCGGTTCAAACGGTGCACCTCAGGCACGGTTTCCAGCCAAAGCGGCGTGGCGCATCGCTTCCCGCCGCACTCCATACAATCGGGCTTTCGGCTCTCGATATTCGGCGTGTTTCCTGACAGAACCCCGCACATCCGCCCGTTCCTTATCTCCACACCCTCACACCCACCACCCTCATGAAATCCATAATCTCCCTGGCGGCGCTGGCCGCTGTTGTTTGTTGCCCGGCGCCAGCTTCCGCAGCACCTGCCATTCCGCCGGTGCATCCCGAGGCGATGCGTGCCTGGCAGGACAAGCGGTTCGGCATGTTCATCCATTGGGGGCCGGTGAGTCTGACCGCGCATGAGATCGGTTGGTCGCGCGGCGCGCAAACGCCCATCGAGGAGTATGACAACCTCTACAAGAAGTTCAACCCGACACTGTTCGATGCCGATGCCTGGGTCAAGGTCGCCAAGGATGCGGGCATGAAATATATGGTGCTGACCACCAAACATCATGACGGATTCTGCCTGTGGGATACCAAGCTCACCGATTACAACATCATGAACTCGCCGTTCCATCGCGATGTTGTCAAGGAACTCGCGGAGGCTTGCAAAAAAGGCGGCATCGCGTTCGGAACCTATTACTCGGTGTGCGACTGGCATCACCCGGATTTCCCGCTCACCAGCCCCGGCGGCAGCGTGAAACGCGAAAAGTCCGACCTCGATTCCTATAACAAATACCTGTTAGGCCAGATCCGCGAACTCGTCACCAACTATGGCCCGCTGCTCACCATCTGGAACGATGTGCCACAGATGTTCCAGGGCCGTGGCGTGAAGACGATCGAAATGGTGCGCTCGCTCCAACCGGACATCACGATCAACAACCGCAGCGGCGATGGCGGCGACTACGACACGCCCGAACAACAGATCGGCGGCTTCAACCTCGACCGCCCGTGGGAAAGTTGCATGACCATTTCCGCGCACAACGCCTGGGCCTGGGGTGGCGACAAGGATGGCGTGAAACCGTTGGACGCTTGCCTGAAAATGCTCATCAGCGGTGCCGGCGGCGATGGCAATGTCCTGCTCAATGTGGGCCCGCGCCCGGATGGCATGATCGATCCCGCCCAAAGCGCGCGCCTCAAGGAAGTGGGCGATTGGCTCGCCAAATACGGCGATAGCATCTATGGCACGCGCGGCGGTCCGTACAAACCCGGCAAATGGGGCGCCAGCACCCGCGCCGGCAACCGCATCTATGTGCATATCTATCAATTCGACGGCGACCAGCTCGAATTGCCCGCCATTCCGGCGAAAATCACTGCCGCCAAGGTGCAGACCGGCGGCCAACTCCGTTTCCAACAAACCGATTGTGGCATCACGCTAACAGTCCCGTCCGCGGATCACGCCCCGATCGACACGCTCGTCGCCCTTGACATCGACAAACCGGCGATGGAAATCCCGGCGGTCAAGGTGGCCATGCATTCCGCGTCACTGACGGTCGGTGCCAAGGCCACCGCATCCAACATTTTCCAGAACAATGCCGGGTATGGCGCGGACAAGGCGATTGACGGCGACATGGAAACCCGTTGGGCGACCGACGCCGGAACCAAACAGGCATCGCTGGACGTGAACCTTGGCAAACCCCTGACGTTTTCCAAGGTGGCGATCCACGAATGGAAGGATGGCGGCAAGCGCGTTCGCAAATTCGAATTGCAATACAGGGACGGCGATGATTGGAAGACGATCATCTCGGGCACATCCATCGGCCCCAATTTCATCAAATCATTCCCGACCGTCACCGCCCAAGTCGTACGGCTCAGCATCCTCGACTCCACCGAGGGCCCCACCATCGACGAATTCGAGATCCTCGAGTGAAGTGCTTTGGACTGCGGTGAAGCCGGCTTCACCGCTTTGGGAGGAAACACCGACCCGGTGCAATTGCCACTCCCATTTCCTGGCAGCCCGAACCCGGAAATGCCGGGACTCATGGGTCGTTTCGTTGGAATTTTTCGGCCGCCCAAAGCGGCGATGGCTCGCCGCAGTCCAAAGTTCCCAGTCCAAAGTCTCCGGCATTCGGTGACATCCGGCCCTTGCTCTTGACAACCTGGGATCAAGCCCGCTAGCTTTCACTTATGGATGTGAAACCTTCCGAATCATCGCCCGAACCAAGGTATCCGGACCGGCGGGAATATCTGCGTCAGCGGCAAAGGCTGGGCGCAACGGTGGTGGGCGCGAGCCTGGTGCTGGGCGCATGCATTCCCCCGCCCCCGCCGCGTCTCCTCGGGGCTCCGCTCCAACCGCACCGCCTGGGTGGGGTGGCGCCACGACCGCACAACCCTGCCATGGATGTTCCGCCCCGGCCGCCCGGTGCGCCGCTGCCGCCCCGCTGAAACGCCCATGGACGTCACGCTCTGCCTCACGCACGCCTGCAACATGCGCTGCGATTATTGTTATGCGGGGCGGAAGTCCGGCCGCCGCATGAGTTGGGATACCGCCTGCCGCGCACTCGATTTCACCCTCGCCCGCTCCCTCGAACAAGCCGACCAGAGCAACCGTCCGCCCGCCTGCCAACTCGGGTTCTTCGGCGGCGAACCGTTGCTGGAATGGGATCTGTTGGTGAAGGCGACGCAACACGCGCTGGCCGAAGCCGAATCCCTCGGCATCCGGCTCAAACGCACGGTGACCACCAACATGACCTTGTTAGATGAAGACAAGGTCCGCTGGTTGCGCGACCATTGCTTCCATGTAGGACTCTCGCTCGATGGCATGCGCGAGATGCACGATACCTTGCGCCGCACCGCTGCCGGCGGGCCGTCGCACGATCTGTGCGCTCCCGCGCTCGATTTCTACCGCGGTCCTGATGCCAATGGCGAGGTGATCGTCGTCGTCGATCCGCGGACTGTCGGAATGCTCGCCGATTCCATTGCCTGGTTGATCGCCAGGGATATCCGCCGCATTTCGCTCAATCCGAATTTCACCGCCGTGTGGAATCGCATTGCGCTGGATATCTGGCAAAACGCATACTCTCGCATCGGCGATCTCTATGTGGAATGTTACCGCGACAACCGTCCGGTGGCCATCAACATCATCGACGGAAAAATCCGCTCCCGCATCAACGGCGGCTACCGGCCGTGTGACCGCTGCGGGTTCGGCGAAAATGAGATCGCCGTTTCCGCCGCCGGCTATTTCTATCCCTGCGAACGGCTGGTGGGCAATGATTCTAACATAAAGCTGCGGATCGGCCATGTGCGGGACGGGTTCTATCCGGCGGCGCGCCACCGCTTGCTCGCCGCGCGCGGCAATGACATGAAGGAATGCGCGGCTTGTCCGGCGCGTGACCGCTGCATGAATTGGTGCGGTTGCGTCAACTATGCTTCCACCGGTTTCATCAACCGGGTTCCCGGCATCGTCTGCCACCACGAGCGCCTGTCCATCGCCACGGCTGACAAGGTGGGGGGGTGCCTTTTTGCCGAGGAAAATCCCGGGTTCCTCGGTGTGTTTTACGGTGAACCAGGGGAGCCAAAGCCCTGAGAGGCGGGGAAGTGACTATTCGTTTCTCCGGCGAATGCGGAAAACAGTGCCGCTGCTGGACTGGGGGTTTAAGGTTTGCTGAGGATCGCGGCAGCCTGGTTGTGAATATCGCCAAAGCGCGGGGGCCATTCCCGGGCCAGCAGTTTCCTGGTGGATTCCCGCGCGCCATCCCATAGCTTTTCGTGTATCTGCGCCTTGGCCAGATTGAGCAGCCCGGTGGGTTCCAACGAACGGATCGCCGCCACCCGCTGCCATTGGCCGATGGCTTCCGGCCAGCGGTTCTGGGTCTGGCGGATCTCCGCGAGCATCGCGTGGCCCTCGCTTTCGTTAGGCAGCGCCTCCACCATTCCGGTCCGCGCGCGCTCGGCCTCGTCGGGCTGCTGGAGTTGCTCAAAGCGCGCGCCCAGATCCTTGAACAAGTCCAGATTGCGGGGCGACAGGCTCACCGCAGACAGCAACTGTCGTAGCGCGCCTTCGGCATCGTGATTGGCATCATAGGCGGCAACTAACAGTTTGTGCGTCTCCACATCATCCGGCTGCGATGCCACCGCCAGCCGCAGGTTATGGATGGCTTTGGCGTATTCCCAGCGCTCGGCATAGACGCCGCCCAGCGCCTTGCGCACGACAGGATTTTCCAGGCCGCTATCGGCGACCTGCTTGTCGAGCACTTCCACATAACCATCGAGGTTCTTCGACTGCGCCAGAATCCCGCGCAGGGCGTTCAATGCATTCGCGCGGTTGTTGTTATCCTTGCCCCAACTCACGATGGCTCCGGCGGCGGCATCCACCGCCTTGGCGGTGTCACCCAGGCCGGCGTGGCAAGCGGCGAGGGCGGCGTAGTAGCCCGACAAGGTGCCGTTGCCGATGCCGCGGGCGGGCTGCGTCCGCTGGTGCAGGGAAATCAGTTCGTCAAACAACTCGACCCCGCGCTGCCAGAGCTGGCCTTGGTGGCAGCCGAAGGACAACCCGACCAGCGCGGCTTCGTTCCATGCGTGCTTTTTCTTAAAATAGGCCATTGCATCAGCCACCGCCGCGAGGGCATGATCCGCCTGCCCGGAGCGGCCAAGCGACCCGATCAGGCGTCGCCGGTAGTCGGGGTTGGCGGGGTTCATGGTCACCACCTCCACGAGATATGGCACAGCTTCGGCATCTTTCCCCAAGGTTTCAAGATAGCTGGCCAACTGGCTGATACCTTCTTCATCGAGCAGCTTGCGGCTGTGGGCCTCGGTCAGCGCGGCCACCGACTCGTCACGGGCGTCAATTCCATTGAACAGATATTCCGCCGCGCGTTTCATCACGCCCAGTGATGTGCTTTGCTCATGCAGGAGCTTAAGCGCCAAGGCGAGGAAATCGGCGCGCTTCTCACTCCAGTAATAGTTATAATTTTTGTGATAGAAATAGCGATTGTAGTTTTGCCCGCCCTCGAGTTCCCGCCGCAATTCTGTCAGCACAATCGCCAACAAGCGCGGTTCGAGATCGCCCAGATCCTTGACCCGTGAACGGCAGGAAGCAACCTGATAGCCATAGGAATTCCAGCCACTCTGATAGGTGGCTCGGAACATCTCCGGTTCCTTCTCCAACCGTGTGATGTAAAAAGCCAGCGCCTCGCGGTCGCCCGCGGTGGATTGCAAGGCGGAGCCCAACTGGTTTGTCAGATTCAGATAGCTCTCGGTCTGAAATGGCACGCGCTGGTCAAACGGACCGTTCGCAAATTCCACCAGTGCCTTGGCAACATCCGTGAGTTTGGCGTCGTTGTGGGCCGTAGCATGAATTTCTATCAACGTCCCGCACAGCCTGGAGCGATGGCCGTGATATGGTGTCGTTAGTTCATCGATGAGCTGCTGGCGAGCGCGGTCGAACATATCCCTCCCCTGCCCCAAGGACACCGAACCGCCGGCCTTGAGCGCGTTCACATAGACCCGGAATTTTCGTTCCACCAGCCACTGCCTCACAGATTCTAGCACCTTCATTTCCAATGCCGAGAGGATCGCTTTCTCGCCTAGGTCAAAATGCCGGTCCGCCTCATGATAACCGATCCATTGGTCGAAGGGTGCCTGTGCCTCCGGCGTCAGCAACCCTCCTTGGGTGGCACGATATGCCTGCAAAGCGGAAGTTAGAAGATCCACCGCTTCTTGGGACTTGCCGTAGCCGCGCAGCACGGCAGCCCAGGCCGCGCCGATGTGCAGGTGGTCGGCCGATTGCACCGGAGAATCCTGATAGAGAACCTGCAATTCGTGCCGCTGTTCCGCCGCCAGCGGTTCGAGTGGAATCACACCCAGCCCGGCCAAAAATTGGGCCATCAGGCGGCGCTCGCCTGTCCCCCATTGGCCGTCGGCAAAGGCCCGCTGCATCGCGGCCAGCGCCATGGGCAATTGCTGGCCCGGTTGGTTCCTCACCGTGGCCGCCCTGCGTCGTACCAACAATTCTAATAAATCGAGTCCGCGTGCGTCCACTCGGGTTTTCGTGTTTACGCGCACTTTGGCTAGAGTGTCGATCACCTGATCGCAAACGGCCTCGTCGTTCACATATTGGAGCACTTGGTCGATACTTCCGAGGAAAGCATATATCTGACCCGCGCTGTTGCCGATGACGCCTTCGGGCAGGCATTCCAGCAAACGGAAATCCTTGGTAAAGCGATAGAGCGAGCCAAGGTGGGCGAGGTGCTGTCTGGAATCCTGCGACTTGTGGAAAACCGCGCGAAACATATCCACCACTGCCGGATCAAAATCCTCCGGTGCTCCGCTGTCATAGCCGCGCTGCATCCGATAGGCGTCCTGCTGGATCCGGTTAGCCAAGGTCCACTCACCCACCACTGCGTATTGGCTCAGCAGGGCGCGGTCACGATCGACCTTGCGCTTCAGCAGCAAATACCAATCCGCCAGTGAGCGATATTCTGCCGGGCCGAGTTCGTCATCCTTTTCCACCGCTTCGAACTCCCGCACGGCATCCTCGACGCCGCCGGATTCCGCGTGCAAATAGCCCAGCGCAATGCGCCATGAGTTCCGCATCTCGGAATCCCGTTGCGTCCATTCAATCAATTTCGCCTTCAGTTCCTCCGTTTGGTCGAGGGCAAGCAGCAACAGGTGGAGGTGTTGTTTCCAGCCATCCACTTCCGGGTGGGCCGCTATCCTCTGGGTCAGCCATCCTAACAGCCTAGCCGCGTCCACTGGGAGTGCCTTAGGTTGGGCTGCGAAGAACTCGAGGATGGCCAGGTGCCGGTCGATCAGCACATCATCCAGCCACGAGTGATCGGGCGCGACCGCTTTGTCCGATAGATCCTGCCGATCGAGAAATGCCCAACATACGGCGGCGGCTTGTGCGGGTTCCTGTTTCAGCAGCGCCTGCAGATAGAGTCGCTCGCATGATACCCAATCGGCTATGGCCTTGGCGACGTCACCCTTTTGGGCGGTGGCTTCGTTTGTCAGGCGATCGAGCAGCGCAAGTCGGACGGTCTTTTCCAATTCCTTTTGTTTTGCGGCATACACGGTGCGCGGCAGATCCTCTTTGTTTTCGATCTTCTCCCATGCTGCGTTGAACCGGCCTGTTAGCACCCAGTCGTCTAACTTCATGAGCGCAGCGACCCGGCGTGCCACTTGCAAACGGTCCTTGTCCGCAGGAGCGAAGTCGATTTCATAGAGTAACGCGAATGCCTCGGCCTCCTTTTCCGCCGTCCAGCCCTGGGCTAACAAAGCATCAAAAACGCGCGTTGCGAATGCAGGGCGCCGTGCTTCCGGGGCTTCGTTCCGCTGCCGACGGAGAAATTCCAACTGGCGTTCGGTGCCAAGCACGGCGAGCAAGCGCTCGATAGGGACCGCCAAAGCTTCCCGTTTTGGCTGGTCATGCTCGCGTTCCCAGCGTGCCAAGAGATCGTGCGTGACCGGTTCCCAGACATCCTTCATCGCAGCGGGATCGCTGGTGAGAGTCCAGCCTAACAGACGATTAAGCACCGCTACTTCCATTCCCGCCGCGCCGCTGTGCAGGACATCGGTGAAATGCTGGCGCAGGGTGCGCATCATTTCCGTCCGGGTGAATCGGTAATCTCCCATCACCCATTCCGCGAAGGAGGCTTCCTTCAGAGATAGTGCGAAGGTCTCAACCACTTTCGCCAGGCCAGCGTGGAAACGCGCGGGAATGTCATTCATCTGCACGCCCTGAACGCGGCCGGTTAGAATCTCAAGTGCGGCACCGAGTGAGTTGCGCGTCCGCGCGTCGAGCTTGCCGTCCTGCCGTGGCGTGGCGGCTGCCAGCCAGGCGTCGATTTGCGCATAGGCCTCGTCGGTCTTTCCCAACCGAATCATCGCGGAAAGCCAGTGGCTGTAGGGCCAGGTACCGCTGCCGTCGTCCGGCGCGACCTCCATCCAGGCTGCCGTGAAACGCCGGATTTCCTCCAAATTCATTGCCGCCTCCGCCAGATTCACATAACTCATCCTGAGGCCGGAAATTTCCCCGGCAGTCCATTGCGGGTGTGGATGCAGGATGCGCTCCACGAGCCACGCAAGGCCGGCCGCGTTGTCACCAGCGGTTCCCAACAAGTTCGCATACTCCGTCTGGGCCGCAGTATCCCACGGCAGTTCGCGTGCCAACTTTTCCGCCAGCGCCACCGCTTCCGGCGTTAGAGCCAGTGCCTGGCAATTGGCGATCCGGGCGCGATGCCAGCCGAGCATGGCCAAAAAGCGCTCCGGCGCGCGTTGATAGACCGGTTTCAGAAGCTCCAACAACTCTCGCTGCTCGGCCGGGCTGGCGACCGGATTGGCCTCGCCGCGCAAGCGGTCTGCCAAAAACAACTCGTGCGCATCCGGGGTGGTGGACAGTGCCTTGGCGGCGGCGAAAATCCGGGTCCGCGCTTCCTCGTTGCGGCGCTTCATTGCCAGCAAGCGGGTTTCTAATACCTCGATTCCAGGCTTTGCTCCAGCCAGCTTGCGCATCGCTGCGAAGGTCTGGTCAACGCGTTCCCATTGCTGGCTATCGGCGAAGTGGTTGCACAAGGCGAAGGCGCTTTCGAAGGATTCCTTGCCCGTCGTTGTGGCGAATTTTGCAGCGTTGACCGCAGGCATTTCGCCGTTGATAAACAACACCTGTTCGCGTGGTTTCACCGTTGCCTCGAAGCCGCTGCGGATGTCGTCATCATTCTGCGCGGTAACAGTCATCTCGATGAGCGAGGTGAGTTTGTCGGCGGCATCTTTGGATTCCACGCGCCGCGCCCACCAACAAGTGGCGACTTCCACAAAATCCGAAAAACTCTCGGTGGCAACTATTTTGCCTGCATTGCGATGGGTGACTTCCAAAACAACGTTGCGGGTGGTATCGATGAGATAACTGATTTGGCTGAGGCCGTCATTGGGATCCGCCAATTCCAGCAGCTTCCGGCCATCCCCGGCATCCTTCACCGTCGCCGTCATGTTGCGAAGATCGTCCGCTAATGATACCTCCGAGGCATCTGTTAGGATAGACGGCCAAGCACTCCGGTCCTCTTTGGCGCTGCCCGGCCGGGTGCGACCCAGGCCCAGAGCGAGTGCCATGCGGCCGCGATCACCGTCTCCCGCCCACCACTCGATGAGCGTGTCCTGGCGGTCACCGGAGGTCCTAACCGACCAGGTCTTCGCGGAAATCCAGGCTTCGGCACGGCTCATGGCTGTCATCATGCCGCGTCGTGGGTCATGACTTGTCATCTTACGTGTTAGATTGACGCCACCCGTCGGCAGTGCCGCAAGTTTTTCCCGTCGCAGCAGGCTATCGGCCAGCGCGATGGCCTCGGCCGGCCAGGGATGTGGTTCGGTGGCCGCTGCGCGGTTCGGTACTAACGATGTGGGTTTGCCGAGGTCAAGCGGAAACAACGATACCAAATCCTGGATTTGATTGCGCCAATGATAGCCATTGTATTGTCGGAAATAGGACTCGGCGGAGATTGGACTGTTCGAAGGCCCTGCCAGTCCACGAGGCGACCCGAGTAAACTCAACAAGACCCCGCCCCCGGAAATCCTGTTGCTGAAGCCATTGAAGTCGCTCAACAAACGACTCTTGTCTTTGCGAAAATATCCTGATTCTCCGAATGATTCAGATTTTTTGTCATCGAGGAGCTTGTAGTTAAGTTCAAACCTATCGCTATTGTCTCGATCCGACCTTGATTCCCACTCATCGGCCTCCCTGTCCGCCATGGGCACCCGTTCCACCGGAGCGGTCGTGGAATCAGAAAATGAAAGGTTGGACATCAGCCAATCCACACCAAGCTTACCTGTTTCGCCCCATGTATTATATGCGTTCGATCCGGATAATGGAAGAGAGCCACTACCATCGGCAATCAATGTTCCTGCTGTAATCGACGTCCCTCCGACATACCACCCACCGCCACCTCCGCCACCCCCGAGTGAACCCGCCATCCCAGGTTGCTGGGGCAGGAAGCGCGGATCAATCTCGCGGCCGAGGCGTTTGAGATCCTGCAGGACGCTGCGCCGCAGGTTGACCCGCCAGGTGCCGGCCTGGCGCATTTGTTTTTCCAACAACTCGGTCTGCGCCGCGTCTCGGCCTTGCGCAAAGAAACGCTCACCATCGCGCATGGCGAAGCTGCGTTTCACCAGAAACCGCTCGCGGTCGGCGTCGTTCTCCAAGACCAGGAACGAGGTATAGGGCGTCATGATCTGGAATTCTTGCGAGAGCGCAATGACCTCATCCTTCACCGCCGGTGTGCTGCCTTGTTCTAGCAAACTATCCAGATGCAGCCGTGCCCACAACCGGGGAATGAATGAATTCCCGTGCTCGGCATCCGCCAGCGTGACCGGCGCGGAGAAAGTCACAGGCTTGCCATCGCGGGTGCCAGTGACGACGATTTTTCCCGCCTGCGCTGCGCCGTCCGGCAGGTAGCGACCGAGCACAATTTGTTGTTCGCCATCCGGCAGGTTCGGCAGATCCGCCGGATAGACACGCGCGGTCCGCAGTCCCTCGAACGACACCTTGAGCCCGCGCAATCCCGGCCGCGCCATTTCCACCAACAACCGCTGCGCCACCGCGGACGGCGTGTCCGAGCCTCCGATCCGACGCAGCGACCCGCCACCTAACGACGCGATGGCTTTCAGGACCCCTGATTCAAAACGACTGGACGGTGCCACCGCGTGGAATGTCGCGCCGCTGCCATCGCCTAACAATTTTAGCCGCTTGGCAAAGGCGACAGGGTCGGCGTCGCCGGTGGTAGGCACGCCATCACCGATATAGATCACCTGCGAGCCGGGCTTTTCTCTAACATGCTCACAAGCGGCGGCAAATGCCTGGTCGAGATCCGTCCAGCCCAGCGAGGTCCGAGCGGCTAGGAAGTCGCGCGCCGCGGCGACCTGGGCCGCACGCTCCGCCTGACCGACCGGTGCCCAGCGCGTTTCGCAATCGCAGGTGGCCAATTCAAAGCTATCCTTTTCGCCTAACGACGAGAGCAGTGCGGCGACGAGCGCGTCCTGGTTAGCGCGGGCGGTTTCATCCATCGACCCCGAGGTATCTGCCAGAATCACCAGATGCAGCGGTGGGCCGTCGGCCACGGATTCGCGCGACCAATCGCCGTCGCTGCCGGGTGGAGTGACGAGCGCGAGAAAATAACCGTCCTCGCCGCGCCGGTGCGGGATCAAGACCACCGGTGCTGCCGCCGCATCGACTTTCACATCGAACTCAAAATCGCGCTGAGGCGTGTATTCCTGCGCAGTGAACTCAGCTTGCGCAGCATGCGCCGTGTGAGAGGTTCGGGCGTCGTGGGTGGCACAGGCTGCGGCGGCGACCGGCAGCGCGGATTGGGCGCGAACATTGATAGAGAGTTCGCGCAGCGGATGCTGGCGGAGCATCTCACTTTGCAGCGCGTAATGGTAGCGATATACGCCGTGACGCAGCGGCAGCACCTGCGTGTAAGTGATTTTGATGCGTTTCTCCGACATGCCGAAGATCGGAAACACCCGCGCCTTGAACAAATTGCCGCCGGCCCACTCTAGCAATCCCGGATCGCGCCGCTCGCGCAGAATCGTTTCATATATCTCCCGCGCACGTTCCTTTTCAACCACATCAGCTTCCACCAGTTCATTGTTGATCCACATCCCAAAGCCGGAAATCGACGCATCCTGCGGCAACGGAAAATAGAATACGCCCTCCAGCGTGCCGCCGGTGTGATTGACAAACGACTCCTCGACCACGGTCCGCGCCACTTGGTCGCGAATGTCCACGGTCACCTTGTGGTAGCCGATGGTTAGAGGCGTGTCGCGTCCGTCCACCTTCGCCAGCAACGAGCCCATCGACTCGGTGGTCACCGCGCCTTTGAATCCTAACAACCAGTTAGGATCCTTTTTCAAAACATCAGTCTCCTTGCCCTCAATGCGACGCAACACCTGGCGCGCCCCGTCGCGCAACTCCGGCAGGCTTGCCGTGCCAGCCCGCACCGTGAGAGCGTGGTCCTTGCCGGGCAAGGCGCATGCCTCCAGTTCCCCGCTCACGAGTTCCACTGCGCCGCCATCCTTCACTTCGACCGTGGTTCCCGGCCCGAGTGTGACCTCGCCGCCGCCGCTCAAGCGGACACGCAGCGCGTTGGCACCGCGCACGTCGGTGCGCAGCCAATCGCCCGGCAGCAGCGCGCCACCGGGCACCGCCAAAGACCAGCGATCGCCGCCCAGCGCCCGCAGGCTCACCACGCCCTGCGCGTCCGTCACCCGGCCGATATCTCCAGTGGGTTTCAACGGTTGTGGCGTAGGCATATCTCCCGCGATTGGAATCACAACCGGAGGTTCTGTTGGAGCCACGGTCGTTAGGGTCTGCGTGGATTGGGCGACGGCGGGAGTGATATCCCGATGTGGGAGTGGTTCGCGCTGCCCTACCAAAATGGCCGCCAACACGGCTGGGATGGCCAGAATGGTCGCCACTGCGGCCCACGCTAAATGGCGGCTTGGTTTGGGTTTGGCAAGGAAGGGTGCAGCCACCGTTTGCGCCACCGTGCCGAACTCGCCCGCTGTTTGATAGCGCAACCCTGGCTCCTTCTCCAGGGCGCGCAACACCATCTCGTCGAGTCGCACATCCGTGTGAACCTTCTGCGACGGAGCCACCACCATTTTGGCCGGACGCTCGCCCGTGAGCATTTCGTAGAGCACCACACCAAGCGCGTAGATGTCCGCGCGGTGATCGACCTGTTGCGGGTTGGATGTCTGCTCGGGCGCGCTGTAACCCAATGTGCCTGCGTGCCATGTAGCGGCGGTCTGTGACCGTCGCTGGCCAATGGGAATTGTAGCGGCGGTCTGTGACCGTCGCTGGCCAATGGAAATTGTAGCGGCGGTCTGTGACCGTCGCTGGCTTTCATCCTCCGAAGTGCGACGGTCATAGACCGCCGCTACAGAACGACGGTCATAGACCGCCGCTACAGAACGACGGTCATAGACCGCCGCTACAGGTCCAATGAGCTTCGCGATGCCGAAATCTGCGATCTTGATGCGACCTTCGCGGTCTAGCAAAAGATTTTCCGGTTTGATATCGCGGTGGACGATCCCTTTGTCATGGGCGTATTGCAGCGCCTCGCAGATTGGCGGGACGATGGCGAGGGCTTGTTTGGGTTCGAGTTTTCCATCGCGCAGCAGGTCGCGGAGATTCACGCCATCGACGAACTCCATGACAATGTAGAATAGCCCGTCCGTTTCTCCGTAGTCGAACACGGTGACGATATTCGGATGGTTCAAACGGGCGAGCATCTGCGCCTCGCGGCCGAAGCGATCGGCGAATTTCGCCTCACCCACCCGCTCCGGGGGCAAGATTTTAATGGCCACCCAGCGGTCGAGCGATTTCTGACGGGCCTTGTAAACCACACCCATACCGCCGCGTCCGAGACATTCGGTGATTTCAAACTGGGGAAACTTGGCTGCAATTTCCTCTGGTGCCGTGGGTGGGGCGGCGGCCGTGTTGTCATTGCTGTGCGTGTTGGTTCTTGAGGCAAGTGCCTGGCGCAGCAGGCAAGCGGGGCAGACTTGGTGCTGGCTTTCCGCGGGTACGGGTTTTCCGCATTCGGGGCAAAGAATCGTAGGGAGCGGTTTCATGATACTTGGCTCTTCCGCGTCTGTGGCGGAGCGTTACAGGAAATCAATCGGAAAGCGCCGAGAAAAGCGATGTCATTTCGTCGTCCACCAGGGATGCGTCGGCGAGGGTGCGGCCTATTTCCTCGCGGAGGCGTTGGCGATAGCGTTTCCGCAGGCGGTGAACTGCCACCCGAGCGGCACCCTCCGACATGCCGAAGCGCGTGGCGATGTCTGCGTAGGGGAGTTTGTTGCTGCCCATGCTCAGAAACGGCTTCCACCGAGCAAAATCCAGGCCGTGGTCCTCGCGCTCCAGATCATCGAGCACCTTGTCGAGTGCGGCCACCGCCCAATCGTGATCATAGAGTTTGTCCGGGCTGCGGGCATCGGCGGGTTCAATCCTTAGCCCGGTCTCGGCATCCTGCCAGTCAATGGATAGGTGCGTAGCGAAACCGCCGCGTTTCAAACGGTGTGCGTGCTGCCACTCACCGGCTATATGATTTTTTAATGCGGCTAACAAAAACATACGAAAGCGCCCGCGGTCGCGGTCGGCGAGGCGCAGGCCGTCCTGTTGGAGGAGTTCAACGAAGAACCCTTGCACCAGATCCTCGGCGTCCTGAGTGGACTTCCCCTGGCGGCGGACATAGCGGTAGAGCGGTGGCCAATAGGTCGAGAACAGCGCCCCCAGCGCGGCCACCGCCGCCGTGTCGCCACCGCGCGCCGCGTCGCACACCAGCGTCCAACGGGTGGTGAGAAACAGGGATGGCTTGGAGGGGTTCATATAATAGTTACTGTTAGCCGATCACAAACAAAATGATCACGAGAGAATAGACGACGTTGGCCGCAATCAAGAGTCGGCCAAGCCAGATCGGGAGTCGATGGCTATTGCGGGTTTGTCTTGGTCGTGTGGTTAAGGCGACGCTCACCCAGACCACGAGAAATCCGCCAATTGCGAGCATCGTTGTCGTCCGGAAACTTTCCGCACCAGGTCTGGGAACGATGGTCATTGCTGACCATGCAAGAAGTGCCAGCAGGCTCAATAACGCGGATACCAGCGACAGGGTGAAAAGGGTTTTCATAAGGGCTGAGAGGGTCGTATTCGGTCATGATGTGTGGAATTCCAAGGATACTTCCGCGTTACGGGGATCCTGTTACAGGGAAGTTTGGAGAATCCTCATATTCACACGACACGGCACGCCGGAATAACTTAGGCGCTGCGCAAAATCAACGGTCGATCAAGGCGACCGGGAGGTGCTTGTGGCGGCGCTCTGTGAGCGACGATGCCCATGAGTGGGCCGAAGCGCTTTGTCATGGACAGCTCCTGTGCGCGACGGTCACAGACCGCTACAATTCCCATTGGCCGACGGTCACAGACCGCCGCTACAATTCCCATTAGCCAGCGACGGTCACAGACCGCCGCTACAATTCCCATTGGCCAGCGACGGTCACAGACCGCCGCTACAATTCCCATTGGCCAGCGACGGACTCTTGCCCGTGCGCCGGACGTAGCGGTAAAGCGGCTTCCAGTAGATGCGGAAAAGGTCGTCCAGTGCTCTCCGCGCCTCGGTCCCGCCACTGCCGACCGCCTTGCCCACCAGCGTCCAGCGGGTCGTTAGGAACAGAGTTGGCTTTTCCACGGGCATCCGCCCCTCTCTACCCTTTTTCCGGCGTCATGTTACATCAAAGTTTCAGCCAAGACCATTTGGAGGTGTCGAGTTCATTTGACTTTACATCAACCTGGATCCTCTCAATCTCAAATCCAAGCCATGAAATTGGAACTCACCAGTCTTGAAAACGCCACAGCCTCGCTGGAGCGCTCGATCCAAGCGGCAAGCACCTTCGCGGCGATGCTTCCCCCTGAGCTCAAGGAAACCGTGCGCAGCGGCATCATTCAAAATTTCGAGGTCGCTTACGAGCTGTCGTGGAAAATGATGAAGCGCTGGCTGGAGGCGAACCTCAGCGCGGAATCCGTCGATGGGGTGACCCGGCGCGAATTGTTCCGACAGGCGGCGGAGAACCGCCTGATCGATGATGTGGATCTATGGATGAGCTTTCACGCGGCACGCAACGAAACCTCGCACACCTATGATGACAAGACGGCGGAGGAAGTCAGTGACCGCGCGCAACACTTCGCGGCGGCCGCCCAGGCACTCCTCTCCTCGCTTCGGTCACGCAATGATTGATCTCGCACCAGAGTTGTTGGCGATCGTGCGCGGCCTGCTTGCCGCGGAGCTGCCCGACTGCGAAGTCCGCGCATTCGGCTCCCGCGTGACGGGAGCTGCCAAGCCCTACTCCGACCTGGACCTCGTCCTGCGCGGACCCGCCCGGCTGCCTTTCGAGCGGCTGGCCGCTGTGCGCGAAGCCTTCGCCGAGTCCGAGTTGCCCATCCGCGTCGATGTGATCGACTGGCACGCGATCTCGGAAAATTTCCGCAAAATCATCGCGGAGAAATTCGAGGTTCTACAAAATCCAGACCTGAGACCTGAGAACTGAGAACTGAGAACTGAGACCTGAGAACTGAGAACTGAGAACTGAGCTTACGGTTTTTGCTGTAGCTGGAACGAACCTGATTTCAAGAAGGCGATGGTACTGTGGATGACGCGTGCATTCCGCATCAGCAGTGGATGAGTGACATGGACCACAAGCTGCTCCTTCATGCCATCGACCTTGGTGCGAGCGACGGAGACTTTTCCGTCATCGCGGCCCTGGATCATCAGACTGTTGATCCAATTGATCGAGCGGTCGCCGGCGATGACTCCCAATTCAAAGTTCACCGGACCCAGCCGATTGGGCGTTGCATCCTTGGCCGTGCCTAATTCCGAGCCCGCTGGCCCATTGATCTTCTGAAACAGCCACCAAGACCCCAACTTGTCCACCACCTCGCTGCCCTGATTCGGCGGGCCGAGCATCACCACCCTGCCAAGCCGGGGGTCCCGGTGCCTGGAAAAATAGCTGCGCACCAGGATTCCGCCGAGCGAATGCGTCACAAAGTGGATGCGCGTGCATTGCGCAAGCTGCGGGCTGGCCAAAGCGTTGCCAATCGCGGCCTCGCTGAGCGCCTCAATATTTGCCGAGCGCGATGGATAAGCGGCGTTATCGACGATGAACCCATCCTTTGCCAGCGCTGCCTCCATCTTGGACATGCTCGCCTTCGTCCGGCATAGCCCGTGCAACAAGACCACACCTTCGTTTGCTAACGCTGTCATTGTTAGAAAAACTCCCAGGGTTATGTGTTTGAGGCAGAGCATGGATTGCTAGATTCATTTCCCAGGGGACGACTTGATTTGTTGGACCTGTTCGGCGGTCAGGCCGGCGTTTTCAACACTCCTGTCGGCGGCGGCAGCATCGGTGGTCAGCCAATTTTGAT
>Ga0118677_10007506_pt1 | contig 17964 bp, 17 predicted proteins | sample AliMusrvi5mmetaG_FD_86154 | JGI IMG/M metagenome (GOLD analysis project Ga0118677, IMG submission 86154) | reverse complement strand
CCATCAAGGCAGCGTCAGGCCGACCATCAACACCGGTTACCGACGATGATCCAATTTTGAGCACCAAACGCTTCGCCTCGGCCATCAAGTCACCCCCTTTGCGCGCTTTGGACGACGGGGCAATTCATTGGGGCTTATCCCCTCAGCCGCTTGGTCGCGCCACCAGGAAAATTCAAGCTCGCCGACAACGACTCGGTCTCCCTCTTTCACTCCAGCTCGTGACAATAAGCGATCCACACCCAATTTTTCCAAGCGCCGCACTGCTTCATCCAGTGCTCCGTCATCTGTGAGATCAGAGAGGCGCACAGCCCGTTCGGCGGCGCGACCGATAACGATATAACTCCCGTCATCACCTCGCTCAACGACAACTGCCTCTTTCGCTGGCCGGTGAACTCTAATCGTGCTGTTTTCAACTGATGCTTGTTCTTTTCGAGCTGATGCGACTTTTTCTGCCAAGAGCGCAATAAGAGCGTCGAGGCCCTGTCGTGTTACCGACGACACCACAAGGTCGCAGAGATGGTCTTCAACTCCGCCTGAAAGGTCGGCGCGTGATCCCAGCACCACTCGGGGTCGTTCTAACAACGAGGGTTGATACCTGCCGAGCTCATCAAGCAGCGTCGCCAGTTGCTCCTGCGGTGTTCGCTCGGCGCCTTCGGCGAGATCCAACAAGACAACGAGCACGCGGGCGCGTTCGATATGACGTAGAAACTGATGGCCCAGACCCTTTCCTTCCGCAGCACCCTCAATGAGGCCGGGTATGTCAGCCACGACGTACTCGACATAGTCATCACTTGATCCATAGCGAACGACGCCGAGATTGGGAACCAAGGTCGTGAAGGGATAGTCGGCGATCTTGGGCTTGGCGGCGGAGATGCTGGCGATCAACGTGGACTTGCCGACATTGGGGAACCCAACCAAGGCGACATCGGCGACCAATTTGAGTTCCATGTTGAACCAGAACTCTTGTCCTGCCTCTCCTTGTTCAGCAAATCGAGGGGCGCGTCGTCGATTGGAGAGGAATCGGGCATTTCCAAACCCTCCATGGCCTCCGTCCGCAGCAAGCCAGCGATCCCCCTCTATTGGAAGGTCGCAGACCTGTTCTCCGTCAAGCGTTTTGATGACGGTGCCAACAGGAACCGGCACCACGAGGTCTTTGCCTCCAGCACCATGACGTTTTTTCCCCATGCCGTGGACCCCTGAAGTGGCGCGTCGAAAGGGATGATCTCGAAACCCTAGGAGTGATGCTTGATTACGATCAGCGACCAACCACACGTCTCCGCCATTGCCGCCGTCACCGCCGTCTGGGCCACCACGGTCAACGTGTGCTTCACGGCGAAACGAAACGCTTCCAGCCCCACCGTCTCCCGCTTTAGCGTGTAGTTGTGCCTCGTCTACGAACTCGGCCATACGTCAATCCTACGGCCCGCGATGCCCGCCAAATTCTTATGCCGCGATGAAGAGCCAATCGACAACATCGCCGCGCAGTGTGGTTGAACCTCGATCTGTTGTTACGGTGAGCGATCCATCAGGCCCACGCTCGGAAATTACACCGTGGCAACCGGGGATAAAACCTACGGAATCAAGGGCTTCAAGTGCTGCATCGTCGAATTCCAGCATCTCGGCAATCCGAACCAGGAGTACCCGATCGCCCGGGTTGGCAGAACTAATCAACGCTTCAGTCTGTGCCGTTTGTCGAGCACTCCCTGGTATTGGGTTGCCGTGGGGACAGGTTGAGGGGTCCCCAAGGAGGGCAATCAACTTTGCTTCCACATCAGAGGAGATCACGTGTTCCCACTTCCCAGCCTCTTCGTGAACCTTGTGCCACTCAAGACCGATGACATCCACAAGAAGTCGCTCAGCGAGGCCATGGCGTCGCGCCACGGTTACTGCAACCGATTGCCCCTGCTCGGTGAGGACAATCGCCCTTCCTCGCCGTTCGATGTACCCGTCTTCTTCTAACCGGTCGAGCATCTCTTTCACTGCTGGAGCACTTCGACCGAGCCGCTCTGCGATACGCGCGCCAATGACTTCGGTGCCCTCGCTGTTCAAGGAGAGAATCGTTTGTAAGTACTCCTCAAGCGGCGTGTGGTATCCCTCTTCCATCTCAAATGACCCTACCGGCTTGACCCGCGCGCAATACGGGTCCTACACATCAAGCAGCGTTCGCACTGCGTCGCCGAACAGTTCTGTGTGCCGGTCTACCTCGTTGACCGTGGTTGTTGGACACATCAAGGCCATGTTGTGGAACGGCGTCAAGAGAATTCCTCGATTCAGCAGATACAAATGGATGTATTCGTCGAGAGCATCGTCTTCTGCTGCTGCAGATTCGCCACCATTGCGAGGCGCCGGGGCAGTAAAGCGAAATTCAGCCCGAGCACCGAGTTGCGAAATGGTCCATTCAATACCCGTCTCATCAATGACGCTTTGGACTCCTGCAGTAAACCGGTCGGCGAGGGCGATCATCGCCACAAAAGCGTCGTCAGTGAGTACTTCTTCCAGTGTTGCCCGCATCGCCGCGGTCGACAGTGCGTTGCCCGCTAATGTTCCGCCGACACCACCAACATCAATGATGTCGACACCCTCGCTGATTGCTGCCTCCACCCGTGGGAGGAGGTCCGCAGAGAATCCATAGGCCCCGCAAGGGATTCCCGCACCGAGCGACTTTCCAATGGTCACAATGTCGGGGTCAAGCTCCCACGCCTTCGTCGCCCCTCCGGGGCCTGCGCTGAAGGTGTGAGTTTCATCAATCATCAACAAGGTTCCCGCTTCTCTCGTGAGGCGACGAAGCGCTTCGTGAAACCCCGGTTCGGGAAGCACAATGCCGATATTGGTTAATGCCGGCTCTGCCAAGACCGCGGCAACGTCGCCATGTGCCAATGCTGCTTCAAGGGCGGCTAGGTCATTGAATTCGACAACCCGGGTTGTCGTTGCTGGATCAACGGCCGGAGCCACATTTCCCGGACGAGACATTGCTGCCCCATCTTGGCCGCAAACGACAAAGGTTTCGTCCACGCTGCCGTGATAACAGTAGGAGAACACCAGAATTTTCGGGCGCTTGGTGACAAGGCGCGCTAAGCGCAAGGCCCAACGATTGGCATCGGTGGCGGTCAACGCGAATGACCACCGCTCCATGCCAAATCGGCGAGTCAGTTCCGCTGCGACCCACTCGCCATCATCGGTTGGGAGCATTGTTGTAATTCCACCCTGGGTAGCGATTCGCTCTTCAACCGCCCGGACGGTGGCCGTTGGAGAGTGCCCCGCCATTGCCCCGGTGTCACCGAGGGCGAAATCAATCAAGCTATGCCCGTCAACATCGACGATCGTATTTCCATGCGCCGAGGCAAAGGTCAACGGAAATCCCCCGGCCCACTTATTCATCCACGTCATCGGAACCTGACCAAAGAGGTGCGATGCCTGCTCAAAACTCGCCTTCGATACCGGGTTGGCAGCTTCGTAGCGCTCCCGCTCGCTAGCGAGGAGCCGTTCTAGTCGTTCTCGATTCGCAAGCACCATCTGTTGTTCTCCGTTCCTTGACTTCATCGTCACGGTTCAGCAACGTCTTTCCCCGCTGCAAATCCTCTGGCACACTGTAGAAACCGTGGAACATCACATCTCTCCGAAGATCCAGCGACCCCACTGGGCTTGGTTCGTCGTCCTGGACGGTTCGTTAGCGTTCTTGGCCCTCATCGTAATCTGCCCTCCCCTGGCTGCCCGAATTCGGAAATCAGTGCCAATTGGGTCAAATTCGGCCCTTCGCAAGATTTTTCTTGCAGCGATCCTTATTCACCTCGCAGAAGGAGCCGTTGCGGGGGCTTTGGCCCGCAAAAAGGGGCTTTCATCTGGGGATTGGGCCATTCAAACAACAATCGTCGGCTTTCCCTCGCTCCTCGCTTTGGCGGCTCAAAAGTCAGAAAAAGTGGATTTTTAGCCTTACCATCACCCAATTCACCCAAAAGCGCGTACAAGATAGTTCCCGAGCAGCCCCGCTCCTGAGGGCTGAGGACAAGGAGAACAGATTCCGTGAATAAGACCGAATTGATCGATGCAGTTGCAGCCCACACGGGAAACGCCAAGAGCACCGTCGCTGACGTGTTGGCCGGACTTGAAGATGTCGTCGTTGCCTCTGTGGCAAAGGGCGAGAAGGTTGCGTTGACTGGCTTTGTGTCATTCGACCGTGTTGACCGCAAGGCCCGTACGGCTCGTAACCCACAGACCGGTGAAGCAATCCAGGTCAAGGCTTCAAAGGCCCCGAAAGTTGCCGCTGGCGCAAGCTTCAAGAAGATCGTCAAGGGTGAAGCACCAGCTCCTTCAATCAAGGGCTAGGTAACTCTCTCCTCTACACGAGGATATCGAAATTGAAAAAACCCGGGGCTCACTGAGTTCCGGGTTTTTTCATGTCTTGCCAGCCTCTTAGGCGGTCATTTTCAGCGACCTACGAGATCTACTGCTAGCTCATCGTCTTCGAACTGAGAGTCCGCATCCCCAAGCCGAGAATGAGAAGGCCAGACTAGGGAACAGAAGGTCTTGCTGAATCAGAACCTGTAGGTGCAAGCCCTTTACCCAACGGCGCAATGGCTTCGTGTGACTGTGAGCTGGTGGTCAGGTCTGACGGCACCGTGTTCTTGGGTGTCGGCTGCGCTGGGGGCTCGTGGTCCGCTGCTTGCCACAACACAACACAATAATGATTTCCGCCGCTGAATCATCAGCGAGATTCCGTACTCTGCAGGAGTGGCGTCATCGATGATTCCAAGCGGAGTCCCCACTGAAATACTCGTTGGCAGCGTCAGAAAGGCTCCAGAATCGCTCCCGCAGCAATCAAGAAGATTGCGGCTCATTTCTCTGCTGTTCTTACCGAAGGGTGCCGTTAACCCTTGAGTTTTTTGGACCGTTTGGTTCCTCGGCGAGCAGCGTGGACGCGGCCGATCCCTTCATCTGACCTAGATGCAGGTCACGGTGTTACTCAGGAAGGAAGAATGTCAACAAGTTTGCGTCCCTTGCGGGAACCGAACTTCACAAACCCGTCAGTCAAAGCAAACAGCGTGTCGTCTTTACCGATCCCTACATTCAAGCCAGGGTGGAAGCGTGTTCCCCGCTGTCGAACGATAATTGAACCACTTGAGACTTCGGTACCATCAAAAACTTTAACGCCGAGGCGCTGTGCATTTGAATCACGACCGTTCCTGGTCGATCCACCACCCTTGGTCTTAGACATGAGGAGCTCCTTTAAGCCTTTGCTGAGATTCCAGTAATTTCAACCGTCGAGTACTTCTGGCGGTGCCCCCAACGCTTGCGCTGGTTGGCCTTCGCCTTGTACGTCAAGGCGTTAATCTTCGGGCCCTTTTCGTCGCCAACAACATTCGCCGTGACGGCAGCCTTTGCCAACTGTGCAGGGGTTGACAAGACGGTCTCGCCGTCCACAATCAGGACAGGCTCAAAGGTGATCTTCTCGCCGACTGCTTCAGGTCGCAGGTCAACGCGCAGGCGCTGCCCTTCTTCTACCCGTTCTTGGCCGGCTCCGGTGCGAATTACTGCGTACATGGGTTTCCTACTCTAGCCGATTCCGGCTTCTGGGGGGAACGTCCTGAAAATCAGGGCAAGTCCCGATCAAATACGATACCGCGTCCTTCGCAGTGCGTACACACGGTCGAAACGGACTCCATCAAGCCTTCTGAGATCCGCTTTCTGGTCATTTCAACCAGACCCAACTCTGAGATATCAAACACTTGGGTCCGAGTCTTGTCTCGTGCGAGTGCTTGGCGAAGCTTCGAGGCAACCGCTTCTCGGTGTTCCTTCGACTCCATGTCAATAAAGTCGATGACAATGATTCCCCCGATGTCTCGTAAGCGCAGCTGGTGGGCAACCTCCTCAGCCGCTTCCAGGTTGTTCTTGAACACGGTCTCTTCAAGCGTCGTCTTCCCGACGTTTTTACCCGTGTTGACGTCAACCACCGTCAGGGCTTCGGTGCGCTCAATAATCAGTGAACCACCTGACGGCAACCAAACCTTGGAGTCAAGAGCCTTGTGCAACTGTTCGTGAACGAAATATCGCTCAAAGAGTGGGAGCGTTTCACTCGACAGGTTGTAGTGCTCAACTCGCTCAACCATTTCAGGGCTCATTTGGGTGACATAGCTGCGAACCTGTTCGAAGAGCGCTTGGTCATCGATAAGGACACCGCGGTAGTCGTTGTTCAATTCTTCTCGCAGCATCCGCACCGCAAGATCAAGTTCTCGGAAAAGAAGCCCCGGCTTTGACGACTTCTTGGCTTCTTGGTCAATAGCTTCCCATCGCCGAGTGAGCTCTTCGACATCCCGCGTGAGATCCTCTGCGCTCGCTCCTTCGGCAGCCGTACGAACAATAAGTCCGTGACCCTTCGGCCGAATCTCATCAAGGATCTTTCGCAAACGACGGCGTTCGTTGTCGCCAAGTCGCTTTGAGATGCCGATGGTTGATGAATTCGGCACGAGCACTGCGTAGCGACCAGGAAGCGAAACCTCTTGTGTCAGACGCGCTCCCTTGGCGCCAATCGGGTTCTTGGTGACCTGACAGACCAACAATTGACCCGGCTTCAGGACGTCTTCGATGCGGGCGTTCTGCGCTTGCTCGGCCTCAACGTCGTCGGGGTCGTAATGGATATCACCACGGTAAAGCACGGCATTTTTCGGGATTCCAATATCAACGAATGCTGCTTCCATCCCGGGGAGGACGTTTTGAACACGCCCTAAGTAGATATTCCCATCGATCTGGGTCGTTTCGTCGGTTTCTTTTACGACATAGTGCTCAACGAGTGTTCGTCCTTCGAGCATTGCGATGTGCGTGGTCGATCCTTCGACGTGGACACACATCAGATAGCGACCAACGCTCTTCCCTTTTCGCTCCCGTCCGCCGCGTCGACGACGCTTCCGAGGTGCATTTTTCTCCCCCTCCGCCTTGTCATCGGCAGCGGGAGCTGATTCGGACTTCACTGGGGTTGGGGCACGTCCTTCAATGCGCTGTGACGGCGCGGCGACCTTGCCTCCGTCGGTGCGTGGCGCGTCGACCTGATCACCCTCAGGATTCGGCGCAGGGACTCCAAGTGGCCCCCCTGGCTTTGTGTCACCGATGCGCGGTGCTGGTCGAGTCTCGCCGATCTTCGGAGCGGATGGGGTTTCGTTACCGGTTCCGTCGATGACTGGTGAGTCGGGTGTACTGGATTCTTCGTGCTCTGTCATCGGACAAGAGCCTCCTCGTCGTTCTCATGGGCTGACCTTTGCAGCCGATTGCCTAGCAACGCTAAAGAGCCGACCCTCTTGATCGAGTGGCTCAAAGCGCTTGCCTTCAAATTCAATGAACTGTGCTTGACGGCTTGCATGGGCAAGCCGCACTGTTGGATCTAGTGCGCTGAGAAGTTCACCTGGTCGAACGCCACGAGGTTTTGTGGCTAATTCCGCCAGAAGACGAACTGAACCGGCACGAGATCCGGGGCCTTCGACCGATAATTGGAGAACGCTGGGCCGCAGATCATCACTGACCTTGCGACCTTTCCGCTCTCGCTCAATGGGTATGTGCGCGGCGCCGAGTAGGTGGTCAACCCGCTCTGCCCCTTGTTGTGCGCTCATTCCCGTAACCTCCAAGATCCAAGAACACAATGTTACTTCCTCTTGGAGCGACCCCCCGGAACTGCCGAGAGGCCGTGCTATCACTACGTCAAGCCCATCAGGGAGCAGATTTCCCAGTTCTTCGCCGATTTCTTCGGCCGACCGCTCTTGCTCGTCACCGTTGGGGACGAGGCGGATATCGGCATATTCCGCTTCTGATTCGCACCCCGTCGGAAGCGCCAACGAGAACGCCAAAAGCGGTCTCGGTGAAAACCCTTCCGAATAGGCCACGGGCAGGCGTGCCCGGCGCAACGCTCGCTCCCACGCCCGTGCGACATCTCGCTGCGAGGTATAGCGAATCCTTCCGGTTTTGGTATAGCGAATACGGAGACGCTCGGGAAGACTCATTCGTACCTACGAAGCCGAATGGCTCAAGGTCACGGGAACCGCTGACCCAAGCTCGAGTCCCTGCCCGGTACCTTGGCTTCCACCCGCTGGAGGCTGAACAGATGCCACGACGTGCTCGAGGCCGTAGGTCGTACATGCCCCGCAGTCATAACACGGCGTCCATCGGCAATCCTCAAGGCCCACTTCCGCAAGCGCATCGTGATACTCCCCGAGCAGAAAATCCTTATGGAGCCCAGCTGAGAGATGGTCCCACGGGAAGAGTTCGTCGTCACTTCTCTGTCGTTCCGTGTAATCCTCAAGTACGAGTCCTTCGGCGACCATTGCTCTCTGGAACTTTGACAGATCGAAGTGTTCCGACCACTCTTGAAAGGTTCCGCCTTCTCTCCAGACGCGCTCGAGGACCGCACCAATACGACGGTCCCCTCGAGAAACGATGCCTTCAGCAACGGTGGCAGCCGGTTCATGCCAACGGATCTGTAATCCTTTTGTCTTCTTTGCAGCATCGCGCAAGAGCGAAATTTTGTGGTTCAGTGTGGCCAACGAGTCTTGGGGATGCCAGGCAAAAGGGGTCTGCGCCTTGGGCACGAATCCTCCCACGGACGCCGACACCGTCACATGGCTGTGATACTTCTTGCCTATTGCGACACAGCGAGCGCCGAGTTCAGCAATCCCAAGAACGTCCTCGTCCGTTTCTGTGGGGAGCCCAATCAAGAAGTACAACTTGACCCGCCGCCATCCTTGCGAAAATGCTGCTTCCACCGCAGCAAAGAGATCTTCATCGGAGATCAACTTGTTGATGACTCTGCGCATTCTCCAGGTTCCGCCTTCAGGAGCGAAGGTCAGCCCCGTTCGACGTACTTGTTGGATTTTCGCTGCCGTTGCGACCGTGAAGGCATCCACGCGTAATGACGGAAGCGAAACTGAGACCCGGCCCCCATGGACGGGGTCATCGACCACTTCGGCGACCACGGCTTCGATCCCGGAGAAATCAGCCGTCGACAGCGACGTCAGTGCCACGTCTTCGTATCCAGTTCGCTCAATGCCCCGGGTAACCATGTCAACGACTTGTGCGGCTGGGCGCTCTCGAACAGGCCGAGTGATCATCCCGGCCTGACAAAAGCGACAACCCCGGGTACACCCACGAAAGACTTCCACGTTCAGTCGATCGTGAACAACTTCAGTGAGGGGAACAAGTTGCTCTTTGGGGTAGGGCCAGTCGCCGAGGTCCGCCACGGTCCGCTTCTCAATGACTGACGGGGCCGCGGTATTGAGTAGTTCGAGATCCCGTTGAATCGGGCCATCAAAAACTGGGGAGTAAAAACTCGGGACATAGACGCCTTCTATCCCTGCCAACTGTTCAAGCAAGGTCGAACGATCGCGCTCGCCTGCCTCGTCACGAAGCCAAGCGCCCATAACCTCGGTGATCTCACTGACGACTTCTTCCCCTTCGCCGAGGACGACAACGTCGAGAAAATCAGCAAGCGGCTCTGGGTTGTAGGTACAGTGCCCGCCGGCGAGGACGATTGGATCTGCGTTCGTACGATCTCTGCTGTGAAGAGGGACCTGCGCGAGATCAATCATGTTCAACACATTGGTGTAGGTCAACTCTGCAGAAAGGTTGAATGCGATCAGATCAAACGCTCGCGCTGGGTAGTGATTCTCGACGCTAAAGAGTGGGATGCCTGCTTCTCGCATCGCTGATTCCATATCAACCCAAGGGGCATACGTTCGCTCGGCGACAGCGTCGCTACGCTCGTTGATAATCTCATACAAAATCTGGAGTCCTTGGTTCGGTAGACCAATTTCATAGGTGTCGGGATATGCCAGAAGCCACGCAACGGTGTCGTCGCTGTGGACGGGGAGCTGGGATCCCATCTCCCCTCCGACATACCGTGCTGGCTTTTCCACATGGAACAGCAGCGGTTCAATAACTGAGAACAAGGACTCCATGGTGCAGAGTCTACGATCATCGCACCCGAGATCAGTCGACTCTTTCGGGCAGGCCTAGCCCGCCGCTGTCGTGGTCGGTGTCGTGAGGGCCGGCGTCCCAGCCGGAGGAACGGTCGTTGGCGGATTCAACGATGGTGGCGATGACGCCGTCGGGAACTTCACCGGTCCCACGGGATTGGTGGCGAGGTAGTTGAACGTGGTGGCCACAACGGGTGCTGCTGCATTGGCTCCATAGCCACCTTGGTCAATGACACAAACAATGACATAGCTCGGATTCGTTCCGGGCCCAAAACCGACGAACCACGAGTTGGGCTCTTGGCCTGGAGAGTTTGATGCGGTGCCTGTCTTGCCGCCGACAACAAACGATGCCTGGTTGTAGTGGGCGTACTGCTGGAAGGTTCCGTACGCCGTACCATTTGAGTTATTCACCACGCCAATCAATCCTTGCATGATGGGATCGGAAATCGCAGGAGTCAGCGCCACGTGACCAGTTACTTTGGGCTGATATTGGCGGATTAACTCGCCCGATGGTGACACGAGCCCTGCAGCAACCTCAGGGGCGTACCGAGTTCCACCATTAAGAAAGGTTGAATACGCAATGGCCATTTCAAGGGGCGTCACAACTGTAGAACCCTGCCCAAATGCCATTTCGATATTGTCACCCACGTACCAATTCGTATTGGGGAAGTTTGCTGGGGAAGCAGCATGGAGCTTCTGGCGAACTGCTTGAGAGTCCACCCGTCCAACGGATTCTCCGAACAAGTCAATACCCGATGCAACACCAAGTCCATATTGTGCTGCAGCGTCTTGAATCGGCGTTTGTCCAAACTTTGAGGTTTGGACACCAAAGAGATAGCCCAAGTTATAGAAGTAGTAGTCCGATGACTGCGTCAGGGCGCTCGTGATGTTGACTTCTCCGAGCCCGCCATTTTCGTCATCGTGAAAGACGCACCCTGCGCCGCCGGCAACACAGGTTGGGACCGTGAAGGTTCCGGTGTCGTTCACGTACTGTCCTGCGCTAATCAGACCGCTTTGGAGTGCCGCGGTTGCCGTCACCATCTTGAACGTCGACCCCGGCGTGTACAAGCCGCTGATGGCGTAGTTGTTCAGTGCTCCACTTTGAAGAATGCTGTTCAGGTTCGCCTGACTAATCCCTCCTACAAACTGGTTGAGGTCGTACGTCGGATAACTCGCCATAGCGAGAATCGCCCCCGTGTGCGGGTCCATCACAAGCGCAGCGCCGTTGGGCGCAGGAGGAACCTTGCCAGAACGCTTATCTACCGTTTGGCGGTCAATCAGAATCTGCTGTGCAAGAGCATTTTGGAGAGTTTGCTGAAGCCCGAGATCGGTATTAAGCACCACCGTGTTCCCCGGCGTCGGCGTTTTCTGCTTCACGATGCCGACAACCTGGCCTTGGGCATTGACTTCAATTGCTTGATACCCGGGACTACCCTTCAGCTCACTTTGGTAAAACTCTTCGATCCCGCTCTCCCCGAACGACGACGTTTGCGTATATCCCTGTCCAGGATTTTGCGCTAATTGCTGCGCCGATATTGCCCCAACGTATCCAAGTGTTTGCGTCCCCACCGTTCCGCCCTGTGGATAGATGCGAGACGTTGTTGACTGGACCGACACCCCAGGAAACTCAGCGGAGTGCTCTTGCAAAAATTGGATCGTGGCGGGGGAAGCGTTCACTTGAATTGGCGCCGGTTGATAGGGATCGTATTTCGGATTATTTAGGATCTCTTGAACTTTTGCTGGAGTCTGACCAGTGAGGGCAGCAACTTGACCAACAACTTCTGGGTGTTGCGAAGCCTCCAAACGGCTTAAGACAATCTCTTGCGACACCTGGTTTCCGACCATGACGGTTCCCGACCGGTCGGTGATCACCCCACGCGGCGCTTGGAGGGCAACGATGCGCAGATGGTTTGCCGTTGCCGCGGCTTTCAATGATGACGCATCAACAACTTGCAAGGTAAATAGCCGCAAAACAAGCAGAGCAAACAGCACAATAAAGAAAATTCCAATTGCGATTAGTCGGACGTCGGGACGTGCGTCAACTTCGTCAGGAGAAGGAACCAAGTTCGCTATGGAGACACCCTTGCGTTCGCGAATTCGCAGTTGTTGCCTGCGGCCACGGGGGCCAAACCAATTCACCAGCCCGTCACCTCAGAAGTCATGCGACGACGTCCACTTCGCTCGCCAAGCGACCAGCTCACGGCAAGCCAGGCAGGAATAGCAAAGACTGCAGCCCCGACGGCGACCACGGGTAAGAGAACGAGATAGTTAATCGCACTGAATTGATCTTCTCCAAAAACAAACCCCAAGATTCCATAGGTCCCGACGGCAATCAATGTTGCCCCAGCACTCAACGCTGGTGTGACCCACCACGCAGCTCCTTCGACGTTGAGTCCATTACGTTCGGTCGCCAAGCCGATCACAAAGCCCAAGATGGTTGCTACCAAGGCCGTGAGCCCAAAGGGGGTCGGCTGCAAGCAGTCCAATGCTATTCCCGCGCCGAAACCGGTAATTGCTCCAACCTGTGATCCTCCAACAAGGCCAGCGGCAATCGGAAATAGCCAGATGATCTCTGGGTGCATCCCGTCGATGTTCAGATGAGAAAAAATCGAAATCTGTGCCACCACGCCAACGAGGACGACCAGAGCCAGGCGAAGGTACGAAACACGGTTCATGCAGGAGGTTCCCAGAGAAGGACGTCGACATAACCAAGATTGTTCAAATTCGCCAAGGGCTTGACATCGACATCCATTTGCGTTGCGTTCGGAGGACTCGACGACGCTGCGACTTTGCCGATCGGGAGGCCTGCCGGAAATAATGACCCTTGCAAACCATTCGTGAAGACGACGGTACCGACAGGCACGGCCGATCCCGGTGCAACAAAATTCATACTGAGTGGCCGTCCCTCAGCAACCCCATTCACTACGCCTAGGACATTCGACGTCCCAACTACGGCACCCACTTTTGATTGCCCATCGGTAATCAAACGAATTGTGGCAGTGCCGCGATTGACAATAACCACCTGGCCGACGAGACCACCGTTCCCAACAACGGGCATCCCAATCGTAATTCCAGAGCTGGTCCCTTTATTGATTTGGATAGACGACGCAAAGTTCGAAACGCTGATATCAATCGTCTGCGCGGTAACGGTTGGAGTCGCTCCGACAAATCCAAGATTTTTCAATTGAGCAATCTGTGTCAATTGCTTGCGGTTGTACGCCGTCGTTAACTGCTGCTGCTGAAGACGACTTACCTCGGCGCGAAGTTGTTGGTTTTCTGCAGTCACTGATCCATAGTTCAGCGCACCAGAGAAGAAATTACCGATCGGCCTTGTAACAGCGTCAACAACCCCCACTACTGGCGAGAGCACTGTTGAACCGATGCTGCGCAGTCCTGAGGTAATCCCACTTGAAGTCCCGACGCTCAAAGTCAATAGCGTGATGGCGAGCAGGACCAGCACTGCAAATGTTGTCAGGGAGCGAAGAGACCGACGAGATGCCACGGGCAAGAATCGCTGGGATTAGCGCGACGAGGAGGTAATCAACACGCGCTTGAGCGCATCAAATTCCTCAAGACACTGACCGCTTCCGATCGCTACGCAGTTCAACGGATCGCGAGCAACCACAATGGGCATACCCGTCTCGGCTTGGATCTTGGCATCGAGTCCGTGAAGCAGTGCTCCTCCACCCGTCAAGACGATGCCTTGTTCCATGATGTCGGAGGCCAACTCAGGTGGCGTCCGATCGAGGGTCACCTTGACGGCATCGATGATGGCGGTTACGGGCTCCTCAATGGCCTCTCGGATCTGTTCTGTAGAGATCACGATGGTCTTGGGGAGGCCTGAAACGAGGTCTCGACCGCGAATTTCAGCCCGAAGCTCCTCTTGAAGAGGGTAGGCCGAGCCGAGTGCAATCTTGATTTCCTCTGCGGTCCTCTCTCCAAGCGCTAAGGAGAATTCCTTTTTGGCGTAGGCAACGATTGCCTCATCGAGTTCGTCTCCACCGATTCGGATCGATTGGCTGTTCACAATTCCACCCAGAGAGATAACGGCAACTTCCGTTGTCCCTCCGCCAATGTCAACCACCATATTTCCCGTTGGTTCATGAACGGGAAGGCCTGCACCAATTGCTGCGGCCATTGGCTCTTCAATAATGAAGGCTTTCCGTGCGCCGGCATACTCTGCTGCCTCCATCACGGCACGTTGCTCAACGCCGGTTATCCCCGACGGAACGCAGATGATCATGCGCGGCTTGGCAAATCGTCGTTGGTGTACGCGATGAATAAAGTACCGAAGCATTTTTTCGCAGATCTCGAAGTCCGCAATCACGCCATCTTTGAGAGGACGAATCGCTTGAATGTTGCTCGGGGTACGACCAATCATCCGCTTTGCTTCAGCTCCAACGGCGAGGGGCCGTCCATCTTTCACATCAACAGCAACGACCGAAGGCTCATTCAAGATGATGCCTCGGCCGCGCACATAGACCAAAGTGTTCGCCGTACCTAAGTCAACGGCCATATCTCGACCCAAGAGGAAGAGGCGGTTGTCAGACATTTCGTCGTCCTCTCGCTACCAAAATTCAGCGAGATCGTCTCGCTAAACGCTAAAAACTGTTGTCCTCAGGCTACGAGATGCGTGGGTGCAACACAAGGCACCGGTTTCAGCAGTGCTTCAGCCTGTCAGTCCTTGGCTCAAAGTGTAGGAAAAAAGAGGGCAATCTCACGGGCGGCTGACTCGGGAGAGTCCGACCCATGGATCAGATTCTCCGTCATTTCGAGGCCGAAATCACCCCGAATCGTTCCTGGCGCTGCCTCTGCTGGGTTCGTTGCTCCCATCAGGGTCCTCACTACCTTGTACGTATTTTCGGGACCTTCAAACACCATGATCAGGGCAGGAGAACGAGTAATGAAGTCAACCAAGCTTTCGAAGAACGGCTTCCCGTCATGCTCTTCGTAGTGGACTGTGGCTATCTCTCGCTCAATCGTTCGCAGTTCGGCTGCAACAAGCGACAATCCCTTGCGCTCCAAACGAGCGATGATCTCGCCGCTAAGACGACGCTCAACGCCGTCTGGCTTCACGATGACAAGGGTTCTTTCCACGAGGAGAGAACCTAGCAGCGCCTCGGCTGAGACGCCACCTTCAGCACACCCCGGCTGACTAGTGGCTTGAAGACGATGCCAACGTCGATGCAAAAATCTGCCACGCAAGAAGCGACTTTGCCACCAAACTCAGTGTGATGTAGGCGCGCTCACCCACCAGATAGTTACTCCAGCGGCCAACCTTTTTGTATTGCAGCCACTGATTCAACGCAAAGATATTGAAGAACACGAACAGTGAGATGTAGATACCGAACACAAAGCCCGGGGCATGTTGCGATGCACCCGGAGCAATCAAGTAAATCCCAATCGCCAGCCATGGCACGATGCCCGCAAAGCAACCGAGAATGAATGGCCACCAACCGCCGCTCCCGGGAGACTCGTAGCGTTCTTGAAGCCATCCAAAAGCAATCATCGAGGCATTCACTCCGAAGAGAGCAATCAGCGCTGCAATGTCCTCGACACCAGTCAACATGGCGATCAAGATGATCATGATTGACGAACTGAGCGAATATTCAAGCCATCGATAGGGGTTTCTTTCGATTGCCAAATTGCTGGTGTACCGCTTCCATAACGGGCCGGCCACAGAGAAATGAGCAGCAGCTGAGAGAAGGAAAAAGAGCGCCACGGCACCAGCAAATGAAACGTGAAACAAGGTCACGAGCTGGTGTGGGGTGTTATTTCCCGGAGCTCCAGCCATGTACCGTGCCACGACCGGTAAGGCAAATGAATTCGCAAGAAGAACGATGATGATTGCCTGCACGAGGTGGAGACTCCCCGCGACAATATTGTACGGGCGAAGCCGTTTCATCTCAGCATTCATCGGCAACATCTCAGTAGTCATTTGTTCCCCCTTTTAACTTTCTTCACGCTACCGGCTCCCTTTGCGATGCGAGGAGATAGTCATACCCGTGGTATCCAACTAGTCCCGTTCGGCGATCAGCTCCAAAAGTCTCAGTCGAGCGTCGCCCACTACGTAGAGCGAACCGGTAGCGAGGACGAGACCATTGCCTTCAGCGAGGAGCATTGCTCGCTCGACTCCAAGTGCAATCGACGGTGCCTGTTGTGCCGTGGCTCCCAGACCTCGCGCCGCTGAAACAATTTCGGAAGCGCGCATCGCTCGAGGCGTCACCGGTTCAACGCAGACAAAGGTGGTGATTCCTGCATCCACCAAGGGGGCAAGGAGATCCTCAGGGTTCCGTCCTTGCAGCATCCCAATGACGGCAATTGCAGGTCCGTTGACATCAAAGCCTTCTCGGAGCGCCTCTGAAAGCGCGACTGCACCGGCGGCATTATGCGCGCCGTCGACGATCACGAGTGGCATGTGTCCCAAGACTTCCATCCGGCCGAGTACTTTGACCGCGGCCATGCCGTGTTCGACAATGTCCCTCTCGAGTGGCCTACCCAAAAATGCTGTTACCGCCGCAAGAGCGACTGCTGCGTTATCACCTTGGTGTGCTCCATGCAGTGGGACCATCACATCAACAACGATCTCACCAGGAACTGAGAGATCCACGACACGGCCACCGAATGCAAGACGATTGTTCTCGCACTGGAACTCCTCCCCTGCTCGCCACAGGCCTGCTGCGCCCACCTCATCACATCGATCTTGAACAATTGCCGCCACACGTTCGTTCGCGTCGCCCAAAATGGCAATGCACCCAGCTTTCACGATTCCCGCTTTGTCGCGAGCAATCTCTTCAACGGTGTCGCCGAGAACTTGTGTGTGGTCTAAGGACACATTGGTAATCACGCTCACCGTCCCGTGAACCACGTTCGTGGAGTCCCAAGTACCTCCAAGGCCCACCTCGATCACCGCCACGTCAACCGCACAGTCTGCGAAGTAGAGCAGTGCTGCAAGAGTGAGGAGTTCAAAGCGCGTGAGCGGCTCACTGAGCTGTGGCTCGATGAGGGCGAGACGAACGAGCACATCACAGAGGTCATCATCGGGAATCGCTGCAGCATTCCAAGCAATGCGTTCATTGACTAGGTGCAGATTCGGGCTGGTGTAGGTCCCGACCGAAAGGCCGAGCTCACTCAGCAGCGCGGTGATCATTGCCGTCGTCGATCCCTTGCCATTGGTGCCGGTGACATGGATGGCGGGATATTGCTCTTCAGGATGACCTAAGAGTGCTAGCGCGCTCGCTACCCCATCGAGGGTTGGGAGCAAACGTCGGGTGGGGGCAACACGCTCATAATCGATATGTGCGTCGAGCCACCCGAGCGCCTCTGTGATCGAGGCGAATGGGGTCACCACGAGATTACGAAGCCGCGCGCCGCGCTCGAGTCGTCTTTTTCTTTTCGAGTGGTACCAATGTTGGACTCACTCGATCGAGGACAACCGCACGGTCGATCAAACATTTTCCAACATCAGTCCGACTCGGCAAGTCATACATGACGTCAAGAAGGACTTCTTCCAAAATGGCCCGCAAGCCTCGCGCTCCCGTTCCCCGCAGCAGGGCTTGGTCAGCAACCGCTTCGAGGGCGTCAGTCGTAAACTCCAAGACCACGCCATCAAGCTCGAAGACACGCTCATATTGTTTGACAAGTGAGTTCTTTGGCTCAATCAAAATCTGTACAAGCATCTCGCGATCCAACTGGCTGACCGCACTCACTACTGGCAGGCGCCCAATGAACTCCGGAATTAACCCAAACTTGATCAGGTCTTCAGGCAGCACGTTTCGCAACACTTCGGGATCATCACTCTTTACTGCACCAACTTCAGCACGGAATCCAATGGATGTCTTGCCGATTCGATTCCCAATGATGGAGTCAAGACCGGCAAATGCCCCGCCGCAAATGAACAAGATGTTGGTCGTGTCGATGGAAATGAATTCCTGGTGGGGATGCTTGCGGCCACCCTGCGGCGGAACGGATGCCGTCGTCCCTTCCAAAATTTTCAGCAATGCTTGTTGAACAC
>Ga0118677_10007505_pt1 | contig 17966 bp, 12 predicted proteins | sample AliMusrvi5mmetaG_FD_86154 | JGI IMG/M metagenome (GOLD analysis project Ga0118677, IMG submission 86154) | reverse complement strand
GCCGGGCAGGTGATTGTGGCTGACGGCACGCCTGAGGCTGCCCTGCGCCTGCAGCGCGTGCTCACCACCGACCCGGGCATGGGCATCGTGCGCCACGCGGACGCGGGATACCCCGAGGCAATTGCCGCCGCCCGAAAGCACGGCATCAAGATCCCGATGATGAAAGGCTGACCTGCCGTGAATCTCGCGCGATATTTCTGGTTCAGCCTCAGCATTTTGCTGGGGTTACTGATTGGTTTGATTTTTGGCAGCCGCTTTTTGCCCCTGCCCTATGAAGACCTGCCGATGAATACACTGCGCGCGGATTATAAGACCGATTACGTGCTGATGACCGCAGAGGCCTACCACGGCGACCATAATATCCAGCAGGCCCAGGATATGCTGCGGCGCCTTGGCCCGGAACTGCCGACCTACCAGGTGCAGCAGGCGATGAGTAAGGCGCGCGAGCTCGGGTATGTTTCACAGGATGTGGACTGGATGAACCAGATGCTCGAAGATCTGCAGCGCATCAGCCCCACTGCCACACCCGGGGGTGCACCTTGAGCACCAGCGCGGTGAACACCACCAAAAAAGCGCCGCGGCGCCCGCCGCCCTATTACCTGCTGACGGGTTTGCTGGTTGGGCTGCTGACCGGGCTGGCGCTGACCCTCGTTTTCCGTCCGGTTTACGTGGACACGGCTCCCGGCGCGCTGAGCGATGCCGATAAAAGCGCGTACCGCAGCCTGGCTGCCATGGCGTTTGCCGTTGACCACGACCTGGGCCGGGCGCAGGCTCGCCTGGCCCTGTTAAAGGATAAAAACAGCCCCATGGCAGTCGCTGCCCAGGCCCAGCAGGAACTTTCACAGAATGGGCCGGAATCGTCCACTGTTAAAGGGCTTTCCCTGCTGGCGACGGCTTTTGCCCCGACTGCGGCAGCCATACAGCCTGTTTCCACGCCTGAACCCGGCGGCAGCCAGACGCCCACGCTCACCGGGCAGCCTGATTTTATGCTCACGCCTTCCGCCACGCTTGACCCGAATGCAGCGGTGATGACCGCCACCGCTTCCGCTTCCCCAACGCCCACCGAGCGCGCGCTGACGCCGCTGGCGACTTTCACCCCGCGCGTCACGTCCACCCCACTGCCCTCCCTGGGCTACCCTTTCATCCTTACGGATAAGTCGGACGTGTGCGACCCGCGCCTGCCGGGGCTGCTGCAGCTGGAAGTGAACGATAAAGCGGGAAACCCCGTGCCCGGTGTGCGCATCAGCGTGGCCTGGGACGGCGGGGAAGACCAGTTTTTTACTGGCCTGCACCCCAATATCAACCCCGGTTATGCCGATTTTAGCATGACCCCCGCCGCGCTCTACGCGGTGAAGGTAGGCGATATCAGCAAGCCGGTGGAAAAAATTGGCACAAGCAAATGCAAGGGAACCGACGGCACACCCTTCCCGGGCGGCCTGATGCTGCAGTTCGGACAGAAGTAAGGCACATTTTCAGGCTTCGACAGGCTCAGCCGGCGGGGCTAAGGCATTGTATTCTTTTGCGCCCAGTCCGTGCCAATAATGACAACAATATCGGCGGGCATGTTGGGGTCGGCATTCTGGTTAAAAATGCGGCTGGCAGGTACATTGAGCAGGCTGGCGATATAAGCCACGGTGGCGGGTTTGTTGGCGGAAACGCGCAGCTCGGTATAGTCCACCAGGTTGTCGGCATTGCCTTCCTGGATCACGCGCATGCCCTTGAGCATGAGAAATTCGTGCGTGCGGGCTGCCAACCCGGGAATGGACGTGCCGTTGAGCACGATGACCTGGGCTTTTTCAGCTTTGGCGGCATCCTGGGGCGGCAGTTCAATCGTGGGGGTTGGAGCCGGCGTTGGACTGGCGGCAGGCTGGGGCTCAGCCGTGGGTTCTTCCTGTTGGGGGCTGACAACCGCCTGTTTATCATTGCCTGCCTGGGGGGCAGGCGCCTGCGGCGCGGGGGCAGCAGGTGCCTGGGCCACTGCTGTGTCGAAGACCTGGTCGCGCAGCGCATCCACAGCTTTCATATCGGGCAGCAGGATGTATTCCCCGCTGGCGCTAAAAGAGGATGTCACCTGGTCGGGCTCATTAATCACCCCGCGTTTAATGCTGTCGAGATTGATCTGCTGGACGTAATAGGCCATGCGGATGGCATCCGCCAGGGTCATATTGGTGCGCACTCCTTTGGATACATTTTGATAGATGGCGGGTGCGTTGAGGATCAATTTGGGCAGGGAATAATAATTTAAAATATTGTCGCGCACAGCCATGATCACTTGCTGCTGGCGGGCGGCGCGGTCGAAATCGCCGTGGCCCATGTCGCGCACACGCGCATAGGCGAGAGCCTGGGCGCCGTTAAGGGTCTGGGTGCCGGGCTTGAGGTTGATCGTATTGTTGGGGCCGATGGGATCGATGACCATCGCTTCCTTAACTTTGATGTCCACCCCGCCGGTGAGATCGATAAATTTCACAAAGGAATTAAAATCGATCTGGGCAAAATAATTAATTGGCATGCCGATAAACTTTTCGACGGTCTTAATCGCCAGGCCCGGGCCGGCGCCGGGCGGCTGGTCCAATTCGCCTTTATAGTAGGCTGTGTTGATCTTGTCTTCACCGTAGCCGGGGATATTAACCCACATATCACGCGGGATGGAAATCATGCCGGCCGTATGGCTGGCCGGATCCAGGGAAAGAAGGATCATCGAGTCTGTGCGGGCCGCGCTGCCTTCACCATCGCGCGCATCCAGGCCCACCACGAGCACGGTCACGCGGCTGGCGCCGTCCCAGGCGAGCGGCGCCGGGTCGTTGGACCCGGACAGGCGGCGTGTATATTCACTCCCGTTGGGGACGAGACTTCTGGTTGTATCCGCCGACGAAGATGTGTTGTTGGCATTATCAGTTTTGGATGGAAGCAGGTAGGCGATGCCAGTGATCATTGCCACCGCCAGGGTGACGAGGATCAGAACGGCAAAAAGGCCGGCAACCCAAACCAGGCGCGGGTCGGAAGCAAACGGCCCGGGCAGTTCAGGTAGTTTCCTGATGAAGGCTGGTGGCGCGGCATGCCGCGGTTTTACCATGGATCGAGGACGGCGGTAATTGCTCATAAAAAAACCCTTTTATGGATGTTGACAAACGAACCATAAAAGGGTTGCAAGATCAGTACCAAATCCGGGCGGGCGGTGGTTTATTTTGGCATCGGGTTACTGGTAACCCAATCGCTCCCAATCACAATCACCAGGTCAACCGGGCTCCCGGGGGTGAATTTGTTGGTAATCTGCGAGGTCGGGATGTGCATCGTGTCAGACAGGTACTTCATGGCATAAACCTTGCTGTTTAATACGGTCATCAGGGTTAATCCTGAAGGCTGGGAAGCATTTTTGGCTTCCACCACATTTAACCCGAGAGTCTGCATATATGCCTGGGTGCGCTGCAAAATGGTGGCATCCTGCGTTCCATTTTGAAGGGAAATGCGGGCACCTTCGGCTTTGAGTGCCGCGGCGGTGTCTGTCTGGGAAGGCCCCATGGCGCCATCGTTGGTGAAAATGTCGTCACGCAGCACGCGAATTTTATCGGGAAGGGGCTTGATCACATCCTGCTTGACTCCGTCCGGACCGATCACGCTGCCGTAAGCCACCATATCGGCGGCAATCACGTCGTTTTTAATCGATTTGGCCTGCATATCCTTACCCGACCAGGCCAGTTTAATGGCCGTATCGAGAGGCATGTTGGTTTTGATTCCGGCTGAAAGCTCATCATAAAGCTGCGGGGCAATCGCTACCAGCTTGGGAAGCGAATAAATGTTGAGAATCTGGCTGCGCATGGCCATAATGACGGCCTGCTGGCGAACAGCGCGGTCGAAATCGCCGTTGGCTGAATGGCGCGCGCGCGCATAGGCCAGGGCCTCATTGCCGCAGAACATCTGGGTGCCCTTATGCAGGGTGATGGTGTTGCCCGGGCCGATCGGGTCGATCACCAGGCCGTCTTCATTGTCGCGGATCTTGATGTCGATACAACCGATGGCGTCAATGAACTTGGTGAAGGCGGTAAAGTCAATTTCGGCGTAATAATCAATTTTAATCCCGAGGAAATTCTCCACGGTTTTGACCGCCAGGCCGTCGCCGCTGCCGGGCAGGTTGTTAAACTGTCCCAGAAAGTGGGCGGTGTTGATTTTGCCGTTGTCGTAACCCGGGATGGTGACCCACATATCGCGCGGGATGGAGAGGAAGCCAGCGGTCTTGGTGATGGGGTCAAAGGTGAAGACGATCATCGAATCCGTGCGCGACGGCTCGTTCTTTTGAATGGCGCTCCAATCGCGGTAATCGAGGCCCATCAGCAGAAGATTTACGCGCTGTCCGCCGTTCCAGGGTTGGGGCGTGGCGGCTGCATCGATCTGGGCCTGGGCCAGGGTTGGAATGGCGTTGACATCTTCGGTTGCGCCGGGCACAGGCGTACTGGGTACTTTAATCGCCAGGCCGGGGATGGGAATGGAATTGGTCCGGCTGATGATGCCTTCAACAGTGTTATACGCGACCAGGGCGGCGACGCCGCCGAGGATCAGGAAAAAGATGACAATGCCGATGGATATAAAATCGGGCTTTTTTCGTTTGGGACGGTTGGTTAATTTTGCTTGAGACATAGGCCTTACACTGGTTAATTGCAGGGCGCTTTCCGACCTGCGGTGGGGTTTTTATTGGATGGGCGGCGGTGGAACAGGCAGTTGATCTTCAGCGGTGGCGGTCCATTTGGAACCTTCGTCAATCAACATGACAGGAATATCTTCAACAATAGGGTATTTGCGCCCGCAGTCCTGACAGATGAGCCAGGTTTCCTTGTAGAGCTTGAGCAGCGCTTCTTTTTCACGCACACAGGCGGGGCAGCGTAAAATATCCAGCAGTTCCTGTTTAACCATATCCAACCTCCTGATAATAAGTGGGTTTAATTATAACACTTATCCGGGACGCTTCTGGCAGAGAGTCAAGAGGATCATTGGAAATCGCCGTGGAGGGTAGTAGATGTGGGCGGACAGGCGCCCTCAAAAACTTTACCATGGGCATTTTAACTTACTGGCTGACGCTGTCGGGCGGCGGCATGTTTGCTGTGCCGGGGCCGTATTCAAAGACAGCCTGCCAGGGTTCGTAATGCGTGTTGATTGTGTTATCCGAGAGAACGGTCCCCTCGCGGCGGACAATGCGGTGCACGCTGACGTCTGACCCGTCTGCGGCATAGTCCACCTGCTTAATCTCACCGGCAGCCAGGGCCGGGTTTTCGCGGTAAAGGTCCTTGGGGTGGTCGACCGTGTTGGTTGGGCCGCTGGTATTCCATTCCACGGTGCGCCCGTCCTTGGTGCCGTAAAACTTCCAGATCAGGGTGTCATAAGTGGGGTTGACATAGGTTTCCATCAGCAGCCAGGTGGCGGTGTCGTTTTTGAATTTGAAGTCCACCACGGGAACATAAACGGTGGCGTCCAACCCGGCGTACTGCGGGCTGCGCCGCCCGTTGGGGTCGTATTCATAATAACCGACGCGGTAGGCATGCGGCCAGCGTTCGACGATGGGGAAGCCGGTGAAAAACGCGGCGCGGAAAAGGGTTGTGCTCACCTGGCAAACGCCCCCGCCCACACCCTTGATGGTTTTGCCGCCGGCGATGATTAATGCCTCTGCGTAACCGGTATCCAGGCTGACATCGCCCATGATATCAGACATGGATAATACAGCGCCCGGAGCCAGCAGGTAACCGTGGAAACGGGCCGAGGCGGCTTTGATGTTTTGCACGCGTTCGGCGCTTGAACCGTAGAAATAGGACGTTTCCTGGTGCACCAGTTCGCGGACGCCCAGGTCAGCCCCGGTTTTGTCGTCTGTCACCTGGGGTTTGTCGACATCCAGCTGCAGGGCAACATTGTGCGCCCCACTGAAGGCTTTTTCTTCAATTGTATTGATGCTGTTCTGAAGATTTAAGCTGCGCCCGATCGTGGCATGCTCCAGCAGCTGCAGCTGGCCGCTTTTATCATCGAAGGTGAAACGCGCGTTCTGTTTGGCCTGCTGCAGTTTGGGGGCCAGGGGGCTGAGGTAGGCAAGCAGCGCCTGGCGGCTCAGGGATACATCCATCCGGGTTTTGCCGTCCTGCTGCAGGCTGTTGAAGGAAAGCATGCCCGCCAGCGCGGGCGGGTCGAGCACCCAGGGCCCCAGGCTGGATTTATCCGGCTGGTCATCAGGCAGGGACAGGCTGAGCGGCTGGCTCAACAGGGCGCGAACCTCGACGGCCTGCTGGCTCACATCCAACACGCTGGGCTGTTCTTCCGTCACCACCAGAGCAACAGCCCCGTCCTGAAGGTTTTGAGCCTGGCGGCGAATCAGGGCCAGGGTGGCGGGAATATCCAGTTTGCGCCCGACCTGGGCGGTGGTGGTGGACACTTCGGTGCCTTTTAAAGTAAGACTGGCGTTGACCATGGGCTGGTCAATCTGCTGGGCTACCTGCGCCAGCATGGCGTTGCCCAGGCGTTCGTCGAAGACCAGCACAGGCGGCACATCTGCGCCGAACATCCATGTGGCCATCTGGTCTTCAAAACTGAGCAGCAGGTTGCCCGAGCGGCCCACGTGCATCGCAGCCGAAGCGGAAGCCTGTGGATCGAGGAGCAGGCCCAATTGGGATGGGGCCAGTTTCCAGCTTTTTTGCGTGAGCGGGTCATAAAGAAGGATATGCCCGGTCGTAGGATAAGTCACCTGGGCGCTGATTTTTTCTGCCGCCGCCGCAGGTGTCAGCCCGTCTGCGGGCTGACCGGCCAGGGAAACGCCGGGAATGACGCGCCCCAGGTACCAGACCTGGAACCCGATGACAAAAACGACCAGGGATATCAGGAACACAAGGATGCCCAGGAGCAGCCCGGTGAGGGTTTCTTCGAGGGGTGAAAGCGCCCGCGCAGCGGGTTTACGGACAAAAGGTAGGGTTGACATAGGCTTTAACAGTAATCTACCAGTAGCATAATTGAGGCCAGAACCTGCATTTTTAAAACGAGATGCACATATTCTGCCAGAGATTTACAATTGAAGGGTGAATCCGTCACAAAACACCCTTGACACACCATCTGGATTGAGTATAATCCTGCGCGCTGTGGTGATCAAGGAGAGAAATCAGGTCGAAAAAACGGCCTGAGAATCCCCGGGCAGGGCGCGGAACCTGGTCAAAAAGAGGCCCTTGACGTAAGGGGGGGATCGGGTATAATCCAGCCCGCTGTAGTGATCAGGAAGAGAAGGTGAGACGCAGCGGCAGGGAAGAGGGCAAAAAGAGGCGCAAGATTGGTCAAAAAGAGCCCTTGACAGGAACAGTGAAACGAGTATAATTGATCCTTGCCAATACGAAAGAGGTTTCGCTGAAAAGAACAGCAGACCGATAACAACTGAAAAAGCTCGTAGAATTACCATCAACCACAAGGCAAAGTGAACATCGCCGGTGTCGACCTGGAAGGGAAGCCAGAAAGGAACACATCGGCAAATTTGTCTCGGGGCCTTGACAGAAGAGAGGAAGATGGTAAAATGATGAGCCCTTTGAAAAAAGGTAGCACCTTAACAACTGAAGAGTGATAAGAAGACAAACAGTAAAATCCTGTCGTTCGAAACACCGTAAAAAGACTTAAACGTCGCAAGACGATAAATTTTTTATGCGGAGAGTTTGATCCTGGCTCAGGATGAACGCTGGCGGCGTGCTTAATACATGCAAGTCGAACGAGGAATGTAGCAATACGTTTCGAGTGGCGAACGGGTGAGTAACGCGTTGGTGACCTGCCCCGAAGAGAGGGATACCAGTTCGAAAGGACTGTTAATACCTCATGTGATCATGGGAATTAGAAACCTATGATTAAACGGAGAAATTCGCTTTGGGAGGGACCTGCGTACCATCAGCTAGTTGGTGAGGTAATGGCTCACCAAGGCTATGACGGTTAGGGGACCTGAGAGGGTGGCCCCCCACAATGGAACTGAAACACGGTCCATACACCTACGGGTGGCAGCAGTAGGGAATATTGGTAATGGGCGCAAGCCTGAACCAGCAACGCCGCGTGAGCGATGAAGGCCTTCGGGTTGTAAAGCTCTTTTTATGGGGACGAGGAAGGACGGTACCCATAGAATAAGCCTCGGCTAACTACGTGCCAGCAGCCGCGGTAAAACGTAGGAGGCAAGCGTTATCCGGATTTACTGGGCGTAAAGCGCGTGCAGGCGGTTTGGAAAGTTGGATGTGAAAGCTCCCGGCTTAACTGGGAGAGGTCGTTCAATACTTCCAGACTAGAGGATGTGAGAGGAGAGTGGAATTCCGAGTGTAGTGGTGAAATGCGTAGATATTCGGAGGAACACCAGTGGCGAAAGCGGCTCTCTGGCACATTTCTGACGCTCAGACGCGAAAGCTAGGGTAGCAAACGGGATTAGAGACCCCGGTAGTCCTAGCTGTAAACGATGTAGACTTGGTGTTGGTGGGGTAAAATCCGCCAGTACCGTAGCTAACGCGATAAGTCTACCGCCTGGGGACTACGGCCGCAAGGTTAAAACTCAAAGGAATTGACGGGACCCCGCACAAGCAGCGGAGCGTGTGGTTTAATTCGATGCTACACGAAGAACCTTACCAGGGTTTGACATACAAGTGGTAGTGAAAGGAAACTGGAACGACCCTTCGGGGAGCTTGTACAGGTGCTGCATGGCTGTCGTCAGCTCGTGTCGTGAGATGTTCGGTTAAGTCCGCTAACGAGCGCAACCCTCGTCGTGTGTTACAAGTGTCACGCGAGACCGCCGGTCTTAAGCCGGAGGAAGGTGGGGATGACGTCAAGTCAGCATGGCCTTTATATCCTGGGCTACACACACGCTACAATGGGCAGTACAACAGGTCGCGAAACCGCGAGGCGGAGCCAATCCTAAAAGCTGTCCTCAGTTCAGATCGCAGGCTGCAACTCGCCTACGTGAAGATGGAGTTGCTAGTAAACGCAGGTCAGCTATACTGCGTTGAATACGTTCCCGGGGTTTGTACACACCGCCCGTCACGTCATGGGAGCTGGCAACACCTGAAGCCGGTATTCTAACCCGCAAGGGAAGGAGCCGTCGAGGGTGGGGTCGGTGACTGGGACGAAGTCGTAACAAGGTAGGAGTACCGGAAGGTGCGCCTGGATCACCTCCTTTCTATGGAGAGATGAATGAAAGCCCAAGGGCTGGAGTTCTACTCTGTAGTGGCCGAAAGGCCAAAACAGTTTCGCCGCGGTGGCGAAACGAAGCGGCAGGAAATGAAAAAATGATCTTCTTATCACTTCTCAGTTGTGAAGAGTGCACGGGCCTTTAGCTCAGCTGGTTAGAGCGTTCCTCTGATAAGGGAGAGGTCTCAGGTTCGAGTCCTGAAAGGCCCACTTTCCTTGAGTACGGGGATGTAGCTCAGCTGGGAGAGCGCCGCCTTTGCAAGGCGGATGCCAGGGGTTCGAGTCCCCTCATCTCCACTGAGGCGGCAGGAGAGAAGAAAAAAGAAGTTGACTTGAGCTGAGTGGTTCTGACTTGAAAAAGTGAGAGGCAGTCAGCACCGGTCAACGGTGAAGGCCCGGACGGGCCGTGGTCGCGAGGCCATCAGAACCTTACCAATTGAATAGTATGTAGGCCAAGTCGAATACATCTAATTCTTTAGTAACCGAATTGATGAAAGACGAAAAGAAGAAAATTTAACGAAGACATTTTAGTACGAAAGAACATCATGTTCTCCGTAATCACGGAAGCTACTAAGGGTTAACGGTGGATGCCTTGGCGCAAAGTGCCGATGAAGGACGTGGGTTACTGCGAAAAGTCTCGGGGAGCCGTAAACAGGCGTTATATCCGGGAATATCCGAATGGGGAAACCCGCTGGAGCGAACCTCCAGCATCACCAGTTGAATATATAGATTGGTGAGGGGCACCTGGGGAACTGAAACATCTAAGTACCCAGAGGAAAAGAGATCATTCCCCCAGTAGTGGCGAGCGAACGGGGAGAAGCCCAAACCATGCAGGCTTGCCTGTGTGGGGTTGTAGGGTCTAGCACATGAGAGTTACAAAACTTCCAGTTAGTAGAATGGTGTGGGACAGCCAGCCAAAGAAGGTTAGAGCCCTGTAAACGAAAACTGTGAAGCCTCTCGATAGATACCTGAGTACTGCCGGGCACGCTAATCCGGCAGGAATCTGGGGGGTCCACCCTCCAAGGCTAAATACACTTTGCGACCGATAGTGAACTAGTACCGTGAGGGAAAGGTGAAAAGTACCCCGATTAGGGGAGTGAAATAGAACCTGAAACCGTTAACTTACAAGCAGTTGAAGGGCTAATGGCGTGTTGGTGCTCCGGCGAAAGCCGGGTGCGCAGCGCTATGCCTGACAGCGTGCCTCTTGGAGAATGAGCCTGCGAGTTAATCTTTGTGGCGAGGTTAAGGGAGTGACACCCGAAGCCGTAGCGAAAGCGAGTCTGAATAGGGCGTATAGTCGCAAGGATTAGACCCGAAACCGGGTGAGCTACCCATGTCCAGGGTGAAGCGAGTCTAAACGCTCGTGGAGGCCCGAACCTACTAATGTTACAAAATTAGGGGATGAGGTGTGGGTAGAGGTGATATGCCAAACGAACCCGGAGATAGCTGGTTCTCCCCGAAATAGCTTTAGGGCTAGCGTTATATGTTTAGTACCGGAGGTAGAGCACTGAATGGGCTAGGGGGCTTAATGCTTACCAAACCCAATCAAACTCCGAATGCCGGTACTCCAAGTATAACAGTCGGACTGCGGGTGATGAGATTCGTGGTCAAAAGGGAAACAACCCAGATCATCGGCTAAGGTCCCCAAATCCAAGCTAAGTGGGAAACGATGTGGAGTTACTTAAACAACCAGGAGGTTTGCTTAGAAGCAGCCACCCTTTAAAGAGTGCGTAACAGCTCACTGGTCAAGTGGTTCTGCGCGGAAAACTTAACGGGGCTAAGCTTGGTACCGAAGCCATGGGATTCAGCTTTATGCTGGGTCGGTAGGGGAGCGTTCTGTTCGCAGGGAAGGTCGACTGTAAAGACGGCTGGAGCGTACAGAAGTGAGAATGTAGGCATGAGTAGCGTAAAACACGTGAGAACCGTGTTCACCGTATGTCTAAGGTTTCCGACGCCAGGTCAATCCGCGTCGGGTTAGTCGGTTCCTTAGGTGAGGCCGAAAGGCGTAACTGATGGATATCCGGTCAACATTCCGGAACCGCTTTAGTGGAGTGATGAGAGGACGCAACGAGGTAGACCAGCCCCCGATTGGATGTGGGGTGTATGGTACGTCAGACTGTGAGATCCGTTGGAAAATCCGCGGATTGAGTTGAGGTATCGTAGCGTGTCTTTAAGGCTGTAGTGAGTTGAGCCTTGTTGCCGAGAAAAGTCTCTAAACGTTGATACTAGAGCGACCGTACCGCAAACCGACACTGGTAGACGGGTAGAATATACCAAGGTGGACGGGAGAACCTTCGTTAAGGAACTAGGCAACATAACCTCGTAACTTCGGGAGAAGAGGTGCCTCTAAGGGTGAAAAGCAATTTGAGCCCCCGGAGGTCGCAGTGAAATGGCTCTAGTGACTGGTTAACAAAACCACAGGTCTCTGCTAAGTCGCAAGACGAAGTATAGGGGCTGACGCCTGCCCAGTGCCGGAAGGTTAAAGGGAGAGGTTAGCGCAAGCGAAGCTTTGAACTGAAGCCCCGGTGAACGGCGGCCGTAACTATAACGGTCCTAAGGTAGCGAAATTCCTTGTCGGGTAAGTTCCGACCCGCACGAACGGCGCAACAACTAGAGCACTGTCTCAACGAAGGACCCGGCGAAATTGAAATGGCTGTGAAGATGCGGCCTACCCGCAGCAGGACAAAAAGACCCCGTGGAGCTTTACTGCATCCTGGCATTGAATTTGGGTATTGTCTGTGTAGAATAGGTGGGAGTCTGAGAAACTGGAGCGCTAGCTTCGGTGGAGACGCCAGTGAAATACCACCCTGATGATATTTAGATCCTAACCCCATACCGTTATCCGGATGGGGGACCGTGCCAGGTGGGCAGTTTGACTGGGGCGGTCGCCTCCTAAAAGGTAACGGAGGCGCCCAAAGGTTCCCTCAGGTTGAATGGAAACCAACCGCAGAGTGTAAAGGCACAAGGGAGCTTGACTGCAAGACCAACGCGTCGAGCAGATACGAAAGTAGGGCTTAGTGATCCCACGGTTCTGAGTGGAAGGGCCGTGGCTTACCGGACAAAAGCTACCCCGGGGATAACAGGCTGGTGAAGTCCAAGAGTTCACATCGACGACTTCGCTCGGCACCTCGATGTCGGCTCATCGCATCCTGGGGCTGGACAAGGTCCCAAGGGTCGGGCTGTTCGCCCGTTAAAGCGGTACGCGAGCTGGGTTCAGACCGTCGTGAGACAGGTCGGTCTCTATCCGCTGTGGGCGTAAGGGATTTGAGAGAAGCTGCCCCTAGTACGAGAGGACCGGGGTGGACTGACCTCTGGTGTGCCAGTTGTCGTGCCAACGGCATTGCTGGGTAGCCAACGTCAGGCAGAGATAACCGCTGAAAGCATCTAAGTGGGAAACTCGTCTCGAGATAAGATCCCTCATTCCGTAAGGAAGTAAGATCGCAGGTAGACTACCTGCTTGATAGGCAGCGTGTGTAAGCATGGTAACATGTTAAGCTAAGCTGTACTAATGATCGAGGGCTTCCGTGATTCGGAGAGCAGGGTGCTCTTTCGAACAAGAATGACAAGTTAAATTTTACGGGTCTACATACTATTCGAAATAATTGGTATCTTAACATATGAATAAGAGTCTTTTGGTGACTATAGCGGCGTTGATACACCCGGTCTCATCTCGAACCCGGTCGTTAAGGACGCATGCGCCGATGGTACTTGGAGGGCGACTTCCCGGGAGAGTAGGTCATTGCCAAAAGGCTTTTTTTCTTTAACACCACAGCCCGCAGCAATGCGGGCTTTTTTTTGTTTCCCCCCACGCCGGGGACTATGCCCGCAGATCAAAAAACGTCACGCGGTGCCCGTTGTCGTTAACCAGGGTGTTTTTCGTGCTGCCCAACAGCAGGCGCCCGATGATCCAGATATCCCCCACGGCGCCGCCCGTGTTAAAGGCCGCCACAAAGATGGCTGGCAGAACCCAATCCCGGGGACCCAGGCCAATGACCCACAGGCATCCCAGGGCAATTAAAACCAGCGGGGCCAGTCCTACAACCAGGTACTGGCGGGTGGGAATGTACCATTCGGGAGCGGCGGCATAGGCATAAGAAGGCCCCAAACCAAAGCGGGGGATGCTGTGGGTAAACAGCCAGAAAAAGAAGCCGTGGATTAATTCATGGATGAGCACAAAAAAGACCAGGACTAGCAGCAGCCTGAGAAGATCGAGCACTGTTTCCATATTAATGGTAAAGGCCCCACCCAGACCGGGCAGTTTCAATTCCGGCCTGGCCAGGCTGGCAAATAACCCCAACAATAAAAATGAAACGGCCATGATGCCCAACCCGGCAAGGTTCAAAATAAACAGAATCCTGACTTCCTTTGACAGATCGATGGAAAAGACCGGTTGGAAATCTTCGGGAAGGTTTTTTGTGGCTGTTTTCATGGTTTTAGGGTCCGGTGACACGTTGTTATCTTCAAGCCTGGGTCGGGCCAGGCCGCCTGATCACAGTTTGTAATGGTGCATCAATGCAAACGTGGCCAGCTCGGTGCGGTTTTTGAGCCCCAGCTTGTCGAGGATGTTACTTAAATAATTGCGCACGGTTACGTCGCTCAGGTTGAGGCGTTTTCCGGTTTCCTTGTTGGTCATTCCCTGGATCACGCAGCCCAACACATCCATCTCGCGCGGGGAAATGTCCCTGAAGACCTGGCTTTCCATTTTATTTTCCATGCTTTGATACTGGGATACCAGGCGTGCGGCGGATTGGGGGTCGAGCGCCATTTCGCCGCGGCTGGCGGCGTGGATGGCGCGCAGGAGTTCATCTCCGCCGACGGTTTTAAGCACAAAACCAGAAGCTCCCGAGCGCAGCGCACCGGCGAGATAGGCGTCATCCAGGTAGGAAGTCAGCATGACCACATGCACGCCGGGAAAACGCTGGCGCACTTCGCGGCAGGCTTCGAGCCCATCCATGCCTGGAAGGCGCACGTCCATCACCACCACGTCCGGTTTGCAGGTTTCAAGGGCCTTCAATGCGCTCTCTGCATCGCCATTTTCGCATACCACCTGGATATCGCGTTCATCCTGAAAGAGGAGCTTCAATCCCATGCGCACAACCTGGTGGTCATCGACCAGCATGACTTTAATCATCTTTTGGATTCCCTTCCAATGGTAAATTTAAATAAATGCAGGTCCCTTTACCCAGAGGAGCGCCCAGGTTTAATTCCCCTCCCAGCAGGCGCGCCCGATCCCGCATATTGCGCAGACCGTAGCCTGCATCGATCAACCTGGGGAGTCCTACCCCATTGTCCTGGATTTTGAGCTGGAGTTTGCCGTTTTCAATGGTGTATGAAATCTCAACCCGGGTGGCGTTGGCGTGACGCGCAACGTTGGATAACGCCTCGCGCACCACGGCTGCAATGTGGGTCACTTTTTCGGGCGGCAGTAAAATATCCTGGGCGGGCAGAAAAATGATATGGATATCAGCCGCGTGGGATGAGGCTTCAATCACGATCTGCAGCGCATTTTTGAGATCGGCATTGGTTTCAGCCGGGCGCATCACGGCCAAAAAACTGCGCAGTTCGGCGATGGCAGAATTCAGAGTTTCAATTAACCCATCCAGTTCAATGCCCCGCTGGCCGTGAAAATGCTTGCGAATGGCCTGGGCCTGCAGCCCGGCGGCATAAACATGCTGCAAAGCGCCATCGTGCAGGTCACGCCCGATGCGTTCGCGTTCCGAGGCGACCACCTGGTTTTGCTCCATGTGCTCAATCACCTGGTCGGTTTCCAATTCAAGAATTTCAAGCCCGCGGACCATGGCAACAATCAGCAGCAGGGCCGAGAGGGAGCGAAAAAACAGCACCGGGATGAAGAACACCTGTGAAAAGGTGGTGGTGTTGATCAAATTGGCCGGAAAAAATGAGGCGGGGGGAACAATCAGGCCGCCGAAAAGGGCATACAGGGCGAGTGCTACGGCAGCGATGCGCAGGTGGCGCCGAATTTTAGGCATACTGGCCAGGATGGGTGTGTTTTCACTGTAACGTGCCAGGCTGTAGGCGGAAATGATTGCACCGGTAAAACCCATAGTGTAACGCCCGATAATATTGGCCAGATTCTCCCAGGTGGGCAGGGGCAGGGGGCTGATCAGGCCGAACCAGAACGGTCCGGCCAGCCAGAGCGCAAATATGGCCATCGGCAGCCAGCGCAGCCACCAGATATACCTGCCCACCGGGCGCAGCAGCCCCACTCCGAACATCATCAGGCAGGCAAAGGATCCCCCAAGCAGTATCAGCTGCCCTACCTTTAATAATGTCACCAGGGGAGTGGCAAAAGTCAGGCCCTGGATGGGTATGAACAGGTCGCCCCACTCGTTGAAACCGTGCAGGATAAAGAAACCCGCCAGCCAGGGCAGGCTCTGTGCCAGCTGCAGGCGCGAGGAACGTCTCGACTGCACGATGATCAACAGGCCGCCCACAAAAAAAACCTGGCCGTAAATGAAATACACCATCGCGTGATTGTTGTTCACCCAATCCTGTATAAACTGGTACATACTTCGATTATACCCCCCCATATCTTCCACTCATCACGGCGGTCCCCGTGAGTCTGGATTTTCCCTCCCCCCATTTTCAAAAAAGTGAAAATGGGGGGAGATGCAATCAGGGATAACCCGCGGCAATGCGGGTCACAACCCGCGGTTAAGAAACAGGTGTACCTATTCAAATAGGTATATTGCAACCTTTGTCTCGGGGTTATTTTCCTTTACTATATTGAAGACATCCTCACCCGCCATTTCTTGCAAGTCCGGCGTCTCGATGGTGAAGCAAGCAATAAAAATATCAATCTTATTTATCTTAAAGGAGAGTTTAGAAATGACAGCTGCTGTTAGTAAAAACATTGTGACCATTGAAGATCCCGCGATTGCGCGCTTTTTGTTCAGCGACGTGCGCTTTTCCTGGTTCTGGTTGATCCTCCGCCTTTACACCGGTTACCAGTGGGCCTATGCCGGTTATGAAAAACTCATCGGCGGCTGGGTTGGAGACAAAGCTGGCGTGGCCCTGGGTGGTTTCATCGGCGGTGCTTTAAAACAGGTAGGCGGCGAGCATCCCTCTGTACAGGGCTGGTATGCCTGGTTCCTGCAGACCTTTGTCCAATCCGCCCTTCCGTTATGGAGCTACTTCATTACCTTTGGTGAAATCCTGGTTGGCCTTGGCCTCATCTTTGGTATCTTCACCGGCCTCGCCGCTTTCTTTGGCGGTATGATGAATGTGAACTACCTCCTGGCAGGCACCGTCAGCACCAACCCCTTCCTGTTCGTCTTCGCGACCTGGCTCGTGCTGGCCTGGAAAACCGCTGGTTGGCTGGGCGGCGACCGCTGGGTGCTGCCGATGATGGGTCAATTTGCCCCGAAAATCTTCAACAGCTCGAAAAAATCCTGATCCTGCTCAAAATAAGCACCTCGACTTTGGCTCATTGAGCCAGAGACAATATCAAAAGCGGAATGGGCATAAAGTCACATTCCGCTTTTGATTCGATAGGCCCGGTCAGAATAGATGGTTATGTAACAGGTGTACCTATTCATATAGGTATATTAACACCTTTATCCCCGGTGCGCTTTCAATTATGATATTGAAGGCACCCTGATCTGCCGATGAAAGAAGGGGTATTTTGATTATGACCTGGCGAGAATTCTGGATGATGCTGCATGGGATTGGATTTGGCATCGTATTTTTGCTCGCATTCAGTGTGACCATGGTTGGTTTTTACAGCCTGCGAAACGATCTGTTCACCCTGGAGGGGGCCCGTTTTTGGGAAGGAAAGATTAAAGTCGGCCTGTGGGTGATGGCAGGTATCGCCTGGGGCACCGTTTTGACTGGGACGTTTATCATCTTCCCCTGGTACCGGGAGGTACCTGGGAGTGGGGCAGTTGACCTGCGCGATTTTCCACGCTACTTCCTGCTGGCCTCCCCCAGCCTGGCGCAGTGGCAAAACATTGCCATGGAATGGAAGGAGATCGTGGGGTGGGTTACCCCGATTGCGGCCACAGCGGTGGCCTACGTCTTCCAGGTGTACGGCACCCGGTTGATGCAAATTCACGGGGTCAGGTCGGCTCTGCTCGAGTTTTTTGCCATCGCGTTTTTTACGGCGGGCATTGCCGGGGTGTTTGGTGCAATCATCACGAAAATAGTGCCATTACATTGAGCTTTCAGGAGAAGAGCATGCAGGAAACCCCGAACCATATTCCCAACGGAAAAGCCGCCGCCGCGCTTCTGTCTGCTGCAGCCGGAATTGCCTTCCTGGGAATCTTCTCTGTTCTGGCAGAGTGGCTGCCGTCGTTCAGGCAGATGCTGGTGCTTAATGAGCGTGTGGGCGCTCTTTCGGGAAGGATGGTCCTCCCGGTGCTGTTGTGGGTGATCTTCTGGCTGGTGCTGGATTTTTCCTGGAAAAACAAGGAACTTGATTTCGGAAAAATTCTGGTCGGTACGCGCATCCTGCTGATTATCGGGTTGTTAGGGACCTTTCCCCTGATATTGGGGTTGTTCAGAGCCGGATAGGTGCCTGAAAAAAGTTCGTAAACTTATTAAATCATCTGCCACCTGGAGAGCCGTTTTTACGGGTGGTTTCCCGAACTGGAATTTCATCCTGACCGGAAGCATATCCCCGAAAAAGGGGCCTGCTGCGTTCCTCTCCGGGGAGGGTTTCAAACAACGCCACCCCTAGGGGCATGCGACCGATTCACCCCTACTGAAGGTGATATACTGCCCCAACTTTGCCTAAATTGCCCGTAAATACGGCCTGTTATTAACAAAAAATTAAAATCCCATGT
>Ga0118677_10007504_pt1 | contig 17971 bp, 17 predicted proteins | sample AliMusrvi5mmetaG_FD_86154 | JGI IMG/M metagenome (GOLD analysis project Ga0118677, IMG submission 86154) | reverse complement strand
GCACGGGGAATCGCGACAATGCGAGTCACATCTGATCCCGGTGGTTCTGGACCAGATTCTGGGGCGCCGTGAAACGGTTTGCGTGTTTGGGCACGACTTCCCCACCCCTGACGGAACCGGCGTGCGTGATTACATCCATGTGGTTGACCTGGCGCAGGGAAAGGGCGGTTATTTTTCTTACCTGAAAGACAGCCGGGCCAGCATCAGCACCATTTTAGGAGACGGACGGATTTCGCTGGAACGTGAACTGGAGTTGAATGGCTCCGATTCGTTTGATGTGCTGGTGTTGGATGCTTTCAGCAGCGATTCCGTCCCTGTACACTTACTCACGAAAGAGGCTTTTGATATCTACCTCAAACACCTGGCCCCCGGGGGCACACTGGCAGTGAATATTTCCAACCGCAATCTTGATCTGAAACCGGTATTGTGGCAGCAGGCCAAATTCTACAACCTGGCGATGGTTGTCGTCCAGGGGGAGGGCGACGGCAAACGGGTGTTCACCTCGCAAACCGCACTTTTGTCGCGCTCACCGGATGCCTTTCAGAATCCGGCGATTGCCAGCCGGGCTGTAAATATGGACACTTACCACACCACCATTCCCCAGTGGACCGATGATTTCAGCAACCTCTTCCAGATATTGCAGTAATCTCCTTGTTTACCGGGTAAATTAATCAGCGCAAGCAAAAACGTGGAAGCGATACACCCGCCCGGGCCCAGGAAAAAAACCAGGACGAGCGCGCCGAAGATCGCAAAAAACAGCCAGGGGCATGGGAAAGCCGGGCATCTGGTCTGCCTTTGTTCAGGATAAACCGGGGTTTTTCCGCTGCCGTTAATGTTCCTTGAACATCTTTTCCCCTGCCCGGATGGGGACCTTTAAGCTGTTTTCGAAGGGCGGGATGGGGCAGGACCAGCGTTCGTTGTAGGCACAGTACGGGTTATAGGCATAGTTAAAATCGACCAAAAAACGGTCTTCCCCCAGCGGGGCGGGTTCCAGGTAGCGCCCGGCGCCGTAGGTTTCACTGCCCGCCAGGGAATCTTTAAATGGCAAAAAGAAATCGCCCTCTTCGCCGCTGTAAAGGGTCAATTCGGCCGGCTGGCCCTCCACCTGGAAATGAAAGCGCCCGTAGCGGAAATAGTTTTGCAGGCTGCCTGTTGAGGTTTGCATGCTGACCTCATCCTGGTTGCGGAAACGTTCGACAGAAAGTTCAAGGTGCAGGGCCGGGTTTTCCGGAAAATAGTTTAATCCTTCAAAATGTTTTTGCTGCCCGGCTGTCAGCGGGCTTTGCGGGTCGCCAGCATAAAAGGCGTCTTTCTCGCGGCGAAACTGTTCGAGTTGGGTCATCATGTTATACCTGCTTTCCGGCATCATTTTATATTACAAGAATCGGTTTGTGCATCTGGCTGAAAAAGCCAAAAACAAATATCATCAAGTAAAGATAAACCATCCTATCCCCCAATCAGGCTGAATTCAAATTAATGCTGGGGTAAAATCATCATAGCAGCAATTTGCTAAAAATATATGACCATATTACCAAAAAGGGCTTCCCATGAAAATATCTGAAACTGTTTATATGCTTGACTGCACTGAAGGCAGCCATGTTTACGCCATCCTGGGTGATGCGGTGACGTTGGTGGATACCTGCATGCCAGGGCGCGCAGGGGCAATCCTCGACGAATTAAAAAGCCTGGGGGTCCAGCCTGGACAGATCCGGCGTATTTTGCTCACCCACCATGATATTGACCATATTGGCAGCGCCGGCGCTCTGCAGCAGGCCAGCGGGGCCGAGGTTTTCGCCCCTCTGGAAGACATTCCCTACATCCTCGGTCAAAAGCCGCGCCCGGGAATTAAAAAATACCTTTCCATGTTCTGGAAGGCGGGCAAACCCGCAGATATGCAGGCCTACCCGGAGGACGGCAGCCTGGGTGATATCCAGGTGATTGCCACACCGGGGCACACCCCCGGGCATGTCTGCCTGCTCTACCAGGATGTGCTCTTTGCCGGCGACCTGGTGGCCACACGCAGCGGCGTGATTAAACCTTCACCCGGCGTGATGACCTGGAACATGCCGCTCCTGCTCCAATCCATCGAGAAGGTCAGACCGCTCTCTTTCCGTTGGGTTTGCCCGGCCCACGGCAATCCCCTCGAACGGGGGAGCATGCTTTAAAAAAGCGCAGGCTTATGCGGTCAGGGTATAAGGCTCGATTTCGGGAATGCGCACGCTAAAAAGGTCGCCCTGGCATATGACGCCGGGTTTTTCCACCCAGGCCACCAGTCCGCGCATTCCCATCCCGGCTTTGGGGAAACGTTCCGCAAGCCCGTCGATCCCGGGAAACTGGGCTTCGATCGCTTTCCCCGCAGTGGAACACGGCTTGTTTTCCCCTTCCACAGCCAGGACGGCGCCCCGGGCAAAAAACAGGCGGGTTCCGACTGGCAGGCGCGTCAGGCGCGGGATGCCGCTCAGGCACAGGTTGGCGCCCAGCCATTCAGGCAGTAACTGCGGCAGGTCCATTTCCGCGGCAATGCTGCCCAGCTCTTCCAGCGAAACAATTGAAACCTGGCGGTTGTTGCGGATTTCAGTGCCGCGCGGGTAATGCGGCGTGCGCCCGCCGGAACGCATCGTCAGGCCCGCGTGCCGGTCGCCTTCGAAACCAGCAAAATCGACCTGCACTTCCTGCCGCGCTTCGCTCACCAATGAATCGGCCTGTGGGGCAACCAGTACACTTTCCACTTTTCCATCAAGGGTTAACATAACCTGTCCTTTTTTATCCTGTTTAATGCGTGGCCTTACTTCTCATTTGCGCGTCACCATTCGCATACGACCCTTCCCGGCCCGCATGGGTTTGGGTGAAATTTGAGCCATGTTTTGTATATATGATATTACGCTTTTTTAGTTAAATCCACCCTGCCCAGGATTCATCCCATTTTTCACAAAATCGGAACGGCATGAGGCTGCGCCGCCTCTTTTCCCGGCGCTGTTCTGATTTTGCAAATCATTCCGGTGAACCCTGTTACGATGGGGCTTGAATCTGGTTTACAATCGAAGTAGAATAATATATCTTATAGAGATTGGAGCGAATTTATGATAACCCCTGAAGATGTCCGCATTTTCCTTCTTACCCTTATCTATGCCGTCCTCGGCATCGCCCTGCTCTTCGCAGGCTACCGCATTTTCGATTGGCTGACACCCACCGATTTGCAGGATGATGTTTTTAAACAGGGCAATGTAGCCGTCGCCATTCTGACCGGGTCCTTTATTATCGGCCTGGCAATCGTCATTCTGGGGGCAATTCACGGGTAGCGCATGGCCAGACAACTTTCCTGCCCAAGCTGCGGTGGTCCGCTGACCATCGAAAGCGCCTTTACGACCTTCCTGGTGTGTAATTACTGCGGCGCCTCGCTGTTTGTAAATGACACCAGTGTTGATATCAGCGGCCAGAGCGCTAAAATCGCCGAATATCCTTCGCGTTTTTCAATCGGCGCAAATGGAAAAGTCAAAGGGCGCGGTTTTCGCGTTCTGGGACATGTCCGTTATAAAAACGAAGACGGCTATTGGGACGAGTGGTTCCTGCAGTTCAACGACCAGCAGATCGGTTGGCTTGTCGAAGATGAAGGCGATTTGACTCTCACTTATAAGAGCAAACTGACCTTCCCCGTCCCGCCCTATGAAGATATGCGGATTGGAAGTTTTGTACCCTTTGGCAAGGATAACCTGTTCCTCAGCGAAAAAGGTGAGACACAGGTCGATGGCGTGGAAGGCGAGGTTTCGCTCAACATTCCACCCGGCAAACCCATCCGCTACGTGGATGGAAATGCCGCCAGCAAGGCCATTCGCTTGATACTGGACGATAATGCAATCATGTTATATACTGGCGAACCTTTGGAATTTAATGATGTAACGTTGTAGTCACCATCGCCAACGCGGAGTAAACAAAATGGCAGTTGAAATTAAACAGTTTACCTGTCCCAAATGCGGCACACCGCTCGAATTAAAGAATGCCGGGCGCAGTAAATCGATTATCTGCCCCTCCTGCGGCTCCCAGATTGATTTAACCAGCCCCGGGTATCAGATTATCGGTAATGTGGGCAAACGCCCCGAACCCCAGGCGACCCAGTTCAAAGTGGGTATGAAAGGGGCAATCGATGGGGTGGAGCACGAGATTATCGGGCGCGTGGTGTACCACAGCGAGGAAGATGATATTTGGGACGAATGGCTTCTGCTCAGCGCCGCGGGTGAATTTATCTGGATATCAGACAGCGACAACGAGGGCATGGCCCTCTGGCGTGGCTTTGTGCCCACCGAGCCGGTAGACCCGTCTAAAATTGCCGACGGCATGCGCCTCAACCTGCGCAACGCCAGCGTCACCGTGCGCGATGTGGGCCGCGCCAATATCGACTACCTCGAAGGAGAGCTGACCTGGAAAGCGCGCGTCAACGACAAAATGAGTTACGCCGAAGCCGACGGCCCCAACCAGCGCATCAGCATCGAATTCACCCAGAATGAGATCGAATTCTACTGGGGCAGGCGCATGGACCGTGCTGGCACGGCGCGTGCATTTGGGGTCATTGGCCCGAAAGCCTTTGCCCCGGGTTCCGCTGTGGGTTCCCCTCAAAAAAAGGGTCCCAGCTGGGTCTTCCGGGTGATCGTGGCGGTCATTCTCATTTTTGTGCTTTTCAGCTTCTGTGGAGGTATTTTCTCGGCCATGGGAGGTTTACTTGGCGGCGGCGGCAGCAGCACGAGCAGCAGCGGCAGTAGCGGCAGCAGCGGGTCATCCTCATCCTGGTTCAGCCCATCTTCCAGCAGTTCGTCGGGGTTCCACTCATCCAGTTCATCTTCATCCATCCGCAGTTCCAGCCACAGCAGTTCCAGCCACAGCAGCGGCGGCGGAGGGGGCAAATAAAAGCCCAAAAAGGGTCCCTAAACCCTGTAACAATGAACCTGACCGACCCCGGCGAATTTGAAGATCACGAATCGAAAATTGAGGTGGGAGCACTCCTTACCTCAATTTTTATCATTGCGGTCTGCGGGTTGATCTATGAACTGATCATCGGCAGCCTTTCTTCCTACCTGCTTGGCGATACCATCTACCAGTTCTCCCTGGTGATCGGCTTTTTTCTCAGTGCCATGGGCCTCGGTTCGTTTCTCTCGCGCGTGGTCAAGCGCAACCTTTTGCTCGTCTTCCTCAAGATCGAAATTGCCATCGGCATCTTCGGCGGATTTTCCGCCGCAGGGCTGTTTGCCGCCTTTTCCACCTTCCAGAAGAGCTACAGCGTGATCATGGTTGCCACGTCCGTCATCCTCGGGACTCTGATCGGCCTGGAAATCCCACTGCTGACGCGCATCGCCAAAAACTACGGCAACCTGCGCGACACGCTTTCCAACGTGCTGGCGTTTGATTATGTTGGCGCGTTGATCGGCTCCCTGCTTTTTCCCCTGGTCCTCCTGCCCTACCTTGGCTTGAGCCGCACCTCCTTCCTGGTGGGTGCTTTCAACCTGCTCGTGGTGGGCATCAACCTGGGCGTGTTCCGCAGGGAGATTCACCTGGTAAGAATCTACTCCGCCGCCACCACCGCGGCGCTGGTCCTGATTGCGCTTGGTTTCTTCATGGCCGACGGCATCACTTCCCTGTTTGAAAAGTCGCTTTACCAGGACGAAATCATCTACTCGGAGCAATCCGCCTACCAGCGCGTGGTGGTCACCAAGTACCAGACGGATGACGTGCGGCTTTACCTCGACCGTGAATTGCAGTTTTCCAGCCGCGACGAGTACCGCTACCATGAATCGCTGATCCACCCGGCCATGTCGCTGGCAATTTCGCACGAGCAGGTTTTGATCATCGGCGGGGGGGATGGAATGGCGGCGCGCGAATTATTGAAATACAGCGATGTGAAAGGCATCACCCTGGTCGATATCGACCCGGCAGTCACCCATATGGCCCAGACCTTTGGCCCCGTGGTGAGCCTCAACCAGAGTTCGCTCAGCGACCCACGCGTTCATATTCTCAACCAGGATGGTTACAAGTTCCTGAGCGACAGCCCCGACCTGTACCAGGTGATCATCACCGACCTGCCTGACCCGCGCAGTGAAACCCTGGCGCGTCTCTATTCGCGCGATTTTTACGGGTTGATCCAGCGCCACCTGGCGCCGGGGGGCATGTTTGTGGCACAGTCCTCCTCGCCCTACTTCGTGCGCAGCGCCTTCTGGTGCATCGCGCATACCATGGCCAGCACGGGGCTTTACACCCAGGCCTACCAGACCTACATTCCGTCCTTTGGCGACTGGGGTTTTGTGCTCGCCTCTAACGTCAAAATCGATTGGAGCCGGGCGCACGTCAGTGTCCCCACCCGCTACCTGACAGCGACCACGCTCCCGCTGATGACCACCTTCGACCAGGACACTTCCGAGGTGTCCACCGAAATCAGCACACTCGACAACCCGGCAGTGTGGCGCTACTACCTCGAAGGCTGGCGCCGTTGGCGCTCGTGATGATGTACACAACCGGCATTTCTCTTCTGCTCGACCTTTATGATTGCACGTCCCCTGTCTCGCATGACCCGGACGCGCTTGAACGCGTCTTCGTGGAAGCGCTTCAGTCTGCGGGATTCGACCGCATCGAACACCTGTCGCACCAGTTTCCCGTCCAGGGAATGACCTTCATCACCATTCTGCAGCAATCCCACGCCGCCCTGCATACCTGGCCCGAAAGCCGGTTTGTCAGCGTGGATGTCTATTCCTGCGGTGAACCGGAAGCTGTACGCAGTGCGCTGGATATTTTTTGCAGTCATTTCGCCCAAAAGCTGGATGCCGGCAGGATGAATGCCCGTTTTATCGAAAGGGGACTTGAAACCCCATCCCAATCGAAGTAGAATGATAAAAACCCCAACCCAAGAGAGGTCTGTTCCATGATATCAGCTACCAGTGTGCACACCTTTATTCTTACTCTGATTTACGCTTTCCTCGGCATTGTCCTGCTTTTCGTGGGTTACCGCGTTTTTGATTGGCTAACCCCCGGTGATCTGCAGTCCGAGATTTTTAAGCAGAACAACAAAGCAGTTGCAATTCTGGTCGGGGGTTTCATCATTGGCCTGGGCATTGTGATCCTGGGCGTGATTCACGGCTAGCCGGGGGGAAACAAAACCAGGCAGGTCCGCTCATTTAAATTGGGCAATCCGATTTTAACCCACTTTTAAACCACAGCCAGGCCAGGGAAGGCGATCCACCCCGGCCTTCGGGTATTAACCGCTGCCGCAGGCATTGCAGTCTGATGGCGGCCGCCGCATCCAACATCCACCGTTAAAAAACAAACTTCCCATCAGATCCAGGTTGCACAGCAGGCCTGTGATTCAGGCCTGCTGTGCAACCAAACAAGTTGACAGGGGTTTAAAGAGTATTGTAGTTGTTCCGGGGATTCCCTGGTAAAGTATTTTGGGTGGGATAATTTGGGATTACAATTTAGAGGTTTGATTTTATAATACGAAAACCGGCGGGAATCGTGGGGATCCACTTGCCGGAAGAAAGGATTTAACATGAAAACCTACCGCATGGGCATTGATATTGGTTCAACAACAGCCAAGGTAGCCGTTCTGGATTCAGATCAAAAGCTAGTCTTCAACCTTTACCGGCGTCACAACGCCGAAGCTTTGTTAACCCTGCAAAACATGGTTGAAGAAATTCGCCGTTCGCTGGGCGAAGTGCGCCTGAGCCTGCTGATCACCGGTTCGGCCGGGATGGGTATCTGTGAAAAATTTCAACTGCCCTTTATCCAGGAAGTTATCGCTTCGGCTGAAGTCGTCCGCCAACATTACCCTTCCGTGCGCACCCTGATTGACATCGGCGGCGAAGATGCAAAAATGATCTTTTTTCGCGCTGAAGGCATGCCTGACATCCGCATGAACGGCTCCTGTGCCGGCGGAACGGGCGCTTTCATCGACCAGATGGCCACCCTGCTCAACATTCCGGTCAGCGAATTGAATACACTGGCTGCCGCCTCGACCACCCTCTATCCCATGGCCTCTCGCTGCGGTGTGTTTGCCAAAACCGACGTGCAGAACCTGCTCAGCCGCGACATTGCCCGTGAAGATATTGTCGCCTCTATTTTTAACGCCGTCGTGCTCCAGACTTTGGGCACCCTGGCGCGCGGTTATCAACCCCAACCTGCCATGCTGTTTGGCGGCGGGCCGCTGACCTTCCTGCCCGAACTGCGCCGCCATTTCATGCGCGTGCTTAACCTGTCTGAAACGGATATGGTCGATGCCGCCCACGCCGAACTGCTGCCCGCCATGGGCGCTGCCATGGCTTTACAGACTGCCCGCAAAGAGTTGAGCCTGGATGAACTCGAAGCCCTTTTGCAGGGCCAGACCTCAGCCCAGGCGCACGCCCAGACGCGCCTGAAACCCCTGTTTGACGACAAAAAACAGCTGGACTACTGGCAGGCCCGCCGCATGAGCCGCCAGACGCCCACCGTCAGCCTCGACCAGGTGGAAGGCCAGCCTGTCTTTCTGGGAATCGACTCGGGTTCAACCACCACAAAAGTGGTGTTGATCGATGAACGCGCGCGCCTGGTGTTTAAACATTACCAGAACAATAACGGCAACGCGATCCAGGCGGTACACGACGGTCTGAAAAAAATTACCGGCCTGTTTGCCCAGAGCGAAACACCGCCGATTATCACCCGCAGCGTGGTGACCGGGTACGGCGAGGACCTGATCCGTTCGGCCTTTGGCTGTGACGAAGGCATGGTCGAAACCATGGCCCATTTCCGCGCTGCGCGCGAGTTTGACCCGGAAGTCTCTTTTGTGCTTGACATCGGCGGCCAGGATATGAAGGCCATTTTTGTCAAAGACGGTCATATCCAGAACATTGAAATCAACGAGGCCTGCTCATCAGGCTGCGGTTCCTTTATCGAATCTTTTGCCCGTTCCATGGGTTATTCGGTGGTCGATTTTGCCCAGAAAGCCTGCACCTCCAGCGCCCCCTGCGACCTGGGCACGCGCTGCACCGTATTTATGAACTCCAAGGTGAAACAATCGCTGCGCGAAGGCGCTGAAGTCGGGGACATCTCTGCCGGGCTGGCTTATTCGGTGATCAAAAACGCCCTGCACAAGGTGTTGAAAATCACAGACACCTCGCTCCTCGGCAGCCATATCATCGTCCAGGGCGGCACCTTCCGCAATCCGGCCATCCATAAGGCGATTGAAACCCTGCTGGAACAGGAAGTGTTTTGTCCCGATATCTCTGAACTGATGGGCGCTTTTGGCGCCGCGCTGACAGCCCGCGACGGCTACCTGGCAGACCCGGAACGCCCCGACACACTTTTTCTCAGCCTGCAGCGGCTTGAGTCCGCCGCCACCTACCAGAAATCAATGCTGCGCTGCCGCGGCTGTGAAAACAACTGCGCCGTGACGCGCTTGAAATTTGAAAACAGCAATGTGTTTTACACTGGCAACCGCTGTGAAAAAATATTCAGCAACAGCGGCAAAACCGCCTATAAAGGCACCAGCCTGCCCGCGATCAAGCTCAAAATGCTCTTCGAGCGCCCCACCGAACCGCCCAGCGCCGCCCCGCGACTCACCCTCGGCATCCCGCGCGTGCTCAACTTCTTTGAAAACTACCCCTTCTGGAACGCGCTGCTGCTCGAATGCGGCTTTAAGATCCGCCTCTCTGACCCGTCCAGCAATGCCATGTACGAACACGGCAGCGCCACAGTCATGTCAGAAAACATCTGTTTTCCCGCCAAGCTGGTGCACGGGCACATCTATAACCTGATTGAAGCCGGGGTTGACCGCATTTTTTATCCGATGGTCACCTTTGAAAATTCCGAGTTCAACGACAGCGACAACACCTTTAACTGCCCCATTGTCGGCGGTTACCCCGAATTGATCCGCAGCGCCATTGACCCCGAAGCGCGCCATCATGTGCCTTTCGATAAACCCGCCATCACCTTCAAAAGCCTTGATCTGCTAAAACGCGGCTGCTACGAATACCTTTCCAGCCTCGGGGTTGATTCGAAAACATTTAAACGCGCTTTTGAAAAAGCCGTGCGCGCCCAGAAGGATTACAAGCAGGCCGTGCGCGCCGAAGGCCAGCGCATCCTGGCCGAATCGCGCGCCGCCGGGCGCACCACCATCCTGCTGATGAACCGCCCTTACCATGCCGACATGCTGATCAACCACAAGGCGCCCGAAGTTCTGGCCGATTTTGGCGTGGATGTGATCACCGAAGATTCCATCCCGCTCCAGTCAGACCAGGCGCTGGACAACAAGCACGTGGTCAGCCTGTGGGCCTATCCCAACCGGTATTATCACGCCGCGCGCTGGGCCGGCGAACAGGCGGATGTCGAAGTGGTTCAACTCAACTCCTTTGGCTGCGGTCCGGATGCCGTGGCAGTGGATGAGGTGAAAGCCATTTTAAACGAGTTCGGTAAAAGCCCGACCGTCATTCGCATTGACGAAATTGAAAGCCCGGGTTCGATGAAACTGCGCATGCGCTCGATGATCGAATCGCTTCGCCGCCAGACCCAACCGCGCCAGAAACCAGTCTTTAAAGCCCGGCGCACCACGCCGGAATTCCAGAAAAAAGATAAACCGCGCACCATCCTCGCGCCCAATTTCGCCCATTTTGCCACACTGCCCATCACCCGCCCGCTGATGGATATGGGCTATAAGGTTGAGCACCTGCCGCCAGCCGACCGCCAGTCGGTGGAACTGGGATTGAAATATACCAACAACGAAATCTGCTACCCCGGCATCATCCTCGTCGGCGATGTGATCAAAGCCCTGCAAACCGGGAAATACAATCCCGACGAAATCACCGTCGGCGGGGTGGTCGTCGGTTTCATCTGCTCATTTCTGCTGCCGAGCCTCCACGACGAGGCCGCCTTATCCGGCTCGCTGCGGCAAAGCGCGTTCGGCATCGCGGCGGGCGCCGGGGTCATCTACTTCATCCTGCGCATGGGCAAGCTGCTCTTCGGTCGGCAAAAGGTGGCACTGCCCGCTGACACCAAAATCATCTTCAGCGAGACCGCGGTGCGCCTGCCGGACCACGAGATTCCCTACGAGGAAATCTTCTATCGCCAGTCCGACGTAATCACCCTTCAGGCGCGCACTGTGGAGCTGGTGGACCGCTGCTACAAGGACGTGCGGGTGCGGTTGACTCCCAGCACTCTGCGAATCGGCGAGGAGGAACTGAACCCGGAGGATGTGCCGCATCTGGAAGCGGTGTGCGGAGAGATCGTGCTGCCGCGCGAAGCCATGGGTTTGGGCGACGTGAAATTCATGGCGGCCATCGGTGCGTTTCTGGGGTGGAAGGCGGTGATCTTCTCGCTGATGCTTAGCTCCATGATCGGCTCGGTGGTGGGCGTGGCGCTGATTGCGATCCACAAGCGGGAGTGGTCCTCGCGCCTGCCCTACGGACCTTACATCGCTCTCGCGTCCGCGATTTGGCTCTTTGGCGGCAAGAGCCTGGTCGGGTGGTGGTTTGGGATGTGAGTTCGAAGGGAAACGTTGAAATACTGAAAAGCTGACAAGCTGAGAGGGGAAGGGGCGGTGGGCATGGGCACGGCAGTTGACAAAGTCTTCGTAAGTCATTGTAGGAGACGACGTAAGGAGTCTCTGACCTCTTGGCCTGCTGCCCAAACCTGCGCTTGCTCGGAACACGCTGATTAGAGACTCCTTACGTCGTCTCCTACAGCTTCAGATTGGAGCCCTTATCACCCAATTTGTCCCTGGCCGTGGCTTTTCGGCGCCGCTATTCTTCGTTGCGCCGTGGTAGTCGGGCCGGGGCGGTTTGGCAGAAACTACAAAGTGGAGAGCAGAAAGCAGAAACCGCGGGACCCGGACACCGATTGCTGATTACTGATGACTGATTACTGTCCCCGTCCGGCCTCGACCCCGCCGGAGCCGGAATGCACCCCGCTGGCACCAATGTCAGCCCTTGGCCGGCGGCTTGTCCCTCAATGCCAGGGCCGATCCCTCCGCGGCCAAACGCGTAAGCTCCTGGGCGTTACGCACGACCGGACCGTCGTAGGGATGTGCTACGGACCACGCTCGCAGTTGGGCGAAGAATCGGTCCACGTCATAACCCGCCTCCGCGGCAAGTTGATCTTTGACCCGCCAGACTTCTTCCAGAATAGGGTTCGCTTTCATAGGCTTAATCTCCCGCAAGATCAACGGGTGTGCAAATCTCTGGCAAAACCAGCCTGTGCCCGGCCATGAATGTCCAATGCCGCTAGGATTTGAGGTTCAGTCTCACGCATGGCAAAGCCGTTTTGGGCGGCGGCGTCAGTCCGACGGCCCCGTTCCCCCTCACCCCATGAGTGGAAATGCAGAATGCAGAATGCAGAATGTAGAATGCAGAATGAAAACAGCCGGCTGAACGGGAGCCATTCCCCTTTCTGCATTCTTCCTTCTTCCTTCTGCATTCACCCTTAGGGTGAGGGGGAACTGAGCTCACGCCGTTTCCACAGTGCCAAGAGTTCTGAGCATGATACCCTCCGGACCAGGTTCCGATTCCTAGCGGCATTGGACCTCGGTCTGCCGGTTCACGGAGTCTCTGACTCCGTGCCCCTCGGGCCGCCCCAGCTCCGGGCCAGAGGTCCGACTAACGCTCCGACCTGAGCAGATACGCCGAATTCAGGCTAATTCAACGGCCTGGGGCTGGGGTGGGGTGTGGCTCCGTGTCTCTATCCCGAGGTCTTAGCAGCACCTCGCCAGGAGCAGCTTGCCGCCATAGACCAGCAGCACCACTATGTTGACGTAAACCGAAGCCAGGACGTCATCAATGGTCACCCCCCAGCCGCCCGGCAGCGACTGGCTCTGGTAAACCGGCCAGGGCTTGGCTACATCGAAGAACCGGAAGGCCACAAAGATGCCCAGCGTCAACGGCCAGGTGCTTGCCGACAAGAAGTAAGCGCACGAAGGCAGCGAACGAGTCTGCCAGAGGACGATCACCACCCAGGCCACGAAGCTGACCGGCAGCGCCGCAATCTCATCAAGTACCACGCACCCGGGGTCCCTTTTTCCAAGCGCCTCCTCCGCAGCGCCACAAAGCCAAACGGACAGAGCGATGCCGGCAATAGTTCCAACCGCAAACAGCCACGGGCTGCCCGTCATGAGCAAGAGTCCGAACCACACCAAGCCCAGCAACGACCCAAAGGTCCCGGGCGCCACCGGGATTCGACCGATGCCGAAACCTTGCGCAATCCAGAGCTTCACAGGTCCTGCAGATAAATGGCGCGGTTTCGCCAGAGGTAAAGCCACCCGGAGATGAAGGTAAGCGCGACGGCCACCCACTTGGCCAGTTCGGCGAACGAGTTGGTCCAGGGAACATCCCCGAACACATGGAAACCAAAGACCGCGCGGCCCACGGAGCCCCAGTCCGGATAGCTGGCGACTACCAGGATGGAGATGATGGCGACGATCTGCCAAATGGTCTTGTGCTTGCCGTAGCCTTCCGCAGCCAGCACCACGTTCTTTGAGACGGCCAGCAGGCGCAAACCCGTGATGGCCAGTTCGCGCGCCACAATAATGACCACCATCCACGCCGGCACCCAGTTCAGCCCAACAAACGCAATGAACGCCGAGCAGACCAGGATCTTGTCCGCCAGCGGGTCCATCAAAATGCCGAAGTTCGTAATCAGCTTGCGGCGCCGCGCAATCGTGCCGTCGAGAAAGTCGCTGATCCCGCCGGCGGAGAATAGCACCAGGGCGATAGTCTGGTGGTATCTCACCTTGGAGAACATCACCACCAGGAAGGCGATGGTGAGAACAAAGCGCGAGACGGTCAGCTTGTTCGGCAGGTTCATGCGACAGGAGCTGCTACACCGCTATAATAAACGCAGAACCGCTTTTCACGCTGGAGGAGGATCATCTGAATAGGTGCTCGAACTTATCTACATCGAACTCCTTTAGGCGTTCGGCAAATTCGTTAACGTAGAACATATCTGGCGTGAATTTCTGGGCGCGAACACGGATCTGGAAGGCTGGATTCTTGATATCAAGTACAAACAGGACAAGCCCGACGCCAAACAACATGCACAATGCTTCAAGGCGGCTTAGGTCGGCAACCGTCATGGACACCGGCATAACGATGTAGGTCTTGGTTGAAAAGAGCCGATATGCAATTGCCTGACCAAAGGCTACTACGGGTTGGCCCTGGTCTGTCTTGATTTCTGCAGATACGATCTCAATGGGAAATCTAATGAGGTTGGAGGCAAGAGGTTTATAGACCCCAACCACGTCTGGAGTGCCCCATTTCTTTCCCATTGCAGCACCACCCAGAGAAGCTGCATCGGTAACCTCATCGAGATCGTTCTTCAACCAGTCAGCAAAGGATTCGTAGAAGTCGCTCTCCTTGAACGCAGCGGGTTCCTCCTCTGGTTCGGCAGGCGCTATAGAGCCCCCAGGTGTTGAACTCATTGGGACAAAGAGGCCTCGGCTGGGTTTACTGATTTCTTGCGGGAAGCGGATGTGTAAATCCCAAATGGAGCCGTGGATCGTATTCTTCGGAGTTTCAGGATCGCTACTTAGGATCTGTTCAATAAGGTCACCATAGCGAATACCCCCCTTACTGCTCGCCACGATCTTGCGGGCTTGGTCCCTGATTTGATGTGTACTCAGTTTTGACATCGCTTTATCCTTTCATGTAGTGATGTGGCGTGCCACAGCCGACGTCTACCAGACCAAGGTGGATTGGCAATGGAATTCGCACAGCCCTACTCAAATCTGCTCTCACGACGACTAGCTATTCGCCTATGCAAGCTGGCGGCTTGAGACGCTGTGATGCTGCGGCTTGAGCTTCGCCTGCCACCTGCTCTTTCTGTTGCTTGGGCTTGGCTGCCATGTGCGTAGATTATGGGATTCTGCTGCCCGGGTCAGTGGGGTGGTCATCAGGCTCCACCGACTTCCAGCTAAAAGAAGGGTCAATGCTGGTGCAGCAGGTCGTTAGTCCGCCCAGCATCAATTCCGTTTACAGAGGAATTCAAGGTGGGCCGGCGAGGCCGGAACTGATGTAAACTCCTTACCCGTTTCCACTTCGACCACCTTGGTTCCCCATTCTATATTGCCCTTAGCACACAGGTCATTGAACTGAATGACATGGAATTGCAATTGATAGGTCTTTCCGGCCTGCGCCTCAAAGCTGATACTTCTGCCCTCGCTGAAAGGGAGGGACCACGAGCCGTTATATGCAATCGCCACCTCGAGTTTATGAGCGCCGGGTAATAACCGCACTTCCAGCGAGCGCATTTGTGGTTCTGTAAATGGATGGATAATTCCATCTGCCACAGTCCCTTCCAACTCCGATCCCACCGAGAAAGCATGACCATCTAGCTTAACAAATGGCTTCATGACCGGTTTCTCAGTTGCTCGGAATATAGCTTCTTCTGCCGGTCGAGGCGCTCCTTCTGAAGCCAGCGTGTAATGCTTCACTGGTGTGGCGGCACAAGAACACAACAGGAGGACGGGTATTCCCAAACATGCACTCAGCACGAGGCGAAGTTTATTCATCGGTGTCTTTGTATTGCTACCCGGAGTTTCAGTTGTGTTTGACATATAATGAGCTGCTGTTGCTGGTGCGCCTTCAGTTTCATGATGGCCGTGACTTAATGCCGCTGCTGTAGAATGCGACCCGCATCTGCTTTCTGTGATTATGCGCCTCTGCCTGAGGGGTGCAAGCCTGGAAATCATGGTCGGTGGAGCCAGAACTGAGGATGCCCATAGCGGGTGGTTGTGAGAAGTGCCCGTGTTGATCGCTAGCCGGGCCAGGAAGCGTTTGGCCCAGCGCCCCCATCAGGGGGGTCAGAAGCGTCAGGAAGGGGCAGGACGGTCGAAATCCAGGCCGTGGACAGGAGTAGCGGGTCCCCCGGCACTTGCCAACCCGCAACTGACGCCTCAGGTCTCCGCGATCAGGTCGTAGTCGGTGTGGCCGACAATCTTCACCTGGGCGAACTCGCCCAGTGGCAGCCGTCCGCGCACATACACCCGGCCATCGATGTCCGGGGCGTCGGCTTCGCCGCGAGCGACAAGGAAACGCCCTTTAAGGCCGTCGGTGTGCTGGTCTTGCCCGCGAATCAAGCCGTGCTCCCACGAGCTAACGCGGGCGCGCTTAAGCTCCGCGGGGCTGGCCGCCTGCTCCACCAGCACTCGGATGGTGCGCCCGACAAACGATCCGGCCACCTGCACCGCGACGCTATGCTGCGCCGCCATAGCCAGATCACGGCGCTTGCGTTTGATCTTGTCCGCAAGCTGGCCGCCCATCTTCCCCGCGCGCGTGTCCTCTTCCCGAGAGTAGGCGAACACGCCCAACCGCTCGAACCGCGCCTCCCGAATGAACTCCAGCAAATCCTCAAAATACGCCTGCGTCTCGCCCGGAAACCCCACGATGAAGGTTGTGCGCAAGGCAATCCCCGGAATGTCCGCGCGGATGCGCTGGATCAGGTCCACGATGTATTGGCGGGAAGTCTCCCGCCGCATCCGCTCCAGCATACTGGGATGGATGTGCTGCAAAGGGATGTCCACGTAGCGCGCCACCTTGGGACATTGGGCGATGGTTTGAATCAGCTCGTCCGTCCAATGCGCGGGGTGGGTGTAGAGCAGGCGAATCCAAAAGTCGCCGGGCAGGGCATTCAGTTCGCGGATCAGCGTGCAAATCGTGCTGGCCTGGACTGGGAGAGCCTTCGTGGCCGCGCTGAACTTCTCCGGCGCCGAGATGGCGCGGCTTCGGTCCGGGCGCAGATCCAGGCCGTAATAGGTTGAGTCCTGCGAGATCAGGTTCAGCTCCTTCACCCCGTCGGCAATCAGCGCCTTGGCTTCGGCAACAATGTCCCCCTGCGAACGGCTGCGGTGCGAGCCCCGGATGCGGGGGATGATGCAAAAGCTGCACGGATGGTTGCAGCCTTCGGCGATCTTGACGTAGGCGAGGTGGCGTGGTGTCAGCCGGAACCGCGGGGTCGCGTAGTCCGGGATGTAGCGCGGGCGCGCGTTGACCGCCAGGAGAGGCGCGGACGGGGAATCCGAAGGCCGAAGACCGAGATCCGAAGGAGGGCCGCCGCTGGAACGTGGGCGGTCTCCCAAGGGCGCCGGTGTTTTCGGATTTCGGGACTTCGGGCTTCCTTCGGCCTTCGGATTGCGGCCTTCGGATTTCGCCCGCTCCCCTAGTCTAGCGGTGCGCTTGGCCAGCGCCTGCCTGACGAGATCAGTAACCTGCGCAACCTGGTCAATGCCCATGAAAGCGTCCACTTCCGGAAGAAGCGTGGGCAGTTGATCGCGGAACCGCTGGGGCAGGCAGCCGGAAACGATCAAGCCCTGGCCCCGGTTCTTCGCCTCACGCAGCTCCGCCGATTCGAGAATGGTATCAACGCTCTCTTCCTGGGCCGAATCAATGAACGAGCAGGTGTTCACGATCACCACATCTGCTTGCGCGGTGTCGCTGGTGATCTCGACGCCGTCCTGCAGCAGCGTGCCGATCATCACCTCGGCATCCACGAGGTTCTTCGCGCAGCCGAGCGAGATTACTCCCACGCGTATCGGGCGCTGTGTAGGTTCTGCTTTCATCAAAGACGGATCACCTTACGTCAGGGAGATAGCCGGAGCAACCCTTCGGGTGCGAGCGGTCGTGTAGTATTCAAAAGGAGACAATTCCAGGCTTTGAAGTTAGCAAAGAAGCGCTGGTCGTTCTGGGCCTCAACCCCCGGCGCAGAATCATTGGCCACAATCTGGTCACCCGGGGCAACCTGAACTCCTGCTTCGTTCTGCCTCGTGAGATCTGGGGTGCACTGCCGTTGAGTTAAGGAATGACATGGAGCGCAATGTGGCTTCTCCCTCGCCCCGTCGGACGGGGGGCTGGGGTGAGGGGAATTCAGTTGGGTTAGCACGGCCCTCCTCACCCCAACCCTCTCCTCCCTCGGCGGGAGGAGAGGGAGAAGCCGCCGCGCCTCGCGCGGGAACTTCTCTAATTCAACGGCAGTGGGGTCGGGG